>WNGO01003845.1_pt1 | contig 10365 bp, 9 predicted proteins | sample 5400511 | NCBI WGS metagenome assembly WNGO01 (sample SAMN13153380, study PRJNA577476) | soil metagenome | isolation source: 20 cm soil or saprolite under Garry oak tree replicate 2 | place: USA:California | collected 2016-06-15
CGCGCAGGCGGCCGCGATTCGGCTGCATGAAGCACGAACCGGGAGGACGTTTTCACGTCGCAGCGACGGAGGACCTAATCACTGAGCAGCGACACGGCGCTATACTTCGCCGCGATGCCCGGCGGGTGGACGCCGCTCTCGTCGTCGTCGCGTTATGCGCGCGGCCGCCTGACCTTGCGCGAGGATGCGTGGCGGCTGCCCGACGGCCGCGAAGTGACCTATCCGGTGCTCGCGGTCGGCGTCACCGTCGGCGTCCTGCCCTTCGTGGCGCCGGACCGCGTGCTGCTCGTCGGCCAGTACCGGCACCTGCTCCGCGAGGTCTCGTGGGAGCTTCCCGGAGGCGGCGCGGGGCCCGGTGAGGATCCGCGCGCCGCCGCTCAGCGCGAGCTGCGCGAAGAGGGCGGGTATCGGGCCGGACGGTTCGAGCTCCTCACCCGCTTCTTCCCGTCGAACGCGTATCTCGACGAGGTGGCCTACTGCTTCGCGGCCTGGGATCTGACGCCGGACGCCCTGCCCGCCGACGACGATGAGTTCATCGAGCGTCGCGTGGTGCCGCTGGCCGACGCCGTGCGCATGGCGGTCGAGGGCGAGATCACCGAGTCCGTCTCGAAGGTGACGCTGCTCCAGTACCTGGCGGGGAGGAACCATCGTGGATAAGTGGAACGTCGGAATCTTGATCTTCGACAACGTCGAGGTGCTCGACTTCGCCGGCCCGTTCGAAGTCTTCTCGCGGACGCGACTCCAGCCCGGCCCCGAGGCGCGGCGCAGCGACGACAGTGCGCCCTTCCGTGTCTTCACCGTGGCCAGGTCGGCGGCGCCGGTGGTGACGACCGGCGGGCTTTCGCGTGCTGCCTCATTTCGCGTTTGCCGACGCTCCGCCGGCCTGCTCGAGGGCCGCCGCGCGACGACGCACTGGGGCGCCCACGATCTTCTCCAGTCGTTGAGCGATCGCATCAAGGTCGAGCGTGACCTGCGTGTCGTGGACGACGGCATCATCACCTCGGCCGGCGTGGCGGCGGGGATCGACATGGCGTTCTACGTCGTCGAGACGCTCTTCGGGCGAGACGTCGCCGACGAGACCGCCCACTACATCGAGTTTCGGCGGGCGGCGGCGTGAGGCCAAGGGCCGACGTGAGCGCAGCCGGGGCGTGAGGACAGAGCTAGTAGGTCGCGCGACCGCCTGACAGGTCGTAGACGGCGCCCGTCGAGAACGAGCACTCGTCGGACGCCAGCCACGCCACCAGGGCCGCGACTTCCTCGGGCCGGCCGACCCGCCCCATCGGGATCTTCGAGATCAGGAGGTCCACCGTCCCCTTCGTCATCTGCTCGAGCAACTGCGTGCCGATGACGGCCGGCGCCACGGCGTTCACGGCGATGCCGCGGGTCGCGACTTCCTTGGCGAGGGCCTTCGTGAGGCCGATGACGCCCGCCTTGGCGGTGGAGTACGGCACGAGGGTCGGATTGCCCTCCTTGCCCGCAATGGACGCGATATTAATGATGCGTCCGCTCCCGGCGGCGAGCATCACGCGGATGGCCGCCCGGCAGACCAGGAACACGCTGGTGAGGTCGCAGGCGATCACCTGGTGCCAGTCCTCGTCAGTCAGCTCCCAGATCGGGTAGGAGCGACCCGTGATCCCGGCGTTGTTGACCACGACGTCAAGACGGCCCCACGTGGCGACCACGCGCTGCACCGAGCGCTCCACGTCCTCGGTGCGCGTCACGTCGGCGACGAGGGCGAGGGTGCCGGCGCCGAAGCGCTTGGTCACGGCCTCGACCTCGGCGTCGCGATCGAGCAGCGCGACGCGACAGCCGTCGCGCAGCAATCGCTCGGTGATGGCAAGCCCGATGCCGCGGGCCGCACCGGTCACGAGCGCGGTGCGACCGTCGAGCGTCACCGTGCGCCCAGGACGACGCAATCGGCGGGGCTGAAGCCGACCGTCACCGGCTGCTTGCGGGCGAGCGCCGCGGCGGCCGCATGGGAGACATCGAGCCACATCGCCCGCCCGCGGACACCCACCTCGACGCGCACGAACGGGCCGAGGAACGTGACGACCTCGACGACCCCTGCGAGTCGATTGCCGTTGCCGCCGGCGTCGCCAGCCACGAGCGTCAGCTTCTCGGGACGCACCGAGACGGTGACGGGCTCGCCGTCGCGGCGGCCGCTCAGCGGAACGCGGAAGCGCTCCCCTTCCCACTCCACGATCCCCTGCCCGGCCGAGACGATGCGGCACGCGAAGAGATTCGAGATCCCGATGAAGTCGGCGACGAAGTCGGTGGCCGGCATGGCGTAGATCTCCTCGGGCCGGCCGATCTGTTCGATGTGGCCGTCGCGCATCACCGCGATGCGATCGGCGATGGAGAGCGCCTCCTCCTGGTCGTGGGTCACGTAGACGGTCGTGATGCCGACGTCCTGCTGAATCTTGCGGATCACGCTGCGCAAGCGCAGCCGGATCTTGGCGTCGAGCGCCGAGAGGGGCTCGTCGAGCAGCAGGGCAGCCGGCTGGCGGGCCAGCGCTCGGGCCAACGCCACGCGCTGCTGCTGGCCGCCCGAGAGCTGGTTGGCGTAGCGAGCTTCGAGGCCGCGCAGGCCGGTCAGCTCGAGCATCTCGGCGACCCGCGCGCGGATCTTCGCGTCGGGCCAGCGCGCGATGCGCAAGCCAAACGCGATGTTCTCCCCCACCGTCATCGTGGGGAACAGCGCGTACGACTGGAAGACGATGCCGAGGCCCCGCTTGCGCGGCGACACGCCGTTGACCACCCGGCCATCGAAGAGGATGTCGCCGCTGTCCGGCGTCTCGAAGCCGGCGATCATCCGGAGCGTCGTCGTTTTGCCGCAGCCCGAGCCGCCGACGAGCGAGACGAGCTCGCCGGGGCGGATGTCCAACGACAGCCCGTCCACCGCGGTGGCCCCGGCGAAGCGTTTGCGGACGTCGCGGAGCACGATGTTCATCGAAGCTTCAGCGCGAGAACTTCTCCAGCCACTTCTTGACGAGCCGGTCCTTCTGCTCGGCCGCCCACACGAAGTCGAGCGGGATGAGCTTCAGGTCGGTGACCTTGGCGCCCGTCACCGAAATGTCGGGGCGCGTGATTCCGCTGCCCCGCCACTTCACGTAGGCGTCCATGGCCGAGTGCGACATCGCCCAGTCGAGGAACCGCCGCCCGTTCTGCGGGTTCTTCGTGCCCTTCACCAGCGCGTTGCCCTCGAAGGTCCAGGCCACGCCGTCGGTCGGATAGATGACGTCGATGGGCGCCCCTTGCTTGCGGGCCACGTCCACCTCGTACGCGAGCGCGATGCCGATCGGCGTCTCGCCGGAGGCGGCCATGCGTCCGGGCGCGCCGCCCGACTTCGTCACCTGGGCCAGGTTCTTGTCGAGCTTTTCGTAGTACTCGAACGCCTTGTCCTCACCCAGCCGCTTGACGTGGCTGGCCAGGAGCAGGTACGCCGTGCCCGACGTCGAGGGATTCGACATCACGATGTGGCCCTTGTATTTCGGATCGAGGAGGTCCTCCCACGACCGCGGAGGCGTGAGCTTCAAGTCCTGCATCTTCTTCTGGTTCACGGCGAAGGCGACCGTGACGAGCGTGACGCCTTGCCAGAGATTCTGCGGATGGCGGAACATCGTCGCGACGCCGCCCGACTCCTTGGCTTGATACCCGTCCAGCAGGCCCTTGTTGGCGGCGCCCGTGAGGTAGTCGTTGAAGACGCCCCAGATCACGTCGGCCTGGGGATTCGCCTTCTCCGCCTCGACGCGCGCCATGATGGGCCCCGTCGACGCCCGGATGTACGAGGCCTTGGCCGCGAGGTCGGGCAGGTCCTTCTTGAACTGGTCCCAGAAATCCTTCAGCTCGTTCTCCTCGTACGCCGTGTAGACGACGAGGCGCTCTTCGGCCGCCGGCGCGGGTGACGGCGTGAGCGCGACGAGTGCCAGCAGGAACACCAGAATGCGCGGCATGCTGTCTCCTTTCCCTGCTCTCAGGACTTGAGGATCGCCACCCGCTCGCCACCCACGACGGCGCGGAGGAGAAGGATCGCGCCGATCACGATGGCGAGGATGATCGTGCCGAGCGCGCACGCCACGCCGGGATAGCCGTTCTCGACCTGGGACAGGATCGCCACCGAGCCGAGGTTGAAGCCGGGATAGATGAGGAAGACCACGGCACTGACCGTGACCATTCCGTTGATGAAGAAGTACACGAAGATCGAGAAGGCCGTGCCGGTGAGGAGCGGCAGCACCACGCGAGTGAAGGTCCGCACGTGGCCGGCGCCCAGGCTGACCGCCGCCTCCTCGATGGCGGGATCGATCTGCTTGAGCGCGTTGACGGCCGCGAGCACCGCCACGGGAAACTTCCAGAACACGACGCTGGCCACGAGGATCGCCAGTGTGCCCGTGAGCACGAGCGGGGGCACGTTGAAGGCCAGGATGTAGCCGACGCCGACGAGCGTGCCGGGCAGCGCCGCCGGCAGCAGGCTCAGCGACTCGACGACACGTGCCCCCGGCGGGCGCTTTCGCTCTGAGACGTAGGCGGTCACGAGCGCGAGGAGGGTACCGACCACGCCGGCGGCCAGCGCCAGCTGCACGCTGTTCCAGATCGGGCGAGCACCCTCGGCCGTCGACTCGAACCCGTAATGGCGCCACGACAACGACCAGTCCGTGCCCCAGAGGCGCACGAAGGAGCCGAGCGGGATCAGCGCGTAGATGACCACGATACCGAGGGCCAGGCCACCGGCCACGACGAGCAGGACCCCGCGCGCGAGCGGCGGCGTCGGGCGGAGCGTCGTGCGCGCTCCCGCCGAGACGGTGACGTACGAGCGCGTGCCGATGACGAACGCGTTGACCACGTAGGCCAGGAGGCACGGCACGAGCAGCACGACGCTCATCGTCGCGGCCGCGGGAAAGTCGTTCATCCCGATGACCTGGGCATAGATCTCGGTGGCCAGGACGTTGTAGCGGCCGCCGATGAGGATCGGGTTGCCGAAGTCGGTCATGCACAAGATGAAGACGATCAGCGCCGCCGAGGCCAGGCCGGGGCGGGCCAGCGCCAGCGTGACGCGCGAGAGCGTCCGCAGCGTGCCGGCGCCCAGGTTCTCCGCCGCCTCCTCGAGCGAGCTGTCGATGTTGCCCAGCACGTTCGCGAGCAGGATGTAGGCCTGGGGCAGGAACGTGAAGACCTGCGACACCACGATCCCGGTGAAGCCGTAGATCGACCACGACAGCCCGAGCCCGTGCGTGAGGACCCCGTTGCGCCCGAGCAGGAGGATGAAGGCGAGCGAGACGAGGAACGGCGGCGAGATCAGAGGCAAGAGGCTCATGAGCGAGATGAAGCGCTTGCCCGGGATGGTCGTGCGCGTCACCGCGTAGGCCAGCACGAGGGCCAGCCCCACCGTGATCACGGTCGAGACGATCGACACGACCAGGCTGTTCACGAGAATCCGGAAGAGCCGCCACGACCCGAAGAACTCGGCGTAGTGGGCCAGCGTGAGACCGGCGGGTGAGGTCAGGCTCATGCCGAGGACGCGCAGCACGGGCCAGACCACGAAGACGGCGAGCAGGAGCGCGACGGCCGCGGCCGAGGCCGCGATCGTCACATCGGCGCCACGGCCGGCGCGCGGCGCGACACCCGCAGTGGCGACCGGAGGGGCGGCGCCCACGCGTCGTTCCTCTTCGTCAGCCGGCGGTGAAGCCGCCGTCGACGGTGAGCTCGGCGCCGGTCATGTACGACGAGTCGTCGCTGGCCAGGAACAGCGCCACGCTGGCGATCTCGCGCGGCGTCGCGATGCGGCCGAGCGGAATGCCCGTCTCGAACTCTTTGCGGAGCGCATCCGTGAGGTACGGCGCCTGGAGCGGCGTGTCGACGATGCCCGGGTGGATGATGTTGCAGCGCACACGGTCGCGAGCGAACTGGATGGCCAGCGACTTCGTCAGCGAGATCAGCCCGCCCTTGGCCGCCGTGTAGGCGTCCTGGGCGCGGGTGAAACCGACGAGCGCCGACACCGAACCCATGACGATGACCGAGCCGCCGCCCGCGCGCCGCAGGTGCGGGATTCCATGCTTGGTCACCCAGAACACGGACTTGAGATTGATCGCCATGACGCGATCCCACCACCGCTCGTCGGTCTCGAGGACCGAGCGGTCCCGGTCCTTCCAGAGCACGCCGGCGTTGTTGTAGAGCACGTGCAGGCCGCCGAACCGGCGCACGCCTTCCTCGATCATGCGGGCCACATCGGCCTCGACGGCGACGTCGCCGGTGGCGGCGAGGGCCTGGCCACCGTTCGCCCCCGCCAGCCTCACCGTCTCCTTGGCCGCCGCCCCGTCGACGTCGGCGACGATGACGCGCGCTCCTTCGCTGGCGAAGAGCAGGCTGGCCTCGCGCCCGATGCCGTTGCCGGCCCCCGTGATCAACGCGACCTTGTCCGTGAGACGGTTCATATCCGCTCGAAGTTGCGCATGAGCTCCCAATCGGTGACGGCCTGATCGAAGGCCTGTTGTTCCAGTTGTGCCGTGTGGAGGTAGTGATCGACCACGCGGTCTCCGAACGCCGCGCGCGCCACCTTCGAACGCTCGAGCTCGGCGATGGCCTCGCGCAGCGTCTTGGGGACCTGGGGCAGCGTGCCGTCCTCGTAGGCGTTGCCCTCGTAGAGCTTCGGCGGCTTGAGGCGGCTCTGGATGCCGTGCAAGCCGGCCGCGATGGTGGCCGCGAAGGCGAGATACGGATTCGCGTCGGCGCCGGGCACGCGGTTCTCCACGCGGAAGGCGCTCCCCTCTCCGCAGAGGCGGAATCCGCACGTGCGATTATCCCAGCCGGCGACGATCCGGGTGGGCGCGAACGAGCCCGCCTGGTATCGCTTGTAGGAGTTGACGGTCGGCGCGTAGAAGACGGCCAGCTCGCGGGCCATCGTGAGCTGACCGGCCAGCCACTGACCGAAGAGCGTCGGCAGCGTCTTGGGCGCGCCGTGATCGCCGCCGGCGAAGAGCGCCTTCTTCCCACCGCGATCCCACAGCGACGAGTGCAGGTGGAACGACGACCCGGCCGCGCCCATGTCGTACTTGGCCATGAACGTCAGCGAGCAGCCCTGCTGGTGGGCGATCTCCTTTGCCCCGTGCTTGTAGAGCGTGGTGCGATCGGCCATCTCGAGCGCCTCGGCGTACTCGAGGTTGATCTCCTCCTGGCCCTTGCCCCACTCGCCCTTCGACGTCTCCACGGGAACGTCGGCCGCCTCCATCCCGTTCCGGATGGCGCGCACCAGCGGCTCCTCTCGGCTCGTCTGGAGGATGTGGTAGTCCTCGAGGTAGCCGGCGACCGGCGTCAGGCCCTGGTAGCGACGCGCGCGCGCCGCCTCGAACGATTCACGGAAGCAGTAGAGCTCGAGCTCGGCCGCCGTCTTCACCGTGTAGCCCGCCTGCGCCGCCCGCGCGATCTGGCGCTTGAGGACCGTGCGCGGCGCCTCCTCGATGAATTCGCCGTCCTCGCTCTGCACGTCACAGAACACGAGCGCGGTGCCGGGCAGCCACGGAATGCGCCGCAGCGTCGGCAGATCGGGGACCAGCTTCATGTCGCCGTATCCGCGCTCCCACGACGTGAGCTTGAAGCCGGGCAGCGGCTCCATCTCCATGTCCACGGTGAACAGATAGATGCACGCGTTGACGCCGTCGCGCGCGACGTGCTCGAGGAAGTGGCGGGCGACCACACGCTTGCCGAGGAGACGGCCATACCCGTCGGGGATCACCGTGAGCACGGTGTCGATCTCGCCCCCGCGGACCAGCGCCTCGAGGCTGCGGAGATCGAGACGCCCGGGCATGGCGCGGATAGTAGCGTATCTCTGCGGGGTGTGCCATCCTCCCGCCGTGACGGCGGCGGCTCGACGCACGGTCGTGGCGTGGACGCTGTACGATTTCGCCAACTCCGCCTTCGTCGCCGTCATCCCGGCGACGGTCTACTCGCAGTACTACGCGCTCGCCGTCGTCGGGAACGAGCACGGCGAGGGAGATTTCTGGTGGGGCCTCGCGGTCACCACCTCGATGGTCATCGTCGCGCTGTCCTCACCGCCGCTCGGCGCCATCGCCGACCACGGCGGACTGCGCAAGCGTTTCCTCTTCGCGCTCACCTATCTCTCGGTCGCCGCGACCGCGGTCATGGCCACGGTGCGGCCGGGTGATGTGGTGTGGGGTTGGTTCCTCGCCGTCGTCGGCACGGTCGGCTTCGAGGGCGCCATCGTCTACTACAACGCGTATCTCTCCGACCTGGCGCCGCCGGAACGTCAGGGCCGGCTGAGCGGCTACGGCTTCGCCGTCGGCTACCTGGGTTCGGCGGTGGCCCTGGCCGCCGCGCTCCCCCTGGCCCAGCGTGGCGATTTCTCCGGCACCTTCCTCGTCACCGCGGCGCTCTTCGGCGTCTTCGCCGTGCCGGCGTTCCTCTTCCTTCCACCGGACCGCCCGGCGCGGCTCGCGCTCCGGCAGACGATCGGCACGGCCTTCGCGGGAACGTGGGCGTCGCTGCGTCGAATCCTCGCGATGCCGGCGCTGCGCCGCTTCCTGCTCGCCTATCTGTTCTTCGAGGACGGCATCAACACGGTGGTCTATTTCTCCTCCGTGTTCGCCGGGCACACGCTCGCCTTCACGACGCCCGAGGTCATCCAGCTCTACTTCGTCGTCCAGCTCGCCGCGGTGGTCGGCGCCTGGGCGTGGGCGCGCCCGACCGACGTGCGCGGGCCGAAGTTCGTCGTCATGGTGACGCTCGTGCAATGGTGCGTGGTCGTGGCCGCGGCGTATCTCGTGCAGACCAAGGCACAGTTCTTCGCGGTCGCCGTCGTGGCCGGCACGGCGCTGGGGGCCGTGCAGGCAGCGGGGCGGGCGTTCATGGCCGGGCTGATCCCGCCGGGCCGCGAGGCCGAGCTCTTCGGCTTCTATGCGCTGTGCGGGAAGACCGCGGCGATCCTTGGCCCCCTCGTCTTCGGCCTCGCCTCCCGCCTGACCGGTGGCAACCAGCGCATCGCGATCGTGTCGGTCGGCCTCTTCTTCGTGATCGGCCTCGTCCTCGTCCGCGACGTCGACGCCGGCGGCCCGATTCGCGAGCGCACGCACGCGCACAACGAACCCGCGGGACGCTGAGTGGTTCGGCTGACCTTCTGGCTGCTTACGAAAACGCGATCGGAACGGGCGGGATCAACAGCACGAGCAGGATCAGGCACACCCAGCCGAGGACGCGCCGGCCGGTCGTGAGCGGTGTGACGTCGTCGAGCGGCGGCGTGTGATGGAAGCCCACGACGAAGAAGAGCAGGGCGGCCCACACGAACCAGTTCAGCGACTGCGTCGCGATCCCGAGCAGGATGAGCCCGCCGAACGTCAGGAAGCCGACCAGCCGGTGGTGACGCCCGAACAGCGCATAGGCGATCCGGCCACCGTCGAGCTGGCCGAGCGGAAAGAGGTTCAGCGCCGTGACGAAGAATCCCGCCCAACCGGCCACGGCCACCGGATGGAGGAAGACGTCCATGCCAGCGGGGATGGCACCGAACTTCAGATGGACGAGCAGCTTGAGGAGCAGCGGGTCGCCGAACTGCATCACGTCACCCGAGGGAATCTTCCCCAGGACCGACCACTGCAGGCCCACGTAGAGCGCGGGAATGGCGATGGCCAGGCCGGCCAGCGGCCCGGCCGCGGCGATGTCGAAGAGCGAGTTGCGATCGCGCGCCGGTGATCGCAGGCGAATGATCGCGCCGAGCGTGCCGAAGAGCACGATGGGCGGGGCCGGAATGAAGTAGGGCAGGCTGACGACCGCCTTGTAGTAGCGCGCGGTGAAGTAGTGACCGAACTCGTGGACGCCGAGGATCGACAGCAGCGTGAAGGCGAAGGGCGCGCCGGTGAGGAGCGCGGCGATCAGCCCGCTGTTACCCAACGGCGTGAAGGTCGGCGACGCGAACAGGAACGCGCCGGACACCAGCGTCGTGAAGCAGGTCATCACGAACAGGGCGATGTTGAGCCCGATGCGCGGCCGCACGACGGGCTCGGTCAGCGGGAGCGCCTGCAGGATGACGTCGCCCTCCTCGGCGCGCAGGAACGGCGTGAACCCGAACGGACGGAAGCGAGCGACCAGCCGGTCCACGGCATCGGCCGGCGCCACCAGGAGGTGGCCGCGATAGGCGATCACGCCGCCGAAGACTCGGCGATCCCGCACGGCGAACACGTCGGCCACGGCAGAGTGGAGCAGCTCCTCGGTCACGAGCACGTCGTCGGGCGACGTCCTCAACGCTGGTCGCGCTCGCCGAAACGGCCAGAAACGCATACTCAGAGCCTACCACGAGGCCAATCGCGCGACGGCAACGCGCACGGGATCGAGACCGGCCTCCACGTAGATCGCGCCCAGCACGGC
>WNGO01004584.1_pt1 | contig 10364 bp, 12 predicted proteins | sample 5400511 | NCBI WGS metagenome assembly WNGO01 (sample SAMN13153380, study PRJNA577476) | soil metagenome | isolation source: 20 cm soil or saprolite under Garry oak tree replicate 2 | place: USA:California | collected 2016-06-15
TGCTGACGCTGGCCAAGCGCGCCGTGGAAATGCATTCCATCGTCAAGGACGGCAATTGGGGCCACCGTCTGGGCAAACTGCCCTACGATTTGTACGGCAAGACGGTTCTTATCGTGGGCTTCGGCCGCATCGGCACGCGGACTGCAAAACGCTGCCTTGCCATGGAAATGAACGTTCTGGTTTATGATCCCTACAAGTCGGCCGCCGAGGTCAAGGCGGCGGACTGCGAGCCGGTCGGCGATCTCGATGCGGCCCTGCCGCGCGCCGATTTTGTCAGCATCCACTGCCCGAAAACGTCGGAGACGGTCGGGATGTTCAATGCGCCGCGGTTGAGGCGCATGAAGCCCACAGCCTATTTGATCAACACCGCACGCGGCGGAATTGTCGACGAGCCCGCGCTGTATGACGCGCTGGTCTCGGGCAAGCTCGCCGGCGCGGGCCTCGATGTTTTCGAGCAGGAGCCGCCGCCGGCCGGTCATTCGCTGTTTGAGCTTCCCAATGTCATCATGGCGCCGCATGTCGCAGGAGTTACTCGGGAAGCAGTGGATCGGATGAGCGAGCAGACCGCGCGCAATATCCTGAGCGCGCTCGACGGCCAGCCGATCCGCCAGAACGTCATCAATCAGGACGTGCTCGGCTAGCCTATTGTTTCCAGCTTTTCGCCGATGACGTCGCTGGCTTTTGATACTGCAGCACCGCGGATATCGACATGGCCTTTAAGGAGGAATACGGCGATCATGACGGGATCGGCCTGGCCGAGCCCATTCGCAGGAGCGGCCCTGGAGGGACAAATTGCCGCCCGTTTGCGCCTAGACCGACAAAACTCAGCCTTATTCGCGAGGAAGGAATGGAATTCGGCACTGGGGCCCGGTTCCCTTTGCTGCCTGTTGCGTAACTTCCGGAGGCTGAAGTCTTGAGCCCAGGCGACCCGACGGATCATGCGCTGGCAGCCATTGCCAGCATGCTCGATCAACCGGAGGCCCATCGCGAGCCGGAAACGGCCGCGGTCGCGGAAAGGCCGATCGATCGCGAGCCGATCGAGGCCGACGGTTACTCGAAGACCGGTCCCGGCCCGATGGCAGCGATCCGTTTCAAATGGTCGGTGCGCCGCGGGGAAAATGGCGAATATTATGTGGATGAAACGATCGGGGAAAATTCGGCGCCGGTTGTCAGCGGACCGCTGACGAAGGATGCCGCGATCGCTTTGGTTGACGAGCGCGAGAACGAGGCGCGACGGCGATTTGAGTTGCTGAAAAGCGAAATGACCGGACGGGCCGCCACCGCGAATTTGGTCCGGAAAGACGGCAGCGAGCCATAACCACTCCGGTTTTCGAAGTTCTGCCGGCAGCTCATTCCGCTCCGGTCGGACAATGGGTTGCTGCGGAACGACCGGTCTCGCTGGAAATTGACCGTTTACGCCGGGGGTATTTACTCTGGCGGTCCAAGGCACATTGAACCAAAGCCGCTGATTCCACGACCTACACCATGAAAGTGATGTAGGTCACGCAGCTGGAGCCACTGAAGCTTAGGATCGGGCTGAGATCGCACCTGCTCAGGAGGGTCAATGATGAAAAAGCTTTTCGCTGTCGCCGCATTTCTGCTCCAAACGCTCACATAGCGACCGGGACGGCGCCCGCCCGCGCAAGCAACAGTCGCCCGAGCAGGCGAAGACCGATCCGCCGGCGCCTGCTGCAAACCCTGCTCCGGCCGAAAAGGTCCCTGCGCCTGCCGACACCTCTCCGGAGCCTTCAGCTGCCACCGCCGGCGTCGCGCCAGCGGATACCATCACCTCAGGAGAGCCTCCAACCGGCGGACGCGCGGTTCAGCAGGATACTGCCCGCGCCACCAAGCCCGAACCGGCGCCTGTCGTTGCGACCGCTCCGCCGTCGGGACCACAGCCCGCGACCCCGGGGATTCACTCGGCCAATACACCGGTCGGCGTGTGGTTGACCGAGGAAAAGGAAGGCAAGGTTCGGATCGAGCAATGCGGCGCTAATCTCTGCGGGTATTCCGTGGACAACAAATCCAATCAGAACGGCGAGCAGATCTTGATCAATATGAAGCCCGGCAAGGATTCCAAATGGAGCGGGCGAATTCACGACCCGAAATCCGGCAGCACCTATGATTCGACGATCGCGTTGAAAGGCTCGGATACCCTGCGCGTTCAGGGCTGTGCCTTTGGCGGCATGTTCTGCGGTGGCCAGACCTGGAGCCGGGTGAACTAGGCCGCAACCCCGCGTTCTGTCCGTCCCACGGCGCAGGCCGACACGAGTGATACTATACCGTGCCGGTTGCAGCCGCGATCTCGCGCTTCCTGTCGACCCCAAAACTCGTCTCGTGAATCTTGCCGTCGACGATATGGATCCGCCGATCTGCTCGCGCAGCCAGTGCCGCATCGTGGGTGACGACCACGACCGTCTGGCCGTTGTCGGCGATATCGCGCAATATGCCGAATACCTGCTCGGTCGACGCGGTGTCGAGATTCCCCGTGGGCTCGTCGGCTACGATGATTTCGGGGCGGTTGGCAAGCGCCCGCGCCAGCGCCACCCGTTGCCGCTGACCGCCTGAAAGCTGATTGGGCCGCTTGGCGGCCTGCTCGGCGAGACCGAGCGATGTTAGTAGCATCATCGCTCTCTCGTTCATTTCCTTGGCTGACATTCGGCCATAGGCGCGCATTGGCAGCAGCACGTTTTCAAGCGCGGTGAATTCTGGAAGCAGAAAGTGGAATTGAAACACGAAGCCACATTTGGTCAGACGAACATCGGCGCGCTCCGTCTCCGACAATTTGGAAGTTGGCTGGCCGCAGATGATAACCTCGCCTTCGGTAGGCGCATCGAGCAAGCCGAGCAAATAGAGCAGCGACGATTTTCCGGATCCCGAAGGTCCGGTGATGGCGAGAAATTCACCCTTCGCCACGCTCAAGTCGATGCCATCGACCAGGGTATGAGAGATAACGCCCTGAACGCGGCGGACCAGTCCCACAACCTGGAGCGCGATCTCGCTCAAGACGCGCCCCGGATAATTTCGACCGGATGCACCCGTGTCGCCTTGCGCGCCGGAAAGAAGGCGGCGACCGCGCAGCAGAGAATTGAAATGGCCCCGGAGGCAATATAGTGCATCGGCGAGTAGTAGATCTGAAGTGGCACTGTGGCGCCGGTGAGCGGATTGAATATCGTAATCTGCGACCACCCGTAGCAAAGCAGATATCCGAGAATCCAGCCGAACAGGATTCCGACAGACCCCATCATCGCCGATTCAATGATGAATATTCGCCGCACGGAATATTCGCGCATGCCCAGCGACTTCATGATCGCGATGTCGTGGCGTTTTTCGTGGGTGATGGTGGAGATGATATTGTAAGTGGCAAATGATGAGGTCAGCAGCATCGCGCCCATCACCGTCAGCACGATGAAATCACGCGTAGCGAAGGTAGACAGCAGATCGGCATTGGCTTCTTGCCACGACACCGACTTATATCCGACCTGCGCCTCGACTTGAGCGGCCACCTTCTGTGCGACCAAGGGATCGCTCAACCGCAGCCGCAACTGATTGATGATCCCGCTTTGCCCCATCAGGGTTTGGGCCAGGCTGATCAGCGAGTAGATTTGTCCTTCGTCGACACGTTTCAATCCTGACCGGAAGATTCCGACGACCGTGGCGGAAGTCTGAGCTCCCTGACCTCCTCCGAGTAGCACTGTATTTCCATTTTTCACGGCAAGCTTTTCTGCCAGCGCCTGGCCGATGATGATCCCGTTCGCCGCCTTCGACAGATCGGTCAGTTGTCCCTCGCGCATTTGGGAAGCGAGCTTAGAAACACGAACTTCAAGCCGCGGATCAATCCCTGTCAGGGTCACGCCAACCCGTCCGCCGCCGTGCTCTACAAGCGCGGTAGTCTTTACCGATGGCGCCACATCGCCTGGCAACCACGACCTCAGGGAGGCCATTACCGTGTCCGGATATTTGATCCCGGGACGCCGACTTACATTCGGCACGTTGGACATTCCTACCGCAGCGTATTCCTCTTCCGCCGGCTGGCTCGGGACTGAGCGCCGCTCATCTTCGACAGTGACGTGGGGCATCGTATCGACGAGCTGCCGAAGAAAATCTATCTGCGATCCCTGCATCAGGCCCGCCATCATGATGGTGAAGCCGACGCCCATCGCCACACCAAACATGCCGACCAGAGTCTGTCGAACGCGGGTGCTTACATGGGTCCACGCAATGCTCAGCAAGAGGTTCGTTGTCATGCGTCTTACCGGGTCGCGCTGTATTTGCCGACGCTTCTGCGTGCATCGTTAACAATAGAATCGACGTGAGCCGACAATGCCGAGGCTATGACGGCGTTGTCGGCATCGACAGAACTGGTTACGACGGCGGCCGAGTTCCGATCGAGCTCGACACTGGGACCGGGAGTAGGACCTGGACTAGGTGTGGGAGTGGGATCCGGAGTGGCATCGACGGGAGCCTCCGGTGCCGGCTTTGTCGGCAGATTCACATTTGCCACACGGACCCGCGTACCGTCAGCCAAATCGGCACGCGCCGGTGACAGCACTGTGGTGTCCTTCGGCACGTTGCCGATGATCTCGACGTTACGGCTGCCGCGAATCCCGACCGTGACCGGAACCCGCTCAACCTTTCCGTTACTTACGACCTGAACCGCGTTGCCGCTAACGGCCTCGTTGGGTACCACAATGGCCGCGGTCTTTTCGCGATAGATGATATTGACTTCGACCGTCATTCCTATCCGCAACGGCGTATCGCGCGGCAACAGCAGATAGACACGAAAGGTCTTTCGCGTAGGATCGCCTTTTGGCGTGATTTGCGAGACAGTGGCCCGCAATGCCTGTGTGGAGAAGGCCTCGCTTCGCAAAAATGCCTTTTGTCCCACGGCGATCCTGGTGATTTCCTCCTCATTTATTTCAGCCACCACCTGCATAGGCGCCGGCGGGCCTACCCAAAACAGCACGTCGGTTGGCCCAACAATCTCCCCAACTTCGCCGTCGCGACGCAGCACCATTCCATCCAACGGCGCGCGGAGCACGAGTGCATCGAGGCGTACTTTTTGGGCATTAATGCGCGATTTGGATTCCTCGAACTGGGTAGAGCGTTGCTCGTATTCGGTCTTCGCGGCTTCGCTTTTGTCGCGATCGCGGAGCGCGCGATTGAGGTCGCGCTCAAGTTGTTCATTGTTGATTTCGAGTTGGTTCAGAGCGCTGCGTTCTTCCGCGTCGTCCTGGCGGCCAAGAACCTGGCCAGCTTTGACCGCCTGCCCTTCGCAGCGGCAGAGTTCGACCAGCCGCCGCCTCTGAAGCGGGACGACTTTTGCCCAGCGCTCAGGCTCTACAGTTCCGGTTCCGTAGATGGCCTCGGAAACTGGCGCGCGGATCGCCGCTGCGGTGGTTACGGTTGGAGGTTGAAAGAAGTCCGGATACATCAAGTAGGTCCCGCCCACCGCTGCAATGGCAAGCACTGCGAGCACGGACCCAGACCAGACAATACCGCGCGAGAGCATCGGCTTCTCCTCGACCGCTCAAAAGCCAAACCGCTTGCGCAGTCCGGACGGTACTTGTTCCAATATCGCGTCCATATCGTCCTTCTTTATGCTACTGCTGCGCGGCCCTTGAGGACTGATGGAATCGGCTGAACTGGCGGGAGCCGCCGGCGATTGTTTCGAAACAGCCGGCGCTGGCGGCGGCTGGCTGTCCTGTCTGACATTGTCGGCCGGAGCGCCGGGCTTTGCCTGAGTTCGCACCGCACGCCAGCCGCCGGCTTCGGCCTTGGCCTGCTCGACTTGCGCGGGCGTCATCCGGGTTTCGAGAACGCCGATCAGCTGGCGCGCTCCATTACGGAATTCCTCGACCCGGGTGCCGACGGAGACAATGTAGGCCCATTTGTAAGCCTTCAGGTTGTCGTTCGAAGTTCCTCGCCCAATGGCATAGAGTCCGGCAAGAACCAGCATTGCATGCGAATGACCTTGGTCCGCGGCGCGCGAAAACCACCGGAATGCTTCTTGATCGGACCTCGGGCGCCCGACCCCCGACGAATAGAGCGCGCCCATATAAAACTGAGCCTCGCTATCTCCGGACTGTGCGGCCTGCGCATAACGATCGGCCATTTCCCTGTCGGACACGGCATCGGCATAGGCAATGGAATTCGCAAGGAGAGCGGCACCGCAAAAGATCGCCAAAAAGGCCCGCTTCATGAAATCCTCGAGGATTCGGGAAAAATCACCCGACCTGCGGTATTTCGCTGATGTTACATGCGTTTTTCTTGATCGCATCGTGAAAGCATCGCGAGATGGTACACTTCGGCCGGTGCATGTTCAAGAACTCGGACTGCGACACGTCACGTCGCGCCGTGTTCCAAACTGCTTCATTTCAATAGTAACGCCGGACGTCAAACTCCGGTGTGATTCCCATCACATTCTCAACTGAACCGATGTGAGACCGTGCTGGCGTCCAACAAAGGAGGACGTCATGGGACAGAATCGCAAAACAACCATCGCTGCGCGCGTGCTGTTGCTTCTGGGAATGTCGATCGCCACCCCCGCGGCGGCGGCGACGTTTGACGGTGCTTGGAATGTTCAGATCGCCTCGCTGAATAGCGCTTGCGGCTCCGGAACGACGGTCGCGATCGGGATCAACAACGGCCAGGTTGCCTCGGGCAATCCTTTGATGAGCGCATCGGGCCGCGTTGCGAATGCCGGCAACATCAGTGTGACGCTGACAAGCGGGATGAAACGTGCGGTCGGCTCGGGTCGCCTGACCGCGACATCGGGATCCGGCACCTGGCGCGGCGCGATGTGCTCGGGCACCTGGACGGCGCAGCGAATGTGATCGGCGATAAGCGCAAATAACTGCTTGCGCGGTGCAGTCAGTCTCCGGCCTTTGCGGAATATTCCGCCTCGGTCACCTGCTCCATCCAGTTCGAGTAGACTCCGTCGAGCGCTTCCTGCATCGCGATGTGAGTCATGGCATTGGTCGGGGACGCGCCATGCCAATGCTTTTCGCCCGGCGGAATCCACACGACGTCGCCGGGACGGATTTCGCGGATCGGTCCGCCCTTGGCCTGAACCCGGCCAATGCCTGAAATGACATAGAGCGTCTGACCCAACGGATGGGAATGCCAGGCTGTACGGGCACCCGGTTCGAAGGAGACGCGGGAGCAATTGAGCCGTGCCGGAGCCTCGGCCATGATGATCGGGTCCTGCAACACCGTGCCGGTGAAGTATTCGGCCGGTGCCCGCCGCGTGGGCCGCGAGCCGGCGAGATGGATGTTCATGGCGTTCCTCCTTCTTGACTATTTCTTCGAGGCCGCATATCGCGCGTTGGTCTCGGCATTCATTGGATAAAGACCAGGCAGCACCGCGCCGGCGTTCACCTGCTCGACGATCCAGGCCTCCATTCGTTCCTGCTCCGTGCCTTCGGCCAGGATGAGGTCGAGGAACGCTTGCGGGATCACCACGGCGCCGTCCTGGTCGGCGACGATGACGTCGTTGGGAAACACGGCAACGCCGCCGCAACCGATCGGTTCGCCCCAACCGACGAAGGTCAGTCCGGCAACCGAAGGCGGCGCCGCAAAACCGTCGCACCACACCGGCAAACCGGTTCCGAGCACGCCTTCGAGATCGCGCACGACGCCGTCGGTCACCAGCGCCGCCACGCCGCGCTTGACCATGCGAGCGCACAGAATATCGCCGAAGATGCCGGCATCAGTAATGCCCATGGCATCGACCACGGCGATACAGCCTTGAGGCATGGCTTCGATCGCGGTCCGGGTCGAAACCGGCGAGGACCAGGATTCCGGCGTCGCCAGGTCTTCCCGAGCCGGCACAAAGCGCAGCGTGAAGGCTGGGCCGACCAGCCGCGGCTGTCCCGGCCGCAGCGGACGCGAGCCCCGTATCCAGACGTTTCGCAGGCCCCCCTTGAGCAGAACCGTGGTGATGGTGGCGGTGGACACGCGGGCAAGGGTTTTGATTGCTTCGGGGGTCAGGGACATCGATACGGCAACTCCGGCTACGGATGGATCGGGCGGGCGCATCTTGCGGGGCGCAGGGATTGCGTCAAGTGCCACACCAGAGGGGGGACCGCATGGCAATCGCGCAATCACACCGTCTTATCACGGCTATGCGGATTAATTTATTGGACTTGCGGGACCGTTTGCGCGAAGCGAATTACGCTTCGCCGGAAAACGCGCTAGAGGTTGATATCCGGTGAAGACTCCAGAGACCATGGCAGCGACAATCCCCCCTCCCCGGATTTTGCCGAGCGGCGACAGCGCCATCACGGTGGAATTCAGCCGCAACATCGATGATGCCGCAAACCAGCGGGTGCTGGCGCTCGATCGGGCGCTCGCGGGCGAACCGGTCGCCGGCGTGACCGAAACCGTGCCCACCTATCGATCCCTGCTGGTGCATTATGATCCCCTAAAGATCGATTTTGGTACGCTGGGTGAGAAGCTTGTCTCGCTCGCGCAACGCCCTGTTCCGCCGGAGACAAAAGCCCGGCGCTGGCGGATCCCCGTGGTGTATGGCGGCGAGCATGGCATCGACCTTGAGGACGTCGCCAAAACACTCAAGACCACCCCGGACGATATCGTGGCGCGGCACGTCGCCGGCGACTATCGGGTTGCCATGATCGGCTTTACGCCGGGATGGTCCTATCTCAGTGGCCTTGAGAAATCGCTGCACATGCCGCGGCGCAAAGACCCGCGGCTGCTGACGCCGGCCGGCACGATCTCGATCGGCGGCGTGCAGACCGGCGTGCAATGCCTCGCAGGTCCGAGCGGCTGGCATCTGTTGGGACGGACCGCGGTCAGAACCTATCAGCTGCATCGCGATCCGATCTTCCTCCTGGAACCCGGCGACCACGTGACGTTTTCCACCGTCGATGCAAAAACCTTCGGCGAGCAGGATCGCGCCGCGGAAGCCGGCGAGATCATCGCCGAGCCGATCGCCCCATGAGTAAACTGGTCATCTCCGCTATTGGCCCTGCAAGTTCCGTCCAAGATGGCGGACGGCATGGAGCCCAGCGCTATGGCCTGACGCCCAGCGGTGCGATGGATAGGCTCGCACTTGCCGCTGCGAATTGTCTGGTTGGCAACGAATTGTTCGCGGCTGCGATCGAAATCGGCCCGTTCGGCGCCGCGCTCACGGCGCGCGAAGGCGCGGTTCGCGTGGCGCTTGCGGGAGCGCCGCGCAACGCCGACATCTCGGGGCGCGCCGCAGCGTCAGATACATCCATGACGCTCGCCGACGGCGAAACCTTGACGTTGGGTTTTGCCCGCGGCGGTGCTTTCAGCTACCTCGCTATCGAGGGCGGCATAGCAGGCGAGCCGATGTTCGGCAGCCTGGCGGTCAATGCACGCGCGGGCCTCGGCAGTCCCTATCCGCGCCCGCTACAGGCGGCCGACGAATTGCAGACGGCGGCCGCGAGCGGCGCGGCCGAGCGCCGGATCGATCTTCCTCCTCTCGTGGAGGGGCCGATCCGCGTCGTGATGGGCCCGCAGGACGACGAATTCGGGGAGGACGCCGCAAATCTGGTTCTGGACAGCGAGTGGAAGATATCGGCGACCAGCGATCGCATGGGCTATCGGCTTGAAGGCCCCGTCATAAAACACCTGCACGGTCACAACATCGTCTCCGATGGCACCGTTGATGGCAGCATCCAGGTGCCCGGCAATGGCGCGCCCATCGTTCTGATGCCCGACCGCGGCACCAGCGGCGGCTATCCCAAGATTGCGACGGTGATTTCAGCCGATCTCGGGCGGTTCGCGCAGATACCCGCCGGCCGTGGTTTCCGGTTCAAAGCCGTCAGCATGGCTGAGGCGCAAAGCGAGGCCCGCAAATTTGCGCAATTGCTGCGCAGCCTGCCCGATCGCGTCAGGCCAATCGAGACTTTCGATCTCAACATCGAGGCGCTGCAAGATGCTAATGTCGCCGGCGCCGCCGTCAGCGCGGTCGATGCCGGAACATGGCAAATTCCGTCGGCAGATGCGCTGGCGCAAGACTAAACCAGAGATCCACTCGCGCAAGGGGACATGGACATGACAACAATCGATCTCAATTGCGATCTCGGCGAAGGATTTGGTGCATGGGAGATGGGCAATGACGCCGCCATGATCGAGCTTGCCACCTCGGTCAACATCGCCTGCGGCTTCCATGCCGGCGATGCCGACATCATGCGCAGGACCGTGGAGCTTGCAAAAGCGCGCGGCGTCAGCATCGGCGCGCATCCCGGTTACCGCGACCTGCACGGCTTTGGCCGGCGACCTTTTCCGGGCATGAAGGCCTCGGAGATCGAGAACCTGGTCGCCTACCAGATCGGCGCGCTGCAGGCGATCGCGACCGCGGCCGGTCACAAGGT
>WNGO01010035.1_pt1 | contig 10360 bp, 8 predicted proteins | sample 5400511 | NCBI WGS metagenome assembly WNGO01 (sample SAMN13153380, study PRJNA577476) | soil metagenome | isolation source: 20 cm soil or saprolite under Garry oak tree replicate 2 | place: USA:California | collected 2016-06-15
GGCGGTGACGTGATGCCCGGCGGCCTCCGCCTGTTCCAGGATCTGCCGTCCGACTCCTCCGGTGGCAGCAACGATCGTGATGTTCACGACGCGATCTCCTCTTGGTGAAGCATGAAAACGGCGGGCTGGCGCTCGAGCCGCCTGCTCTCGCTGAGCACTCTCCGTATGGCATAGATGCCGGGTATCATCGGCAGAATCGCCGTGAGCATGCCCGGGAAGTAGTAGACGCCCGTCGTCCGGAACCAATAATTCCTCATGTCGGCGACGAAGTGACCGTTCGCTACCGCTTGCGAAATAGCGCCGGCGATGTCCGGCCGGATCGCCGGTTTGAGGGCGGGGAAAATGAAGTGCGTGAATTCGGCGACGCCGGGACCGATGAAGATGAACCAGGCGACGAAGCCGGCGAGCGGGACGCGGCGGTAAAGACCGAGGGCCGTCAACGAATACACGATCGGCCCGACGAACGCGAAGACCATGAGGAACGACCGTTCCGTCCAGCTGATGTCGAACAGCCGGCTCATGGCCGGCCCGAACCCGGTCAGATACTCCTCGATCATGTGAATTTCCAAAGCCGCCACGGTGATGAGAAACACCGGCAGGATAATCCGGGGATGGATCGGACGCCGTAGGTATGTCCTGGTCCACATCACCAGGGCGACGAGGCCGGAGCCACCGACGATCACCACCGGCGGCAGGCCGATGCGCGCGTACCCGGCCGACATTGCGACCACGACAAACAGGATGGCGGCGATCACACTGAGGACTTGAGTGCGTCTCGTGGTATTCATGACCAATCTCCGTTCCTGGAAGTCGCCACGACCGCTTCGCGGACGCGCCGGCGCGCGCGCGAAACGATTTGGCGGCATGACGCCTGGTTCTTCTGGAGCACGCGGGCGATCTCGCCGTAATTGCAGTCGAACGCCTCGCGGAGTACCAACGCAACGCGTTCGCGCGGCTGGAGACGCTCCAACAGCGCGCGGCGCGCCGCCCCCGCACTGGGGAACAGCTCGGTGGTCGTGGTCACTGCGGGCGCCGCGGACTCGCCGTGCTGATGAAATTCCGCATAGGCACGCTGCTGCTGCGCGGCGCGACGCAGACCATCAATCGCCAGCCGAGTAATGACGGCGATCAGCCAGCCAATCGGCGTCCGGACGGCGGCCAGGTCGGCACGAAGCCAGCGGAGTGCCGTCTCCTGTATCAGGTCCTCGGCGTCATCAGAAGAGCGCATCATGCGAAACGCAATTTTGAAAAGACGAGGCCGGCACGTCTCGAACACGGCCCAGCGGTCAGTTGTCATGGCCTTCGCCCTCCCGGTCCATCCACGCCCGGATGTACGGTGCGCAATGCCGCAGCTCGATCCCCTCTATTTCGCAGGCGATGAGGAAGTGCACCACGGAGATGTCCACGAGCATCACCTCGTCCAGATCGAGCACGACGTGTGGCCGAAGCTTGCGGACCAGCGCCAACAGCTCGCCCAGGTTCTCGGCGCCGATGCGGCCGATGAGGTGCAGCGTGGCTTCGATCTTGAGCGTCATGCCGATGCAGCAAAGCAAGGCTCGCGCCAACGCCGAAGTCGTTATGCGACCGTGTGATGACTGAAGCGTGAATGCCGAAAGGGATCAGCAAACGCCGAATTATCGGCGTCGCGACTGTCTGCTACCGCTTTCGAAACGAGAGCGTGTCGATGTGGAGGGCTTTGATCTTCGACTCGAGGGTCTGGCGAGGCATACCCAGTTTCGCGGCGGCGCCGCGCGCACCCGAGATCTGACCGCGGGACTCCGCGAGTGCGGATTCGATGAGCGCCTTCTCGCTTCGCGCGAGCGACGTTGCGAGCGGGACCGTCCGCGTGGATGTGTGACGCCCCTGAAGCCAGGAGCTGTCAATGGCAAACGTCTCGTCCTCGCACAGCACGACGGCGCGCTCGATCACATTCTGGAGCTCGCGCACGTTGCCGGGCCAGTCATAGGTCTGAAACTGCTCCAACGTCTGTTTCTTGATGCTGCGGATGCGCTTGCCGGCCTTCTTGGCATACCGCTCCACCAGGTATTCGACGAGAACGGGAATGTCCGCGACGCGCTCGCGCAGCGGCGGCAGGCAAACGGGAAATACGTTCAGCCGATAGTACAGGTCTTCTCGGAAGCTTCCGCTTTCGACAGCGGCCTCGAGATCGCGATTCGTGGCCGCGAGCACGCGGACGTCCACGGCGATGGGGTGGCTGCTGCCCACGCGCTCGAACTCCCGTTCCTGGAGCACGCGCAGCAGGGCGATTTGTGTTTCGGTCGGGAGGTCACCGATCTCGTCCAGAAAGATCGTACCGCCTTCGGCTGCTTCGAACCGCCCCAGCCGTCGCTGCAGCGCGCCGGTAAACGCCCCCTTCTCGTGGCCGAACAGCTCGGAGGCGATGAGCGAGGGCGGAATCGCAGCGCAATTCACCCGAATGAACGCCCGATTGGCGCGTGGGGAGCTTTTGTGGATGGCGCGAGCGATCAGCTCCTTACCGGTGCCGGTCTCGCCCAGAATGAGCACCGTGGAATCGCTGGCAGCGACCTTGGCCACCTGTGCCAGGACGGGCCGCAACGATGATCCGACAATCTCCTCGAACATCGAGGCGTGATCGATGTCCTCGCGCAGCGCGAGATTCTCGTTGCGGGTGCGCTCCTCAGCGAGCTTGCGATCGTGGATCTCCGTCCCTGTGGCATACCAGCGCAAGACGCGTCCCTGATCGTCCCGTAAAGGGTTGTAGCGGACAAGGAACCAGCGGAACTCTCCGTCCTTGCGCCGGGTCCGCTCCTCAGTTTCGAATGGAACACCCCGCGCCACCGAGTCGCGCCGCAGGGGCGCGAACCGGGCGATATCCTCGGGATGCGAGATGAGCGCCTGGACCCGCGGCGAGGTCGCGTCCGCCGTGGTGAGCCCGGTGTAGTCGAGGAGCGTCTGGTTGACGTAGATCGGGGTTCCGTCCGCGCTCAGTACCGCGATCGTCTGTGCGATCGCATCCGTCATGCGCCGGAGCTCGTGCTCCGAGTCCTGAGCCTCCGCGAGCGCCTTGCGGAGGGCGGCGTGCGTGCGTTCACCCTCGATCGCGATGACGGCGAGACGCCCCGCGTCGGCGATCAGCTCCAGATCGCTCGCCGAAGGACTGCGCGGCTGGCCGTAGTACATGCAGAACGTGCCGAGGACGTTGTTGTCCTTCGTGAGGAGCGGCTGCGACCACGAGGCGCGGATCCCGTGCGCCACGGCGAGCGAGCCGGATGGTCGAGGCGGCTCACCCGACCAGCGCGCGTCCGTTGCGACATCGCGGACGACGACCAACTCCTTGCAAAATGCCGCGGCGCCACACGACCCTACGTCAGGAGCGATCATCACGGATGCGGTCGCTCCCGGCCACGCGCTGGGCACGCGTGGTCCGGCTGCGGGTCTGAGCTGCCGGCCGCCCGGTTCGACAAGGAGCACCGTTGACATCAGAGCGGGGCTTTGCGCGTCGATGGCGCGGCACAGCTGCTCGAGGATATCCGGAAGACTCGCGCCGCCGGCGATCATCTCCAGCGTGCGCTTGGCGGGAACCAGCAGGGACTCTGCCACGCCCTTATATACGCGCTTGGGGCGATCGCCTAAAGGGCCGTCACAACATCAGTCGGTGGCTCAACCCAGCCGCTACTGACCGCATAACGCAGCAGCTGCGCCCGTAGAATCCTGCGGGCGCGGAACAAGCGAGACTTGATGGTGCCCACGGGCACGCCCAGGATCCTGGCGCTCTCCTCGTAGCGCATGCCTTCGACGTCGGTCAACTCCACGACTTCCCGGTAGGTGGGGGGGAGCGCAGCAACCGCTCGGGTCACCTCGCCATCCACCAAGCCGTCGAAGAAGTCGTTCTCAGGATCCGTCTCCACGGTGTCATCGGTCGCGATGAACGGCTCCACCTCGCGCTCAAACGTCTCACGCCGCCGAGTGCGGTGACGGTATTCGTTGATGAACGTGGTCCGCAGGATCGTGAGCAACCACGCCTTGGCGTTCGTACCCGGCTGGTATTGGTGCCAGAAGCGATAGGCTCTCATCATCGTCTCCTGTACCAGGTCGTCGGCGTCAGCGGCACTGTTGGTCAGCCGCAGCGCGCGGCGGTATACCGCGTCGAGATGCGGCAGCGCTTCGCGTTCGAAGCTCTCGCGTTGTCCGTCGGATATCGAGTCGGCCATCGGTGTCCCCCCGTACCGTAGGACGATCCGGGAGGCTCTGCGTGACAGGAAAAAGCTCTACAGCAGAAGCCGCCGTGGTTGATCCTCGACCGCCTATCGGCCCATCAGGGCAGCGATCCTCCCAACGCGCGATAGAGCGTTACCAGCCCGTTCGTAGCTGCCGTCCGCCCCGCCGCCAGCCGATCCTGTACGGCGAGCATCGTCCGCTCCGCGTCGAAGCTCGGTCTTGCGATAGTTCGCGTCGGCCTCGGCCTCCTGCGCGCGCGCCTGATCGACACCCGCCTTCACGCGGCCGATGTTGAGCGGCAACGAGATCACCGGCCCAATGGCGTAGCGGGGCGTGTTGGAGTTGCTGAGCGCGTCAAAGGACGCGCCTACATACCCAGCGGCGCCGCCCACCGTGATGCGCGGCAAGTACTCCGCCTTGGCAGCTCCGACGAACGCAGTGCCCGCCGCGAGCTGGCGCTCGGCGCTCCGGACGTCCGGCCTGCGCCGCACCGCGACTTCGGGACTCGGCACTACGATCGAATCGGGCAGCGCCGGCAGCGTCGGGCGATCGTCGCCTTGCTGGTCGAGTCCCGTGACTTCATGACCGACGAGGACGGCGATGCGATGCTCCACCGCGCTCACCGACGCTTCCAGCGCAGGAATGGCGGCGAGCGTCGAGTTCAGCTGCGTCCGCGCCCGCTCCGAATCGAACTCGTTGCCCCGCCCCGCCTCGAGCCGCTGCAGGGTCACGTCGAGAGTGTGCTGTTGATTCTCGGCGCTTCTGCGCGCGACGCGCAACCGGTCCTGCTCGCCGCGCAGCTCGAAGTAGTTGACAGCCAGCTCCGAGGCGAGCAAGACCTGGAGGTCCCGGACGTCCTCTTGGGCCGCGCCAACCAGCGCGTTTCTCCCTTGCGTCGATTTCCGGATCCGGCCGAACAGGTCGAGCTCCCAGGAGAGCTGCAGCCCGGCGTCCCAAACCGTCTGATCGGGAAACGCCGCAGGCCCCGCCCCGCCGACGCTGCCCGGGAACGAGGCGCTCGCGAACCGCTGCCGCGTGTAACTGGCGGTGGCGTACACGGTCGGTGCGAAGTCGAGCGCTGTTTGCGTGCGCGCGGCACGCGCGCCACGCAACCGCGCCTCCGCCGCTATCACGTCGTGATTCGACTTCACGACTTCACCGACTAGCCGCTCGAGCGTCGTGTCGCCGAACGTCTGCCAGAAGGCGATCGGAGGGGCGGATTCGGTCTGCTGGCCATACGCCCGGGTGCTGGTGATTCCCAGGGCGAGCAGCAGCAGAATTGCTGATCCTAGAAGTCTCCGGAGGGGGGTCATGCCAATACCTCCTGTCCAGCCGGCTCGTACGCCGGCGCCGGCTTATGCTCGGCAGCGATGAGAGAGTAGAAGACCGGCACGATGAACAGCGTGAACAGCGTGCCCAGCGTCATGCCGGTGACGAGCACGATGCCGATGCTGTTGCGGGCCGCCGATCCCGGTCCGGTCGCGAGGACCAGCGGGAAGTGGCCAAAGACCGTGGCAGCGGAGGTCATCAAGACCGGGCGGAGCCGCGTCAACGTCGCCTCGCGCAGCGCGGCCATCTTCGCCAGCCCACGCTCCTGGAGCGTATTCGCGAACTGCACGATCAGGATGCCGTTCTTCGCTATCAGTCCGACCAGCGTGATCAACCCGACCTGCGAGTAGATGTTTAGCGTCGTCAGGTTGAGGTAGCTGAAGATCAACGCCCCGGAGATCGCCAGCGGGACTGAGCCGAGCAGCACGATCAGCGGATCGCGGAAGCTGCGGAACTGCGCCGCGAGCACGAGATAGATGAGAATCACCGCGAAGCCGAGGGTGAGTGTCAGCGTCCCGCCCTCGCGCCGGATCTGACGCGACTCGCCGGCGTAGTCCACGCTCATGCCCGGAGTGTTGACAGCCGCGGCGGCATTTTCGAGCACCCGCAGCCCTTCTTCCTTCGTGACACCGGGCTGCACGGCGCCGAACACACGCACCGAATTGCGCTGCTGGAATCGCGTCAGCGCGCGCGGTGCGGTCGTCGCCTCGATGCGCGTGAACGTCGAGACCGGTACGAGCTGGCCTGAGGGCGTCTTGATCTTCAGATCGAGCAGCGGCCCGACCGTCTTCCGGTCATCGTCACCGATCTGCGGGATCACCTTGTAGCTGCGATCGAAGTAGTTGAAGCGGTTCACGTACCCGCCGCCGAGCGCCGTACCCAGCTCGCGTCCGACCGTGGCCAGGTCGAGGCCGAGATCGGCGATCTGATCGCGGTCGATCACGACTCGCGCTTCCGGCAGATCGATCTTCAGGTCCGTGTCGACGTACAGGAACTTCCCGCTCTGCCACCCCGCGCCGACCACGGCACCCACCGTTTGCAGCATCTGCTCGGGCGGGACGTCGTTCTGAAGCACGAGCTCGACGTCGTATTGCCCCGGCGTCGGCAGCGGCGGGTCGAGATGCGGGAACACACGGACGCCCGGGATCTGTGACACGGCGCCGTACAGTGCGGGGAACACTTGCTGGGTCGAGCGCTCCCGTTCGTGCCAATCTTTGGCTACCATGCCGCCGAAGGCACCCCACGACGCCGTCAGCGACCACATGAACTTGGCCTCCGGGAAGGACCGCACCGCTCTGACGACGTCCATGGTGGCGCGGTTGTTGGCCGCGAGCGACGCGTCGGGCGGCACATCCATAAACAGGCTGATGTGGCTCTGATCCTCGACTGGCGCCAGCTCGCGCTTCGAGAAGTGATACAGCGGCCACGCGGCGATCATCACGAGCAGTGCGGCCACGACGATGGCCGGGCGCATCTCGAGCGCGCCGTCGAGCAGGCGCGCGTACGTCCGCTTGACGGCTTCGAACGCGTGGTTGACCAGCTTCGTCAGCCGGCCTTCCTTCCCTTCCGCATGCACGAACCGCGAGCTCATCACCGGCGACAGCGTGACCGCGACGACGCCGGACACGATGACCGCTGCGGCGAGCGTGATGGCGAACTCGAGGAACAGTGAGCCCGTGAGCCCGCCCTGGAACCCGATGGGCGCGTAGACCGCCGCGAGCGTGATCGTCATCGCGATGATCGGACCGACCAGCTCGCGCGCGCCGACGAGCGCCGCCTGCACTCGGGTCAGTCCCTCGCGCACGTGGCGCTCGACGTTTTCGACCACCACGATGGCGTCATCGACGACGAGGCCGACCGACAGCACGATCGCGAGGATCGTCAGCAGGTTGAGGCTGAATCCGAACGCCATCATCACGATCCCGGCGCCGATCAACGACACCGGCATGGCGACCAGCGGCACGAGCGCCGTGCGAACCGAGCCGAGGAAGAGGAAGACCACGAAGGCGACGATCAGGATCGTCTCCATCAGCGTCTTGGTGATCTCCTTCAGCGCGTCCTGCATGAAGATCGTGCCGTCGTAGGCAACGCGGAGCTGGATATCGGGCGGCAGCGTCGGCGTGATGCGCGCGATCTCCGCGTGCAGCCGATGCGAGACCTCGATTTCGTTGCTGCCGATCGTCGGCCACACGCCGAGGTAGACCGCCTCCTCGTCGTTGAACTTCGCGATCATATCCGCCTCTTCGGCGCCCAGCTCCACCTTGGCGACGTCGGACAGGCGGACCACCGAGCCGTCCCGATCGGTGACGATGAGGTTCTGGAACTCGGCCGTAGACCGCAGATCCGTATTCGCGAGCAGGTTGACCTGGACCAGGTTGCCCTTGGTCTGGCCCACCGCGGCGAGATAGTTATTCCGCTGCAGCGCGGCAAAGACGTCACCCGGCGACAGGTTATGTGCCGCGAGCCGATCGGGATCGATCCACACGCGCATCGCGATCGGCCGGCCGCCGACGATATCGGTCCGCTGCACGCCGGCGATCGTGGTGAGCTGCGGCTGCATGGTGCGCGTGAGCCAGTCGGTGATCGCCGGGATGTCGCGCTCTCTGGACGAGAAGCTGAGATAGAACGACGCATACGGACGGTCGGCGCGCTGCACTTCGACCTGGGGCGGCTGCGCCTCGCTCGGGAGCTCGGCGCGAACCTGTTGCAGGCGCGCGGTGACCTCCGCGAGTGCGGCGGTGCTGTTCTGATTCAGCTTGAGATGTACGGTGACCGTGCTGACGCCCGCGCGGCTGTTCGACTCGAGGTAGTCGATGCCGCTGATCGCGGAGACGGAGCGTTCGATCGGCGTGGTGAGAAAGCCGCGCACGGCTTCGGCGCTGGCGCCGTAGTAGACCGTCGTGATGACGACGGACGAGCTCTGGATGTTGGGATACTGTTGCACGGGCAGACTGCTGAGCGCCCGCCAGCCGACGAGCACAATCGCCAGGTTGACGACCACCGCCAGAACCGGATGACGGATGAATGTATCGGTGAACGAGCGCATCACTGAGCTCCCTTGGGGACAGCGGGGGCAACGGGTGCGGCCGGCGCGACCAGAACCGACTCGCGCAGCTTGAACGACCCGGAGGCGGCCACCTGCTCGCCCGCTTTCAGGCCGTCGAGGATCACGATTTCATCGTCCAGCACGGGACCGGCGCGGACCGGACGCTCGTGCGCGCGCAGCTTGCCCACCGAGTCCAGTGCGATCACGAAGACGTGGTCGCCTCCGGGCCCGCGGCGGACGGCGCTCACGGGAATCACGACCGCGTCGATCGTCGCCCCCGCCGGCACGAGGACGCGGACGGAGGAACCGGGAGCCGGGACACTGGAGCCGGCGATCGTGGCGCGGACCATCGTGGTACGGGTCGCCGGATCGACGCGCGAGTCCACCGCGACGATGCGGCCCGCGATCGGCGTCGCCTCGCCCACCAGCACGCCGATCTGTTGGCCCAGGCGCAGCTGCGCGCCGACCTGCTGTGACACAGTGAAATCGACGTGCGCAGCCCTCTCGACGCCCTGCAAGGTCGTGAGCTGAGTGCCTTCAGTCAGGTATTGCCCGGGGTGCACATCGGTGATGCCGACGCGAGCACGGAACGGCGCACGGATCGTTTTCTTGGCGATGATCGCCTCGGTGCGGGCGATCTGCGCCTGCGCGATATCCCGCTCGGCGCGAGCGCGGTCGACCTCCTCCTCCGACGCGCCGCCGGCCCCGCGCAGCCGCTCGAGGCGGGCGAGGCTCGTCTGCGCGAGGACTGCCTGCGCCTGCTGGCCGCGGAGGTCCGCCTGCTCGACGGAGACGTCGAGCGCCACCAGGACCGCGCCCGAATCCACCACGCGGCCCGGGACTAGCGCGACCTGGCTAACGGTGCCGGACAACTCGGTCCGTAACGTGATGGAACGGAGCGCGAGAACGGTGCCGATCGACGTGGTGGTCGCGCGATGCTGTTGCTCCTCGGCGATCGCCGTGGTGACCGCTTCGACCGGCTCGGGCTGACGGTACGCCGCGATCGCGGCGGCGCGTGCGCTGGCGACCTTCCAGCCGGCCAGCGCCACACCAATGAACAGGATGACACCGATCAGGATTGCCGAACCGCGCCCGTGCTCTCCAAAGATGCGACTACGCATATGCGACGACCTCCGAGTGGACTCCCGACTGCGTGAGTGGTGCGACACCGATTAGTCGAATGGGCGAGACCTGAATCGACAGGGCAGTCTCATGTCGCGGCACTGTCGACACCCCTCGCCGGACGTTGGCTGATTTGTGCATGGCGAGAGAACGTGTTCACAACACGGAATTGTTCCGGCGGGGAATTCTTGTTACAAGCGCGTGTCGGGGTGCTTGACAATGTGTGTTGGGAACAGATTTTGCAGCATGGCCGTTCGGCACCGTATGAGCAAGGCAAGCACTATCCCGCCTGCCGTCGAGGCCGCCGTTGGCATCCTGATGGCCGCGGACCACCTGCAAACGACGTTCGCGGAGATCTGCGAGCGCTACGGGGTCACCACCGATCAGTACAAGGTGCTGCGCATACTGCGCGAGGCGCCCCCCGGCGGGTTCGCGCGGGGTGAGGTCGCCGAGCGCTGCATCTTCAGCCGCTCGCCCGACATGACACGCATGCTCGATCGTCTCGTGCGCCAGCGGCTCGCGAAGCGCGGCCCCGCGCCGGGCGACCGTCGCTGCTCCATCGCGACGATCACGCGCGCCGGCCGCGCCGTTTTGAACCGCATCGATCCCGAGATCGCCGCAGCGGCGCGGCGCCTGACGAAGTCCCTCAGTAGCACGCAGCTC
>WNGO01003315.1_pt1 | contig 10356 bp, 9 predicted proteins | sample 5400511 | NCBI WGS metagenome assembly WNGO01 (sample SAMN13153380, study PRJNA577476) | soil metagenome | isolation source: 20 cm soil or saprolite under Garry oak tree replicate 2 | place: USA:California | collected 2016-06-15
CTGGGCGTCGACGCCGTGGTGGTGTTCGTGGACGAGCTCAACAAGTACGCGCCGGGCGACGGGCAGGACACCTACGTCCGCAAGATGTTGCTCGACATCTCGGAGCGCGGCCGCTACCTCGGCCTGGTGTTGTTCGGCGCCGAGCAGTTCCGCTCGCAGGTGCACCGCCGCGTCGTTGGCAACGCGGCAACACAGGTCTTCGGCCGCATGGACATGGACGAGCTGGCGACGCCGGGCTACCAGGTGCTGTCGCCCGCGACCAAGATCAAGCTGGCGACCCTACCGGTGGGCGAGCTGATGGTGCGGCACCCGCACTTCACCCAGCCGATCTTCGTGCGGTTTCCGCGCCCGGCCGTGCTGCGGGGGCGGGACGGCATGGAGCGCTTCCCGCTCACGCCGGACCTGCCGTTCCCGGACGCGGTGGCGCGGCTGCTGGTGGGGATGGACCGGGCCATCCGGCCCAACGTGGTGAAGGACCTGGTGGCCGACCGCGATCAGGAGGACGTGCGCCGCGCGCTCGCCGCCACGCGCCGCGCGCGGCCCGCCGACCCGCTCGCATATTTCCGCAAGGCGTTGGGCGGCCGGGTGGGGCCCGACGCCCCGCGGGAGCGCCGCGGTGTACCACCCCTCAAGCCGATTTCGGAGGAACCGTATTAAGGAAGGCCGCGGATGAAGCTCGCGCACCTCGCCGATCTGCACCTCGGGTTCCGGCAGTTCGACCGGCTGACCCCGCGCGGCACGAATCAGCGTGAGGCGGACGTGGCCGACGCGTTCCGCCGCGCGGTGGACGACCTGCTGGAGCAGCAGCCCGACTTGATCCTGATCGCGGGCGACGTGTTCCACTCGGTGCGGCCGACCAATGCGGCGATCCTCTTCTTCTTCCAGCAGCTGCAGCGCGTGCATGCGGCGTTGCCGGACACGCCGATCGTCATGATCGCCGGCAACCACGACACGCCGCGCTCCACCGAGACCGGCACCATCCTGCGCCTGTACGAGGCGCTGGGGGTCGAGGTCGTGGTGGACACGGCCCGCCGGCTCACGTTCCCCAAGCTCGACTGCGCCGTGCTGGCGGTGCCGCACCAGGCGCTGGCGCAACCCGAACGGCCGGCGCTGCGGCCCGAGCGCGGCGCCGCGACCAACATCCTGCTGCTGCACGGCGAAGTCGAAGGCGTGATCGGCACCGACCCCACCATCGCCGAGTACGGCGGCGCCGTGCTGACGCGCGCCGATCTCGGCGCCGCGCAGTGGGATTACGTCGCCCTCGGCCACTACCACGTGGCGCACGAGGTCGCGGCCAACGCGTGGTACCCGGGCGCGCTCGAGTACGTGAGCACCAACCCGTGGGGTGAGCTGCGCGACGAGGCCAAGGCCAAACGGCCGGGGAAAGGCTACCTGCTGGTGGATCTGCCGGGTGCGCGGGTGTCGTTCCGGCCGGTGGCGCCGGCGCGGCGCTTCATCGACTTGTTGCCGCTCGACGCCGCGGGCCTCGGGCCCAAGGAGATCGACGCGCGCATCGCCGAGCGGGTGTCCGGCGCCAAGCCGCCGATCGACGATCAGGTCGTGCGGCTCGTCGTCACCGACGTCGCCCGCGCCACCGCGCGCGATCTCGATCACGCCGCGGTGCGCGGCTACAAGGCGCGCGCCCTCAACTTCCTGCTCGACCTGCGCCGTCCGGTCGAACAGCGGACCGTCGCGGTGGGCGGGCCCGGCAAGCGCCACACGCTCCCCGAGGTGGTGCGCGGGTTTCTCGAGCGCCGGCTGCTCGACGCCGAGCTGCCGCGCGAGGAGTTCGTGCGGCTGGGCGTGGAGTACGTAGAGCGCGCGGGCGTGCCGGAGGATCAGGGCTGATGCGCCTGCTCAAGCTGCGGCTCCACAACTTCCGCCAGCACGCCGACACCGAGATCGATTTCGGCGAGGCGCCGGGGCTCGTGGGCATCATCGGGCCGAACGGGTCCGGGAAGTCGACGATCCTCGAGGCGATCGCCTGGGCCATCTACGGTACGCCGGCGGCGCGCGGCGACAAGGATTCCGTCCGTAACCTCCGCGCGAAGCCGCGCTCGTCGGTCGAGGTCGAGCTGGTGTTTTCGCTCGGGCGCCACGAGTACTCGGTGGTGCGCGGGCTGTACAAGGCCGAGCTGTACGAAGACCGCCAACTCGTGGCCAACGCGCAAAAAGATGTGAGCCAGCGGCTCGAGCGCGTGCTGCGGATGACGCGCGAAGAGTTCTTCAACACGTACTTCACCGGTCAGAAGGATCTGACCGTGATGGCGAAGTTCGGGCCGAGCGAGCGCCGCCGCTTCCTGGCGCGCGTGCTCGGGTACGAGCGGCTCGAGCTGGCGCAGGAGGAGATCCGCACGCGCCGCAATTCGATCGCCGACGAGCTCAAGGGCCTGGAGCAGGCGCTGCCGGATCGCGCCGTGCTGGAGGAAGAGCGCAAGGGGGCGGGGCAGCGCATCGTCGCCGCGCGCGAGGGAGCCCGGGCGGCCGAAGCGGCGCGGCGCGAAGCGCAGACAGTGTTCGATCTGGAGCAGCCGCGTTGGCAGGAATGGGTGGCGCGGCGCGAGCGCTTGCTGTCGCTCGACGGTGAGCTGCGCATGGCGCAGCAGGCGGTGGAGACCGCGCGGCAAGAATTCCAACGCATCGATCGCGAGCTGGCGGAGGCCAAGCACGCGCGCGACGAGCTGGCGCGCCTGGCGCCGCAGCTCGAGCCGGTGGAGCGCATCCGGCGCGAGCTGAGCGACCTGGAGCGCCTGCAGGACGCGGAGGCGGCGCGGCGCGAGGAGCAGGCGAAGCTCGACGAGCTGCAGCGCCTGATCGACGGGCTGGAGAAACGTCTGGCGGACCTCGCGCCGGCGATGGAGGCCCTGCCCGCCGCGGAGCGCGACGCCAAGGATCTGGCGGAGCATCTGCGCGCCGCGGACGACACGCTGCAGCAGCTGCACGCCGACTGGGTGCGGGAGCAGGAGTACGCCACCGCGAAGCGGGCGGACCTGCGCGAGCAGTACAAGGAGTTCAAGGAGCAGCGCGATCGCATCGCCCAGCTCGGGCCGGAGGGCGAATGCCCTACGTGCCACCGGCCGCTGGGCGGCGAGCACGGCGACGTGCTGGCGCTGCTCGACCGCCAACTGCAGCAGATCGTGGACGACGGGAAATACTTCAGCGGGCGCGTCGAGCAGCTGGCCAAGCAGCCCCTGACGGTGACGGCGGCGGAGACCGAGCGCGATTCCATTCGCGCCCGCGCGCAGCAGGCGAGCGAGCGAGCCGGACAGTTGGCGGCGCAGGCCGAGGAACGGCGCCGCGCCTCAGCCGAGTTGGAAGGCGCCTGGGCGCGGGCGGCGGAGCTGGAGCGGCGGCTGGCCGAACGGCCCACCGGCTACGACGCGGTGCGCCATGAAGCGCTGCGCGCGGAGTTCGCGCGGCTCGAGCCGCTGCGGCTCGAAGGGGCGACGCTGGAGGAGCGGGCGCGGCGCGCCGAAGCGCTGGGCGACGAGATCCAGCAAGCCGAGCGCGCGATGTCGGCGCGCGAGAGCCGCGCCAAGGAGCTGACCGAGGTCGTGGCGGCGGAAGGATTCGCCGAAGCGGACTTCGAGGCGGCGCGTAAACGCTTCAACGGCGCCGAAGGCGCGCTGCGCGAGGCGCAGCTGGCGGTGGTGGAGCAGCGCGGCGAATTGACGCGCGCCGAGGAGGAGTTGGAGCGGGCGACGGCGCGGCAGGCCGAGCGGGCGGAGAAGGAGCGGCTGATTGCTGATTTGAGACTGCGCCAGCGGCTGCACAACGAGCTGGATCGCGCCATGGGCGATCTGCGCACCGACTTGAACACGGAAATGCGCCCCGAGATCTCCGAGATCGCATCGGGGTTCCTCGCCGACCTCACCGACGGCCGCTACGACACGCTCGACCTCACCGAGGACTACGAGCTGTCGATCGTGGACGACGGGCTGCCCAAGCCCGTCATCTCGGGCGGCGAGGAGGATCTTGCCAACCTCGTCCTGCGGCTCGCGATCTCGCAGATGATCGCGGAGCGCGCGGGCCAGCCGCTGTCGCTCCTGGTGCTGGACGAGATCTTCGGATCATTGGACGATGCGCGCCGCCGGCACGTCGTGAGCCTGCTGCGGCGGCTGGGCGATCGCTTCCCGCAGGTCATTCTCATCACGCACATCGAGCAGGTGCGCGACGGCCTCGACCGCGTGATTCGCGTCGAGTACGACGCAGGCCGCGGCACGAGCGTGGTGCGCGACGACACTGCCACCCTGGGGCCGGCCGATGCGGGCGTGGCTGCCTGAGCGCCGGGTCACGGGCCCCACGCGGCCCGCCGAGAGCGACATCGAGGGGCTGAACCGCGTCTTTGCGGAGGCCTTCACCGAGCGCTACCGCCGCGACGGCATGTCCGGCGTGCGCGTGCCCTATCTCAATCCGGTGGTGTGGCGGTACGCCCTGCTCGGCGCCGGCGACGGCGCGATGGTGTGGCGTGACGAAGACGGCGACGTGGCGGCGTTCAACGTGGCGCACCGCTCCGGCACCGAGGGTTGGATGGGTCCGCTCGCGGTGCGCACCGACCGCCAGGGGACGGGCGTCGGCAAGACCATCGTCCGGACCGCCGTCGACTGGCTGCTCGACCAGGGCGTCGCCACGCTCGGCCTCGAGACCATGCCGCGCACCGTCGAGAACATCGGCTTCTACGCGCGGCTCGGCTTCACGCCCGGCCATCTCACCGTGACCGTCACCAACGAGATCGGGACGCGCGGGCACCGGCCGCCGCAGTTGTTGTCGCAGCTCGCGGCGACCGACCAACCCGCCACGGTCGCGGCGGCGGCCGCGCTGGTAGCAACGCTCGCCCCCGGATACGACTTCAGCCGCGAGACCCTGCTCACGGCCGAGCTGGGCCTGGGCGATACGACCATCGTGACCGGACCGGCGGGCGTCGATGCCATGGCGCTGTGGCACGCCGCGCCACTCGCCGAGGGACGGCCGCGCGACGAGGTGCGCGTCTTGAAGCTCGCGGCGCGCGACGCCGGTGCGTTCGAGGCGGCGATCAGCGCCGTGGAGGCCTCCGCCGCGCAGCTCGGCATCCGGCGCGTGTCGGTACGCTGCCAGACGCGCTACGAGGACGCGTTCCGTCGTCTCGTGGCGCGCGGCTACCGCGTGCGCTGGACCGATCTGCGCCTGCATTACGAGGGTCACGCCGAGCGCCCGCCGGCTGAGGGCGTGCTGTTTTCGAACTGGGAAATCTGAGGGGACTGCGGGTCAGCTAGCGGCGGATACGGCGGCTTCGGGCGCGCCCGTCACGTAGACCACCAGTGCCAGGCCCAAGACTTCGGCGCCCTGTTTGGTGCCGGCCGGCACATCGAGCCGGTCGCCGGGGCCGAGATCGACCTGCTGTCCCGCGACGCGCATCCGCAAGAATCCAGACAAAATCCAGTGGGTTTCGGGGAAGGCGTGCGCGTGCTCCGGCGTACGAGCGCCGGGCACTTCGGACCACCACGCGGTGGCCATGCCTTCCTGTTGCAACAGGCGGCGGAGCGTACTGAGTTGCAGGGGCCCGAGTGCCGGGTCCCACGGGCGCGCGTGAACCATGGTCATACGATAACGTCCGGCGCTCAAGACTTGAAGGTCGGCGCTCCCACCATGATACGGCGCGCAAACAGCACAATCGCCAGGGCGTACAACAGGTTGACCGCCCCGGGGACCTCGGGCAGGGTGGCGAGGAGTACCAGCCAAGCGACACTGCACACGAGCGCTGCGATCAGCGTCACATTCAGCTTCATGGGGTTCCTTGACGTCTGGGGGTCGGCGAGTAATTTAGCAATTGAACGGGGAACATATTATTGAGCCAACAGGCTCGGACATGGACCCAGATACGGTGGCCGATGTCAGGCCCCCTCGATTGGGGAAGACAGACGCCGCAGTGAGGGACCAGTAATTTCTTTCGGGCTTCAATAATACTCCCCGTTCAGATGTGCCGGTCGGCCGGTCCGCTTCACGCGGCGCCGGCCGATCGTGCGTTCGGCCTGGGACTGCGCACGATGCGCGCGAACTCGACCAGCGCCGGCGGCACCTCGGTCCGTACGACATACCCGCCGAGCAGCACCGCGAGCCACGCGCCGTAACACAGCGCCACTTCCACCCGCCAGTGCGGCACGAAGAACTGCACCGCCCACAGCACGAAGATGCCCGTCGCATCGATCCACGTGAACCGCATCTTGGAGAGGATCACCAGCGCCAGCGCGCTCTGCATCAGCGTGAGCACGATCTCGAGCTGCTGGCTCGCGTCGAAGTGAAACGGCGCGAAGGTGCCGGTGTGGCGCCAGTGCGAGTAGCCGTACACCAGCGGAATCATCGCGGCGAGCACGGTCCACTGGTTGACGTTGGACGACACCATGTTCATCAGGGCCATCGGCGCGTGGCTCACGCGCCGCGCCCAGTAGAACGCCGACAGCTTCTCCGGGAACTCCGACAGGAACGGCGCCACCCACTGCACGAACACGAACTGGCTCACGCCGAGCGACGCGGCCACGGCGAGCATCGACTCGAGGAACGGATGCGCCGTGAGGTAGAGCAGGGCGCCCCCGACCAGGAACAGGGCGGCGATCGCCGCGGGCCGCCGCCACCCCGGCTGGTGGTACGCCCAGCGCGACACGACCGGCGCGTCGCCGATCTTCTCGGCGGAGTGCGGCGGGTTCTTGAACAACACCCACAGGTACGCCGCGTACAGCAGCAGGAGGATCACCGCGTCCACCCAGCTGAAACGGCCCTTCAGGAGAATGAAGACGAAATAGACCAGCGGCGGCACGAGGCCCACCACTTCGACGGCGTGCTCCTTGTCGAGGTGAATCGCGGGAAACCGTTGCTCGGCCTTGTGGCGTCCGTAGAAGGCGAAGACGAAGTAGATCATCGGCCAGCCGAGGCCCAGGAGCAGGCGGATGGCGCCGGTGAGATTGGCGATGGCGAGGTGCGTGCGCGTCGGATCTTTGCCGGCTTCCCACGCGATCACGGCTTCGACGGCGAACTCGGGGAGCGTTTGCAGCCACGCGAGCAGGGCCAGCGCCACGCCCTGCGAGATGAGGAACTGCGCCGCTTCCGCGCCCCAGGCCACGAGGAACGCCGAGACCAGGATGCTCGGGAACGTCCACAAGGCGGACGCTGCGGAGCCTCCCGCCGCCGACAGGGAGGCGACTAGCTTTAGACGCACGGTGGCCGAAGATAGTCTCCAGTGTAGGGAGCGACAAGCGATGGCCCGTTGCACCGTCACCCGCCGCGTGCACTTCAACGCCGCGCACCGGCTGTGGAATCCGGCGTTCTCGCCCGAACAAAACGAGCGCGTGTTCGGTGTGTGCAACAACCCGAACTTTCACGGCCACAATTACAATCTCGACGTCTCGGTCGAGGGCGAGATCGACGCGCAAACGGGCTACGTGTTGGACATCGCCCGCTTGAAGGACATCGTGACCGAGTGCCTGCTGCGTCACCTCGATCACAAGAACCTCAATCTCGACGTGCCGTGGTTCAAAGATGTGAACCCCACGGCCGAAAACATCGCCGTCGCGGCGTGGCGGGTGCTCGAGCCCGCCCTCAGACCGGTCCGCCTGGCCCGCATCCGGTTGTGGGAGACGGAGCGTAACTACGTGGACTACGAAGGAAAGTGAAACCATGGCCCGTGACCAGATGAAGTCCGCCAGCCAGCACAGCTTCCACGAATCGCACACCGATCCTACGGTCGTGCGGATTCCGTTCGAGCGGCTGGTGCACGAGATGCTCGAGCAGCTGGGCGAAGATCCCAAGCGGGAAGGGCTGCGCGAGACGCCCAACCGCGTCGAAGCGTCGCTCAAGTGGCTGACGCGCGGCTATCACATGCAGGTCGAAGATGTGATCGGCGACGCGATCTTCCACGAAAAGCACGAGAACATGATCTGCGTGCGCGACATCGAGATCTACTCGCTGTGCGAGCACCACCTGCTGCCGTTCTTCGGCCGCGCCCACGTCGCGTACCTGCCCAACGGCAAGATCGTGGGCCTCTCGAAAATTCCGCGCGTGGTCGAGGTGTTCGCCCGGCGGCTGCAGGTGCAGGAGCGCCTCACCGATCAGGTGGCCGACGCCTTGATGCGCGTGCTGCAGCCGCAAGGCGTGGGCGTGGTGATCGAAGCGTTCCACCTCTGCATGATGATGCGCGGCGTGGAGAAGCAGAACTCCAAGACGGTGACGTCGGCCCTGCGCGGCGCGTTCCGCGAGGACGCCAAGACGCGCGACGAATTCCTGCGCCTGGTGCACGGCGGATACTCGCTACCGTGAGCACGCCGCTGCTCACAGGGAAGGTCGCGGTCGTCACGGGGGCGTCGCGCGGCATCGGGCTCGCCGTGGCGGACGAGCTGCGCGCCGCGGGCGCGCACGTCGTGCGGTTCGCGCGTTCACTGGTCGAAGGCTCGGCCGAGCGGCAGACCGACATCCCGGTGGACATGGCGGACGCGGGGTCGATCGAAGGGGCCATCACCCGCGTGCTGCGCGATCTCGGCGTCCCGGACATCGTGGTCAATAACGCCGGTGTGTTTTTCGTAAAGCCGATCGAAGAGACCACGCTCGCCGATTTCGCCAACACCCTCGCCGTGAATCTCACCGGGCCGTTCCTGCTGGCGCGCGCGCTGGTGCCGCACCTCAAGAAGAAGGGTAGTGGCCATCTCGTGACCATCGGCTCGGTGTCCGATCATGTGGGCTTTCCGGGCTCGACCGCCTACGCCGCGAGCAAGTACGGCCTGCGTGGCATGCACGACGTCATCCGTTCGGAGCTGTCAGGCACGGGCGTGCGCGCCACGCTCATCTCGCCGGGCCCGGTGGACACGGAGATCTGGGACGAGATCGACCCCGACTCGAAGCCGGGCTTCACCAAGCGGAAGGACATGATGCGCGCCGAGGACGTGGCGGAGGCGGTGGTGTGGGCGGTGACCCGACCGGCGCGGGTGGATGTGAGCGAGATCCGGCTGTTCCCGGCGAGTTGGCGGGCGCGGTGAAGAACGTGAGAGGTGAGCAGTGAGAGGTGAGCGGTACGCTCTCGCGTGCGCGATGCTGGCTGCGGCGTCCCTATCCGCACAATCGATTCCAGCGCTACCGGACTCGACAGGGTTCGGCGTGCACGTGTTGGCACTCGCGCGCGCCCCCGATTCGGCGATCTGGGTCGGCACGTATGGCGAGGGCATCTTCGTGCTGCGGCGCGGCTCGCAGACCTGGGAGCACCAGAAGTACGTGCGGGACACGAGCGCGCATTCGATCTCGTTCAATTTCATCAACGGCTTCGCGTTCGGGCCCAAGGGCCAGGTCTGGTACGGCACGGTCGGCAACGGCTGGGGCCTGTCGACCGACAACGGCAAGACGTGGCACAATTGGGAATTCGCTCAGCTCGGTCCCGAGTGGCAGTACGTGGCGCCGAACGGCATCGCCACGCTGGGCGACACGACCTACATTGGCACGGCCGACGGCATCAAAGTCACGGGCGACGACGGCAACACGTGGTCGGTGATTACGGACTCAGCCGGCGCGACGACGGCGAAGGACCCGGTGATCGGCAGAATTCCCAATCAGTACGTGCTGGCGATTACGGCTTTCATAGGGTCCGCACCGTTTCCTGGTCCGAACCTCTGGATCAGCACTCTCAAGGGGTTGGCCCACTCGCCCAACGGTGGGCGGACGTGGCACGTGGATTTCGCGCCGCCGCCGTGCACGGGAAAGGGGTGCGTCAATCGCGCGCGGGCGCTGCTGGTCGATTCCAAAGGACGCTTCTGGGTGGGGACGGAGCAGGGCGTATATCCGTTTGGGCCGGAGTTTGGGGGGTGGGGGCCAAGAGGGGCCACGTCGCTGTCCGTTGAGGCGATCGCTCGCGATGGCGACTCGGTGCGCGCTGTTGCAGGTGCAAGCGGGTGCGGTGTTGCCACGTCCGTATTACCACTAGGACGCGATTCGGTGCTGACAGGCCGAAACGATGGTTTGATTGCAGGGCCAAAGATGTTTTCCCACCGCGATTGTCTCTTTGCGGTCCCGCTTGCCGCCGGTGGTCGGGCTCCCCGCCACACGTGGTTTCGCCGCCCCATCGCGCTCACCGATCAGCCGTTTATCGATCAGACGTACCGCTACGGCTCGACGATGGGCGGATATTTCCAGCAGCACCAGGGCGTGGAGTTCAATAACGCCGACGGCACGCCGGTGCACGCGATCGGGGATGGTTTGGTCGTGTTCTCGGGGCCGGCCGAGGCGGGAGCAAACACGGTCGCCATCAAGCACGACCGAAAACTGACGACGGACAACGGACAACGCTTTGTCTTCTCCGTCTACTACCACAACACGCGCCTGCTGGTGAAGGTTGGCGACCGCGTC
>WNGO01003606.1_pt1 | contig 10356 bp, 9 predicted proteins | sample 5400511 | NCBI WGS metagenome assembly WNGO01 (sample SAMN13153380, study PRJNA577476) | soil metagenome | isolation source: 20 cm soil or saprolite under Garry oak tree replicate 2 | place: USA:California | collected 2016-06-15
GTGTACGTCGTGCCGAGCCGCGACCTGGTCGTGGTGGCGACGACCGACTGGGCGCAGCTCGGCGACATCACCCCCACGGCGCTCGCGGCGCAGGTGCTCGACGTGATCGTGAACGACGTGGTGCCGGCGGCGCGCTAGCCTCGCTGGATGTCGAGCGGGAGCCCCGCGTCCATCAGCGACAACCCGCCGTCCACGGCGATGACCTGGCCCGTGATCCAGCTCGCGTCCGCCGAGCACAGCAGCGAGACCGCATTCCCGACGTCCCCCGGCGTGCCGAGCCGGCCCATCGGCGTCCATCCCCTCTCGCCCTGGTGCCAGCTCCGAATCATGTCCTGCGCGACGTCCGGCAGGGTGTTGAGCACGCTGTCCTCGATCCAGCCCGGGCTGATGGCGTTCACCGTGATGCCCCGCTTGGCGAGCGCCACGGCGAAGTAGCGGCACAGCGATTCCATGGCGCTTTTGGCCGCGCCCATGCCCACCCACGGCTGCCAGCTGCCGGTGCGCCCGCCCGGCGCGTACGTGATCGCGACGATTCTCCCGCCCTCTCCCATGAGGGGACACGCCGCCCGCACCGCCAGCAGGAACGCCCGCGCCTGGGAGTTCATGGCCGTGTCCCATTGCTCCAGGGTGATGTTCATGGGCCCCTGGTAGAACTCCGGCACATCGGGTCGCGCGTTGCTGACGAAGATGTCGAGCGTCCCGAACTCGCTCTTCACCCGCGCGAACATGCGGGTGATGTCGTCGGGGCGGCACACGTCGGCCTGGATGACGAAGCCGTCGGAGCCGCGCTGCTTCACCTTGGCGAGCGTGTCCTTCGCGGCTGCTTCATTCTTGCGGTAGTTGATCGCGACTTTCACGCCTTGCCCCGCGAGCTTGAGCGCGATGCCCCGGCCGATGCCGCGCGAGCTTCCGGTGATGAGTGCGTGTTTCCCGTTGTCCGCCATGACCCCTCCTGGTGAAGCCGTGGCGGCTAAAGATGCGGGCCGGACGCCCCCTGGCAACCGCTCAGGCATCGTGTGCGCCGTCGGGATCGCGCACCGGGTAGCCTTTGACGATGCCGCGGCATTGTTGCACGAGATCCGGAAGCGCGGACCGCTCGACCGCGAATCTGAGGCGATGCTCCTGCGTCAGGGGATCGGGCGTGATGTCGACCACCAGCTGCAGCTCGCCGGTGCGGTCGGTCGAGCGGACCACGGCGGTGAGGTTGGGCTCGTCGGAGGTGAGGGTAGCGACGCCTTCGGGTCCGCTTCGAGCGTAGAGCCGATCCAGCGCGTCGGCCCAGCGCACCAGGTCTGGGACTCGAAGCATCGGTCCTGTCGTCCAGACGGTCGCGCCCTCGGCCGCGCAACGGACGGTGACGACGAGCCAGTTGCCTTCCCAGTAGTCCTGGGCCTGGGGGGACCGGCGATCGTGCACCCACAGTTCGAGGCCCGCGACCTTCAGGTGGGATGGGCCGAGGGAATCGGGGTCGGGGGAGAAGATCAGCGGGGCCAGAGCCATACGAAGACGCCAGCCGTGAGGAGCGCGTAGATCAGCCCGTCCACCGTGGCTTTGGTCGTGGTGATCCAGGAGCGACGGTACCAGATCGACATCGGCCACAGCGCGAGGCTGTACGCGACGAACGTGGTGAGGCCCGCGAAGTGGAAAACGGCGCGAGAGCTCGCGCCCGGGGGCAGCGCGCTTCCCGCGACAAGCGCAGCAAAGATCCCGACGACCACCGAGAAGAGGAACCATTGGATGAGGTTCTTCCCCATCGCCATGGAGCCACCCGGCATGACGGTGAACATCATGACCGGGCCCTTCTTGAACTTTTCGACGAACGCCGGCGACCGCATCTGCTCGCTGCTCTCCGGCCGCGGCATCATGTAGTCGCCGGGTGGGATGGCGAGCGGACGAAGCGTATCCATCACGCGGTCCTCGTTCGGGACTTTGAGGTAATCGCTCTTGTGCCAGCCCGTGAACATGTGAAGGACGGAGCTCGCGAGGAAAACACCAACGGCGGACAGCAGGATCGACAGCCACAGCGAGGCGAGCGGTGTCATGAAGCCTCCTTTGGGTGGCGCTTAAGGTGCGGCCTCAGGCGGCCGCGATCAAGGATCCTCGAGCGCTACTTTTGATCCGCCTTCAGCCCCCGCTCCTCGAGCAACGGCCCCACCTCCGGATCCCGTCCCCGGAAGGCGCGGTACAACGCGCCCATGTCCCCCGTCCCGCCCCGCGACAGGATCATATCGCGGAAGCGCCGGCCGTTGGCCCGCGTCATGCCCCCGTGCTCGGTGAACCAGGCGTAGGCGTCGTCATCGAGTACCTCGCTCCACAGGTACGCGTAGTAGCCGGCGTAGTACCCGCCGTTCCAGATGTGCGCGAAGTAGCTGGTGCGATAGCGCGGCGGCACCTCGGGCACGTCCACGGCGAACCGCTTGAGCGCCTGAGCCTCGAAGGCGTTGATATCGGGTTGCTGCGGCCCCACCGGGAGCGTGTGCCACGCCATGTCGAGCAGGGCGGCGGCGACGTACTCGGTAGTGGCGAATCCCTGGTCGAACGTGCGGGCGCGCCTGATCTTGTCGACCAATGTCCGCGGCATCGGCTGCCCTGTTTGGTAGTGCTTCGCGTAATGGGCGAGCACGGTGGGCTCGAGCGCCCAATGCTCGTTGAACTGCGACGGGAACTCTACGAAGTCCGTCGGCACATTCGTGCCGGCCAGCCGCGGGTATTCGACCCGTGTGAGCAACGCGTGCAGCGCGTGCCCGAACTCGTGGAACATCGTCTTGACGTCCTCGAAGCGCAGCAGGGCCGGCTGGCCGGGGGCCGGCTTCGTGAAGTTGGCGACGTTGAAAACGACAGGCCTGGTGCGCAATAGGCCGGTGCCGTCCACGAACGTGTCTTCCCACGCGCCGCCACTCTTGTTGTCGCGCTTGAAATAGTCGCAATACCACAGGGCGATGGATCTGCCGTCCGCATCGAACACCTCGAACACCCGGACATCGGGGTGATAGACGGGCAGGTCCGTGCGCCGCTTGAACGTCAACCCGTACAGCCGGTTCGCGGCGAAGAAGACGCCGTCCTCGAGCACGCGGTCGAGCTCGAAGTAGGGCTTGAGCTGCGTCTCGTCCAGCGCGTACTCCGCCTTGCGCACCTGCTCGGCGTAGTACTGCCAGTCCCACGGGGCCAGCCTGAAGCCGCCGCGCTGCGTGTTGATCATCGCCTGCAGCTTCTCCGCCTCGCGGCGGGCCTGCGCCGTCGCCGCCGGCACCAGGTCGGTCAACAGCTTGATCGCCGCGTCCGGCGTCTTGGCCATCTGATCGTCGAGGACGTACGCGGCGAGGTTCGGGAAGCCGAGCAGCCGGGCGCGCTCCGCGCGGAGCTGCGCTAGCCGCTTGACGATGGCCCGCGTATCGTTCGAGTCGCCGCGCTCGGCGCGGGTCGTCGACGCGGTGAACAACCGCTCCCGCAGCGCCCGGTTCTTGAGGGAGGCCTGCGCCGGTTGCTGGGTGGTGTTCTGCAACGGCAGCACCCACTTACCCTCGATCTTGCGCTGGCGCGCCGCTTCGCCCGCGGCCGCGATCTCGGCGTCGCTCAGGCCCTCGAGCTCGCTCTTGTCGCCCACCACGACGGCCGCCGCCTTCGTCGCCGCGAGCAGCCGGTTCTGAAAGTCGGTCGCCAGCTTCGACTCCTGCTGGTTCAGGGCGCGCAGCCGCGCCTTGTCCGGCTCCGCCAGCAGCGCTCCGGCGCGCACGAAGTCGCGGTAGTAGCGCTCGACCAGGAACCCCTGCACCGAGTCGAGGCCGAGATCGGCGCGCCGGTCGTACACGCTCCTGACTCGGCGAAACAACGTGTCGTTCAAGTGAATGGCGTCGAGATGCGCGGCAAGTCGCGGTGCTTCCTCGGTCTGCACTCGCTGCAGCGTATCGTCGGTGTTGGCCTGCGTCATCGCGTTGAACACCTTGAACGCGCGCGTGAGCAGGGCACCCGAGCGTTCCAGCGCGACGATGGTGTTGTCGAAGCTGGGTGTCGCGGTGTCGCTGGCGATGGCGGCGACCTCGACCAGCTGCTGGCGCATGCCTTCTTCCACCGCCGGCTGGTAATCCGCATCGTGAATCCGGTCGAACGGGGGAGCCTGGTACGGCAACGGACTGGCAATGGCGAACGGGTTCGCGCTGGTGAAACGCGTGGGGCCGGCGGACGCGGGAGTGGAGACCCGGTTGCAGCCGAGCACGGCGACGCACAGGACAACCGAGCCGTGGCGGTTACGCCGTGGCATCGGCATGACCCCGAATCTGCAGCGAGCGGAACAACACCCGACCCGCGGTGGCTACATCCCGGACCGCGGTGTTGAACACGTCCTCGTTGGCCTTCGAGGGAGCGTGGAAGCCGCTGATCTTGCGTACGAACTGCAGCGCCGCGTCATGCAGCTCCGCGTCCGTCGGTGGGTGATCCGGGTGACGCAGACGCTTGATGTTTCGGCACATGGGGATCAGACCTTTCGTAAGGCGGTATCGCGAAGGACGCGCCTAACCTGCGTGCCGGCCCGCGCTGGCGCAACGGCGTCGCGGCCCGCAGCTTTGACGTTAACACGGTTAGCAACCTCGCCCCCGGGGGGATCATGTATACCACGCCCGGCATCCACGCCACCCAGAGCACCCAGAACGACGTGTATGGACAGTGGGTCAAGGACCCGGAAGGGTTCTGGGCCGACGCCGCGGAAGCCATCCACTGGTACAGGCGATGGGAGCGGGTGCTCGACAGCTCGCGCACCCCGTTCTATCGGTGGTTTCCGGGCGGCATGGTCAACACGTGCTACAACGCGCTCGATCGGCACGTCGAGCACGGACGGGCGGACCAGCTCGCGCTGGTGTACGACAGCCCCGTCACCGGAACCATCAGGACCTTCACCTATCGAGAACTGCTGAATGAGGTCGCCCGCTTCGCCGGTGTGCTCGTCGGACAAGGCGTCGGGAAGGGTCAACGGGTCATCATCTACATGCCCATGGTCCCGGAAACGGTCGTCGCGATGCTGGCGTGCGCACGGATCGGGGCGATTCACTCAGTCGTATTCGGGGGCTTCGCCTCGCACGAGCTCGCGGCGCGCATCAGTCACGCAGAGCCGACGGTGATCGTCTCCGCCTCGTGCGGCATCGAGGGGAATCGCGTCGTTCCGTACAAGCCGCTGCTCGACAAGGCGATCGAGCTCGCCACGATGAAGCCGCGTCGCTGCATCATCCTGCAACGGCCGCAGGAACGGGCCCCCATGATTGTCGGGCGCGACGGCGACTGGGCGGAGCTGATGGCGGCGGCGCGAGGCGTGGAGTGCGTGCCGGTCGCCGCGACCGATCCGCTCTACATCCTCTATACGTCGGGTACGACGGGGATGCCGAAGGGCGTCGTGCGCGACAACGGCGGTCACGCCGTCGCGCTCCAGTGGAGCATGCCGCACATCTACGGCGTCGAGCCTGGCGAAGTCTACTGGGCCGCCTCCGACCTCGGCTGGGCAGTCGGGCACTCCTACATCGTCTACGGTCCGCTGCTCAACGGAAACACCACCATCCTGTACGAAGGCAAACCGGTCGGCACGCCCGATCCCGGCGCCTTCTGGCGGGTGATCTCGCAGCACCAGGTACGCGTCTTCTTCACCGCTCCGACGGCGATCCGCGCCATCAAGCGCGACGATCCCACCGGAGAGCACGTCCGGCGCTACGATCTGAAAGCGTTCCGGACGTTCTTCCTTGCCGGCGAGCGGTGCGATCCGGACACGCTGCACTGGGCGGAGCAGCAACTCGGCGTCCCGGTCATCGATCACTGGTGGCAGACGGAGACCGGCTGGCCGATCGGTGTGAATTGCGTCGGGCTGGGGATGCTCCCGGTGAAACCGGGCTCCTGCGCCAAAGCCGTCGCGGGCTACGACGTGCGTGTCCTCGGCGAGGACGGTCACGAGCTGCCCGCCGGCGAGACCGGAAACATCGTGATCCGCCTGCCGTTGCCTCCCGGCTGCCTGCCCACCCTGTGGAGCAACGATGAAGGCTACGTGCGGTCGTACGTGAGTCGGTACCCGGGCTACTACCTGACGGCCGACGCCGGCTACAAAGATGAGGACGGCTATCTCTGGGTGATGGGTCGCACCGACGACATCATCAACGTCGCGGGCCACCGGCTCTCCACGGGGGCGATGGAAGAGGTGCTCGCCGCCCATCGCGACGTGGCCGAGTGCGCGGTGGTGGGTGTGGCCGACGAGATCAAGGGGGAGATCCCGCTGGGGCTCATCGTCCTCAAAGCGGGGGTGCGGCGTCCCGCCGACGCGATCGCCGAGGAGCTCGTGGCCATGGTGCGCGAGCGGATCGGCCCGGTCGCGGCGTTCAAGACGGCGGTGGTCGTCCAGCGGCTGCCGAAGACGCGATCCGGGAAGATCCTGCGCGGCACTGTCAAAAAGATCGCCGATGCAAGCGAGTACCGGGTTCCCGCCACGATCGACGATCCCGCGAGTCTCGCCGAGATCGCCGCGGCGTTGGCGACGGTGGGGTATCCGCGACGCTGAAGACTAATTTGGCTGCTGAGGCTTGATGCCGCCCCGCGCCAGGCTCTCGCCCACCGCTCTGCCAATGGTGGCGCCCCAACGCTGACCCGTCTCCATGCTCTCCTGTACGATCAACGGCTGGACCTCATTCAAGCGCTTTCCGAGGGGGCTCTCGTAAAAGCGCACGAGCTGTTCGAGCTCCGCCTGGCTGAAATGAGACGCGTAGATCGGCACCATCGAGTCCACCAGCTGAGGCAATTCTCGTCGCGCTCGCGCCAGGAACGCGTCCCAGAAGGCGGCGGGAATTTGTGGATTGGCGGCCCGTTGTGCCGGCACCATCGCCTCCATGCCGCTCATCGCCAGTCGGGCGGCGCCCGTCAGCTCCAGAAGGCGACGAATGGTGGAGGCCTTCGCGGGGTCCACCGACGCCGGGCGGCGTTGCGCGAGCGCTGGGGGCGCCGTCATCGCAGCGGCCAGCGTCAGGACCATCAGCGCGTGTCTTGGAGCGGTCATGATCGTTCCTTAGCGGGTGTGCCGGAATCGCGGAACCAGGAGCGTCCGATGATGAGTCCGAAGATCGTGCCCACGATAGTGAACGCGATCCATCCCGAGGCAGTGCGGAACATGTCCTCCCCGCCGAACACGGCCAGCGGGATGCCGAACGCGAGCAGATAGGCGTAGACGCAGATGACCCCGAGGGCGTACGGCCCGAAGGCCCCGAGCTTTTTGGTCCACTCTCGCGTCGCGCCATACGCGAGGCCACCCACCGACCCGCCGTACGCGCCCACGCCCACGGCGGCGAGCACGGTGAGCAGCAGCTCGAGTGAGGGCGCCGCACGCCGCAGCACGAGCAGGAGGATCGCCCGGACGATTGTCAGACCCCCGATCAGAATCGCGCCAACCGCGGCCGGGCGCAGCCATCCGGGGAGGCGTTGGATGGTCCCAGCGACGGACGCAAGCAGGCGCAGTTGGGGCGACAGCGGAAACGGCGGCAGGGGCGGCAGCGTCCGGCCGAAGGCCTCGCGCCGCTGGCACACGTCACAGGTCTTGGCGTGCGCCTCGCTCTGGGTGATCCACACCTCCAGTGCCTTTGAGTCCCGAGCGTCGAGCTCGCGCTCCCGTTCGGTCACCCACGGACAAACAGGGATTCCGGCAGCCTCGAAGGCGCGACCCCGCTCGGCGCTCGCCAGGATCCATTCGACATCGCGGTCCACTGCGCGCGGGAGCGTGCCTGGTATCTGTTCCCAAGCGGCGACCTCGTCGACGTGCCGATTGAGCGCCTCGGCGAGCTCGTCGACACTGAGTCCCGCTCGGATGCGCCGTTGGCTCAGCTCTGGTCCGGTCATGGCTGGAGCGAGTGGTGAGTGGTGCAGGAAGATGTGCCAGGTGGCTCTGGCAATCGGTCGTGGAACACTCTCAGGCGCGTGGGATGCCTATGGCGAAGCAAGGTGAGACCCGGGCTAGGGGCTCCAGGCGGCATAGATGTCGAAGCCGCCACTCGACAGGCGACGCAGGTCGCTGCCGTCGGCGCGCATTGACCAGATGCCGCCCACGCTGCCCCGCCCGCTGCCGAAAGCGATCCGGCTGCCGTCGGTCGACCACGTGGGGAAGTAATCGTTGTCGAGCCCGCTCGTGAGCGGCGTGAGCGCGCTGCCGTCCGGCTTCACGGTATAGATGTGCGCCGGTACGCCGGCGCCGCTATGGAACGCAATTCGCGTTCCGTCGGGCGACCATGCCGGTCCGTTGTCGTTGGTCGTCCCTGCCGGGCTCAGGCGCCGCACATTGCCGCCGTCCGCATCCATCACGTAGATCGCGTAGTTCCGCGCAAAGGCGATTCGCGTGCCGTCCGGCGACCACGTGGGGTGATCCTCGTACGCCGGGTCGGTCGTGATCCGGTGCTGGTTGGTGCCATCGATGTTCATCACCCAGATGTCATAGTCCGACCCGCTGTTCTGCTGGCTGTAGGCGATGCGCGTCCCGTCGTGCGACACGCTCGGGGTATACGCCGTGACACCACCCGGCGTGAGAGGCGTGAACCCGGTGCCGTCCAGAGCGATGACGGCGATTTGCGACGTGGTCACGAACACGAGGTGCGTGCCGTCCGGCGTCCACGACGGCAGAAAATCGTTCGCTCCGGGCGCGTCCCGCACGCGGATCTGACCGGTGCCGTCGGCATTCATGAGCCAGAGATCGTACGTGTGGTCGGCATCGGCGCGCGCGAAGGCGATAACCCCCGATGGCGCGAGGGTCGTCGCCGTGCACGTCAGCGGGAACCCGACCACGGCCAGCGTACTCGGGGCGACGATTATGGTGCGCGTGAGCGCACCGACGCTCGTGCAGTTCGCCGTCGCCCCGCCGAGCGTCACGCGGTGACTCCCCGCAACGACGTCCGAGAACTGGTAACTCCCGTTCGACGGAACGGCCACCGCGATCGAATCGTCCAGCGTCACGACCACTCCGTCGCGATCGACGTCGACGCCCGTCATCGCCACGTCCACGCGTACCGACCCGACGGAGGGCGCCACAACCTCGGTGCCGCGACACCCGACCCACCACAGGGCCAGCACCAAGGGTCCGCGTGTCAATCGCACAGGATCCTCACGGAGTCGGTGTGCACCACGGCATCGTCCGTCAACCGATATGAGAAGCGCAGGGTGATCAGCCAGGGCGACGTCGTACCGAAGGCCATCGAATTCGACGACGCAGTTTCACCGGCACCCAGGCCATCCCCGGCCCAGAACCGTTGCACGAACGCGAGGTCGAACGTTTCATCATAGGGTGGCGTGTCGACGATATGGAGCCCCATTCCTGTCCAGGTCAGTCGGGTGCCGACGGCGCCGGCCACCGAGAGACCGATGGTCGGTTGGCACGTGAACGAGCTCCCGGGGGCGTCGGGGTTGCTGGCGTGAATCTCGCTCGGTGCCGTGAACACGACCTCGGTGGCGAGGTGCACCGGTGGCGGGGGGCCGATGACCCGTTTGCCGTCGCACCCGGCGAGCAGTAGGGCTCCGCAGACGAAGTGAATTGAACGGGCCGGCCCCATGAGTTTCCGTCTCTGAGGGGGTTGTGGCGACCGTGCCGCAAGTTTTGGGCTAAGCGCTGGGACGCTACGGTCGGCGTGTCGACCGTGGCGCCGGCGCAACGAAGGCTGGTTTATTCCGTGAGAATACCATGCGCGGCTTGATGTCGTCGACTGAAGTTCATCGTGAAGAACGAAAGGATTCCCAGCAGTGCCTTCAACCCAAAGCGAGCAACTGCCTTGGGGAGTGACACGTTGCGCTGGGTCCGATTGTCCACCACACGCAGATTCATGATCCGGTGACCGATCGTGCCGCCACGCCATACGAGCACCGGTTCGTACAAGAACAAGGTGACCCACCAGCATATGACGAGGCCGACCCGTGCGGCCGTGATGTTTTCCAGCAATGGGGCAAGGACGACAAACACCAGCAACGAGAAGGCGACGAGTACGACAGACCGCGGTGATTCAGCGTTCTCCCCCTGCTGAACGTTCGTGCTGGGCACTTGACTCACGGGCTATTGCGGCCCCTTGCCGCCCTTTGCCGCTTCGCTCTCCCCCCACACCCGCTCCGCCTGCCACAAATGCCGATGCTGGTGCCGCGGCAAAATCGTCAGGCACGCATACAGATTGTACCGCACATGCGCGTTGAATGGCGAGGTCACGCGCACGCGGGAAAGCGGCAGGCCGTCCGCCTGCGCGAGACAATCGAGCTGCGCGGCCTGGAGGCGATCGAATTCCTGAACGAGGAGCGCAGGGGCGGCCAAGCTCGACGGCAGGAACCGCGCGATGGTCTTGAGACGGACCCGCACCGGCGGGCCCATGGTGGCCC
>WNGO01007099.1_pt1 | contig 10354 bp, 9 predicted proteins | sample 5400511 | NCBI WGS metagenome assembly WNGO01 (sample SAMN13153380, study PRJNA577476) | soil metagenome | isolation source: 20 cm soil or saprolite under Garry oak tree replicate 2 | place: USA:California | collected 2016-06-15
TGGCCGCATCGTTTCCCCGGATTGAATCAACGTGAGATTCTACCGGGCGATTACTGGCGGCGCCAGAGCGGGACCAGTCTCAGTTAGGGCGTGTACTCATAAATGCGCGATGTTCGCTTTTGGGGTGCCGGCCCAAAAGCAGACATGCAGCAGCGTCGGCGAGAATCTTGCGCATCTGGGCATCCGGATTATTTTGCGGCGGGCGGCAGGAGCTTGTCGTCGATCAGGGACTGCAGCGCGTTGCGGAACGAGTCCTCCGTGTCAATCGTCTTTGTGAACCCAGCCTGGCGCAGCTTGACGGTGCTCACAAAGGCGCGAGGTCCCGCCGGGGCGCCATACGCGAACGCGAAGTCCGCATGCTGGTCCCCTTGGCCAACCAGCTTCCGCAGGTTCCGCGAGCGAAGATCGTACTTCGCGACGATCCGGTCCCAGACTCCTACGTTCTCAGCGAGGTACGCTGCCACGCTTGTTGGCGTGTCCGGTCCGGTTTCGACGCCGAGGGTTTCGGCCATGGCCGGCCACACATTGCGCCACTCGAACACGTCGCCGTTAGTGATGTTGAACGCCTGGTTCGCCGCCTGGGGCGACTGCGCAGCCCAGACCATCACGTCGGCGACGAGGTCTGCATCGGCAGCTTCCCACACGAACGACGGACCGCCAGGAAAGCCGAACGGTTCACCCTTCTCGCGACGGATTGCCGCGTAGACTCCGATGGCGGGGACAACGTTCAACGCGCCTGGGGTCGGACCGGTGACGAGCTGCGGACGTAGAGCCGTATAATTGAAGCCATGCTTGGTGCCCATCTCACCCACATAGGCTTCCTGGTCGAAGAAGAAGTTCGGGTGATCCTTGCGGGCATCACGTTCGCGGGCCGGGATTGGGATCGGGTGCAGGTGCACGCCGTAAACCTTCGTTCCCTGCAGAATGCTGACGTGCTGGAAATCGGATGACGTGCGCACGATCGGCTCCACGACGTTACGCAGCATGGCGTTGTTGGTCTCGATCTGCTCCTTGCTCGACCAGCCCGCGACCAGTTCAGGTTTCTCGTGCAGAGCCGTGTAGGCGATGTGCGTAATGTCGGTCAGCGGCTCGAACGCGGCGCGGGCCTTTCCCTCATCGCGCAAATCGACCGACAGAAAGTCAATGTCGCGGCCGCTAGGCAGCTCGGGCTTGCGGCGTGAGACGCCTACCACCTCGCAGCCCGCGGCAAGAAACTTCTCGATCGCGGCGACCCCCAGCAGACCGCTTGCACCTGTGACCAGGACCTTCTTCGGAACGATCTTGCTTTGATTGGTCGTGCTCATGATCCGTAGAAGGTCCGATAGAGATCTTCAGTTACGTAGCCGATGTGAGGCGTCGCGAGGATGTTCTCCAGCTTGCGGAAGGGGTGATCTGGAGCCAACGGCTCCACCTCGAATACGTCGACCGCGGCCGCGGCGATCCCGCGCGCCTGCAGCGCTTCGATCAGAGCCACCTCGTCGACGATCGGACCACGCGATGTGTTGACGAGTCTCGCCGTCGGCTTCATCAGGGCGAACTCGGGTGCCCCGATCAGCCCTTTGGTACGACTGCTCAGGACGAGATGGACTGTCACGATGTCGGCCTCGCGGAACAGCGTCTGCTTGTCCACGAGGGTGGCACCGGCAGCGCTGGCTTTCTCCTCAGTGAGGTTCTCGCTCCAGGCGATCGCCTTCATGCCGAACGCGAGGCCGATGCGCGCCACTTCTCTTCCGATGTTTCCCAACCCGACGACACCCAGGCTTCTACCTCTCAGGTTTGAGCCGAGGCTCGTTTGCCAACCCCCGGCCTTGAGCGAAGCGGCTTCCCGGTCGATGCCACGTATGCTGGCCAGAATCAGCGACCAGGTGAACTCGATGGTGGGTGTGGAGTCATAGCCGGTCGCTGTGACCGCGATGCCGAGATCGGTCGCGGCCTGGCTGTTGATGGAGGCGTTTCGCGGTCCGGTCGATGCTATCAGCTTGAGGTTCGGGAGCTGCTGCAGGATCTCCCTCGTAAGCGGCGTGCGTTCGCGCATGACGCATATCGCGTCGAACGGGCGCAGGCGCTCGACTACTCCCGAGGGATCGGCGATATGGTCGTTGAACACAGTGATCTCGGCGTGCCGCCGGACGGCGGACCAGTCGGCAAGCCGCAGCGCAACGTTCTGGTAGTCGTCGAGGATCGCAACTTTCATGGGCTTCCTCATTGTTTGGCGGCAAAGAATTCGGCTAGGGCTCCCGCTACGGCTTCGGGGTCGTTTTCCATAGGGATGTGTCCTGCCGACTTGATCCGAACGAGCCGCGTTTCCGGAATCTCCCGTGCATAGCGTTCGGCATAATCCACCGTCTGGAAACCGTCCTCGACGCCCCACACCAGAAGCTTCGGCGTCTTGGACTGCAGAAGAGTCGGCAGCATCTCCATGGTGTAGCGGTGGTCCGCGGCGCCCGCGAGCGCCAACCAAGAGCGGGCAACCCTCGGGTCTGTCCAGGGATCGAGATATTCGGCGATCTCGGCTTCGCTTGCGGGGCGCCCGAGCGCCTTCACGACAGACACGCGGCGCGCCGCGAGAACATCATCGCGCGTCGTCGCGGCGGCGACTGCCGGATCCCGGAAGCGGGCAACGCCAGGAACCGGCCACGAATCGTACATGATGCCGTTCACCACGGCGACGCGCGGGACCTCGACTTTGTTTGCGAGCATCAGATGCTGCGCGACGCCTCCGCCGATGTCGTGACCGGCGACCATGACTGTGCCCTTATGCCGGAGCGCATCTAGGAATTGCACCAGCCAGGCGGAGAGACGCGGGACCGAGGCCTCGCTCAGGGTGAGCTCGCCTCCGGAGCGGCCGAAGCCGGGGAAATCGACCGCCACCGGGCGAAGGCCCGCGGCGGCGATGCGGTCGAGCACTTGCTGCCATACGCGACTCCAATAGGTGCCATGAAGCAATAGCACCAAGGGGCCGCCCGCACCGGCGGTCAGATAGCTGATCGGAACGCCATCTACATCGACGGTTTCGCGTCTCGTCATCGGACAATCCTCTTCACATGTTCCCTGCCGAGCCCGACGGCCTCGTAGTGCTTGGTCGCGTGCTCGAGCTTGGTGAAAACGTCTTCGTATCCGAGCGCCTCGCCATAGGGATCGACGTAGGTGTACCCGCCGGTGACGTGAAAGAGCGTCGCCATTTCCTTGACGTCGTCCGGAACGACCAGCGTGTGCGTCTCGCCGGGTGGCTCGAATGCGTAGTCGCCCGGGGTCGCGATCCAGTCATGCTCGAGGTAGCGCCATCTTCCGCGCAGCGTGAAGGCATGCACCGGTCCGGAATGGCGGTGACGCGACAGCACGCCCGAGGACCGAACCCGAAGGATGTTGATATAATATCCCTGGCTCGCGTTCAGGACGAGCGGCCTGAACGCGACGGTCGGCGACTGCGGGACCCACTCGCGTTCGTCCCCGTCAAGTTCCAGCGCGGAGCCGACGAATACATCCGGTACCATGCCGGGGGGCTGGGGTTTCTGATATGCGATCTTGCTCTGATCGATGGACCGATGCTCGGCCGCCTGCAGTTGCTCCGATGAGGACTTCATCGCAATTTTCTCCTCCATCATTGGAATGACGTTCCGTCTCGTTCGTTAGGCTACCGACGCTCTGCCCGACGTCTGTCCGAACAGGATCTTCTTCCCTTCTTCCGTGACGGTGGGGCGGTTCGAGTACGGCTCGCCTCTGGCATACGCACGCTGCGTCCCGGGGCGCTGGCGCGCCATGTCGAACCAGCGCCGCAGGTTCGGGAAGTCGTCCAGATTCTGCTGCTGACGCTTCCAGGGAACGACCCAGGGATAGGAAGCCATGTCAGCGATGCTGTAGCCGTCGCCGGCGATGAACTTGCGGTTTTCGAGATGACGATCGAGCACGCCATAGAGACGGTTTGTCTCGTTGATGTAGCGGTCGATCGCGTAAGAGATTTTGATCGGAGCGTAGAGCCCGAAATGGTGGTTCTGTCCGGCCATCGGCCCCAGCCCGCCCACCTGCCAGAACAGCCACTCAGTCACAGTCTTGCGGCCCCGCACATCTTTCGGCAGGAAGCGACCGGTCTTCTCGGCCAAGTACCACAGGATGGCACCTGACTCGAACACGCTGATCGGTTCCCCGTCGTCGGCCGGCGCGGTATCGATGAGGGCCGGCATGCGGTTGTTCGGTGAGATGGCGAGAAAGTCGGGCTTGAACTGATCGCCGGCGCTGATGTCAACCGGGTGGATCGTGTAGTCCAGTCCCGCTTCCTCCAGGAACATCGTGACCTTGTGGCCGTTCGGCGTAGGCCAGTAGTACAGCTCAATCATCTTCGGTCTCCTCGGCTTGTCCGCCAGGTGCAACGCCGCCCCCGTGCGGAAGCAAGGGGCGGCCTCGGTCGCGGGGTCAGGCGGCGGGCTTGAGCTTGCCCGGCGCGCTCCACTCGGCGCCCTTCATGAACGCATCAAGCGGCGTTTGCGCGAGGTGGTTGGTGTAGTTCGAGATCAGCTTGGTCGCGGCGAGGACGAGCACGTCCAGCATCGCGCGATTGTCATAGCCCGCCGCCTTGAAGGCCGACACGTCGGCTTCGCTAACGACGCCGCGGTTGCGCGTCACCTTCGCTGCAAACTGGCGCAGGGCTTCGAGCTTGGGGTCGGCGATTGGGCGGCCTTCACGCACGGCAGTGATCGCCTCCGGCTCGACCTTAGCCATGCGCGACAGGTTCGTGTGGCCGGCCATGCAGTACGTGCACTCGTTCTCGTAGATGATCGCGATGTAGGCGATGTTGCGCTCCTGTGGCGTGAACCCCGTCTTCTCGGCGATTCCCCACAGGGTGGCGTAGGCCTCGAGCGCGGCGGGACTCTCGGCCAGCACGCGGTGCAGGTTCGGAACGAGCCCCCAGGATTTCTGAACCCCGTCCAGAATCCCAGTCGAAGCCGCCGGCGCGGTCGTCGTGTCGTGAAGCCTGAAACCGTTGATCATTTCTCGTCTCCGAATGATGTGGCGGTGACAAACTTGCGCATCCGCCGGCGCCGGGGGCAGTCGCCCTGAGGCAATATCATTCATTCCTGTCCGGAATGAACGAGACCCGCGGTTTTCGAGCGCCGTACGGCCGGTTCATGTTGGGTGACGCGCACCACGTCCTGCTTCAACAGATAGAGCGAGACGGCCAGCAGCACGACATCCTTCATCAGGAACGGGACGTTGCCGGTCATCGCCGGAAATCCGGCCGCAGCATCCCAGCCGTCAGGCATGAAAGGAATGATCGTGACGGTCGCGATAAAGGTCGCGGTCGAACCGGCGGCACCCAGAATTCCGAGCCGCTTGTCCCAGAACCCTGCAAGTAGAAGGGCGCCGAACGTCCATTCGGAAACACCGAGAAACCAGCTTGCACCCTGGTGGCCGAACACGGGGTACAGCCACCATATCAGCGGACCGTTGCTGATGAAAGGCACGAGCCGCTCCGCCTCATATGGCCACCACTTCTGGTAACCGAAGAAGAAAAACATGATCACCATCGATGCGCGGACCAGATGGTAGTCGAGATCCTCGGTGAGCAGGCCGGACCGGCGCATGATCAGGACGAACGGACTGATTGCCGTGTTGAGAATCGCGTTCATTGTCGTAACTCCTTGTGTCAAGCGTCGACATGCAGTCGCTTCATAGTGTCGGACGAGGCCGCCCCGCCGCAAAGCGAGGGTGGCCTTTTAATGCCGCTTAGGCGGCGGGTTTGAGCTTGCCGGGCGGAGTCCACTCGGCGCCCTTCATGAAGGAATCGTTCGGTGTCTCGGCGAGGTGGTTGGTATAGTTGGAGATCAGCTTGGTCGCGGCGAGAACGAGTACGTCGAGCACCGCGCGATTGTCATAGCCCGCGGCCTTGAAGGCAGCGACGTCGGCTTGGCTCACCACGCCGCGCTGGCGAGTGACTTTTGCAGCGAACTGGCGCAGCGCTTCGAGCTTCGCGTCGGCGATGGGGCGGCCTTCGCGGACAGCCGCGATCGCGGCATTATCGACCTTCGCCATGCGCGAGAGGTTGGTATGTCCCGCCATGCAATAGGTGCACTCGTTCTCGTAGATGATCGCGAGATAGACGATGTTGCGCTCCTGCGGCGTGAAACCCGTTTTCTCGGCAATGCCCCAGAGCGTGCTATAGGCCTCGAGCGCCGCCGGGCTCTCGGCGAGGATGCGGTGCAGGTTGGGCACGAAGCCCCAACCCTTCTGAATGCCGTTCAGGATCTCGACAGAGGTCGGCGGCGCGGTGGTAGTCTCGTGAAGCGTGAATCCGTTGATCATTCGTCTTCTCCTTTCTTGAACACTGAGCGCTGTGACCGCACCATCACCCATTCCTCGACGCTGCGGCAGACGCGGTTTGGCGATATGATTCATTCCGGTGAGGAATGGGAACCTCTTTGCGCAAATGAGCTGCCAATCCCGTTGAGCGGAAGTGATTGTGTCGGGACTGCTCATGATACCTTCCTCTAAATTGCGCTTCCTTTTCTCTCCTGGCGCGGTGCTCGCCCGCGTTCGCTCCCTCTTCGTCCCGTGCGCAACGAAAATGGAAAAGCGAAACCCGCGGCAAGGATTAGAGGCGACGTCGATGCGGTGCCCAGAATTCCGAGCGCTTGGCGCACGATGAAGAGACCGATACCCAGGCCGTCACATCGTGTGGCATCTAGGCGGGTGAAAGCCTCGAAGATCTTCGGCAGCTGTTCGCCAGGAATTCCAGTGCCGGTGTCGAGCGCTCCGGCGACAGGCCCGCACTGAATGAGATCAATCCGCCGAAAGATTACAAAGATTACGGAGGCGTCCACGTTTCTGCTTGCTTGGGGAAATATCTGCGGGGCTTCGATCGAAAGGGCCATGAGTCGTCACCATGGGGTCCACCCGTTAGCATTTGACTCGCTGGGCTCGTGCTCGTCCGGCCAGCCAGGGCACTTGACGCCAGCCTAGTCCGATCAGGGCGAACGACTCGATCCTACGGAGGTTGATACACTACATACCTTCGTTTAGCCGTATCCTTCCGCCGAACGCGGCGAAGACGCCGCTCCTCAGGACGAGGCTACCCGATACCGTGTCAATTCAATGAATAAGTGTGCGGGTCTACGGGAAACAAAAATGGCGCCAGTGCCGCGCCATTTTGATTTCCCTATTGTCTCGGCGATCCCGTCACCCGTGCTTGCGGTCCGCGTTGTCGGCGCGGCGGTCGATCGGCAGCACGATCACCTTGGTGCCGACGTTGACGCGCGAATAGAGATCGGCGACGTCCTCATTGGTGAGACGGATGCAGCCGGACGAAACGCGGGTGCCGATGGTCTCCGGCGCGTTGGTGCCGTGAATGCGGTAAATCGTGCCGCCGAGATACATTGCGCGCGCGCCCAGCGGATTGCCGGGGCCGCCGGCCATGTGGCGCGGCAGATAGGGCTGGCGCGCGATCATTTCCGGTGGCGGGGTCCAATCCGGCCACTCGGCCTTCCTGCTAACCGACTGTACGCCCGACCAGGTGAAGCCGTCGCGGCCGACCCCGATGCCGTAGCGGATCGCCCGGCTGCCGCCGAGCACATAATAGAGATAGGTGTTGGGGGTATCGATGATGACGGTGCCGGGCGCTTCGCGGGTGGCGTAGCTGACGATCTGGCGCCTCAGCCGCGCCGGCATCTCGACCGCGGGGCCTTCATCGGATGGTGCCGATTGCGCCGACGGCGCGGAATATTGCATGGGCGGCGCCAAGAAGAAGGGAAACAGCTGCAGCGGCGTGGCCGTGGCGGAGCCGGAAAATGCGATGGTGCCGATCGCCAGAGCGCCGAAGGCGGCCGCGTTACAGCGCACATTCAGCTTGAATGCATCCGGATTGAGCATGAGAAGTCCCCCTGTTTGAAGCGCCCAGGCGCCAGTTTCGGCGCGTTGTTGAATGCACCATTACGGGACAACGGTTTCAGAATGTTTGCGTCGAGGGCGCAAAATGGCTTCGTCGGGTAAGGAATTGTTTCGTCGCGGTATCCCGAATAATTAAACCGCTGAAAGCGAAATTTCCCTCTTCCATAAGGCAAGGGAAAATTCCCTGCGGGATTTTGTTAATGGATCGCCATTGTTTGTAGCTGGATTGCCAAACGATCATTTACCGTGCGGGGACGTCGAAGGGCTCGGTTCAAGCCGCATCGGTCCGCGAAACATGATTTTGCTTCACGCTTATAGCGCGCGCCGGCGCTGCAGATCGGGGGCCGACACGCCGATCGTGACGCGCCTGTCGGCGACTGCACGATGAAACTGCTCAAGCGCCAGACCGATCGCCGACAGATCGCCTTCCTCGATCGCGCCATCATCGTAGCAGTCGAGCGCCTCCCGCAAGATGCCGTCCGCCTCGCCTTGCATCGTCGCCAGCTGCTCCGGGAGCTCCTCTCAAGGAAGGTGCGTTCGGTGCCGTCGATATAGGCTGCCGCTCCCTGATGGGCGGGCAGCGCGGCGTCCTTGTCGGTATCCGGCTTTTCAATTCTCGCGGCGCCGGGCACTTCCTTGGCGAGTTGCTGCCGGACGGCAAATAGTTGCCGGACGAATGTGCCGACCGTCATGTCGGACAAGGACTTCGGCGCGATAATCAGATGGTTGACGCTGACCGTCTCGACTTTGTCCTCGGGTCTCGCGGGCGAAGCGCTGAAAGTGCTGCCGGCAATTTCCTCGGATTCATAGAGCGGGTGTTTATTCGCAATCGCCTCGGAAACTTCAACCGGAAGGAATTTCGGCTCACCTCTGGCGGCGGCGGTGGCGGCAATGGCGTCAGCCGTGACCTTGCTGTCCAGCGGGCCGACCGTCATGAATGCATCGAGCGTCGGATCGCGGGCAAGTTCAGAAATCTGATTGGCAGCGAATTGGGTGACCGCCACCTTGTCGGGATTAACGCCGGATTCGGTCAGGATCACGCGCAGGAACGTGACATTGGCCTGGGTTCGGCCGATGACGCCGATGCGATGTCCGGCGAGATCGTCGATTGCCTTGATTTTCGGCGCCGGTGGTTTTCTGGAGCCTTTGGGCGGAAGGCCGGAAGGCGCCCACAGCACCACGACGTTCTTGCGCACAATGGCGACGGCTTCGGCATTGGCAGGCAGGTTCAGGTCGCCCCGGGCAACGGCAAGATCGGCTTTTGAGGTGGCGAACAGCGCGATGGCCTCGGTCGTCCCTTCGGTGGTGATCGGGGAGAGCCGAACCGGACTTCTGTCCCGGGCAAAAGTTTGCGCGAGCGCCTGGACCAGCTTCTGGTCGTCGCTTCCGGGAGGGCCGACCGCAATCCGCAAGGTGACCGGCCGCAACGCGAGGTACAGCGTGCCCGCCGCCACGCCGAAAAGGAAAATGCCGGCGGCCAGTACCAGCAGCGAATAGCTCCTCCGCTTCCGCCGTCTGCGGGAGATTTGGGCCTGTTCGTTGAGGTCCGATGACGTCATTGTTCTGTAATGTTACACGAAAAACTTTCAAACGGCCGAAAAAGGAAGGTCTACGCATCGATTGCGTCACACGTTTGAAATATCCTTGGCCGAACGTCGGGAATTGAGAATCAGCAATCTCTCAGGTTTCCGAAATGCGGATAATGATTGCGACAGACGCGTGGCACCCGCAGGTGAACGGCGTGGTCCGCACGTTAACCTCGTTGGCCCGCAGCGCCTCGGCGCTTGGCGCCGAAATCGACTTTCTGACCCCCGACGGGTTTCCCTCCTTCGGCGTTCCGACCTATCCGGGCTTGCGATTGGCCTTGCCGAACCGGCGCGAGGTTGCCGCCAGGATCGAGGCGGTATCGCCGGATGCCATTCACATCGCGACCGAAGGACCGATCGGATGGGCGGTACGGGCCTATTGCCGCCGCCGCAAGCTTGCTTTCACGACCTCCTATACGACCCGCTTTCCGGAATACATCGCGGTGCGATCGATCGTCCCGGAGGCACTGAGCTACGCCGTGTTGCGACATTTTCATGCAGCGGCCGCCATGACGATGGTCGCCGCCGCTTCGCTCAGGCAAGAGCTCGGCGCCAGAGGTTTCCGGAAGCTGGGCAGCTGGACGCGAGGGGTCGACACCGACCTGTTCACGCCCAACGATCCGGTTGAGCTTGATCTGCCCAGGCCGATTTTCATGACGGTCGGCCGTGTCGCGGTCGAGAAAAACCTTGAGGCGTTTCTCTCATTGGACTTGCCCGGATCCAAGATTGTGATCGGGGATGGACCGCAGAAGGCCGAGCTGGAGCGCCGGTATCCGAAAGCCAGATTTCTCGGCGAAAAAACCGGCAAGGATTTGACCTCGCATTTGGCGGCGGCAGACGTCTTTGTTTTCCCAAGCCGCACCGACACCTTCGGCATCGTGCAACTGGAA
>WNGO01006449.1_pt1 | contig 10353 bp, 10 predicted proteins | sample 5400511 | NCBI WGS metagenome assembly WNGO01 (sample SAMN13153380, study PRJNA577476) | soil metagenome | isolation source: 20 cm soil or saprolite under Garry oak tree replicate 2 | place: USA:California | collected 2016-06-15
TCGCGGGCTGGTCGAGGCCAGATCAGTCGCCCCTGCTGGGGGACGTCTCTCCCATAGTACGTCCGGCGGGACCGATCCTGCACGATCGCCGGGATTGAGGCCGGATTGGTCGCGGCGGTCTCCACCAGATGGACCATCAAGGGGACGCCCGCTTGCACGCACTTCACGCTGACGGTCAGCGCGCTGTCACGTTCCTCGATGTCGAAGGATGCCTGGTAAGCGATCGGGCCAGCATCGACCTCGGGCACCATGCGATGTATCGTGACCGCGTGCGTGGTCTCGCCCCGAAACAGCGCCCAGCTCACGGGATTGCGGCCGGCATATTCGGGCAGCGGACCGGGATGCATGTTGTAACTCCCGAACCGCGAGGCGTTGAGCACCGCTCCTGGGACGACGTAGAGCGAGTGCACGTTCACAATGAGATCAACATCCGCCGCGTGGACGCGCTCGGAGAATCCCCGCTCCTTCACCCACTCTGCAGGCCAGCACGGGCAGCGCAGCCGCTCGGCGAGGTCTCGAACCGGGGACGGACGGTCGGGCCGGGCCGCGCCGGAGGTCATCACGGCTACGACCACGTGCCCCCGTTCGGCGACCCCCCGGAGCACCTGCACCCCCGCAGCCTCCTCGGCGAGGAGCAGTATTCTCAAGCGGGGGGACGAATCCGCCGGTGAACCCGTCCTGCCGTCGATCATCCGCGCGCCCCCACCTCCTGAAAGGCATCGCGGAGCTGCGGCCGGTCGATCTTGCCGTTGGTATTCTTCGGGAGCTCGGTAAGAGACTGCCAGCGCGACGGAAGCATGTATGGTGGCACCAGCTTCGCTAACGCCCCCCGCAGGGCCGTGACGCTCACTGCACCCGGGCTCTCCGGCACATAGGCACAGCAAATGGCCATCCCCTCGAACCCGTCACTCGGCACAGCCACAACCGCGCACTCCCGGAGGCCGCCGAGGCTGTGGAGCGCGGTCTCGATCTCCCCCAGTTCGACTCGGTAGCCCCGGGACTTGATCTGCGTATCGGCGCGGCCGACGTAGTAGACCAGGCCGTCTCCGCTTACCCTGGCCAAGTCCCCGGTCCGGTAGATTCGCTCGGCTCCCCCCCCCCGCGGGTCCGGCAGGAACGCGCTCCGCGTCTTCTCCGGATCACGCCAGTATCCCGGGCTGAGTCCCACACCCGCTATGTAGAGGTCGCCCACCTCCCCGGGGCGCAGCGGCCGCCGCGTCGCGTCGAGCACGAGCAGCTCCTCTCCCGGGCACGACCGGCCGATCGGAATCTCTTCGCGCTCGTCAGCTGGACACTGCGGCACCGTGTAATAGCTGCTCGCGATCGTGGTTTCGGTGGGGCCATAGAGATTCGTGAATGAGGCGTGCGGCAGCCGCTGCATCCAGTAGATCAGCGTGGGCGTGGGCAATACTTCGCCGCACCAGAGCACTCGGCGCAGGGCGGCAAAATCGCCATCGCGCAGCACGTTGAACTTCGCCACGTAGTTCAACACGGACGGTACCGAGAACCACTGCGTGAGGTCACTTGCCCGGATGAATTGGGCGAGCTTATGAGGCATTAAACTCACGTCCGGAGGCACCGGGTATAGCACAGCACCTGCGCGCAATGTACCGAACACATCGAAGGTGGACAGGTCGAAGTGCAGCGGCGGGTGCCACGAAACCCGGTCGGTTGTGCTTGTCCCAAAGTAGTCGCGAGCCCAGCGGAGAAACGGCAGAACGTTGCCATGTGTAATCACCACGCCCTTGGGAACGCCCGTGGAGCCCGACGTGAAGAGAATGTGCGCAGGGTCGTCTGGGTTGTTCTGCCGCTCCGGCGGCGCGGCCGAGCAGCGGCTCAGGTCGGCCCAGGAGAAGCGCGGGGTGAACCTCGTGCCTCCGGCGGGCTGGGTCGACATCCAGCCCACGTCATGATTGGCTGCGAACCGCGTATCCGCGAACAGTTCGTCCAGCAGACCCACCACTGGCCCGCCCCCGCCCCCTGCCCCTCCCCCCGCCGCGAGGATCCAGCGGTCGTCGCACGACGCGATCATCTTCACGACGCGCGGCGCGGGACTCGAGGGATCGAGGGGGACATAGATCGCGTCCGCCTTGAGCACGCCCAGCATGGCCACCACTACGGCCGGCGACTTGGGCATGAGCAGACAGACCCGATTGCCCCGCTGCACGCCCGCCTCCCGCAACAGTCGGGCGAGCCGGTTGCTCTGTTCCTCGAGATCACCGTACGTCAGTCGCTCGTCGCACGACACGACCGCGGGTGCGTCCGGTCGACGCAAAGCCTGTGCGGTGATCCCGTCCTGCAACAACTCGCTCATGACGTCACCCGGCTCGTGGCCCGCTCGAACACGACGCGGATATGCTCTAGCTCCTCCGGGCTGGCCGGGACGTCCAGGATGAACGTGCGATAGCCGGCAACCACATAGCGGGCGACTTCGTCTGCCACTCGCTCGTAGCTGCCCACGAGATAGGGGCAGAACGTCTTGTAATTCTCGAAGGGAATTAACCAGTACGGGTTCAGTTCCGGATCACCGCCTACCTTGCCGAGCTCCGACAGCTGGCTGTGCCACACCGAGTCGGACACCTTCATCGCCAGCTGGTGGGTGAGCTGCCCCTTCCGATCCTCGGGAAACCGGGCGCGCGCCGTGCTCCAGGCCTCGTCCGCCGTGTCGCGCGCGATGATCCCGATTCGAATGCCCGACTCCACCGCATCGATAGTGCCGGAGCCCGTGTAATCGGCGGCAGGCTTCGGATACTGCACCGCCGTCGCACCGAGCGCCCGGGCGGCCTCGACGCCCGCCGCCGAGGACCCGGACATGAACACGCCTGGCACAAGGTGGGCGGGCAGCGACGGCGTCAGCTTCAGGTTGGTCACGCGGTAATAGCGCCCCTCGTACGTCACGGGTTGCCCGCCCCGGAGCAGCGCCATGACCAGCGAGGTGTACTCGACCAGCCTGGCGTATCGGTCGTCGTGCGGGGTGGGATCGTTGAGCGCGTTCAGGTCGGTCTTGAACCCGCCCGCTACCATATTCAGGTAGACGCGCCGCCCGTAGAGGAACGCGAGCGAGGCTACCATCTTGGCGAGGGAGTAGGGGTGCATGTAGATCGGCTGCACGGCGACCAGAGGGCAGAGCCGCTCCGTCTGGGCGATGATCGTTTGTGCCGCCAGCCACGGGTCGACCAACCCATTGTCGGTGTAGACCAGGATTCCTTCGCATCCCGCGGCCTCGCTCCATCGAGCGATGTCGATCACTTGGCGGCGGTAGCTCCCCGGCTCCACAAGATTCGATGGGGGGCACGTGGAGAAGATCTTGATCGACTGGCCGTTCGAGTCGGCTGGCATGACAGGTCTCCCGGTCGCCGGGGTGCGCCGCGCGCCAGCGTTCGTGGCCGCGGGGCGGTCGTCCCCCTCCCGATCGGCGACGTCGCAAGAGCCGAGCTATAGCACCGGGGCAACTCCGCGGTACGCTAACTTGTGTTCAACAAATAGGTTATCTGTGGAGGGGGATCGCTTGCGGCGCCAAGGAGCTGCGGCGAGTGTTGCAAACTTGTGACAGTTCGGTTAGCCCTCGAGAATCACGACCGCGGCGGCGTAGTCTCGCTCATGTGAGAGTGTCACATGCACGGTGCGGACCCCCATGGCCTCTGCGCGGGCAGCCGCCGCACCGGACAGCCGTAGCTCGGGCCGCCCGGCGTCGCCACTGGTCACCTCGATTTGTTGGAATGACACGCCCACGGCCCAGCCCGTGCCGAGTGCCTTGAAGCACGCTTCCTTCGCGGCAAACCGCGCCGCCAGCGCCTGGGCACGGTCCGCCCGCGCCCCGCAGTCGGTGCGCTCTGGCGCGGTGAAGACGCGCTCTACGAACTCCGCGCCGTCGTGCAGCAGTGAACGCTCGACCCGGCCGACCGCCACGACATCCAAACCCACACCGAGGATCATCTCACTCCCTTCCTGCATCTCGCTTCAGTTTTTCCCACGACTCAATCCGCTCCCTGACCGTCTTTTCATAGCCCGCGTCCGCTGGTTCGTACCACTTGGCTCCCCGGAGCACCTCGGGGAGATACTCCTGGGGCGTGTACGCGCCGTCGTAGTCGTGCGCGTACCGATATCCCGCCCCGTATCCCAACCCCTTCATTAATGGAGTGGGCGCGTTCCGGATGTGCAGCGGCACCGGCTCCGCGGGATGCTGCTCTGCCGCGGCCTGCGCCTCCCCAAACGCGGCATATGCCCGATTCGATTTGGGAGCGGTGGCGAGATAGATCGCGGCCTCGGCGACTGCCAGCTCTCCTTCGGGACTACCGAGGAAGTGATACGCGTCCTTCGCGGCGAGCGTCACGGTCAGGGCCCGCGGATCCGCGAGTCCGATGTCCTCGATGGCCATGCGCACCAGCCGCCGCGCGATGTACAACGGATCCTCACCGCCCGCCAACATTCGCGCGAGCCAGTACAGCGCCCCGTCGACGTCCGAACCGCGGATGGATTTGTGCAGTGCCGAGATCAGGTTGAAGTGCTGTTCGCCGCTCTTGTCGTAAGCCGGCAACGGCTTTTCGAGGACTTGTCGGATAACCTCACCGGGAATGGGAGAAGGCAGAGGGGAGAGGTTCGATATGTGCTTGAACACGGCTTCGAGAGTATTCAATGCCCGCCGTGCATCGCCCTGAGCGTGCGTGATGAGCAGAGTGATCGCATCCTCACCAAATCGCACCTCTCCCTTCTCCCCTCTCCCTCTGTTTTCCACTTCGACGGCACGTTCCAGCAATGTCCGGATGTGCTGATCGGTCAACGGTTCGAGAACGAACACCCGACACCGCGACAGCAGCGCGCTCGTCAGCTCGAAGCTCGGGTTCTCCGTCGTCGCCCCGATGAGCGTGATGATGCCGTTCTCGACCCACGGCAAAAACGCGTCCTGCTGCCCGCGGTTGAAGCGGTGGATCTCATCGCAGAAGAGGATCGTGCCCTGCCCGTGATACTTGAGCCGCTCTTCTGCCTCCTTGATGATCTCGCGCACGCGGGCCACGCCTTCGGTTACGGCGGAAAACGGCTCGAAGTGCCGGTCGGTGTAATTGGCGATGATCTTGGCGAGCGTCGTCTTGCCGGAGCCCGGCGGTCCCCAGAAGATGCACGAGCCGACGTCGCCCCTGCGGATCAAGTCACCCAACGCTTTCCCCGGGCCGAGGAGATGCTCCTGGCCCAGGAACTGATCGAGGGTCTTGGGCCGCATCCGCGCGGCAAGGGGCTCGGTCGAGCCTTGAAATAGTGTCGGTTCGCTCACGACAATCCGTCTACCAGCGTCTTGGTTCCGAAGAATACCAGAGCGCCGGCGAAGAATGCTGCCGGCATCGTCCAGCCGTGCTTGCCTTGCAGCTCAGGGACGAGGTTCGACGCCGCCACGTAGATCGCGACTCCCGCCGAGATCGCCAACCCATGCTGGACGAGGAACCCGACGTGATCCGTCATGATCACGCCGGCGAGCGTGGCGAGCCCGAGAAGGGCCGCCGCCCCTACCGCCCCGCCTCTCGTTCTGCCACCCGCCATCATGATGCTGGAGATCGTCACGCCCTCAGGCAGTTTATGCAGGAAGATCGCGATGAACACCATGAGCCCAAGCTCGGGACGCACCAAAAAGGCGCTCGCAATCGCCACGCCGTCGAAGAACGTGTGGAGCAGCAGGCCGATCAGCGCGGATGTGCCGGCCACGGAGCTGATCGCGTGCGTTTCCTCGCCAAAGTGGAAGTGCGGAGTCAGCGTATGCTGCGTGAAGTGAACGGCGAGATAGCCCGCCAGGACCAGCAACGGGGCGACTCGACCGCTGCGCGAGAACGCTTCGGGTAAGAGCTCGATGATCGCCACCGACAGCATGAAGCCGGCGCCGAACGCGAGAAAGTGCTCGATGACCTTGAGCTGTAGCGACGCGCGCCGCGTGACCGCCAACGCGCCGAGCACGTTCCCGGCGGCCGCCACGAGGGCGTAGAGGAGGGCCTTAGACACGGGAGAGCAAGTACTCCTTAGTGTTGCGCGTCGGATCCTCGAGCACTTCGTCCAGCAACCGCGCCAGCGTCTCCCCGACTTCCGGCCCCGGTCGCACCCCGGCAGCGATCAGATCATCCCCGCGCACGGCGAGATCCTTCAAGGCGAGCGGAGGATGCTTGGCGCGGATGTTCGCTACCGTCTTCTTGAGTGCGTCAGACGCACCGATGAGCAAGTCGTCCGCGTTCTCGCCCGTTTCCGCGAGCCACTTCCGCACCCGCGCCGCGTCACCCGGTTCAGGATAGTGTTCGCGCCATTGGCCGATCGCCCGGCCACGCTCGATGTCGCGATTCGAGCACTTGAGCCGTGTGAGCAGCGAGGCGGGATCCTTACTGATGTAGGCCGTGACGATAACAGGATCACGGGGCAACCGATCGACACCGGTCGCATCCCCGAGCTCCGGCAGCCAGATCCGCTTTGCTCCGGTATCCACCCAGAGCGCGACGAGCTTCGAGACCCTCTTCGCGGTCTGGATGCCCTTGAACCATTCGTCCCGCACGCGCTCGGCGGACAACTGCGCGAGGCCTTGAATGTTCGCCTTCGCCGCTTCGAGCGTCCGGGGGTGGATGCGAAATTCAAAACGCGCGCTGAAGCGCAGCGCGCGCAGAATCCGCAGATAGTCTTCCTGAAACCGCCAGTTGGGATCGCCGACGGAACGGATCAGCTTCTTGTCGAGGTCCTGCTCACCCTGAAAGGGATCACGCCACTCGTGCCGGATGGGGTGATACGCGATGGCGTTGATCGTGAAGTCGCGACGCGCCAGGTCGTCCATGAGCGACACGCCGAACTCCACCACCGCATGGCGGCCGTCGGTCTGGATGTCCTTGCGAAACGTCGTGACCTCGTGCGGCTGATTGTTCGCGTCGAGCACCGCGACGGTGCCGTGCTCGATCCCGACGGGCACGGTACGCTTGAACAGCTTCTGGATTTCGGCCGGCGGCGCTGCCGTCGTGAGATCGAAATCGTGATTCTCGACGCCCAGGAGATTGTCGCGGACCGCCCCACCCACGCACCACGTCTCGAACCCCGCATCCTCCAGCCGCCTGGCGATTTTCACGACTTCCGCCGGGATGTGCAGCTCAGCCACAGAGGACGGAGCCTCCGTTGACGTTCAGAACTTCGCCAGTGATGTGCCGGGCCAAGGGTGAGCTGAGAAATAGAATCGGCCCGGCGATGTCTTCTGCGCTCGCCACCCGCCGCAGCGGAATCGTTTTCTCGATCGCGGCACGGCCGCCCTCGGCGTATGGCTTCGCCGACATCTCCGTGTCGACCCACCCCGGCGCGACGCAGTTGATCGTGATCTTGGGCGCCAGCTCGACGGCGAGCGACTTGGTAATCGAGATGACGGCGCCCTTCGTGGCGGCGTAGTCGGCGTGAAACGCCTCGCCGCGCTGCCCGGCGGTCGAGGACACCAGCACGATCGTTCCACCTTCTTTGATGTTGGGAATCGCGGCGCGGCAGACGTAGATCACCGCGTCGAGATTGGCACGGCGCGTGGATTCCCACTGCTCATCGGTCATCTTGGCGACCGGCACGTCGTCGGCCGGCCAGACGCCGTGATTGATCACGAGAATGTCGAGGCCGCCGAGCGCCCGGAGCGCTTCGGCGACGGCCTTGCTGGCTCCGGCCGGCGTGCCGAGGTCGCCGCGGACGAACGCACGCTTCCCGGTGAGATCGATCAACCCTTCAACCGATCTTCGACCAGGTCACAGATCACGTGCTCGATCGCGAGATGCAGCTCCTGAATGCGCGCCGTCTCGGTCGCGGGCACGACGAGGACCAGATCCGCGATGTCCTTGAGCTGGCCGCCGCTTCGTCCCAGCAACGCGACGACGCCCACCCCCCGAGCCTTGGCGGCCTGCGCGGCGCGAATCACGTTGGGACTCTCCCCTGACGTCGAATGCAGCACCAGCAGATCGCCCGGCTCGGCCAGGGCTTCGACCTGCCTGGCGAACACTTCCTCGAAGCCCAGGTCGTTAGCGCAGGCCGTGAGTAACGAGGTGTCGGTCGTGAGCGCGACCGCGCGCATCGCCGGTCGATTGGTCTGGTAGCGCACCACATACTCAGTGGCGACGTGCTGGGCGTCCGCGGCGCTGCCGCCGTTGCCGGCGAAGAACAGCGTGCCGCCGCCGCGCAGTGTTGCCTCGTACCGGTCCGCGATGACGGCGATGGCGTCCGCCTGCTCCGCGGCGACGCGGCCGGCGAGTGTCGCCAGGCCGTCCAGCGACTCCCGGATCCGTGTGACCTCCGCGCTCACTTCACCGCCTCGACGAAGGCCTCGAGATCGCCCTGGGGTCCTTCCTCGATGACGGTACCGATGACCACGAAGTCGGCCCCGGCCTTCCGGGCGGCGCGCGCCTGCGCCGGTGTGCGAATGCCGCCACCCACGAACAGGGGATGCTGCGGCACGGCCGCCCGGCACGCCCGAATCACGGCCGTCGAAACGGGGTGCTCCGCCCCGCTGCCCGCGTCGAGGTAGACCGCTTGCATCCCGATCAGCGTGGCGGCGGTGGCATGCGCGGCCGCCAGCTCGGGCTTGTCGGCGGGGAGAGGGCGCGTCTGGCTCACCGACTCGACGCTCGTCACGCGCCCGCCATCGATGAGGATGTACGCGGTGGACAGCGTCGGCACCGGATGCTGCTGCAGATACGGCACCGCGCGGACGTGCTCCTCGATCAGATACTGCGGATTGCGACCCGACACGAGCGACAGGAACAGGATGAGATCCACTTGATCGGTGAGCTGCATGGCGGAGCCGGGAAACAGCGCGACCGGAATACCGGGCGCGTTGGCCCGCAGCGCGCGCGCGACTTCATGCGTCTGGGCCGCGCCGTCGAACGACGAGCCGATCAGCAGGCCGCGCACGCCGGCGGCCTTCGCGGCGCGTCCGATGCGCGCCGCCTCGGCGCCGCTGGTGCGGACCGGATCCACGAGCACGAGCAAACCCTGACCATCGAGTGTCATGAATCGGTCCTCCCTGCTTCAGCCTGGGCCTCGAAGGCGTAGGTGGCGAATGCGTCGGCCGCGAGGAGATCGAGCGCGAGCTCACGGCCACCTGCTGGTTTGCTCGCGACGCTATCGAGCAAAGCACCCCCCAGCTCCGCCAGATAAGTGGGCAGCGGGGCGCTGGGAGCGGGGAGCCGGTGCTCCACCGCGCGGTCGAGCCGGAGCCGCAGGGTCTCCGGCGGCGCCGGACGGCGAGAATGCAGCCACGCCAACACCTCGTCACGAGTCATCGCGCAAGATCTCGAACGATCTCCGGAGTGCGGGCGCGAGCCTCTCCCAATTTCGTGATGTCACCGACCCCCGCCGAAGCAAAATGCGGACGCCCCCCGCCTTTCCCGCCCGTCGTGGACGCGATAGCATTGGCGATCTCACCCGCCTTGATGCCCTTGGAGACCAGATCGTCTGTGACGGCCACATGAATTCCGGCCCGCTCGCCCGTCGTGAACAGGACGGAAATAGCGCGCTTATGCTTCGCGCGGAAGCCATCCATGATGGCCGTGATCTGGTCGCGGTCGTCGACACTCGACTCGGAAAGGTGCAGCTCCAGATCGCCAATCCGTTGGACGTTTCCCGTCTCCCCTGTCCCCGCTTTCAGGAGCTCCGCGACGCGCTTCTCCAGCTTCTTGTTCTCTTCTAGCATGGCTTCGATGCGACGGGCCAGGTGCTCGGGCTGCGTCTTGAGCAGCCCGGAAGCCTCGGCCAGACGATGTTGGGCCTCGAGGGCGTAGCGGTACGCCGTGGGACCGGTGAGCGCTTCGATGCGCCGCACGCCCGCGGCGGCGCCGGTCTCGTGCGTGAAGCGAAACAGCGCGATCTGACCCGTCGCGCCGACATGCGTTCCCCCGCACAGCTCGAGCGACACGCCGGGAACGTCCACCACGCGCACCACGTCGCCGTATTTCTCGCCGAACAGGGCCATCGCACCCGCCGCCACCGCGTCTTTGTACGCCATCTGCCGCGTCGCGATCGGGAGATTCTCCCAAATGTGCGCATTGACCTCGGCTTCGATGACCGCCAGCTGGTCGCCCTTGATGGGGCCGTGATGGCTGAAGTCGAACCGCAGCCGCTCGGGCGCCACGACGGATCCGGCCTGGCGCACGTGCGCGCCCAGAATCCTCCGCAGCGCCGCATGGACGAGGTGCGTCGCGGTATGATTGCGCTCGATATTGCGGCGCCGCGCCTCGTTGACCTGGGCGAGCGCCGGCGTCGGCTCGAACGTTTCGCCGAACGTGCCGACGACGGCGTTCCGGCCGTCCACCTTCTCGACACCTTCGACCGTCAGCTCCCAGCCGTCGCCCTTCACGACGCCGGTGTCGCTGACCT
>WNGO01008581.1_pt1 | contig 10353 bp, 6 predicted proteins | sample 5400511 | NCBI WGS metagenome assembly WNGO01 (sample SAMN13153380, study PRJNA577476) | soil metagenome | isolation source: 20 cm soil or saprolite under Garry oak tree replicate 2 | place: USA:California | collected 2016-06-15
GGGACCGGATGGTCGCGTAGCCCAATTGGACGCGCGCGTTGTCGACGATCGCCTGGTCGGCGCGGACGGTCTCCTCGGCGCTCTTCACGGCCGCCTCGTCGGCCAGCACCGTGTCCTGGGCACTCTTGACGTCGGCCGCGTCGGCGCGGACGGTGGCCGTCAGCGCCTCGGCGGTCGTCTTGAACTGATCGTATTGCTCCTGGGCAATGAGCTCACGCTTGAGCAGATCGGCGTAGCGTCGCTCCATCACCACCGCGTTCCTCTGCTGCGCCTGATCCCGTGCCAGGGCCGCCTCGGCCTGGGCGATCCGCGAGCGATCACGCTCGAGCACGGCACGCGCCTGCTGGATCTGAACCTGATCCTTGGCCAGGGTGGCTTCGGCCTGGGCGAGGGCGGCCTGGAGCGACCGTGGATCGATGGTGAAGAGGAGGTCGCCCTTGTGGACGTCCTGGCCCTCCTTGATGTGGACGCGCATGAGCTCGCCGCCGACCTGGGCCTTGACCGCGACGGTCGAATACGCCTCGACGCTGCCGATGGCCCGGATCTCCAGCGGGACCGTCTTCCGCTCCACCGATGCGACCGTCACCGGCACGGCCGGCCGCCGTTGCTGCTGCGACTGCTTGGACTCCGCCTTGTCGCCCGAACAGGCGGTGAGCGCGAGGCTCGCCGTCAGCAGCAGCGCGCTGCCGAGAAGAGGACGTGTCGTCGTCAATGCTGGAGCTCCGGCGATCGGTGGGGCACGGCCACCGGCCGTGCGCGGCGAAGATGCAGCCGCAACCGCTCGAGATAGAGATAGACGACCGGGGTGGTGTAGAGCGTGAGGGCCTGCGAGACGAGCAGGCCGCCGACGATCGTGATGCCGAGCGGCCGTCGCAGCTCGGCACCGGTGCCGGTGCCGACGGCCAGCGGGAGCGCGCCGAGCAGCGCGGCCGACGTCGTCATCATGATCGGACGGAAGCGGAGCAGGCAGGCCTCGTAAATGGCGGCGGCCGGCGCCTTGCCCTCGCGCCGCTCCACGTCCAGCGCGACGTCGATCATCATGATCGCGTTCTTCTTGACGATCCCGATGAGGAGAATGATCCCGATGAGCGCGATGACGTCGAGATCCATCCCGCAGAGCATCAGGGCGATGATGGCGCCCACGCCCGCCGAGGGCAGCGTCGAGAGGATCGTGATCGGGTGGACGTAGCTCTCGTAGAGGACGCCGAGCAGGGCCGTGCCCTGGAAGCTCGCCCGAACGGAGGCCGGCAGGCCGACGTCACGTTCGGCACCCTGGATGGAGGTCACCGCGTCGCTGAGCGCGATGCCCGAGGCCAGATTGAACGAGAGCGTGACCGACGGGAAGAAGCCCTGATGGTTCACGGCCAGCGGGGTCGTGCTGGGCGCGAAATGGGTGATGGCGCTGAGCGGGACCTGGGCCCCCGTGGACGACTTCACGTAGATGGCATTGAGCGCCTCGGGGTTCTGCTGGAACTCGGGCGCGACCTCGAGCACGACGTGGTACTGGTTCAACGCCGTGTAGATCGTCGAGACCTGGCGCTGGCCGAAGGCGTCGTAGAGCGTGTCGTCGATGGCCTGGGCCTGGATGCCGAGGCGCCCGGCAGTGTCGCGATCGATCACCAGCGCGGCCTGCAGGCCGCGGTTCTGCTGGTCGGTGTTGACGTCGCGCAGACCCTCGAGGGTGCGCAGCTTGGCGAGCATCCGGGGTGCGAAGGTGTTGAGCTCGGTGAGGTCGGTGCTCTGTAGCGTGTATTGGAACTGCGCGTTGCTGGCGCGGCCGCCGATGCGCAGGTCCTGCACGGACTGCAAGAAGAGATTGGCTCCGGGGACGTGGGCCAGCTTGCCCCGCAGCCGGCCGATGATCTGGTCGGCGGACACCTTTCGCTCGTGGAGCGGCTTGAGCGAGATGAACATGCGGCCGGTGTTTTGCGTGTTGAGGTTGCCGCCGGTGAAGGCGACCACCGCGGTCGCCGCTGGATCGGTGAGCACGATGTTCACGAACTCCGCCATCTTCTCCCGCATCGCCGGAAACGAGATGTCCTGCGAGGCCTGAATGCTGCCGATGATTCGCCCGGAGTCCTGCTGAGGAAAGAAGCCCTTGGGCACGATCGCAAAGAGATAGATGTTGAGGCCGATCGTGACCAGCATCACCAGGAGCGTCACGCGCTGGTGACGCAGCACCCAGCCGAGCGTCGCCGCGTACGCGCTCAGCAGCAGGGTGAAGGCGCGCTCGCTCAGCCGGTACAGCCGGCCATGGCCACCGGGCGGGATGGGCTTGAGCAGCCGGGCGCACATCATGGGCGTCGTGCTCAGCGAGACGACCAGCGAGACGACGATCGCCAGCGTCAGCGTGACGGCGAACTCGCGGAAGAGGCGGCCGACGATCCCGCCCATCAAGAGAATGGGAATGAAAACGGCCACCAGCGAGACGCTCATCGACAGCACCGTGAACCCGATCTCGCGCGAGCCCTTCAAGGCCGCCGCCATCGGCGACTCGCCGGCCTCGATGTAGCGCGTGATGTTCTCGAGCACGACGATGGCGTCGTCCACCACGAAGCCCGTCGAGATGGTCAGGGCCATGAGCGAGAGGTTGTCCAGGCTGTAGCCGAGCAGGTACATCCCACCGAAAGTGCCGAGCAGCGACAGCGGCACGGCCACGCTGGGGATGGTGGTGGCCGATCCCTTGCGCAGGAACAAGAACACCACGAGCACGACGAGGGCGATCGAGAGCAACAGCGTGAGCTGGATGTCGCGGAACGAGGCGCGGATGGTCGTGGTCCGGTCGAGCACGACGGAGATGTCGATGGCCGGGGAGATGGAGGCCCGCAGCTCGGGCATCAGCGCCGTGACCCGGTCCACGGTCTCGATGATGTTCGTGCCCGGCTGACGGAACACGACCAGCAGCACGGCCCGCTTGCCGTTGGCCAGGCCGGCCGTTCTCAGATCTTCGACCGAGCTCTCGACGCTGGCGATGTCGCCGAGGCGCACCGGCGCGCCGTTTTGCCAGGCGACGATCACGGGACGGTATTCGTCGGCATCGAAGAGCTGATCGGTGGCCTGGATCGTCCACGAGGTCGCCGCGTCGGTGAGCTGACCCTTGGGGGCGTTGGCGTTGACGGAGCGCAGCCCGGCCCTCACTTGCTCGAGTCCGATGCCGAGCTGAGTGAGCAGGCTCGGGTCGACGCGGACGCGAACCGCCGGCTTGGCCCCACCGCCCACGACGACCTGGCCGATGCCCTCGACCTGCGCGAGTTTCTGCGCCAGGACGGAATCGGCGGCATCGAAAACGCGGCCGATCGGCATCGCATCGGACGTCAGGGCCAGGATCAAGATCGGCGCATCCGCCGGGTTCACCTTCCGGTACGTCGGATTGTTGACCAGCCCGGCCGGGAGCTGGCTGCGCGCGGCATTGATCGCGGCCTGCACGTCGCGCGCGGCGGCGTCGATGCTGCGGTTGAGGTCGAACTGGAGGACGACCGTGGTCGCGCCGAGCAGACTGCTCGACGTCATCTCCGTCACCCCAGCGATACGTCCGAACTGGCGCTCGAGCGGGGTCGCCACCGAGGACGCCATCGTCTCCGGGCTCGCGCCGGGAAGAATGGCCTGCACCTGGATGACGGGGAACTCCACTTGCGGGAGCGAGGCCACGGGCAGGAAGCGATAGGCGACGGCGCCGGCCAGGAGCAGGGAGAAGCTCAGCAGCGTGGTGGCGACCGGCCGACGGATGAAGGGCTCGGAGATGCTCACTCGACGGTCACGCGGGCCGGCCGCGGCGCTCCGATCGACGTCTGTCGCAACCGGCGGGCCACGCGATCGAAGGCCAGAGACAGGAGCAGGCCGCCGACGATCGTGATGCCGAGCGGCCGCCGCAGCTCGGAGCCGGTGCCGCTGCCGAGGGCGAGGGGCAGGCCGCCGAGCAGCGCGGCCATCGTCGTCATCATGATCGGGCGGAAGCGGAGCAGGCACGCCTGGTAGATCGCCTCGGCGGGCGCCTTGCCCTCCTCGCGCTCGGCGTCGAGCGCGAAGTCGATCATCATGATCGCGTTCTTCTTCACGATGCCGATCAGCAGAATGATCCCGATCAGGGCGATGACGTCGAGGTGCGTGCGGCAGAGCAGGAGGGCCAGGATGGCGCCCACGCCAGCCGAGGGCAGCGTGGACAGGATCGTGATCGGGTGAATGTAGCTCTCGTACAGCACGCCGAGGACGATGTACACGGTGATCAGCGCAGCCAGGATCAGCAAGGGCTCGTTGGCGAGCGACGCCTGAAAGGCCTTGGCCGTCCCCTGGAACGCTGCGCGGATCGACAAGGGGAGGCCGATCTCGCGCTCGACCGCCTTGATGGCGTTGACGGCGTGGCCGAGGGCGACGCCCGGCGCCAGGTTGAACGAGACGGTGACGGCCGGGAACTGGCCCTGATGGTTTACCGACAGCGGTGCCGATCCAGTGACGTAGTGGGTGAAGGCGCTGAGCGGCACCTGCGTGCCGTTGGCCGACTTGACGTAGATCGCCTTGAGCGCCTCGGGATTGTCCTGGAAGCGCGGCGCGACCTCGAGAATGACGTGATACTGGTTGAGCTGCGTGAAGATCGTCGAGACCTGACGCTGACCGAAGGCATCGTAGAGCGTGTCGTCGATGGCCTGCGGCTGGATACCCAGGCGCGAGGCGGTGTCGCGATCGATCACCACGGAGACCTGGAGCCCGCCGACGAGCTGGTCGGAGGCGACGTCGCGGAGCTCGGGAAGCGTCCGCAGCCGCTCGATCAGTCGCGGCGCCCACTCGGCCAGCTCGCGCGCGTCGGCATCCTCCAGCGAGTACTGGAATTGGGTCCGGCTCACGCGGTCCTCGACGGTCAGGTCCTGCACCGGTTGCATGTAGAGCGTGATGCCGTCCACCGCCGCGAGCGCCGGTTGCAAGCGGCGAATGATCTCGGACGCGTCGGACCTCCGCTCCTCGCGCGGCTTCAGGTTGATCTGGAGACGGCCGCTGTTCGGCGTCATGTTGGTGCCGTCCACGCCGATGAACGACGACAGGCTCGCCACGTCGGGATCCTTCAGGATGATACGGGCGAGCGCTTGCTGGCGGTCGGCCATCGTCGGGAACGAGACGACCTCCGGCGCCTCCGAGATGCCGAGGATGACGCCGGTGTCCTGGAGCGGGAAGAAGCCCTTGGGCGCGACGATGTACAGGATGATGGTCAGGACGAGCGTGGCCACCGTCACGACGAGCGTCCCGGGCTGGTGACGGAGCACCCACTGCAGCGTCCGACCGTAGGCCGCGATCGTGCGCTCGAACATCCGCTCGGTGGCCCGGTAGAACCACGTCTCGGTGCCTGGGTGGGCGACGCGCAGGAGCCGGGCGCACATCATGGGCGTGAGCGTCAACGACACGACCGCGGACACGAGGATCGTCACGCTCAGCGTGATCGCGAACTCGCGGAAGAGCCGCCCGATGATGTCGCCCATGAAGAGCAGGGGAATGAGCACCGCGATCAGCGAGACGGTGAGGGAGACGATCGTGAACCCGATCTGCTCGGAGCCCTTGAGGGCGGCCTGGAGCGGTGACTCGCCCGCCTCGATGTAGCGCGCGATGTTTTCGATCATGACGATCGCGTCGTCGACCACGAAGCCGGTCGAGATCGTCAGCGCCATCAGCGAGAGGTTGTCCAGGCTGTAGCCGAGCAAGTACATGATCCCGAAGGTGCCGATGATCGAGATGGGCACCGCCACGCTCGGAATGATCGTGGCCGACAGGCTGAGCAGGAACAAAAACATGACCATCACGACGAGGGCGATAGTCAGGATCAGCGTGAACTCGACGTCGGCGACCGAGGCCCGGATGGTCGCCGTGCGGTCGGTGAGCGTCGTGATCTCGATCGCCGACGGCAACGAGGCCTTGAGCTGGGGCAGCAAGCGCTTGATGCGGTCCACGACCGTGATGATGTTGGCGCCGGGCTGCCGCTGGATGTTGACGATCACGGCCGGCTTGTCGTTCATCCACGCCGCCTGCCTGACGTTCTCCACGCCGTCCACGACGTCCGCGACGTCGGAGAGGCGCACGGGTGCGCCGTTGCGGTAGGCGACGACGACGCTCTTGTACTCCACGCTGGTGAGGAGCTGATCGTTGGCGCCGATCGTGTACGACTGCTTTGCACCCTCCAGATTGCCCTTGGCCTGGTTGACGTTGGCCTGGCCGAGCACGGCGCGCAGGTCTTCGAGGCTGAGCCCGTAGGACGCGAGCGCGCTCGGATCGGCCTGCACGCGCACCGCCGGCTTCTGACCGCCGCTGATCGACACCAGACCGACACCGGGGAGCTGCGAGATCTTCTGGGCCAGGTTGGTGTCGGCGAGGTCCTGCACCTTGGTGAGCGGCAGCGTATCCGAGGTCAACGCGAGCGTCAGAACCGGCGTGTCCGCGGGATTGACCTTGCTGTAGACGGGCGGGCTGGGCAGATCACGCGGCAAGAAGGTCGCCGCGGCATTGATCGCGGCCTGGACCTGCTGCTCGGCGACGTCGATCGCGTAGTCGAGCGTGAATTGCAGCGTGATCAGCGAGGCGCCGAACGAGCTCGTCGAGGTCATCTGCTTGAGGCCGGGGAGCTGACCGAACTGCCGCTCGAGCGGCGACGTGACCGACGAGGCCATGACGTCGGGGCTGGCGCCCGGATAGAAGGTCAGGATCTGTATCGTTGGATAGTCGACCTGCGGCAGTGCTGAAATGGGGAGCAGCAGATAGGCGACGCTTCCGGCCAGCAGAATGGCGGCGGTGAGCAGAGCGGTGGCGACAGGGCGAAGAATGAAGAGACGCGAAGGATTGGCCATGTCACCTCTGGCGGCGGCGCGCGCTCGTCCCAGACTACCGCATCACGATTAAGATTGACGAGCGCGGCCGCCCCCGGGTTGACAGCGCCGCCCCGGGCAGCCGGAACGGCGCTCTCGCTACCGGCCCCGGCTCACGAGGCCTGACGACGATGACGGCCGTGGTGGCCGCCTCGCTCCATCAGTTGAGCCAGCTTCTCCCGCTGATCGGGCGTCAGGATCGGCGCCACCTGTCGGAGGGTGCTCGTGCGCATCTGGACGCTCTGGGCCATCAGCCGTTGAACCTCATCCTGCTTGGCCTGGATGGCCTGGTTGTCGTTGCTGGTCAGCGCCAGATGGCGAAGCTCGGTCTGCGCCTGATGAAGCTGCTGCCAGTGCTGACGCTTGGCGTCGGCGTCCCGCTGGTACACCTCGTGAAGCGCCTGCGCCTGCTGGTCGTTGAGTCCGAGCTGCTGCTTGAGCCGGCTCTCCCACCGCAGCGGCTGTTGGGTCTGCGCTGGCGACGACTGAGCGGCCGAGGCCACGGTCGTGACGCCCGCCGCGAGCGCGAGCGTGCCGGCAATGAGTGCACGTGTCCATCTCATCTCGGGTCACCTCCATACGTGGGTTCACTACTCGTGGGACGTAGGGCCTTCCACCTTTGTTCAGGGATCGCCCTCTGGTATCATCCCCGGGCCATGCCCCAGCGTCTGCCCGACCTGGTCGGCCGCGCGATGGTCGATCCCGACTTTCTCGCCGATCTGCAACGGACGCCGGACGCGATCCTCGCCCAGTACGAGCTGAGCGACCACGAGCGGGGAGCCGTCCAGGCCGCCCTGGTTCGACTGGCCGACACGCCGGTCAATCAGCGCGCGGTCCTCCTGCGAACCACCCTGCTCCGCCGCGTCGCGACCTGAGCGTTGCGTGACGGTCGTCGCGCGCGCCGCGGCGCCGCTCCCGCCCTCGGTCGTGCGCTCCCACGTCCCCGGTGCCGACGCCTGCGATCAGCGGCACCGCGGTGATCGGCGCGCCGAACGGTGGTCGCCCTGATGGCCGCCCCCGCCGACATCGCGGCGTTCCTCAAGAGCGTGAAGCTCTTCCGAGAATTCACCGACAGCGAGCTGCTGGCGTTCGCGGGACGGCTCGAGGAGCGAAACCTCAAGCCGCGCCAGGTGCTCTTTCGTGAGGGCGATCCCGGCGAAGAGATGTTCGTCGTGCGGAAAGGGACCAGCATCATCTCCAAGGTCGTCAGTGGGCGGATCGAGCAGGTCCTGGCGCGGGCGGAGGCCGGTGACTTCTTCGGTGAGATGAGCTTGTTCGATCGATCGCCGCGGTCGGCGACCATTCAGGCCGAGACGGACGTCGCCCTCTACGTCCTCGATCGTGAGCACCTCCACCTGCTCATCGAGGTCAACCCACGAGCGGCGGCCGCGTTCTTTCGGTCTCTCGTCTACGTGTTCATCGAGCGGTTGCGCGCTTCCGGCGAGCTGGTCGCCGAGATCACGCGCTGGGGCCTCGAGGCCACCGGCCTGGACATGGAGTCGCGATGACGGACGCCGCGCCGCCCCGGCGCGCCAAGCTCGAGCTCCTCGTCCGCCGTGACGGCGACGAGGCCGGCTTCGACATCCGCACGGTGGGCAGCGCCGCCGCCTGGGTGAAGATGCGGCCACAGCGTGTGCCCGCCGAACACTTCGAGCTGGCCGAGGTCACCTCGCGCGTGGACCGCCAGCGCAGCTTCATCCTCAAGAACACGCAGACCGAGCGTTTCCTGATGCTCTCGGAGCCCGAGCGCTTCCTGTGGGACCAGATGGACGGGCGCGCCTCCGTGCAGGACATCGCGACCGCCTACGTCCTCCGCTACGGCCAGTTCGACTTCGAGTTGATTCCCGGGATGATCAAGAAGCTCCAGCGGGCGCAGTTGCTCTCGCTCACCCCGGCCTCGCGCTTGCGCTACGCGCTGGCCCGCAACCGCGAGCGCCGGCTGCTGCGCGCCGCGGAGACGGCGCTGACCGCGCTCGAGCGCATCAACATCTCGAGCCGGCGCGTCCAGCCGTTCTTCCGCCGAGCCTACCGGTGGGGTGGGCGGCTGCTCTTCACGCCGGTCGCGCTCGTGGTCTGCGTGCTCCTCGCCGTGGCCGGCTTCGCGGCCGCGGCGAAACTCTGGCGGGACGCCGACGTGGCCGCCGGTTTCGGCGCCAACCCGTTGCTGGCCATCATCACCGTGAAGCTACTGTTCATCCTCACGCTGGCCGCTCACCAGATCGTTCACGGGCTCGCCCTCGTCCATTACGGCCGGCGCGTCCGCGAGTTCGGATTCACGTTCCTGCACGGTTTCCTGCCGACGTTCTACGTCGATGTCACCGACATCTTCATGGCCAGCCGGCGCGCTCGGGTCGTCACCGCCGTGTCGGGCACCCTCGTGCACCTCGCCTTCGGATCGTTGTGGTTCATGCTCGCGCTCCGGGCGCCGAACGGCGGCTTCGTGCAGGCGTTCGCCGCCGCGTCGGGGATGATCCAGTGGCAGGCGTTCGTGCTGGCCCTCTATCCGTTCTGCTTCGTCGAGATGGACGGGTACCACGTCCTCGTCGACGCCCTCGGCGTGCCAACGCTCAAGCATGACGCCATGGCGTACGTGAAGTCGCTGGTCTCCGGCCGTCCAGCGTCCGCATCGCGCCGCCAGGCCGGGCTGTGGATCGGCTACGTCGCGCTCTCCATCGTCTCCATCGCGGCCTTCATCGCCCTGAACGTCTGGGTCGTGATCCACGCCGTGAGCTGAGCCGCGTCGTCACTCGCTCGTGACCAGCGCGGCCACGGCCGCGGTGATGGCGCGAGCGGTGTCGGGATCGGGCAGGGGAGGTGTCTCGAGCAGCGCGCGTTGCGCGTTCTCGTCGAGCGCGGCGACGTGAGCCTGGGCGCGAGCGCGGAGCGTGTCGCCGAGGAGGAGCGCCACTTCGGTCAAGGTCGCCCGCGCGGCGTCGCGGCGCGCGGCGTCGGACGGCGAGGTGGGGCTCGCGGCGAGCACGGCCCGCAGCCGGTTGGACAGGCGCACGGCGTCGCCCTTCATGCTGGCCAGCTCGCCGTGCAGCGGCGCCCACGTCAGGGTCAGACGACGCGCGGCGGCTCGAAGGGCCGGGCCGAGGGCCGGCGCGCTCGTTGCCGCCACGATCGCCCCGATCCCATCCGCCACTTCCGGGGGAAGCGCTCGATGCTCGGCGGGTTGCGCTGGCGGCTCGAGGATCTTCACGACGTGGCCGTCCTCGTCCAGCTCCAGCGTGTCCTCGATCGCCGTTCCCAGCGCCCAGAGCGAGCAGACCACACGTCCGCCAGTGTCGCGCACACGGTACGCCGCGTGGCGACCGATGCCCTGCGCGTTGGGCCGCTGGTAGACGCGTGACCGCCACACGACTTTCTCCACGCGCTCGCGGAGGTAGACACACGCACCCTCAGGAGTGAAGACGCGTTCATGCGGCGCCGGGCGCCAGGCGAGCTCGCCGCGGCTGAACGCCGCGAGGGGATCGTCGCGCGTGGTGTCGTAGTGAAAGGAGTCCAGCAGCGT
>WNGO01003317.1_pt1 | contig 10352 bp, 11 predicted proteins | sample 5400511 | NCBI WGS metagenome assembly WNGO01 (sample SAMN13153380, study PRJNA577476) | soil metagenome | isolation source: 20 cm soil or saprolite under Garry oak tree replicate 2 | place: USA:California | collected 2016-06-15
TGACCGGGAGCGCCTACCGCAGCCGGCGAAGCTCAGCCGAAGTGAGCTGCGCGTACTGCGATTGCTGCCGACGAACCTGACGCGGCCCGAGATCGCGCGCGAGCTCTACGTCTCCGTCAACACGGTCAACACGCACATCCGCAAGATCTATTCCAAGCTCGGTGCGCGTGATCGCTCCTCCGCCGTTCAACGCGCACGGGAGCTGCGGCTCCTCTCAACCGGGCGCTCCTGAACATCGCCGAAGAGCGAGGGCACTGCCATACGCACAATCACCCGATTCTGGCGTCGCCGGCTCACTAGGTCGGGCTGCAGCATGACCTAGTGGCCACACCGCCTGGCTTGTACACGATCCGGATCAAGGGCCGGCTCGGAGCTACCGCCCTCTCCGCCTTTCCCTCGATGGTGCCTGAGCTGAAAGGCACGGACACCGTGCTCACCGGCTTGCTCGAGGATCGGTCAGCGTTGTTCGGCGTCCTCGCGCAGATCGAGGCGCTCGGGCTCGAACTGCTCGAACTGCGGCAAATCGGCGCGAGACCAACATCGCGTGAATCGGGCGATGACCGCCCGCCGCATGGCGTATGAGGCTTGCGCCTGCGTGGCTCGATAAATGCTCCATCCCTGTTGTCACGACGCGGACCTCAGCGGCTACGGGCTGCCACTCGGTGGTCGGTCGCACGGAAGCAACCATGGATGTGGTCGTTGATCACGCCGACGTTCTGCATGAACGCGTACACGCTCGTTGGGCCGACGAAGCGAAACCCCTGCGACTTCAGCTGCTTCGCGAACGCCTCCGCCTGCGGGGTTGACGTAGGTAGGTCAGCGAGAGACCGCGGTGCCCGTTTGCGATTGACCTCGTAGGACTTCGCGAGCCCCACGAGACTCGGCGAAGCGGACAGCATCGCGCGTGCGTTGTCGAGAGTCGCCTGGATCTTGCCACGGTTACGAATGATCGAGGCGTCGTTGACGAGGCGGTCGACGTCGCGCGATGTCATCGCCGCGACCTTGGCGACGTCGAAGCCCCGGAATGCCTTCCGGAACGAGTCGCGCTTCCCGAACACGATCGCCCAGCTGAGCCCGACCTGGAACACGCCGAGGGTGAGGGCCTCGAACAGCGCGGACTCGTCGTGGGTGCGGGTGCCCCAGACCTTGTCGTGGTAGCGGCCCAGGGCGGTATCGCGCGTGCCGACCCAGCCGCAACGCGGTTTCCCGTCGTGCCCGATGATTACGTCGCTGCGAGCCGTCGGTATCCGCCCGTGACCCAGTCGACGACCAGGCTGCCGTATTCCTCGGCTGCTTGCTCCCACGCGAAGTGACCCGCGTCGAGGGGATGAATTTCGCTGTTGGGGAGAAGGTCGTCGAGGTACTGATTGTTCGACCAGGGGACGAGATCATCGTTGCGGCCGGCGAGGATTTGGGTTGGCGTCGTGATCGTCGGCAACAGGTCACGCAAGACCACGTTCTGCTCGGGGTAATGCCGCACAAACCGGGCCGACTCCGCGAAGCGTCCGAGATCGTAGGCGCTGACATAGTCCTCATGGACTTCAGGCTCGCTCTCGCTCGCGGCGGCGGCCTCGACGGCGTAGCCGATGTTGGTTCTGGCGTCCAGCCCGCGCACGGCGTCCAGACTCGGCGATTCGATGATGTCCTTGAGCGCGCCTCCTGCCTCGATCGGGAAGCGGACTGCGCCCCCGCCGACGGTCAAGCTCGTTACGCGCTCCGGGGCCTTCGCGGCAAGGAAGAGCGCTGCGGCCGTGCCGACGTCCGGGCCGACGACGTGCGGAGCTCCCAGGGCCCATTCGTCGATCAGACCGGCCAGGAATGCTCCTGAGGCGTCTGGGGCAATCAGTTCCGGGCGACCATCGGAGTGGCCGAATCCCGGCATGTCGATGGCGACCACCCGCCCGATTGCCGAGACGCGGTCCCAGATCCGACGAAAGGCCCAGAGGGTTTCGGGCCACGGCGCCAGCAGCAGTACGGTGATGTTGGAGTCCGCCTTGTTGTCGGCGTACCTCACTCGCACCCCGTCGCTGACTCGGAAGTAGGTAGTGATCGGCGAAACAGCCTCGGCGCTCACCTGACTGTCTCCTCCTTCAATCTCCTCAGCTGCATGATCGGTTCAGGCTGTCACGGCATCGCGCCGTCGGCATCGCACGATCAGGCGATCTCGTAATCGCGCGCAACTCGCGCCAGCTCCACGCGCGAGGTGATGCCGAGCTTCGAGAACACGTGGCGGAGATGGCTGCTGACGGTGTGCGGCGAGACGAAAAGGCGTTCGGCGACTTCTCGATTCGTCAGCCCTTCGGCGACGAGGCGCGCGACGGCGAGTTCCGACGTCGTCAGCGCCGCCCAACCGTTCGTCTCGGGTTCGGCGGCGACCAGGCGGCGGCGGACGCCGAGTTCGCGGAGGCGGCTGCGGACGCGGCGGGCGTCCCAGGTCGCGCCGAGCTCGGTGTAGAGGGCGAGGGTACGGCCAAGGGCACCGATGGCGGCTTCGCGGTCGGTCGCGATCAGTTCGACGCCCAGGTCTTCGAGTGCGGCCGCAAGCTCCAGCCGTCGCGGTGCGCGCTCGAAGAGATCGACCGCCTCGCGGAGATCCGCGTGGCTCGGCTCGAGAAGCCCGCGGACATGGGCCGCGGTTGCCGCGATCGAAGCGACGCCGGGATTCAGCTCCGATCGACGCCGGCTGTTGAGCAGCGCAAGCTGCGCGAGCTCGTCGTCCTGTGCGGCGAGTCCGATGCGCGCAAGCACCACCTCGTCGGCGATGTCGAGCGGGAACCGCGGCAGGATTGCTCGGCCGTCCGGTTCGGTCGGAGCGCGGATCCAGCCTCGTGCCGCTTCGGCGTCGCCTTCGGCCATGGCGAAGAGCGAGAGCAGCCAGCCTGCGTGACGCCGCACCGCGGGTGTGCCGCGCTCGAGCATGACCTGGGCGATGTCTCCGAGGCGACGAGCCTGCCGTGCGTCGCCCGTATGGATAGCGAGTCGTCCCAACGCGACGATGCCGGCGGCGTCGAGCACGGCAGCCGCGTGCGTTCCGTCTTCGAGAGCGAAGCGTCCTTCGAGCACTGCGCGCGCCTCGGAAAGCCGCCCGGCCCGGAGCAGCATGCGGCCGTGCCAGGTCTCGAACATCTGATAGGCCCAGCCCTGGCGGTCGCGTTGGGCGGCGGCAAGACCGTCGGCCGCAATCGCGAATGCCTCCTCATAACGGTCCGCGACGCTCAGTAGCTCGCCATGCCACATGTGTGCGAGCCGGAGGCGCTGGTCGTCGCCGGCGAAGATCCCATCGCGGTAAGCAGACGTGATCAGCTCGACCGAAAGGTCGAAGCGGTCATCGGCGTATTCGAGCGCACTCTCCGCGACTCGCAGCGTGAACCACCCTCGAGCATCGTCGGTCGACGCCACGGCGGCGCGCGTCTCGTCGAGCACTGCACGCGACTCCTCGATGCGACCCGCAGTAACGAGGTTGTGGAAGAGGCATGCGAGGTGACGGGCGCGCACACTTGCCGGAAGATCGGGGAGATTCAGGGCGAGGCGTCCGGCGCTGATACGGATCTCGGGTGAGATCGCGAACATGCCGGCGATGCTGAGGCGAACTTCCGCTTCCTGCAGGGCGGGCAACGTCTCGCGGAGCGCCCGATCGGCGAACGTCATTGCTTCCTCGCTGTTTCCGGCGATGTGCAACGCGATCGCCGTCGTGCCCACGATCTCCCCGCGCCTTGGATGGTGAGCCGGTGCGATCTCGAGCGCACGCTGCCCGAACTGGGCGGCGGTGTCCGGGTCAGTCGTTACCAGCACCTTTGCCGCATCTAGCAGCGTCTCGATCGCCACCTCGTCTCCTGGTTCGGCGCTCGCGGCGAGCTGGACAGCAACTTCGACCGGCAAGGCGCCGGCCTCGAGCAGGACACCTGCCGCCTGGCGATCGAGCGCGCGGCGCGCGGTGACCGGGACGCTGGTGCGGACCGCCTCGCGTGTGATGTCGTGCCAGAAGGCCAGCCTCTCGTTTCTCTCAACGAGCAGGTTCGCCTCGAGGAGCTCACCGACCGGGGCCAGCAGGTCCGATGCCGGCCGTCCGAGCGTCCGCGCCAGTTCGTCAAAGGTGAACGCGCGACCAAGCGAAGCCGCGACGGTCACGGCGTCGCTCGCCTCGTCGGACAGTCGGCCGAGCCGCTCGCGCATCTTCACCTGCACGCGCCGGGGGAGCTGCTTGTCGATCAGCTCGGCCTGGCCGTCGACGAGACGGATCCGGTTTTCCTCTTGCAGCCCGAGCAGGGTTTCGACGACCAGGAACGGGTTGCCGTCGCCTTCCGCCAACTGCTCGAGAATCGACTGATCGGGGCGCGCGGCGAGCATGTCCGTCGCCAGTTGCACGACCGCATCGTCGTCGAGCGGGCCGAGAACGATCGTATGCGCGCCGTTTCGCTTCAGCTGTTCGAGCGCGTGCACCAGCGGTGTCGACTCGCGCGGGGGGCGAAGGGCGATGATCCATGCAATCGGCAGTCCCATGAGTCGCATCGGCAGCGCCCGAATCGCCGCAGCCGTACCACCGTCTGCCCAGTGCGCATCGTCGATGGAGATCAGCAGCGGTGACTCGAGCGCTGCGCGCTCGAGCAACTGCTGCAGGTCTCTCAGCAGCCAGAAACGTTGCTCGGGGTGCGCTTGAACGGTGGCGAGTCCGTCGCGGCCGAGCAGCGGCTCGTCTCCGTCGAAGAGGGCCGCCAGCAGCGCCGCAAGCTCGACGACCGTCTCATTCGGATCGGCTGCGCTGCTTCCGACTCTGATGCCGAGGCTGCGAGCGATCGTCGACACTTCCGCGAGCAGGCGGCTTTTGCCCATACCGGCGGCGCCCTCGACAACGACCACCGCTTCGGCGCCCTCGGAGAGGCGTTCGAGTTCGGCTCGAATCAGCGCGAGTTCCGCGTCGCGCCCGTGGAACTCCCGCGCGGGCCTCGTCGACATCTGCTCCTCGCAGCGAGCATATCCCAGGGCGCGCCACAAGCTTTCAAATCGCAGGATCGTGTGATGCGCGCCGGCATCGCGCTCGGCAGACTCGCTTCCATACCCGATGAAGGGAGTCACATGAACGGACGACCGAACATCGTCCTCGTCCACGGCGCCTGGGCCGACGGGTCCTGCTGGAGCGGCGTCATCGAACGCCTCCAGGCGGAGGGCTTCCAGGTGCGGGCGCCCCAGTTCCCGCTCAGCTCACTCACCGACGATGTCGCACGGCTGCGCCAAGTACTGGAGTTCCAGGACGGCCCCACGATCGTCGTCGGACACTCCTACGGTGGCCAGATCATGAGCGCGCTCGGCTCGAACGCTCCAAACGTCGTCGGCCTTGTCTACATCGCCGCCTTCGGCCTGGACGAGGGGGAGTCTCTCGGGGAGCTTCTCTCGCAGGGACCTGTCACTCCTGCGCTCGCCCATCTGTTCACCGACTCACGCGGCTTCGGCTGGCTCTCCGAGGACGACTTCGTCAATCACTTCGCGGGCGATGTCGACCCTGCGCGCGCGCGAGTTCTCTACGCCGTGCAGCAGGCGCTTGCGTCTTCAGCATTTACGGACGTGATGGGCGTCCCGGCCTGGAAGTCGCAACCAAGCTGGTATCTCGTCGCCCAGAACGACGAGGCGATCCCGCCCGACGCCGAGCGCCAATTCGCGGCACGGATGGGGGCAGACACGGTCGAGATTCCGTCAAGCCACGTGGCCATGGTCTCTCATCCTGGGGAAGTCACGGAGCTCATCGAGAAGGCCGCCGAAGCAGTCGGCGCCGCGGCCGCCCGCTGACCGGGCAGAAGGAGGACGCGAATGTCCGCAACCGCAACCGTCAGCTACACAGGCGCCTCGACGCAGCGAGTCGCGGCCGGCAACGGGATCGAGTACGCGTACCGCGATCTCGGCGCGGGCGATGTGCCCTTGGTCCTACTGCAGCACTTCCGCGGCAACCTCGACAACTGGGACCCGGCTCTCATCGACGCGCTCGCCGCGGATCGACGGGTAGTCACATTCGACAACGTCGGCGTGGGCGCCACGACCGGCAGGACGCCCAACACGATCGAGGCCATGGCCCACGATGCCATCGCCTTCCTCGAGGCGATGGAGTTTCAGCGGGTCGATCTGCTCGGCTTCTCGATCGGCAGCTTCGTCGCCCAGGAGATCGCGCTGATCCGCCCCGACCTGCTGCGGCGGCTCGTGCTCGCATCCTCCGCACCTCAGGGCGCGTCGGGCATGCACGGCTGGGCGCCCGAGGTGATCGGCGCGGTCGGTGCGCCGGAAACGAGCCCGGAGGGATACATCTCGGTCTTCTTCGCTCCCACGGACACCAGTCTCGAAGCGGGCCGGCAGGCCGCCGGGCGCATCTTCGGGGGAAGGACGAGCGACCGGGACGAGCCGACGACGTGGCAGACCCGCCAGGCCCAGTACGACGCGGTCTGCACCTGGGGAATCCCCAACCACGCGCTCCTCCAACGGGTCGCCGCCATCGAGCTGACGGTCTTCGTCGCCAACGGCGACAGCGACCCGATGATCCTTCCCCGCTACTCGCACCTGTTGGCGGGGCTCCTCCCGGACGCCCGTGTCAAGATCTATCCCGATTCGGCACACGGCTTTCTCTTCCAGCACCACGAAGAGTTCGCCGCCGATGTCCACGCCTTCCTGGAGGAGGCCGGCTGATGCCGATGATCGACGTCTACGCCGCCGAAGGAACCTTCCCCGATCCGCACGTACTTGCTCGGGACCTTGCGGCGGCAGTCATGCGTTGGGAGCAGGTCCCCGATCTCCCGCTCTTCGCGAACAACACCGCGGCGTTCATTCACGATCTGGATGCAGCCACGATCTCGAACGTCGCGGGGGAGAGCAACTACGTGCGAGTCCAGGTACTCACTCCTGTGGGAGTGCTCGACCGCGACAAGCAACTCGGTGTCGTCAAGGAGCTCACCGACATCGTCGCAAATGCCGCCGGCGATCCGAGCCTTCGCGAGCGCACGTGGGTGCTGCTGTCCGAGTCGCCCGAGGGCGGCTGGGGAATCGGCGGTCACGCCAACACGAACGCGGACATCGCCGCCGCCGCGCGCGCCGAGCTCGCAGGTCGATGAACTGCGAACCCCTTAGGGACTGTCCCCGAACGGGGACTGTCCCTGTGAGCCTAAGAGTGACCCCAACGTTTTAAGGGACAGTCCCCCTGCGGGGGACAGTCCCTACAGGTGACAGCGTCACTGCAGAAGCGGGGACGGCGGGATGCGGGTCGTGCCGTGGATCCCGTCGACGACGAACGCAACCTCGTCGACGTAGCACCAGCTCCAGTCCTCGCCGGGCTCGAGCGAACGAATGATCGGGTCCGACGTCGCGTGGTAGTGCGCGGTCGCGTGCCGGTTGGGGGAGTCGTCGCAGCAGCCGACATGCCCGCAGGTCAGGCAGATCCTGAGATGCAGCCATTTGCCGCCCGTGCGCAGGCAATCCTCGCAGCCGTCAACCGACGCAGGCAGCTCGCGGACGCTGATCTCGTCCAGGTGGCTACAGACGACCTCGTTCAACGCGCTCCTTGAACGGTGGGGGTGCGGGCGAGGTGTGCGTGGACGAATTGGACTGCCATCGACCCTTCGCCGACGGCGGTTGCGCAGCGTTTGCTCGAGCCCGAGCGGACGTCGCCGGCGGCGAACACGCCCGGGATGTCGGTCTCCAGCAGGTTGTCCATGTTCACCAGCGGGCCCGTGAGGATGAAGCCGTTGGCGTCACGGGCGACGGTGTCGCCCAACCAATCGGTGCACGGATGCGCGCCGAGGAACAGGAACATGAATGAGAAGGGAAGCGCATCGCCGCTGGTGAGCGTGACGCCGGCGAGACACCCCTCCTCACCATGGAGCGCGGCAATCTCGCTTCGATCTCGAACGGAGACGCCGTAGCGCTCGAGCTCGTGAATGAGGTAGTCGGACATCGTCTCGGCAAGGCTGTCGCGACGGTGGAGGAGAGTTACGAGCGCGCCGCCACGTGCGAGCCAGACAGCCGCCTGGCCGGCAGAGTTGCCGCCGCCGACGACCGCCACGCGGTGCCCGGCGCAGAGCTGGCCTTCGGGCGGGCCGGCGGCGTAGAACACCGTCGTGCCCTCGAACTCGGCCAGGCGGTCGACAGGGAGCCGCCGATACTGGGCGCCCGTCGCGAGCAGCACCGCTCGCGCGGCGACCTCCCGGTCCTCCTCGAGCCGGACGAGATGCCGACCGTTTCCCGGTTCGAGCGAGAGCGCGCGGTAGGGCGTGGCGGTTCGTGCGTCGAACTTGCGCGCCTGGGTGACGGCGCGGCCGGTGAGCTCCGTTCCGCTGATCCCCGCGGGGAAGCCGAGATAGTTCTCGATTCGGCGGGACGACCCGGCCTGGCCGCCGAGCGCCGTGCCCTCGACCACCAGCGTGTCAAGCCCTTCGGAGGCGCCGTAGACCGCAGCCGCGAGGCCAGCCGGACCGGCGCCGACGATCAGCAAATCGACTTCCTCGCGAGGCGCGAGCTCGAGCCCGATCCCGAGCGCTCGCAGCAGCTGGCCGGCCGTCGGCCCGTGCAGCTCTGCACCGCCCGGCAGCCGCACGAGCGGCAGCGTGCCACCGTCGACCGGGACGGCATCCTGCCAGGTACACGGGATCCGGTTCGCGCGCGCGAACTCGAGAATGCGCATCGTCGGCTCCGAACCGCGCGGGCCGACGATCTCCAAGCCGACACCCTCGACGCTCTGCAACGCCTCGCGTCGGGAGATGAACGTCGAGAGCAAGAGGTCGCTCAGCGGCCCGTCCTCATCGAGGAGCCTGCGCAGCTTGGCGCGTTCGACGGCGATGTACTTGAGTGGCTCGGTTACGAGAGCGTTGACGAAGACCGTCTGCCCCGACAGGAGGTTCAGCTCCCCAAGGAACCCGGACGGGCCGTGCCGGACGAGCTCGTTCCCGGCTGCGTCGATGATCGCGACCTCCCCCTCGCGGATCGCGACGAACGGATAAGTCCGATCGCCAACCTGGTAGAGCAGCTCACCGGCAGGCGCGGAGCGCTCCTCGCCGATCTCGGCGATAGCCGCTAGCTGCGAAGGCGATAGGAGTGGGCTCGGTGGTGCTGACAAGTTCGTTCCTCCGTGATGGCGATCGGTGCCGAAGCGACAAACCGTAGCGTCCGGGATCAGGTCTACGGACTAGACGGCCGGGTCTCGCTCCAGTCAAGGACGAGATTCCGCTCGGCGAAGTACCAACTGCCGTCAATCTTGGCGAACGTGTCAAGGTATCGAAGCGAGGCGACCATGATCATGCGGTTGCCGTCTTCGGTGAAGAGGTGGTGGGCGATCGTGTAGCTCTCACCGGTCGCTCGGTCGCCGTCGATCGTGACCGTGCTCTGCCCATTGAAGTGCGTCGTCGTCTCGTAGCGATTCAGATCGGCGAACACCGGGGTCAGTGCCTCTCGTCCCTCGAGCACGTATGTCGGCTCGGTGCCCTCGCCGTCCATGTAAACCGCGAAGCGGGTGTCGGCGGTGAAGAGCGCCTTCTGCCCTTCGGCGTCGCGGCGGTCGGCGCAGTGCGCGTACGCGTCGAAGAGCTCACGCAGGGCGAGCCGATCGGCGGCTTCGGTCGGAGTGAGCTCGGTATGGTCGGCGATCGGCGGAAGCTCCTCAGAGTCGAATGAGGTTGACGCCGGTCACGGTTGCCCGTCGTATTCGGACGAGAAGAGGTAGCTCACTGCAAGGCTCCGATACGGCCGCCAGCGATCCGACACCTGAGCGACTTCGTCATCGGTCGGAAGGTGGTCGAAGCCGTACGCGCGTTGGATCGCGCGCCGGAGGGCGAGGTCGCCCGAGAGAAAGACGTCCGGCCGGTCGAGAGCCACGAGCAGGAACCCGCGCGCGGTCCACGGCCCGATTCCGGACACCTCGGTCAGGGCCGCCTCGACCTCGTCGTCAGTGATGCGCGAGAGCGCCTCGTCGCTCAGGCGTCCGTCGACGAACCGTTCCGCAAGCGCGCGCAACGTCTGGCCCTTTCGAGCCGAGAACCCGCTGTCGCGCAGCACCTGCGGATCAGCCGCGAGCAGCTCTGCCGGCGACGGCATATGCCCTCCAAATCGCTCCTGTAAGTGCCTGATGATCGCCCGGGTCGAGGCGACCGACAGCTGCTGGCCCGCGACCTGGAAGACGAGCGTCCCGAAAGCATCGAGTGGAGGAAGCTCGTCCATCCAGGCTCGTGGGCGGAAACCCGGGCGCGCATCGATCAGGCGCGCAAGCACGGGGTCCGCGTTTCGCAGGAACTCGCGCGCCTTACGATCGGCGAGCGCGGCTCGCTTGCGGGGTCGGCTTTCGACGCTCATTCCTGGACTCTCCCTCTCGTCAACCCTCAGCGGTCAAG
>WNGO01015555.1_pt1 | contig 10351 bp, 11 predicted proteins | sample 5400511 | NCBI WGS metagenome assembly WNGO01 (sample SAMN13153380, study PRJNA577476) | soil metagenome | isolation source: 20 cm soil or saprolite under Garry oak tree replicate 2 | place: USA:California | collected 2016-06-15
TCCGGGGATGGCCCACCCGATGACCGCAAAGGCAAGAGCTTTCCGCAGAGATCCTCCCGTCGTCGGGGGAAGACTAGCGGCGCGCCTGCGAGCGCACGTGCCCGACACGAAACAGAGGCGCATACGGGATTCGAACGCGCCTGCAAATTGGTTGTTTTCTCCGGCTGAGGTGGCACCGGGGTAGGCACCGCGCGAGCGGTCTAAGCACCGAGCGCGCCACCACCCAAACGTGCAGGGCAGCGTCAGACCTACGGGGGAAGCGGCGTGCGGGAGTGGTCACGATGATTTGTGAGCCGGGGTTTGGCCTTTGGCCGATGCGGCGGGCCAAAAATCAGCGGCCGGGGGCGGCCGCAGCCCCGGCCTTAACCTCGATCGTGGCAGGCGACGAGACCAAGTTCGAGAAATCAGAGCGTGCAATGAAGTTCTTAGCCACATTCCTAATCGCTCCAGCCCTGTCGGTGCTCGCACTGGCGCTCCTCGAAACGAGGGTTATCTACCCCCCGCCGGCGAACGGGGCAACGAAAGGCATCGTCTGGGGCGGTCACACCTTTGCGACTCGAGCGGATTTCGCTCGCTGGCTTCGATCGCGGGGTGTCGCCTACCGGGTTTGGGTTCGCCGTCATCCGTCTCCTTACACGGGCGGATCTCATTCGGTAGCCCGCTAGTTCGGCAGACCTTCCACTGCCCGGAGGGTCCGGGCTTAGGCTCAGCCGCGAGGTGCGGCTTTCTGCAGAGTCGCAAGAGCCGCAGCATGGTCCTTTGGGATGCCTAGCGATCGCAGATTCGAGACGAGTAGCACGACATCTTCGAGCGTCGCCTTCTCGTATTCCTCAAGATAGAGGCAGAGCCAGCGGGCGGCGAAGCGGCCATAGTGGTGAGGCTGTTTGCGCGCAACCAGTGCCGTCAGCTCGAGCGCTTCGGCGATCGTCACGCGGCCGATCTCTCGAGCGGTCACCTCCGCGAGGACGAGGTTGTCGTGTTCCAGCGCCCGCCGGAAGATCGTTCGAGGATGGCCCTGCGAGGTCGACGTTCCTCATCTTCGGGGCCGAGACGGCGAAGCGAGTTTAGAGCGCCATTGACCTACTCGCGCCGGCGGGAGTCCGAAGGCTCCCGCCGGCCAAGCCGCGTTCTCCCCTCGTCGCCTCTTTCGCGGCTCTGATCCGTCACAATTGTCTCACCTCGTGATTCCTGTTGCAAGGCGTCCCAAGAGCGGTCCAGAGCTCGTCTGTATGCCGCTGCAAACGCCGGGCGAGCGGGCTGGTTCCCCCCAAAACGTTCGGGCAACGTCACACCTACGGGGGAAGCGGCTGAGCTGACCTGTCGCGAAGATCTTGTAAGCCGGGGCCCGGCGTTTGGCCCCTGCGGCTGGCCAAACGCCAGCGGTGGGGAGAGGATGGCCGCAGCCCCGGCTTTAGCACATTTTTGCCACTGCGCCGCGACAAGATCAAGCGGTCCATCAAGCGACCTGCTTCCGACGCTCGAGCGCCCTTCGGTTTCGCGCCGCCTAGTTTCCTACGGGTCGGCGAGGTCCGATCTCGTGTTCGTCGGACGTGATGCCGGGGCCGGGCGGCTACCAAACGCCGAGCGCTTCCCGGGTTCCCGGTCCCGCAGCTCAGGCTTTCGGCCGTACCCCCGACGCCGGAAGATAGGACTTGACTGAGTTGAAGATGAGCCGGGCGGCCCATGCGACTCCCCTGACCTCTCGCCATCCTTGTTCGGGTGCGGTTTTGCGGCCACCGGCTCCGCGTCAGCGCGTGCCTTCTCTTCGCGCTCGTCCCCGTACTGACGCTGAGCTCCGCGCAGGCCACCGGCGCACAACGCCAGCGGACAGACTGCACTTGGGGAGCCTCATCGATTCGCGCCGAGGTCGTGGGCGGGAAGTTCGTTGTCTCGCCGCCGGTGACCTCCGGCTGCATCCCCCACTAAGCCCAAGCAGGGGTTCGACGAAAGCTGAGAGCCGAGCAACCCCGCAAGGTAGGGAGCGGGCTGCTCGGCTCAGGGGAGTTTTCGCCCTTGCTTCGAGCCGTAATCACGTTAGCCCGCGCGTTCTGCGGGTCGACGGCGGGCGGGGACTCGTCAGGGCATGGCTGGCTCCGAGTCTCAGCCCTTCCGTGCTTCCTTCCTCAGGATTGCGAGTGCTGAGCGATGGTCCTTTGAGATCGCGAGAGATTGCAGGTTCGAGACGAGCAGGGCGACATCTTCGAGCGTGGCTTCTCGTGTTCCTCGAGCCAGAGGCAGAGCCAGCGGGCGGCGAAGCGGCCATGGCGGTGCGGCTGTTTCCGCGGCACCAGCGCCGTCAGCTCGAGGGCTTCGGCGATCTCCGACAAGGGCGGCCAGGCAGGCCGCCACCATCGCAGCCTCGTCGATAGTCGCCTCGTCGATAGTCGCCTCGTCGCGCGTCCTGGCACCGGCGCCGACGCGGTTCATTCCCAAATAGCGTCCTTCCCAGGCCAGGAGACAGCCGTTCATCACCAATTTCATGGTTGTCGGTTACGATCGGCCGCTCCGCGCGCGGTGAAAGGGGGAAACGAGGATGTCGGATAGTGCGACCAGTCGCGCGCGTTCGCCCAACAATCGGAGCTGAGGGGGGAGATGTTGTGAGAGTTCGCGCCTTTTGCGTGCTGGTGGTCGGTGTGGGGTTGCTCGGGGTGTTGTTGCTAGCGTCCCTGACGCAGGCGGTTGCGGCGAGCCGCCCGAGCTCGGCTGCACCGGCGCCGACCTGCCCGACCTTCAATTCGAGCAACTTCGACAGTCCGACGAGCATCACCAATCCGTATTTCCCGCTGACCCCGGGAGATCTCTACACATACAGCGGCTACCGGAAACAGCAGTCGGTCGTCGACACCGTGTACGTCACGAGCAAGACGCCGAAGAAAGACGGCGTCAGGACCGTCGAGGTTCGTGACCGGGTCTACGAGTCCGGCATCCTGACCGAGGACACGCTGGACTGGTACGCGCAGGACGACCAGGGAAGCGTCTGGTATCTCGGCGAGTTCTCGACGGAATTCCCGTCCGGCGACCACACGGGCTCATGGACTGCCGGTGTCGACGGTGCGCAACCGGGATACATCATGGAGGCGGCACCGCAGGTCGGCGATAACTACTGCCAGGAGAACGCCCCGGGCATCGCGCAGGACGCGGCTCAGGTCATCAGTCGTACCGCGTCTCGCTCGGTTCCGTACGGGACGTTCACCGGCAATGTCCTTCAGACCAAGGACTACTCGCTGATCGAACCGCACAGCGAGTACAAGTACTACGCGCCGGGCGTCGGCATGTTGGAGGCGATCGCCCTGAACGGAGGCCGGGAGGACATTCAGCTGGAATCGATCCAGCACAACCAGTAACGGAAGAGAGCTGGTGATTTACGGCGGGCGATCGAGTGATCGCCCGCCGTCGTCAGCTCGAGCACGACGCGCAGCCACTCGTCAGAGGCGGGCCGATGACAAAGACCGGAGATCCCCGGCAACTAAGAGGCGTCCCGATCGTCGGGCCCGGGGGATTCGGTGGAGCGATTCTCGGCACCCGCCCGGAGCAGGCGCTTCTCGCGAAGCAGGCTCGAGCGGAGCCGAGCAAGTAGCCCGGCCAGCCGTCAGAGAAGCCCAAGCCCAACGTCCTCGTCGGGCATCTCCTGCAGGTACGAAACAGCAGAGGCGAAGACGGTAACGCGCGTGCGATTGTCACCTCCGACGCGGTTGAAAAACCCGGCGGACAACGCGGCGTATTTTTGATCGCCGAACTGTTGGTTCACCTGATCGAGATCCTCCGCCAGCGTCATCGACTCTCCCGAAGCGAACTGGACCTTCGTGGGCATCCGTAGCCTCCTCCCTCTTGACGACGCCATGACGGTAATGGGTGCGGGGCGGAGCAGGCGCTCGGGTGAGCCTTAGCGGCGCAGGCCGGCAGGTCGCCCAGTTAATTCGGAGAAGCGCGTCCGGGGGGAATCGCGCATCGCCCAAACATCCTGCCGGCCCGCGCAGTAGCTATTCCCCTTCAGGCGCGATCTACGCATCCTCCAATGGAGGTGTTCACCGCACGCGCATTCGGGGCTTCCCTGACACGCCTGTCCCGCTTGGTTGAGCGAAAACGGCTTGCCCAAAGGACCCTAAGAGGCGCATACGGGATTCGAACCCGTGCCGCCGCCGTGAGAGGGCGGTGTCCTAGGCCACTAGACGAATGCGCCCGGCGGGGCCGAAGTCTAGCCGATCAAATTCAAGCGCCACTTTGAGAGGAAAGGCATCTGCCTGAAAAGAAGAAAACTGCGCGTGTGCGGGGATTCTCCGTCAGCTGCGGGGCTAGGATTCGAACCTAGACTACTCGGTCCAGAGCCGAGCGTCCTACCATTAGACGACCCCGCAAAGGGGGAGAAAAGTCTAGCGACTAGGTTTCGAGGCGGTAGCTCGGCAACAGCAGCTTCTCCGCCTCGCCCTCGATGTGGGCGATCACGTCGACGTAGGGCTCGAGCCCGGAGCCGCGCAGCTTGGCCCCGAGCAACTCGTCGACCTGGTAGATCCCGGACGAGTTGTTCATCGCGATCTCGATCCCGATCGGACGCTCGACGCCGTCCGTGATCACGACGTCGTCGATCGCGGCCGCCGAGAGCGAGTGGATCGAGACGCGGCCTCGCTCGAAGGGGATCCGCGAACGGCCCTTCGCCATGTCGAGCGCATCCGCGACCCTGACGATCCCGGCCTCGAGCGTCAGCGGCTTGCCGTACTCGCGGTGGCTGGTGATCGTGTGCAGGACCTCGGAAGCGATCACCGTCAGCTCGGGCTCCTCGTAGAGACCCTCGAGCAGCTGCCGCTGCTTCGGCTCGGCGAGGAAGAGGCTGAAGTCTTCATGGCCGTCGCGATGGACAGCCATCCCGATGCAGTGCAGCAGCGCGCCGAGCGTGACGACCACCTCGGCGTCCTCTCGCTCGAGGCCGTAGTCGGTGACAAGCGAGGGCTCGACCCCGTGCTTCGTCAGCTGTCGCAGGAGCTTCAGGGCGATGTTGGCCACGATCTGGACGTGCACCCACGAGTGGTCGTTGATCTGCATCCGGACGACTGCGTTTACGTTCGCGACGTGCCACCAGGCCTTGAGTTGCTTGTCCTTGTTGACCCGCTCGAGCAGCGTGCGGAGCTTGCGGTTCCCGCGGGCGGGCACCTTCAGCCGCATCCGCTCGACGGCTTGGGCAGGTGTCAGGCGGGTATCGAGTTCGGCCTCTTCGGAGACCGGCTGCTCGATGCGCTCTTCGGTCTGCTTGTCGAGCGCCATCGGTGGGAGCCTAAGCGCTAGGCCACGTCCTCCGCCCAATCCCCGTAGAGCGAGGTGTAAAGGCCCTGTTTTTGCATCAGTTCGACGTGGCTGCCCTGCTCGACGATCTGGCCGTGCTCGAGGACGACGATCAGGTCGGCGTCGCGGATCGTCGAGAGGCGGTGGGCGATGATGAACGCCGTTCGGCCGGAGAGGAGAAGGCGCAGGGCCTGCTCGATCTTCCGCTCGGTACCGACTGGCGCTGGCCAAGCGAGAGCCGGCTTCCTCGCTCTTGCACCTCGGTCTCGTAGCCGTTCTCGAGGCGGAGGATGAACTCGTGCGCGCCGACAGCCTCGGCCGCTCGGACGATCTCCTCTGCGGGCGCGTCGGGCCGGCCGAAAGCGATGTTCTCGGCGACGGTGCCCGCGAACAGGAACCCCTCCTGCGGCACGATCCCGAGCTGGCGGCGGAGCGACGCCTGGGTGACGTCGCGAAGGTCGATGTCGTCGAACGTGATTCGGCCGTCGCGCGGGTCGTAGAAGCGGGCGAGCAGCTTCGCGATCGTCGACTTGCCGGCACCGGTGTGGCCGACGAGGGCAACCGTCGTTCCCGCCGGGACGTCGAGATCGAAGTCGGGCAGGACGTCGGGCCCATTGCCGTACCCGAACCGGACGCGCTCGAAGCGGACGTGCCCCACGACCGTCGGCAGCTCGCGCGCACCGGGCTTGTCAAGCACGTGAGGCTCCTCGTCCAAGACGTCCATGATCTTGTCGAGCGCCGCCGTCGCGGAGAGGAACGTGCTGTAGAGCTGCGAGAGCTGCTGCACCGGGTCGAAGAAGTTCTGGACGTAGAGCAGGAAGGCGAACAGGGTTCCGAGCGTCACGGCGCCCTGGAAGTAGAGGTGACCGCCGTAGCCGAGCACCACGGCGAGTGCGACGGTCGAGACGAGGTCGACGAACGGGAAGTAGACCGCGTTCAGGACGACCGTCTGCATGTTCGCGGCGCGGTAGTGCTCCGCGACCTCGCGGAAGTTGGCGGTGTTTCGATCCTCGCGCGTGAAGGCTTGCACGATCCGCATGCCCGCGATGTCCTCGGCCAGCGTCGCCGTCACGAGCCCGAGCCGCTCGCGCACCGCCGCATAGGCGCGCGAGGAGTAGATCCGGAACAGGATCGTGCCGACGCTCATGATCGGGATCACCGCGAGTGTCGCCAGCGCCAGCCGCCAGTCGAGGACGAGCAGCAGGATCGCGGTGCCGATCAGGGTCAGCGTGCTCTGCACGAGCGTCGTGACGCCGTCGGTGACGAGCTGGTCGAGGGCTTCGACGTCGTTCGTCAGCCGGCTGATGATCACGCCCGCACGGTTACGTTCGAAGAAGCCGAGCGAGAGCCGCTGCAGGTGGCCGAAGAGCTTCATGCGCAGGTCGGCGAGGATCCGCTCGCCCACCCAGCCCGTCAGATACGTCTGCACATAGCTCATGCCCCAGTTCGCGAGCCCGGCGAACAGGAAGATGGCGACGATCACCCAGAGCGCGCCGAGGTTGTTCTTCTTGATCCCGTCGTCGATCGCGTACTTGGACAGGAAGGGTGGTGCGAGCGCGGTCGCGGTCGCCAGGAGCAGCGAGAAGATCGAGAGCGTCGTCCGCCTCCGGTAGGGCGCGGTGAGCCGCGCGAGCGTCGCCAGCCGCCGGCGCGTCCGACGCCACGACCAGTCCTCGACCTCGGCGCCCCGCTGCATCGTCAGGTGGCTCCCGGCCTGCCAGACCCTCATCGCGCGCGACCTCTTACTTGTTCACGCGCGCATCCCCACCCCGGGTGGTGGCAGGTCCACCCGCCACCCGCGGTGAGCGTATCGCGGAAAAGCACACGTGTCTGTGCCGGGTCGGCGCCGAAACGGTGAATCATGCGACCTCCGCCTCTTCGGCTTCGTCGACGACAGCACGAGCCTCGACAGCATCGGCGAACTGGCGCTCGAGCAAGCCGTGCTCGTAGATGTCGCGGTAGACCTGGCTCGTCTCGAGCAGATCGTCGTGCGTGCCGCGGGCGGCGATGCGTCCCTCGTCGACGACCACGATTTCGTCGGCGAGCGAGATCGTCGACAGGCGGTGGGCGATGATCAGCGTCGTCCGGCCCTCCATCGCCTCGCGCAGGCCGAGCCGGATTCGCGCCTCGGTGCTCGCGTCCACCGAGGCGGTTGCGTCGTCGAGGATCAGGATGCGCGGGTCGACGGCGATTGCCCGGGCGATCGCGAGCCGTTGGCGCTGTCCGCCGGACAGCGTGATCCCGCGCTCGCCGATCACCGTGTCGTAGCCCTCCGGCAGGCGTTCGATGAACTCGTGTGCCTGGGCGAGCCTGGCGACGTGCTCGATCTCGTCGTCGCTCAGACCCGGGGCGCCGAAGGTGATGTTCTCGCGGACCGAGGCGGAGAAGAGGAAAGTGTCCTGTGAGATCGCGCCGATCTCACTCCGGAGCGAGCCGAGCTTCAGGTCCCGCACGTCGGCGCCGTCGATCGTCACCCGCCCGGCGGTGACGTCGTAGAAGCGCGGCACGAGCGAGGTCAGCGTCGTCTTGCCCGAGCCCGTGTGCCCGATCAGCGCGATCGTCTGACCGGGCGGCACGTCGAGGTCGATGCCCTCGAGCACTGGGCGTCCGGGCATGTACTCGAACCCGACCCCTTCGAAGCGGATGTGGCCGCCCCCGGCCGGGAGCTCGCCGGCGCCGGGCCGATCGGTCACCTCTTCGGGCTCGTCGATCACCTGGAAGATGCGCTCGCCCGAGGCGGTCGCCCGCTGCGCCTGCCCGATCCACATCCCGAGCGAGCGCAGCGGCACGACCAGCAGGCCGAGGTAGAGGTTGAAAGCGACGAAGCCGCCGACCGACAGCTCGCCGGAGGTGACCATGCGCGCGCCGACGAGCAGCACTGCCGCCTGAGCGACGAGCGGCACCCACGAGATCAGCGGGACGTAGAAGGCGCGCTGCCGGTTCGCCTTGATCGTCTGGTCGAAGACCGCCTCGGTACGGGCCCGGAACTTCTCGCGCTCGCTCGGCTCCTGTGCGAACGACTTGACGACGTGGACGCCGACGATGTTCTCCTCGGCGACGGTGGCGACGTCGGCGAGCTTCTGCTGGACCTCGCGCAAAGTCGGGTGCGAGACGTGGCTGTAGCGGTATGCGAGGACGACCAGTACCGGCGTGATCGCCAGCGCGATCAGAGCCAGCTTCCACTCGAAGAAGAACAGCACCCCGGTGACGAAGACGACCGTGAGGATGTTCTGGAAGAAGAAGATCAGGCCGTAGCCGAGGAAGAAGCGCACGCCCTGGAGGTCGACGGTCGCCCGCGACATCAGCTGGCCGGTCTGGTGGCGGTCGTAGAAGCCGAACGAGAGCCGGACGAGGCGTGCATAGAGGCTCTGGCGCAGGTCCATCTCGACCGCGAGCGCCTGCCGGCCCGAGATCAACCGGCGGCCGAACATCAGAACTGCGCGAACGACCCCCAGCGCGACGATGGCGCCGACGTACATCCACAGCTTGTGCGAGTCGCGCGGCGTGAGCGCGTCGTCGATCACGTTCTTCGTTATCCAGACGAGGGCGATCTGACTGCCCTGGTAGCCGATCGCGAAGATGGTCGAAATCGCCAGCGAGGCCTTGTAGGGCCGGAGAAATCCGAGCAGCCGGAAGAAGGTCTGGCGGTAGCGCGGTGCCTCGGGCATTCCTGGAATCTAGCCGTCCGCGAAAGCGTCACCGCTTTGAGCTAGCTCGGCGCGAATCGACGCGGCGGCGCCCTCGACGAGCGCCCGGTTTGCAGGGGAATTGAGCCAGCCGCTCGCCCCAGAGGGGTGAGGGAGCGGGATCACCATCGCTCCGTTGCGTTCGTAGCGCGCGCCGACGCACTCGGTCACGCTCTTCAGTCCCAGCAGCCGCCGCACGGCCAGGCCGCCGACCGGCACGATCAGCCTCGGCCGGATCAGCCGGAGCTCCCACTCGCCCCAGAAGGAGCAGAGCTCCTGCTCTCGCGGAGCCGGTGTCCGGTCGCCTCGTCCCGAAGGCGCCTTGCCGGGGTAGCAGCGGGTGACGGAGGCGCAGTAGAAGGTGGCGTAGAACTCGTCCTCCTCGAGCTGGAGCCAGCTGCGAAGCGTCCTGCCGGCGCGGCCGCGCCAGGGGAGGCGCTCCTCCCCTTCGACGACGCCTGGCGCCTGGCCGAACATGTACGCGCTCTGGCCCGCGTAGGGCTGGACGACCGGCAGGGACTCGAGCGGGTAACCGGCCTCGACGCAGGCTCTGCAGACCCGGTTGTCACGTTGAAGCGATCGCAGCGAGCGATAGCTCGAGCGCCTGCGCGTCATGCGCGGCGATTCATACCTGGACGGCGACGAACCAGCGGCCCGCGAAGAGCGTCCGGCCGCCGCCGAGCTCGTCGGCCAGCGAGTCGGGTTCGAAGTAGCGCTTGTAGACATGCCAGCACGAGCCGTCGTTGAGGACTCGTTCCTGCCACTCGACCGGGTCGACCTCGTCGTGGAGCGCGGAGTCGACGACGATCAGCTCGTCCGCGACGCGGCGCGCCTCGCGGCGAAAGGCGTCGCGCTCGTCTTCCTCGAGGTGGCCGTAGAAGAAGCTCGTCAGCAGCCGTTCGAAGGAGTCGTCCGAGAACGGAAGCTCGAGTGCGTCCCCCTGGACGAACCGTCCCTCGGGAACCTTCGCCCGGGCGAGCTCGAGCATCGATGGACTCTGGTCGAGCCCCGTGATCTCGCCCCGGAGGTGCTGGGTGAGAAAGCCGGTTCCACAGGCGACGTCGAGCGTCCGCGCGGGCGGGAGCGCCCCGAGCGTGCGGGTCAGCGCCTTGGTCTCCTCGAGCCAGCCGGGCCGCCGGCGGTTCGTGAACACCCCCGTCCCGAGCCACCAGTCGTCGTACTCCGGAGCTCGCCGCTCGTAGTAGGCCTTCACGCGGTCCTAGACTACGGGCGTGCGTTTGCCGCTCGAGTCGGTGCCGAATTTCTCCGAGGGGCGCGACCGGGCGACGCTCGACGCCCTTGCCGGCGCCCTCTCCGCGAGGGCGCGGCTGCTCGATGTTCATGCCGACGCGGACCACAACCGCTCCGTGTTCACGCTTGTCGCCGACGAG
>WNGO01003319.1_pt1 | contig 10350 bp, 13 predicted proteins | sample 5400511 | NCBI WGS metagenome assembly WNGO01 (sample SAMN13153380, study PRJNA577476) | soil metagenome | isolation source: 20 cm soil or saprolite under Garry oak tree replicate 2 | place: USA:California | collected 2016-06-15
CAACACGAACTACCGCTGGGTTTTCAACGGGCGGACGAACTTTGGCGTGTACGGAAACTACGGACGTGAACGTCTTCGACCGTTCGACTATCCGCAGCTCACAGGTAACGTCGACTTCCCCCACAATCAGGTCGGATTCTTTTTCAACAGCATGTACTTCAATTGGATGGCCGTTCAACTCGAAGCCAACCTGGGACGTGACACGAACTACGATCCGCAAGACGGCCTGCCTGCTCCGTTGCCGCCCGTTGCCGGGAAGTCACGGTTTGTCCAGTTCAACACCACCTTCCGTCCGGCGCGCGGCCTTACCGTCGACAACACCTATTTCCTGTACTCTCTCCGTGATATCAATACCAACCAGAACTTCTTCAACAACCACATCCTGCGTTCGAAGTGGAACTATCAATTCACCCGCAAGTTTTCGCTGCGCCTGATCGGTCAGTACAACGCGACGCTCGCCAACCCAACGTTCACATCACTACAACACGCCAAGAACTTCAACGCGGACGTCCTCTTTACTTATCTCGTTCATCCTGGCACGGCTATCTACGTCGGTTACAACAGTGACCTTGCGAACATCAACCGCAATCTGATCGCAGATCCCTACGACAACACCGAAGTCGCCCGTGTTCCCCGTCCATTTCTTAACGATGGGCGGCAGCTCTTCGTGAAAGTTTCGTATTTACTGCGGTTCTAGAGAAAAATGGAAGCGGGGGAGGAACGGCAAGTTTGCCGCATCGCCCCCCTCGGCATTGCTGAATAGCGCCTCTCACGCCGCCGGTTTGTAACACAGCAATATATTCCCGTTGCCGAATGTCCGTGACTTCGACAGTGTCAGCGGCAACTTCTTTTGAACACCCTCAAACATCGTTTTACCCTCTCCAAGAACAATGGAAGAAACGACCATCTGGAATTCGTCGACTAGCCCAGCCTGTGCAAGTTGTGAAACGATGCTCCCGCTTCCCAGAATGACCATGTCCTCGCCCGGTTCGGCCTTCAGCCTCCGCACCTCTTCGACAAGGTCACCCTTCACCAGCCTGGTATTGTTCCACGACGCCTTATCGAGCGTTCTCGAAAACACAACCTTCGGCATCTTGTTGATCCCTTCGGCGACCGCCGGACTATTCTTCATCGCCGCCGGCGTTGGCCAGTAGCTTGCCATGAGTTCGTAAGTGATTCTGCCGAACAGCAGTTGGCCCTGGCCACTCGCATTCTCCGCAACGAACGCGTTCCACTCCGGATCCGGCTTGTGCGCCCAACTCATGTCACCATTCTTGTCCGTAAAGAAGCCATCCAATGTCATATGATTGAAAACGATCACTTTTCGCATCTCTCTCTCCTTAAGGTTTTTCCGACAAGTTTTGTCCCACAAGATTTATTCAACCACTGCGCTTCGCGGCCGCGATCCGCTCACTTCGGCTTCACGTAGGTTTCGATGTCCCGACTCAGCATCGTGCCCTCCCAAAGGGGACGCACTTCGACCACACCGTGTAATGCGGTCGGCGAGCGCGCCGCCCATGAGATCGCCGCATCGAGATCGTCGACCTCGATGACATGAAAACCGCCTAGTTGCTCTTTCGAGTCGGCAAAGGGGCCATCGAGCACTTGGGTTTTCTCATTTGCGACCCGCACTGTTGTCGCCGACGAGGTGGGCCGCAATCCGGCGCTGCTCTTCAAAACGCCCGCCTTCGTCATGGCCTCCATATAAGCCTTGTAGGCCCCCAGCCAATGGAGTTGCTCGTCCGTGGTCAGCGTCGGCCAACCGGATTCGTTCACATAGTCCAGCAGGATGTATTGCATGGTTCTCTCCCTTGTGGTTTTCAGGCGGCACCATTCTCCGCCACTACCATGACGCTCGAAAACAACCGATCTGGACACAAGCCAAGGAATTTTTTTGGAGGTCAGGGCCGACCCGTTGCGTCCCGCGTTCTCAGCACATTGCGCAGGTTGGCCCTACGGCGTAAAGTTGCGTTTCGGCCAGAAAGTCTTCCGGCCTCCTTGTGAGAAAGCCGAACTCGATCGCAAGTGTGTGGTTCCTCGGGGCATTGCTGGTCGGAGCCCTCGGGGTGGCCTTTTGGCTCTTCCGGCCCTTCCTTCAGCCCATTGCGTTCGCCGTCGTCATCGGCGTTGGATTCTATCCTCTCTATCTTCGGATCAGACGGACGGTGCGCGGTCCGAACAAGTCAGCCTTGGTCGCAACACTTGCCGTACTCTTGATCTTCATTTTGCCGGCCCTGCTCCTTGCCTCCACCGCCGGCGCCGAGCTGATCAAAGCGGCCCGCTACCTGGGAGATCGGAGTACGCAGGAGGGCGGAGCGGTAGCGTACCTGGCCCAGAAGCAGGAAACTGCGCTGCGTTGGCTCGGAAAATACGTGGACGTGGAAGAACTACGCCTGGAGGACGCGATTGCCAACCTCCCCGGCCAGGTAAGCAAAGTATTATTGACGGCGGGCACTCGCCTGTTAGGGGGATTGGCTGGCTTCACCGGCAATGCAATCCTGACATTCCTGATCCTGTTCTTCATCTTCCGCGACGGAAATTCTACGGTCGAAAACGTCATTTCCGTCCTGCCCATGAGCCGGGACAACGCGATGCGATTGTTGACCGGAATTCGCGATAGTGTGGTCGCCAACCTGTATGGGATTCTGGCGGTCGGACTCGCCCAAGGCCTGCTGAGCGGGGCCGCCTTTACAACCCTCCGCGTGCCCTCACCGTTGTTGCTTGGTCTAACGACTGCAGTTTGCTCCCTTATCCCCATCGTAGGAACGATGTTGGTCTGGTTGCCCGCTGCCATTTACCTGATGGCCACTGGGCACCTCTGGAAGGGCATTATCCTGATCTTGTGGGGTTCCGTGGTAGTAGGCACGATCGACAACATCATTCGCCCCCTCGTGATTGGCAGCAAGGTTGAACTTCATCCACTTCTTCTGCTGTTCGCACTGCTGGGCGGGCTTCAAGTCTTCGGGTTTATCGGGATTTTTATTGGGCCAGTGATTCTTTCCGTGATAGCTGCCCTGACCGGCATGCTGAGAGAAGAACTCTCCGCGTCGCCGAGTCCCCCTCCCAGCATGGCCTCAATTGGATGATCACACGTTACGCCGGCCTAACGGAGACGTGCGCGAAACCATCACAGTAGTTAAAGTGAAGTCGATTGTGCCCAAACAAGATTGGGCTTATGGCCGAGTCACGGTGTTCACTGCAACTCTTGCAACAGGCAGGAACGTCTATTCCGAATCAATGACGCGCGGAGGACGGTGGCGCGGTCCCATTCTTCTTGGTCGTTTCCGATGGATCTGCCTCGACCGTAACCTCCACATCGGCGCCCTGCTTTAGCCTCACCGTCTCGCCCTTTTCATTTTGCAGAACATTATCGATGCGAATCTCCCGGTAGAGATCTTCGGCGCCTTCCACATTGATTTGAGCCTTCTCGGGTTCGGCTGGATTCGCTGATGGAATGATTTTCTCGACCTTTCCCGGTAGGGTCACGCCCGCCTTGTCGGTCGTGCTCGCGTTGTCCGATGAGGACTCTTCCTGGGGTATTTTCGTCATGGTCCTCCGTTTGAGTTGCGACTCAAAGGCAACAAGCCCGTGGTGGCTGTTACGCGGGGCACCACGGACTGGGCAAATCCATAGGACCTGCGCTCTTGCCGCAAGAGCTACGAAAGTGAACCCGAAGTAGGATTACCCCGGTTGCAGCTTAGAAACTGACGCCGCTAGGATACACCTACGACGCTGGTAGTAGCGAACTCAGAAGGTCGCACGGGCCCTGACTGACCCAATCCTATTATTACTGGAAGCTGCTGTGATATAGTTCCGGGCCGATAGCAGGGGACGCTTGGTAAACGGTGAGATGCCTATGGGCTATTGCGGAGTCGTCGAAGTTCAAAGCCTCGAAGATGCGCTCGGCGCAACCTGTGGCTGCCGCTCCAAGTCGCTATGTTCCGATTGTGGTGTGCCCGTTTGCCCGGCGCATGCCGAGTCTTGCCCTCTCTGCCGAGAGGTTTACTGTCCCGCCTGCCTGACCTTCCATCGCGCCCAGCATGCCAAGCCTTCGTCGCACCTCAGCGACGGCGTCCGGCCCGCTCGCAGCGCTTGATTCGCAGGCAACCAGTCAATCCGACAGTAACAAGTACAAAAAGAAGAAAACGCCCGTTCCCACCAGAGCAGCCACGTACAGAATCGAAATCACTACCGAGACTGGTGGCAGCGAAATCGAAGAGCTCACGGCTTCCACGGAAGGTCTGGAGCGCAACGCATCGGTATCAATTGGCGTAAAGCCAGAACCGACATAGCCTGAATCCGGGTATGTTTGGGGGGAGAGTTCAAGAATGGGGGCGATGGGCGCGTCCGACACTGGAAAAACCTCTTACTGACTGGAAAACCTCTTACGGGAAAACAGAGTACTTCGCAAATACACGTCCGGAAATACAGGGAAGGATGTATTTGCGCGCCTGGTTACCCGTTACTTTCCTTGTCCAGCGCGGCAGTCCGGCGATTCGCCGTCGCAATCCTTGCCTGGCTAGATGAAGCCGGCTACACCCGTTCGAACCCTTGAAACAATCGACAAGCACCCGGCGAAAATTGACAATGGCGGAATGCGTGCCGTTTTGGCGGGCGGGGGGACGGGTGGACACGTGATCCCCGCATTAGCCATTGCCCAGCAACTCAAACAGGAGTTCGCTGCAGACGTGCTGTTCATCGGCACGCCGCGCGGCATGGAGAACCGTCTGGTTCCCGCCGCCGGATTCGAACTTCGGCTCGTGCAAGTGGGAGCCCTCAATCGGGTTAGCCTCTCTACCCGCCTTCGCACCTTGACCGATTTGCCGCGTGCCGTCTGGCATGCATCGCGTCTGCTCGCCGACTTTCGCGCAGAAGTCGTAATCGGAGTCGGCGGCTACGCCTCCGGGCCGGCTATGGCCGCGGCCGTGCTTCGCCGTATCCCCACGATCGCTTTCGAGCCCAACGTTGTGCCCGGTTTCGCCAATCGATTGGTTGCGTCCATGGTTTCCACCGCTGCCGTTCAGTTCGATCAGACTGGCCGCTACTTCCGCAGGTATGAGGTGACTGGTGTCCCGGTACGGCCAGCGTTCTTTGAGATTGCCCCTTGCAGCGACGAGGCCCGTCCACCCACTCTGTTGATTTTTGGAGGCAGCCAGGGTGCACATGCCATCAACCAGGCGGTGATCGACGCCCTTCCAACGTTCCAGAAAAAGCTGCCCGGACTTCGCATCATTCACCAGACCGGCGAGCGCGACTTCAACGACGCACAAGCCGCCTACCAGCGGGCAAACTTCAACGCAGAAGTCTCGGCATTTATTCACGACATGCCGGCGATATTTGCTCAGGCCGATCTGCTTGTGTGCCGCTCGGGCGCGAGCACCGTGGGAGAAGTCGCAGCAGCCGGCAAGCCTGCTATCTTAATTCCGTTCCCCCGCGCCGCCGACGACCATCAGAAGGTCAACGCCCAAGCCCTGGAACGTGAAGGAGCCGCTGTATTACTCGAAGAAGCCAACTTGACCGGAGAGCGTCTGGCTGAAACGGTGGCAAATCTGTTTGCCGACCGTCATCACCTGCAGCAGATGGGCCAGGCCGCTCGAAAACTCTCCCATCCCAATGCCGCGCGCGACATCGCGAAGATGGCAGTCAACTTGACTGCCAGAGTTGACGGAAACAAGCCTGGTAGTCCAACCTAAGAGCTCGAACCAAGCGAGCCCCAAGAGAACTGAGGAAGGAAAGGAAAGCCACCAGCTACAAGCCAGTAGCTAAAAAGCCAACCATGTTTGCGAAAATCCAGCGCGTCCATTTAGTAGGCATCGGCGGCATCGGCATGAGCGGCATTGCCGAAGTCCTGCTGAATCTTGGCTATAAAATCTCCGGCTCCGACCTCAAGAATTCCAGCGTCACGCAGCGCCTGGCCTCGTTGGGCGCCACTATCTTTGAAGGGCACGTCGCGGAAAACGTACAGGGTGCTGATGTAGTCGTCACCAGTTCCGCCATCGCTGCCGTCAATCCCGAAGTCGCCGAGGCCCGCAACCTGCACATCCCGGTGATTCAACGGGCCGAGATGCTCTCCGAATTAATGCGCCTGAAGTATGGCATCGCCATCGGCGGCATGCATGGCAAAACCACGACCACCTCCATGGTTGCAGCTGTTCTCGCCGCCGGCGGCCTCGACCCGACCGTCGTGGTCGGCGGACGAGTCGACGCCATGGGCTCCAACGCCCGCTTGGGGAAATCGCAATATCTCGTGGCCGAAGCGGACGAAAGCGATCGCTCCTTTCTGAAGCTCTCCCCAATTCTCTCCGTCGTCACCAACATTGACCGCGAGCATATGGACTGCTATCGCAACATGCGTGACGTCAAACAGACCTTCCTCGATTTCATGGACCGGGTTCCCTTCTATGGCATGATCGTTGCCTGCAACGACGACCCGATCCTGCGCAAACTGCTGCCCCAGGTGCAGCGTCGGGTGGTGACTTATGGCACTCGTCGCGGATCCGACTTCTTCATCAAGCCGGGTGCGATCGTACCCCAACCTGGCGAACATCGCCCTTTGAGTCACTTTCATGTGAGCTACCGCGGTAAGGATCTCGGCGAATTCATGCTGCATGTGCCCGGACTGCACAACATTCTCAACGCCACGGCCGCAGTTGCGGTCGGCATCGGCCTGGACCTCAGCGTCGAAAACATCCACACCGCGCTGGAAAATTTTCGCGGTGTCGACCGTCGTTTCCAGTTGCGCGGCAAGGTCGCTGGCGTTAGCGTGATTGACGACTACGGCCACCATCCCACCGAGATCAAGACCACGCTGGCCGCAGCCAGGCAATGCGGCTTTCGCAAGATCCACGTGATCTTTCAGCCTCATCGATACACACGCACCCAGGAGTTAATGGACGACTTTGCGGGCTCATTCCATGACGCCGACACGCTCGCGGTACTCGATATCTACGCTGCTAGCGAAGCGCCCATCGAAGGCATCACGGGCGCGGCCTTGGCTGAGCGGATTTCGCAACTGGGAGGTAAACCCGTCGACTATGCGAGTTCCTTTGCGGAGGTGGTCGATGCGGTCTCGTCGCGCGCAGAGGATGGCGACATGGTCCTCACTTTGGGCGCAGGCAGCGTTTCCCAACTAGGGCCGATGATCCTGGAAAAACTGCAGGCGCGACAACCAGTTTCCCGTTCGGGGTGACCGCTTCAAGAGCACAGTCTCGCAACCGCACAAAGCTGACCGCCGGTGCCGGGTGCCGGATACGGGTTTTTCCAGAAACCTTCTCCCATATTTCATGTATAGACTCGGAGCTCATCTACAGTGGAATCTTGAATCGGAGCGTAGGATGACCCACGAAGCACTAATACGAGCGTCCGAGACTGCGGATCTTCAACGGTTGCGGGAACTGGTCCGAAACATCGAGGCGGAAGAAGAGCCTGCTCAGCTGGACCTACTCTTCGGGCAACTCCGAACTCTGGTTGGCCTGCCTCAGGTTGATCCTGCTTCGCGGACGAGCAATTTGTCCGCGCCCTCGTTTGGGCAGCCTGCCGAGAAGTAGAACCTGCTATTTCATTCGGTACGAGCTCCCGGGCTCTTTCGCAACTTCTCGTCGTCAAACCGGGTAATCAGTTTCTGAACCAGTTCCACCATTTTGTGTGGATCTGTTTCCTTCTGAATTTGTTCTGCCAGTTCGCGCCAATCATCCTGTGACGGCACCCCGTCTGATGCAGGGATTTTGTTTTGCTCCGCCTGCAAACCGGCATCGGTACTATTGTGAACGCTCATTCGCGCCTTCTGGTTGGATTGTCCTGGATCTGAGTTGCGAGAACCACTCTTTCTTGGTGATCCCATTTATGAGGTCCTGTCTATGCAAGCGAGTTGGCGGACGGACGGGCCTTCTAACGCCTGGCCCGTTCGTGCCGCGGAACTCGTTCGTTTCTGGTTGCGCGCTAGGGAGGGTCACAATCTTCTTTACCACGGCTACGGGAACCTGTTCGAAATGTGTCTTTGAAATCTTCAAAGGCGATCTCCCACCCGCACCACACTAGCAAGTGTGGAATCGTACGGGTTAAATCTTTTGGCTGCCGATTAAAGGCCCGGAAGGACTCGTTTAACGCCGCCCTTGCGGCGTCGATTTCATTGCGTACGACACCAAATGCCCCAGGACAGTAAGCCGCGTTTAACGTATGAATCCCATCCTTGTCAGATCCGTTACGTTGCGATACGATAACGTTACGTTTGTTTATCGCTACTGGGGAGGCGGCGATGAATGTTCGTAAAGACAAATCGCCCATGAACTTCAAAACCGTTGCCCAACAGGACGTTCCACAGGGGCGCAACGGAAAGCACAAGCACATCATTAACCGGATTCTCTCCGACCTTGACCAGGTTGCAGAGGGCGTAGCTCTCAAAATACCGTTGGCGGGATTGGCTGAGAGCAAGGAGAAGGTCCGCTCCGCACTCAATCGCGCGATTCACAAGAGTAGGCGCAGCGTGGCCACCGCCAGCGATGCCGATTTCCTGTATGTTTGGAATGAAGTGAAGTAATTTCAGTGACTAGGATTAAGGGACTCGGACCGGGTCTCGGCCTACGCAGCCATGCTTTTCTGAATCGCCCGGCAGATTGCGGGCGCATCGCCCACGAAACAGCAGCGCCTGCACCTAAGGCCGCGCTCCGCAGCATCGTCAAGGATGGCGAGCGATGACTCGCGAGGCCACACTTGACTCCCGGCAGGACATCCTGCGGACTGCCTGGTGCCCCAGGTTCGCGTCCGCTCTTTGGACGCTAACCTGGGTGGAGGGACGTGAAGCGGCGTCAAATGTCGTCCAGAAACCGAACAAATCAGATCGCGGGGCACAACCAAACTCTACACCCATCAAAGAGCCGTGATTCCCAGGTTAGCGCCAAAAAACGGCGCGAACCTGGGGCACCACATCCTGAAACCGGAAACCTGACACCTGCCTTACTCCAACTTGGCATCTTCCCCCACACCCATTACCAGCGTGATGCGTTCAGACGATATCCATGCCCAGTTACTGCCGCAACCGCGTAACTTCCGGCAGTGGCACAACGTCCAGGTCCAGCACACCGATTCCAATCGTGCCTGGGGAAGCCAGCTTTCGAAGCTCTGCCACCGTTCCAACCGTCTTCACGAATGGCGCCCGGTTTTCATGGCCGCTGCCAGTCGTTCCGCGCTCACTGGATCGTTCTGCAAAATCGCAATAGCATGCGACATCGTTCGACTCTGTTTCAAACGTGTGCTCACGTGGCCCGCATTTCGCTCGAGATCCCCGCTGCTGCCGCTACAAAACAGTTCCGCAGTCCAAACGAAATAATCTATTGCGATCATTGAAATAGATTTTCTTTGATCAGGTAGCCGAAGATCGCAGGTTTAGTTCAACAACTGGCAGGGAGGTGTCGAGCGGGAAGGGTTTGCAAAAACTACGCGACGATATTCCGCCACCACGGCTTCTTCACTGAAGCCGCCGGCTTCCTCTGGACGGAAACCGAAGGCAGACAAGTGGCACCAACATGCGCGCGCGGTACTGCTGGCGTGACAGCCGCTTTACGGGGTGTAAAGCGTGCAATCAACAATCGACCTGGTGTAGAAGCCGGAAGCACGATCACCGAGGGACTCTCGGTGTGGAGCGCCGCGTCCACTGGGCTGATGTTCTGGATTTCCGCCGCGCCGCGGCGCAAGCGGCTGACTACGGCCTCAGCAGTGTCGTCATCAAACGCGATCCAGCGAACCATGGGAAAACTCCCGGGTGAGCCGCGCAAGCCTTGCGGCCAGCGAGTGCGTAATTGTACCGTGAGATTGCCTGATCTGGGGAGTAGTTTCCGCGACTTCTATTACAAATTCTCCAGAATTCGACCGCTGCCGGCCTGTTGGAAGGGCATCGGAAGGTCGTTCCCTGTGCGTAGGGGGTTCGCCCTCTAGGAAGAGTCTTTAAGAGTCCTATCAGGCCGCACAATCCCGGCGTCGCACCGGCTAGGTCGTGGAAGGTTTCTGAGACCGTGCTGCCGGGACCACCACCGCCTGCTCCATCGTGGGGACGTTCGTCCCTCGCAGCCGTGCTTCCACCTCGTGCATCTTGTCAGTGGCTCCCGCTTCGAAGTACGCGCGCGACAAAAGCTGCATGGAGAAAGGATCGTCACGATCTTCCTCCAGGTGCGCAATTGCCTCTTGCCACTTTTGCTGCGAGGCCAACAGGGCACCTGCCGCACCGTGATAAGAATCTTGAATCACCAGGTTGCGGCTGCCATTCGCCAACGATTCCAGCGCGTGCAGTGTCTTCTGCGCCAGTTCCTGGTCGCCGGCATGAGCAACTCGCACCGCGCGATACCGCAAAATTCGCGA
>WNGO01003321.1_pt1 | contig 10350 bp, 19 predicted proteins | sample 5400511 | NCBI WGS metagenome assembly WNGO01 (sample SAMN13153380, study PRJNA577476) | soil metagenome | isolation source: 20 cm soil or saprolite under Garry oak tree replicate 2 | place: USA:California | collected 2016-06-15
GGGGTGCCGTTTCCGTTGGAAACAAAGCCAGTCACCAATCCGGCTGCGCGCGCTTCTTTAAAGACAGTCACTGCCCATTCGCTCGTAATCAGCGGCTCGTTATACGTGCTGACGATGACCCTGCCTCCCTGGCGAAGAGCGTCAAGAACAAGTTCTGCGGGCGTGACGCGCATCGGGCCGACAGCGGCGGCGGGATCGCGCAGGGCTTGCGAGGTCACCCAATTCTGGCAGTAGGCGCAGTGCAGATCACAGCCGAGCATGCCGAAGCTGTAAGCCAGTGCCCCTGGATGAGCATGGAAGAAGGGTTTTTTCTCTATCGGGTCGCATTGGATGCCGCCGACATAGCCCCAGGGCACATACAGGGTTCCGCCCTGGTTGTAGCGAACCTTGCAAACCCCGGGCTGGCCGTCTGGAATCTTGCAACAGTGCCCGCAGGCAAAACACCGCACCCAGTTGCGGTCGAGCTTTTCGTACAGTTCGCCCTCGCAAACGTTTTCATGAATAATTTCGCGGAGCGTACGCATTGGTGCCGAGCGCAGTGCCGAGGCAAACGTCAGCTACTCACCTTCTGATACTTGTCGGGCTGAAATTTCCCGCCGTCAACGTAATTCTTGTTCGTCTCGATGTACGCTTGCCATTTCTCCGGCAGATCATCCAGCACGAAAATTGCCGTCACCGGACAGACCGGAACACAGGCGCCGCAGTCAATGCACTCAGTGGGATCGATGTATAACTGAGGCACTTCATCGAACGTCGGGCGGCCATCGTCATAGGTTCGGCCCTTTGCCGGATGGATACAATCCACCGGGCACACGTCAACGCAGGCAGTATCTTTGGTTCCGATACAGGGTTCGGCAATGATGTAGGCCACCGCTCACCTCCTTGCGTTGACCGTATCAGCCTTCGAAGGGTACGGATCACGCTCCAGAAGTAAGTTGCTTCTCACGCTGATAGGCTACCGTCCGATAGTTTATGCTCATTCTTTGACTTCCCGTAGAGACCCAGCTCTTGCCGGTCCTTGAGCCCAGCACTTCGTGCAATGCGTCTTGATGGGATACGGGCACTCGTCCCTCCCCACATTCCCAGGGCATCCCGCAGCGTGGGCATTCATGAGAGTGACTGCTGAGCTTGCCCATCATCCGCGCGCGGCTCACTTTTTTCTTTCCCCGGAGCTTCTCGAGCCCTCATGCGAGGTTGACCCTGGGGCTCACCCTTCTAGCTCTTCTTCGAGGTTACTGTATAGAAGGCCGCCCACCGCTGCTCTACGTCCTTGCTTTTGCAGGGCGGGCAGACAATCCCGCCCTTCTCATGATCCGAAAGTGTCAGGGTTTTCGAGAACTCTTTCTTGCAGGCCCGACAGAGATAATTGTACTGGGGCATAGCTCCCTCCCGAGCGCGTTACGGCTTCTCGACAATGTCGCTCTTCATCGGGCCGAGGACGCTCAATAATTCATTTTTCTCCTTCTCGCCCACTTTGAGCTTGTCTAGCGCCTTCACCAGGTCTTCGACCAGCGCACTGAAGTCCGCTGTGCTGACACCCATGCCCGCGTGCGCTTCTTTCATGGATTTGCCCGCGTACTTGCAGGGCCCACCACCGGCCTGGCAGATCTGGTCCACCAGGTTCCCCTTGAACGTAGCCATACGCTTCGGATCGGAAGCGGTCAATGCGAAGAACTTGTTGATCCCTGCGTCAGCGGCGACATTCGCCACAAATTCATCCACAACGGCAGTGATGGCCTTCTTACCACCGAGCCGCTCGTAGAGCGATTTCTCGCCCCCCATTTTTGCCTTGCCCTTCGTCTCCACCCGGCCGGCAAACGTCGGTTGCGCCGCACTTGCCATGAATGCTGCGCCGAGCACTGCTGTGAAACACATCCGAGTCCATGTGTGCATGGGTATATCCTCCTTCTTGGAATTCAACGGGTCGCCAGGAATCCCGATCGCAGGTCGGCCCAGTCAGGCGGCCTGTCGCTCTTTACACTCGCGGCAAACGTGCGTCCAAGGCACCGCTTCGAGGCGCGCCTTAGAAATGAGCTGCTTGCAAACCACGCATACTCCGTATGTGCCCTGTCTCATCCGATCGAGTGCCTCTTCGATTGCTCGCAAGAGACGACCATCTGTCTGGTGCAAGCGGATCTGAAGTTCCGCCTCCGCATCGGCATTGGCTTGGTTAATCACATCACTCTCCCAGCCACCCGCTGCTGGCACCCGGGACTGAGATTCGCCCAGGACAGACGACAACTCACCCCGCTTCTCTAGTAACAATCGCTTGAAATGTGGCAAATCGACTGAACCCATGACCGGTCCTCTGTGGGAGGAGACCTTGCCTCTGGCCCGGATTCTACACCCACACGAACCCCGTGTCCGCAACGCGCGTCCGTATCGCCGGCCTTGGCACCTCCCAGTGCTAGAATAGCCGTTGTGATGTCAGACCTAGCAGCCAGAGCCTGCGTGCCATGCCGTGGCGGTGTACCACCGCTCAAAGGTGAGGAACTCGCCTCTTTGCAGAGGCAGGTCGACGGATGGAATGTGATTGAGGGGCACCACATCACGAAGACCTTCACGTTTCCCGACTTTCGCGGAGCCCTCACGTTCGTAAACCGCGTAGGCGAGCTTGCGGAGAAGCAGGGGCACCACCCAGACATGTCGCTTGCCTGGGGAAAAGTCGGGATTACGACCTGGACGCACAAAATCAATGGTCTGACCGAGAGCGATTTCATTCTGGCCGCCAAAATCGACGAGCTCTACAAACCCTAAACTCCGCGCTTCGACCCAATCTCCTCAGGCGCGCCCGCGCGACCTTTTTTCTTGACGTCACCCTCTCTGAGGGCGGTGGTAGTACTGCAGCTCCTCACGCAGTTCTCCATCGACCATATGTTTTACCTTGCGCTCCATGCAGTGCTCACAGGAACGGGCGAAGGAGCTGCAGATTTCAATCCCATCAAGGGCAGCAACGACCAGGCCTCTGGACCAATCCGAGCGGAATATAAGGGAGACATTTCGATGCCTCTGCGCCTACAATTCCAGCTCAATGTCCGGACCATTCACGCGGACTTTGTAGGAACCCACCCCTTGCGGCGCTGGCGGGCTGAGCACCTCGCCGGTGCTAACCTTGAACTTCGCGCCATGCCAGGGGCAAGAGACCTCGTCGCCCTCGAGTTCCCCCTCTGAGATGAGGGCCGCCGCGATGCGGACAGGTGTTGTCGATGGCGTGGAACTTACCGTCCAAGTTGAACAGGGCGATCTTCTTTCCTTGCACCTCAACCAACTTGCCGTTGTTAGGTTCAAGCTCGCTCGCTTGCGCTACTTTGACATATTCGGGCATGCTAACCTCCTCGATCGCTCAACTATCCTGAGGCGCGCTGTCGTGGTCCGACAAAGCGCAGCGAAGGAGGACGTACCTTCAGTTACTTGCCGTCGTGCATCGCGGTCCGCGCCGCCGTAAGCATTCCTTCGTGATTAGATACTCTTCGGCCCCGCGCCAGCCGACGACGACGTAGTCGGTCTAAACGTCGTCCCCGGGGAAACGTTGTTGTCGGTCTCCTTGTCCGCGGTCCTGTCAATCTCGATCGAGCCTTTGAAGTACGCGCCGTCTTCGATGATGATCTGCGCGGTCGTCAAATCCCCAATCACCGAACCGTCTTTCTTGATCTCGATCTTGCCCTTCGCACGCACGATTCCCTTCACGTTTCCACACACCACTACCTCGCGGGCAATGATGTCAGCTGTCACGTTCGCTGTCGCTCCCACTGTCAGCTTCCCCTCACCGAGTTGGACCGCTCCTTCGACTGTTCCATCAATGTGCAGATCCTCGTCGCCAGAGATTTCGCCTTTCACATGCAGGCTCGATCCGAGCCGGGCTGTCGCGCGGTCCGCTGCCGCTCCCGTTGGACGCATCACATCCTTGTTCATCTTGGTTGTTCTCCCCCAAGACGCTGGAGCGGGCTTTAGCGACTGATTCGCTTGCACAATTTTCGGTCCCGGGTCCGCAAGTGGCGGCGTATCCGGTTTCTTGTTACCCCACATCGGACCTCCTTAGGGACAGGAGCACAGCTGACATGTGGCATCGGTGCTGCACTGTTTCACGTCTCATCTCTGGTTAGCTGATATATGTCTCTAAACATCTTCCCATTCGCCTTGAACGTATGTGCCGGCCATTCTCTCCACTTCTCAAACAGTCTTGCGTTGTTCTTCAGTTGCAGCAATGCAGACGCCAGCACTTCCGCGCGCGGCATGTCTGGATCCGCCGCAACAGAAAAGCACGTTGATTCGGAGCGGGGAGAGATAACACGTACGAATTTAGAGTTCACCAGGAAGTGCATACGGCCAGCTGTCAGCCGGTAACTTTCACCACAAACTTGCTTAGCTCCAGTGAGCGCAGCAATGCGCTTCAGGTACTTCGTGGCGCACTGGGCGGGCGTGCATTTGGTTGGCTTTCTCATCGTGAGCCGATCAGTGCGCACGGGTGAACACCTGGCCGTCCGCCTTGAACGCCAGCCCGTTCTGAACGGTCCACTTGTCAAACAGCGCTGGATTGTTCGCGAGCTGCAGCAGCGCGGTAGCAATTTCCTCCGCTTTCGGCATGCTTATGTGCACGGGATAAAAGCAAGTTTCCTCGTATGCACATCCGGGATCGGTCAGGTCTCGCAGCCGCCTGACATATCTATCGCGCACATGAAATCGCATCTGGCCAACATCCAGGACATAAGCATCATCCATTTGCGTGGCGCCGGTGAGGGCAACGATGCGGCGCAGATATTTTTTTGCGTGATCCTTTCGGTCGAGGGAGCCTAGACCATCCGAATTGTTCTCAAAGCGGTTGCCCGCAATTACTGCCACACCTCGCGGGTCTGAGATGCGGAGGTCTTCCTCTAAAAGGTTGTTGTGTCGCTGTTGCTGTGGGGCAATTGCTCTAACCCAAGGCCTGCACCGCAGGCCAGCGAACACAAACCTCCACTCGATCAGAGCGAGGAGCGCGATCACAGATAGATTTGCAGGCGACATACAGGTACCGCCGGGTCTGAAATTAACTACCGCCAGCATCCGATTCAGCCCAATGCCAACGAAGTCTTACACTGCCAGCCGGGGTGGTGTCGGTAGCGGCTAGCGCGCGGTTAGCCGCCTGCGATGGGATGAACCATCAAGACTTCGTTCTGCTCGCGCGTGACTTTCTCGAGGCGTTCACCGGTCGCCATGTCAAATGGCTGCGCGCCGGTCTTGGCTTCATATTCGGCAATCACTTTGTTCACTTCTTCCATGTCGGCGGTTGCTGGATCGTATTCGAGAAGCGTCGTATCGCCGTGGGATGAAAATGCCAGAATTTTCGATTTCATGTTTGGTCTCCTGTGGGACGTTCCTTTTCGGTTTCCTGTGGGAAAGCAGTCGGCAGGTTTGGTCCCTAAAGGTCATATTGCACCGTTTCCGACGGTTGTCAAGATGGCATTCCGCGGTGCATTGAGGATCGCGTCGTGTTTCATCGGCCTAGCTGCTTGTGGTAAAGGAAATACGCAGAGGCATCTCGCGCCTTAGCAGAATTGAGAGAAGCAAAATATACCGCCCTTTCCGTGGTCGTGGATCTGGCTCACGGGAGCAGGCCTCACCCGCCTCAATTGGTCGAAGATGGTGTGTATTCGCGCGGTGAGGATTGTGCGAAGGGAAGGGAATCACAATCGAAGAAGAAATCGGCAAGACTGCCGGAGCCATTTGGGATGCGCTCAACACGAGGAGCGAACAGTCCCTCAGCGAGCTGAAGATAGCGGTAAAAGGGAAGGAACCCACGTTCGACTGGGCAACTGAGTGGCTGGCGCGCGAAAACCAGATTGCGATCACGCCCGAGAAGCGCTCTTTCCGAATGTCAGTCCGGATCGCCGAAGTGTGTCTGGCAGAACCAGCGATTACACCGTTCGCAATACTTGGTGGCGACAATCATGCACGGCTCGTCCCAGGGAGAAACGCCCTAGCAGAATACCCCGCCCGGCTTATTTTTTCTTTGCCTGGAGTTTCTCGAGCGCTGATGCGATCCCGAAGGCTCAACCTTACTAGCTCTTCTTCGAGGTTACTGCATAGAAGGCTGCCCACCGCTGTTCTACGTTCTTGCTCTTGCAGTGCGGACAGACGATCCCACCCTTCTCATACTGAAGCTGTGAAAGAAACCTCCGTCGGAAATCGTCTCAAAAAACTTTCGCAATTAGATGCCCTACAAACGATCTTTGGCAGGTAGAGATACATTTTCAGTCACCAAAAAACGCACGAAAAACCAGCCAATTAGGTTTTTTCACAGCTTCATACTCCGAGAGTGTAAGGATTATTGAGAACTCTTTCTTGCAGGCCCGACAGAGAAAAGTGCATTGGGGCATGACTGCCTCCCCGCCGAAAACTCATCTTAAAAAAAATCCTAGTCGTCCGCGCACTTGGCGTCAATCGGCTTCTCGGCGTGTTGCGGTACGACCCCTTTCACAAAAATCCGCCTTCCCCAGCCAACCTTAGCGTGCACTTTCCGCGTCCCTGACATCCTGCAAAATCCGCGTCCTCGCCGAGCAATTTTCGATTCCCGCCTCGGTAGAATTCGAGCCTTGCCTGCCAAGTTTCGCGGCAGCGGGGAAAGAACGAGAGATGCGTCTAACGAGAGTAGAATATGAGCGAGCCATACCCGGAAGAACCACATCGCTTATTTTCGCGACCGCCCTATGGTTTCGCGTAGAGATAAAGTTGAAATCGAAAATTCCGGAGCAGAGGTAAGCGAAGAAGCGGTGGAAGTGGAGGTAACCCGCCTGTTCGTTCGAAATTTCCCCAACCAGGCGTGTGCCGGAGCCCAAATATTCCGAAGGTGCGAGCAAACGCTCTCGCAGGCCAGACCGAGTGCGAAAGGAGAATTCCAATGAGGAGACGTGGGGTCACGCTGGTATCTGTTCTCGTTCTCGTTGGGGCAGCGCTGATTGCATCGTGTGCGAAACCCTACCATGAGGAAAACGAACGTTACGTCTTCGTTGCAACCAATATTAATTTGCCGTACTGGCAGGAAGCGCAGGCGGGATTTTTGGACGCGGCCAGAGCGCTCGGCGTAAAGGGTGAACTCACCGGCCCGACGACATACGACCCGAACGGAGAAATAGGAATGTTCCGCCAGATCGTGGAACAGCACCCCGCCGGAATCTGCGTATCCGCGGCGCGGCCCGAGCTTTTCCAGGCGGAGATTGACAAGGCGGTGGCGCAGGGCATCCCGGTGATCTGCGTGGATGCGGATGTGCCGGGTTCGAAGTGCGTGTTGTACATCGGAACGGACAACTTCAAGGCCGGCAGAGAGAGCCTGAGGCGAATGGCGGCGCTCGTTCCGGGTAAAGGGAGCATTGCGGTCATCACGATTCCGGGACAGCGTAACCTCGACGATCGAGTGGCGGGCGTGGCGGACGCGCTGAAGAATTTTCCTGCTATCAAGCTGACAAAGATTTTGGATGACAAGGGCGACGCGCGGAGGGCGTTTGACCAGGTCTCCGAACTGATACAGAAGAAAGAAAAAGTAGACGGGATTATTTGCTTGGAAGCGACAGGGGGTTCCGGCGCCGCCGAAGCGCTGCGCCGCTTCAACATGGAAGACAAGCTGCCGATTGTGGCCTTCGACAACGACCCGGAGACACTTGATTGGATCGACCGCGGCGCAATTACAGCCACGATCACGCAAAAGCCGTACGTCATGAGCTACTACGGGCTGAAGTTCCTCGACGACCTACACCACAACGCGGTACACCAATTCAAAGACTGGCGGACCGCCCTGGCGACACCGATGCCTACGTTCGTGGATACTGGCACGGTGGTCGTGGACAAGAGCAATCTCAAGCTCTATCGCGAGGCACTGGCCGCGCACCCCAAGCCGCTGTAGAGATTGCATTTTCAGTGCGGATCGTTGTTGATATGCCTGGCTGTTCCAGGGTTGGTTGCCGCGGAACTACTTCCCGATGAGGAGGAAACAAACATGGCATTGAAGATTACGAACCGCGAAGTGGAGGGCGTGTCCGTGGTGACGCTGGACGGCCGCATCGTGCTCGGCGACGAGAGCAATGCTCTGCGTGTGAAATTGAAGAGCCTGATCGCCGAAGGAAGGAAGCAAATCGTCCTGAATATGGACAACATCAAGTATATCGACAGCGCGGGGCTGGGCATATTGGTCGCTGCGCATTGCAGCGCGAAAACCCAGGGCGCATCGCTGTGCCTGTGCCATCTCGGCAGCAAGTTCCAGGAAGTGCTGCAGATCACCAAGCTGCTGACGGTATTCGAGGTCTGCGATACGGAAGCAGCCGCTGTCGCCAGTTTCTCAAACTGAGCGCGATTTCTGCTTCCGAGCGGATGGATAAGGTCGGCACAGGCACGCGGCAATCGCGCGATCTGAAAACACAAAGGGTCGTTGAGATAGCTTTTGGGCAACGAGGACCGTTGCAGCGAAGAGAATGGCGTACTTCCGTTGTTCGTCCATGACCTAAAAGCAGGTGTGCGGAGTGAGCGCGACATCCACAGGTACCTCCGCTGGATTAACTTCATCTGATTAATCCTCAGGAATAATCTTAGATTCTACTTGACACGTGAAGTTAATTGACCTACCGTGGTCAAGATGTTGATAAGGCCATCCCGCAATCTAAACTAAAACCAGTTATCTGAAATTGCCCATGGCCAAGACAACCAAGGAGGTTGCCATGAACACTGTTACACGTTGGGACCAGTCCCGCGTTTTGACACCTTTGCAGGAACAAGTCATTCGTTTGTTTGAGGACAACGCCACTCGCGACCGCTCGGGTCATGCCGACCTGGCAACCTGGGCGCCACCAGTGGACATATATGAAACCGAGAACGAATTGGTCCTAAAGGCCGACCTGCCGGATTTCGAAGAGAAGGACATTGACGTACGCGTCGAAGACAATTTGGTGACCATCCGTGGAGAGCGGAAGTTCGAGAAGGACGTCAACGAGGACAATTACCTCCGAGTTGAACGCACCTATGGTCCGTTCACGCGGAGCTTCTCTCTACCGAACACGGTCAGCTCCGAGAGCATTCGGGCCGACTATCGCAATGGGGTCTTGACCTTGCATCTGACGAAGCGTGAGGAGTCTAAGCCGAAGCAGATAAAGATCACCGTCTCAGCGAACGGCAAGTAATCCACGTCTCACATACGGAGGTCGGCAGGCGCTCCGGCCCCGTCCTGACAACCAAGGAGGTTGCAATGATTGGACTCAGAGAACCATCGGGAGAGGAAAGGGAATCGCTCGCCGGGCTCATGAGCTGTATCTTCAACGCGGCGGCGAACACGGAAAAGATGTCGAGGACTGGGTTAGAGCCGAGAAAGAGCTGAGCGACGAACCTGTTTCGGGACCAGCAAAAACGAGGGCCGCCCAAGCCGTTCGCAACGTGTCTAATTGACGCTCGCCTATGAGTAAACATCTTGTGTCGCAAGTGACACGAGCCAGACAACAGGTCCCACGGCTTGACGGCCCGGCTTGAGCTGCCGAGAACGGACAGATCTTTCGTTCGGAGGGGGCGTGCCAGTTCGCCCCTTCACTTGTCCGGCGAGTGGGAAACTGGGCGGAGAAACGAGGTTGCCAATGGTCAGGAAAATCATCCAGTGGGTCCCCATTGACGGAACTCGATGGAGAAACGAGTTTGCCAATGGTCACGAAAATCATGGAGTGGGTGTCCATTACGGCATTGCTCCTAGTGGTGTCATGGCGCCCCGTCGCGAGTTACTAAATACCGGTCGACTTGGTGGTTTGTTGGGGCGCCCTCGTGGGGGTGCTGGCTTTATTTTTCATCAAACGCGAAATGGAGACACACTATGACGTCGATAATAGACCGGACCTGGGCTTACCTTGCTAGAAATCTTGAGCAACTTTTCGCGGATAGAGAGCCTTTGCGGCTTTTGGAGAGTGGGAGTCACGGTAGTTATCCAGTTCCGTTCCACTGATCCGGTAGTGTGTTTTCAGTGGATCGTCCACGGAGTTGGCCATCTCGCGATGCAGCTTCAGTGAGCAGAGGTCCGGGGCATCTTGATAGCGTAAACCATGGGAGCGAAACGCTTCGTTCAAAATCGTAAATGTGATCTCTTGCGGCTCGATCGATGATTCCCGCAAAAGGAAACTGTATTCTCGGACGATCGCCTTCGACTTGAAACCCACATACTGTACGTTAACGGTCATTTCAGCCCTCTGGATGAATTCTGCATCAACGGTCGATTTTCCGCACGAAAATGGAGCGGGTCCCTGATGCTTTGCAATTCCCGGTAATAATAAATTGAAGTAGGGCGTTTTCCGTTGAACCTCAGCTTCTTTAGAAGCTCTATTTCTTCCTTGGTGGCCGTCCCGCTGAGGG
>WNGO01003322.1_pt1 | contig 10349 bp, 6 predicted proteins | sample 5400511 | NCBI WGS metagenome assembly WNGO01 (sample SAMN13153380, study PRJNA577476) | soil metagenome | isolation source: 20 cm soil or saprolite under Garry oak tree replicate 2 | place: USA:California | collected 2016-06-15
ATATGGAGATCAAGCGTTCAGCACGCACCGGGCGAGAGTTTGCCCTGTTGTTGTTTGACTTGGATGGATTGAAGCAAATCAACGACCGCTACGGGCATCTGACGGGAAGCCATGCGATCTGCCGGGTGGCCGATGTTTTGAGCTTCTGCCGGGACATCGATACGGCGGCGCGCTACGGCGGCGACGAGTTTGCAGTTGTGTTACCGGAAACAGGCGCAGAGGCGGCCAACCAAGTGGCGCGACGCATCTGCGACAGCATTGCCAATGACGGGATGGGACCGCTGCTTTCCGTCAGCGTAGGCGTTGCAGTTTATCCCCATGACGGTGAAAGGATCGAAGCCCTCCTACGGAAGGCAGACGTGGCTATGTACGCGATGAAGGCCAAAAAACGCGAGCTTCGTAACGCGAGGTAGCGCGTTGCCTGCCAAATACAGCCGCACTATTGCCGAACGGTAGAGTTAGCTTCCGGTCTTTCCGCAGTTCTCAGTTCCGTCTCCGTAATCACTGTATCTGTGAAGCCGAAAACAAAGCCTCCTAAAGATTGTTGCTAGTACTCTCAGAGTTTCGACGAAGGACAGTCAACAGGCAAAAAGCCAACTCAGGATGGGCAACTTGTCCGACTGGTGCGGATCAGACCGCGGCGGCCTTAGCGAGGGGAACTTTCTTGCTCAGGCCCACCTTCAGCAATTTGATTTCGACCAAGCCGTCGCTCACGGTCGCGTGTACAGTATCTGGATCAGTCTCAGCCGGTAGCTGCACACGGAAGATGTGTTTGGAGCGCCGTTCGGAATAGATGGTCGTTCCTTCCTTTTGATCTGATGACTCTGGCCGCTTGCCGGTGATGCACAGGGAACGAGGGGCAGCTCGTACTTCCAGATCCTTTTCGTCGATACCCGGCGCGTCAACACGGATGGCGAATCCGGTTTCCGTCTCGGTGACGTCCATCGCATCGGCGCTGATCGTTTGGTGTCTTCGGGCCGCTCCCAATAGCAGAACATTGAAACAAATGTTGTTCTCAGCGAATGAGAATTCAGCGCGTTGAACGGCGCTCCGCGCGCTGGCCGAACGTAATTAGGATCAAGCCGAAACCGAGCATCACCGAGCCCCACCAAAAATCGACGTCGATTCCCAGCGACGCTTGATAAATTGCTTTATCAGCCAGAAGACCATAGCTGACCAAAAGGATTCCTAGGACGGTGAGAAAACCGATGCCCAAACCGAAGACGAAGTCGCAAGTATGATGGGCCCGGTCGATATTAGTCAGGTTCACGGTCAGCCCTCGATTTGAGATCCGGAACTCCGTTGCTCACTCGAATTTGTCCTCGCGAGTAACTACTTTCTGAATTCACTCGCCTTCGTTATCGTCCTACTCCGTGGTTGCCAGGGTTATCACGGAAACTGAATACGGGGGCAACTCCACCACGAAGCGGGAATCCGCCCGAATCGTGCTCCGCCGCGTGGAGACGGCTTCCGGGGATGCGAAGCTGTTGGCTGCCGTTAGAGAGTCCCCGGTGATCGTCTCCATTTCTGCTTCCGGGCCGACGCCGGCGCCAGAGATCTGAACAGCGGCTCGGAGCGCATGCTTCCCATCCGTATTGACGGCTTTGATGAATATCTGCTTGCCATTCGCCGCGCGGCTCACGACGACGTCCAGGAAAGGCACACCCTTGCCCTCCCGGCTCGTGTCGAATGTCGGGCCGTCCGCGCGTACAGCCAGCTTTTGCGTACCGAGACGCCGGTTGTAAAGTTCGTTGACTAGGTAGACGGGGGTCACAAAGACGCCGTGGCGGCTCGCTTGCACTATGCCTCCGGACCAGCCATTCACCATGTCTGAAACCGCGCTCATCGCCACGGCCTGGTTGCGTTCGAAAATGTTCATCAATCGCGCGGCGTAAAGGGCGGACTCCATGGAGTGCTGCCGCGGAAGCGGGAGTGAGGTGTTCCACTCGTTGATGTTCAGCTTGATGTCGCGTCCCGGCGCGAGTTCATGAATCAACTGCGCGACCTTATTGTAAAAAGTTTCGTAATGGAGCGGGTGGGCCATCAGGTTGCGCGCGTCATCTCCCATCTCCGCCGTACCGTAATAATGGTGAATGGCGAGATAGTCCAAGTTCGCGCTCGCGATGCGAAGAACGGTGCGGTCCCAGTTCAGGTCATTGTCACCGACAGCAATCAGGCGGATGGAGGGATCGACAGCGCGCATCGCTGCAGCGTAGCGGTTGAAATTCCGCGCGTAGGTCTCTGCGTCGCTGTGAGCGCGCACCCAGGTTCCCCAAATCTCGTTGCCGAGTTCCCAGTATTTCACCCGGAGTGGTTCGGGGTGGCCGTTGGCCGCGCGCATGGCGCCGTATTTGGAATTGGCAGGACCATTGGCGTATTCCACCCATGCCGCGGCCTCGTCGGCTGTGGCTCCGCGCCCTTCCACGTTCACTGTGAGCGAAGGCTCCGCGCCCAGGTTGCGGCAGAATTGAATGAATTCGTCGGTGCCAAAGTCGCTGGGTTCATCCTCGTTGGCCCAGGCGAGATTCACCCACGTGGTGCGCTGATCGCGCGGACCTATTCCCCACACCCAGTGATAATCCTGAGCCACATTGCCGCCTGGCCAGCGAACGAACGCGGGGTGCAGCGCCTTAATCTTTTGAAACACATCGGCGCGCACACCGTCCACAGCGTTTCCCGGGAGCAGTGAAACCTGGTCGAGCCAGATACGCCCGCGTCCATGGAAAAGCACCACAAACTTGGACAGCGGATCGGTCTTCGTGGGTGTAAGAGTGAATTCGTATTTCGTCCACTCGCCCGCAATGTTCTGGATTTGCGCCTGCGCGTAGGTTGCTCCGCCGGTTTGATCCGCTTCAAGCGCCACGGCTATCTCGCCGGAGAAACTACTCGCTTTCAGCCAGAGATAGCCGTAATAGGAAACGCCCTGCCCCACAGGAATTCCCCCCTGGCGGATGCCCCGTCGCTGACCATCGTTGGAGGCCACGTCAACGCGCAGGGAATGTTCCACCCGGTCAGCCTGCAAATCCCGGGCCATCGGATAAAAAACGGAATCGTCCCACCGGAAGTGCAGTGCGGGATCGTCGTTGCGATCGTCGGGCTCCCGTTCCCAATTGCGCGGCAAGCCGATCGCGTTGGGCGCTTCATTGAAGCTGCGGTCGCGGATCAGTTCGGCATATAGGCCGCCCTTTACGCCTTCAAACATGAATTCGTCAAATTGACCGTAAAGGATGGGGCTGATGTTCCCCTCCACTTTGCTGGCATCAATGGATATCGTCGCAGGAACGGAATCGTCCTGGGCCAGGACGAGCGGAGCACAAAGCGCGTTCAGAAAAACGAGCGTTTGCAGGTGCCCAGCAATTCTTTGGTGAATCGTCATCAAGCCGTTACTCTTTCCCCTTTTTGAGAACCACACTGAGCCGAGACCGAAGCTCGGGCCGCGTACACCCTCATGGGAGGTCATCTTGAACAGTCTCGATTCCATCTTGAACCTGCAACGTCGCGGAATCGTTACCTCTAGGAGCAAGACTCAAGGTCGCACTCGCTTGGTGGTGACTACACGCGCCAAGCTCCAGTTGTTCTCCGATGAGCCATACCCATAGAGCATCAGCCAAAAATCTTGGGGCAGGTTCTTTACCGTCTTCTGAAGTCCCATCTGCCCATTGAGCATGAAAAGAAATTCGTCGCCCCGGCGGACAATTCCGAGCGTCGGGTTGTGCATCTTCGTGGCCAATTTGCGATTATCAAGCCGTTCTCCCTGACCATTCACCACCGCCCAGGATTCAAGCGTTCCTTCGCTGGTATAGATCCATTCGACCCGGTTGCGGCCAGAATCGTCGAACAGGACCGTAAGGTTGGCATCACCCGGAGTCAAGCCACCACTGCCCGGCTCCGGCAGCGCAGCCCCTACTTTGGCAACCGTGGCTTCAACGATAAAATGGTCGCCAGTGAATTTTTGTTTGGAGCGCACACCCGAGCGCGAGCCATTCACGCTCCGCATGCGCAACTCACCATTTTCTAGCTTGAACGTGCCGCCAGAGCCACCTTCGAAGGTGAAACGCTCCCATTTTTCGGCATCGAGCGAACTTCCCTCGAAGGTAGCATTCCACTCCTCCACCGCTGGATTCGTTTGTGAAAATGTTCCCGCGAGTGAAAACAGCAGGCAACAGGTCAGCGCCATTGCGAGTAAGAGTCTCTGTCTCAGCACAAAAAACCTCCATCAAAGTATCAGTAGCGGACGTTGGCAAGGCGACGTGCGATCTCGCGCCTTTCGTTCTCGGACTGTTGCTTTTGGTCGTTGCTCAGTTGCTCGAATTTAGTGGCTGCCGTCTGGGCATCCTCTCGCCGCTTGAGGCGCGTGTAGGCTCGGCTCAGCTGGTAGTACGCCTCCGCCAGTTTTGGATCCGCTCGCACCACACTTTCAAGTTCCCCGGCAGCGTCCTGGAAGCGGTTGGCTCGCAGGTAAAGCTTGCCTAGCGCCAGGTGTGCCTGCAGGAATCCTGGATCAAGCTCCAGTGCGCGCTTCAGGTGCTCTTGCGCTTGGTCGTCATCGGCTGGGGTGAGTTTTGTGAAAGCTTCTGCAATAAGATAATGATTCACTGCCGAGGGCTCTTCAGCGGCTATGGTCTTCTGGTAGTACGCAACGGCATCCGGGATTCTGCCCTCGTCGTCGCAGATCATCCCCAAGTATGCAAGCGCCGGAGACATCTTGGGATCACGTTCCAGAGCGCGGGAAAAAGCATTCACTGCTTCTTTATTCTTATTATCGGTAAACTGGGCCACGCCCATGGCGAACCATAGCTTGGAGGAAGCGGGAAAATCATCGAGAGCTTCCCGAAGACGAATGACTGCGGCCTGAGGGGCGTTTGCACCGGTCAGTAGCATCGCATAGCGAAAGCGGAATGCCTCGCTCTTGGGATCGAGCTGAATGGCTCGTCGCATTGCCGGGATTGCTTTCTCGATTTGGCCACTCACCTCGTAGATCTCTGCCAGGGCGGCGAACAGGGGAGCAGCCTCCATTCCGCGGGCCAGTGCGGATTCCAGTGTGCGACCCGCTGCCTCATCGTCCTTCTGTTCGTGGTAGGCACGCGCCAGCAGCACGATTTCGCTTACCTTCGAAGGATGAGCATGCACGGCAGCATCCAATTCGCCGACAGCTTCTCTTGCGAGACCCGCTTCGAGCAAAGCAGCCCCCAACTCGGCACGGGCGGTCGGCGCAGCGACGGATTCCGGTGCACTGCCCAGGAGGGCAGAGTAATCGGGAAACTCCGCGGCTGCTTTCGCGGTTTCATGAAGACGTAGGGCAATTACAATTAGAGCGCGAGCAGTTTCGGCGTCTGGCGCAAGCGTGCGTGCACGCTCGAACAGCTCCTGCGCTGCCCGCAAACCTTCTGAGCTTCCTGTGGCGTAGCGAATCTGCGCCAAATTGACCAGCGCGGCGGGCTGTCGTGGGTCAAGACGCAGGGAAGCTTCAAACTCGGCCGCTGCTTCTTGCTTGCGCCCCAGCTTCAGCAGTATCGCACCATGATTGTTGCGGACCTCCGGAGAAGAAGGAGCAGCCGCGGCAGCCGCAGCGAACTGACGTTCCGCCTCGGCAAGTTCACCGGCACGATCCGCAATGATTCCCAGATAGGTTCGCGCGGTGATGTTCTTCGGGTCCATCGCAAGCGCGCGCCGGAAAAAACTTTTGGCAGTGGCAGTCTCGCCGCGCTCCAGCGCGGCGGCACCGCCTGCCACCATCTTGGCGGCTCTTTCTTCGTCCCCCGGCCCGTTGCTCGGCAGATTGAGACCGCGCGCCACACGCGGTAATCCGCAACTTAGAGCCACCGCCAACATGAGGGGCATCACCAGAAATTTCAGCGAGCGGAACATGACCACCAGGCTAAGCCAGAACGAGCGGGGGGAGAAACAATTCTCTCTCGCCGCTCGTTCGGGGAGACCCCTCAATAGATCAGCTTCAATCCAAACTGGACCACGCGTGGGTCATAGATGTAGGGCTGGTCGATTACACCGGACTTGCCGAAGTTTCCGCCGTCGCGTAGGTCATTGTCGGGGCCGAAGTAACGATGCCGGTTGAAAGGGTTGAAAATTTCAGTCCGAAATTCAATCGTGTATCTCTCCGTGATCCTTGTCTTCTTCAAAATGCTCAAGTTTTCACTGTAGAAGGGTAAAGAACGCGCGTTGCTGATCACGGGAGGGGCATTTCCGAAGAAGATATTCGGATTGGCGTAATAATCCTTGTACTGGGACTGAGTAACGTCCGAACCTGTTACAGCATCATTCCGGAACGTGGGCGGCGACGAGAACGCCGCTGGATTCAGAAGTTGGAAAATAGTCCCGCTGGGGCTGTTTCCCGCAAAGATGGGTTGCCCTGTAAGATTGGGACGAATACTGCTATAGAAGCCAACTAGATTCAGGAACTGATCGGTATATGCCGGATCGGAGTTCAGAACCGTCGTCGGGAGCCCTGATTGGTAACGCTGAATGCCGCTGACCTGCCATCCCCCGACAATCTTGTCTACCACCCCTTCTTGGGAGAGCAACCGCCTGCCTTTGCCGAACGGTAACTCGTAAATGTAGCTGAACACTGCGACATGCGCGGCGTTGTTCGGGGACACTACTCGTAAGGATCGGATGTCGTAAGGATTCTGAACTACATTCTGAATCGGCGAACGGGCCAAAAGATCTTCGGAGGCGTCCGTAATCAGCTTGGAAAAAGTGTAGGAAAAGCCGAACTGGAACCCCTTGGAATAGTGCCGGTCGAGTTTGACTTGCAGTGCGTTGTAAAAACTGCGGCCTTGGCTTTCGAGTTGCTGGTGAATTTGACCGTATTGAGGGAAGGGCCGCAAAGCCTGAGCTACCGTGCCGTCAAAACCGGGGTACACGGCAGCCAGGCTGGCCGGCAACGGTGATCCCACACTGGAGGCATAGGCCACTTGCGCCGCGTTGGCAGGCGCAAGTGCCGCGCTCAACTGTTCGGTCAAGAGCGGAAACCCCAGCTTCAGCGCATTCAATGGCAACGCATTCAAGCGTTTGAAGTTTGATCGCAGGCGTGTTCCATGGCTACCTATGTAGCCAAGGGTCAACGCAAAGTTTCCAGGGATCTCTCGCTGGTAATCAAGACTGTATTGCAATGTGCGCCCAAGCTTGAAATTCGGGTCGAAATAATCCACATCGCTGCCGATGAACTGCCCATTGGGATCGGGTACGAGTGCCGCCGGATAAGACGCCAGGAAGGCAGTCGACTGTCGGCCGTTGGGCGTGATCAGTCGGGAAGTATTGTAACCCTCCAACCCGGAGACGATATCACTCGCCAAGAGAGGTGCGTAGTAGAGCCCGATTCCTCCGCGAACCACACTCTTGTTATTGAGCGAGTAAGCGAAGCCAAGCCTTGGCCCGAAGTCCGAGTAGTCGGGGCTCACCAATCCGCGATGCTTAGCTTGCAGACCTCCCTGACCGCTGGCACCCACAAGCGCGCCCAAGCGCGCCCCGGCAATCAGCGGATCGGGATTGGGCACCGTCGGGTCAAATCCCCTCATTCGATTGAAGGCCTCCGTGCGCGGATAGGGAATTTCATAACGAACGCCAACATTCAGCGTCAGTCGAGGCGTTATCTTGATGTCGTCATTGGCGAAGAAGGAAGGCGTGAAGTACCGCCACGCCGGCTTGACCGAATGAATATTCACGAAGGAAAACTCGGTCGCACCAGTGATCAAGCTCGCGATGGGCCAACCCATGTTGTCTTGCCCTGAAGCGTCTGAGGCCGTCTGGTCGTTACGGAAATTATATGTGCCGCCAGGATCTACAAACTGGGTTACGTTCAATTGCTGCCGCTTTACGTCAGCACCAAACTTGAAGGTGTGGCGTCCCGTCACCCAGGTAACGGCGTCTGCAAGCTGCACCGTGTTGTCGGGCAAGTGATCAGAAAAAAATGTAGATCCAATGTTCTGGTAGGCACGCGGATCGGCGGAAGTCACTTCCGACCCATAGCCAGGAAAGCCTGCGCGCGGGAAGGCGATATTTTGCGTGGCATTCGCCGGAAGCCCCAATTCCACGGAAGGAATGTGGCCAAAGCCGGTATTCATGTTAGCTACATCCGCCCGGCTCCAAGCAAGATTCAAGTGATTCAACAAGGTCGGGCTAATCGTGTAGTCGTATTGCGCCCGCGCATAATGCGACTTGAAAATCTGGTGCCACCGATCCTGGGCGATGAAGGGCAGCGGAAAGCGCGGGAAACCACCCTTGATCGTGTCCTGAATGCGGTAGGAGTAGCTGCCGGAAAGGTGCTGCCGATCCGAAATAACTTGATCAATTTTTCCCACGTAGTTGTTCATATCCGTGGGTATCGTAGTCGACGAATTGTAGTTGTGGAATACTCCTGTGCCGGTGGGCATCGGGAACTTGCTCAAGATAGCTATGCCCACAGGATCGATCACCGACTTGCCCGTGGTGGGATTCGTATAGGTGTCCAGCCGGTTTCCCGGAATTGGGTTCGTACGCGAACCCGGCGCGATTGTCGGGTCGTAAATGGAAACGGGTCCCCCGAAAAAGCCGAGTACGTAGGGGTCAGTCAGCAACTCCGAGAAGTCTCCAGCATGCATTTTGGCCGTCGGAACCGTCAGAAGCACATTTTCGCCCTGTTTAAAACGATATCCCTCGTAATTGAAAAAGAAAAAAGTACGGTTGGTTCCTTTGTAGAGCTTGGGAATCCAGATCGGGCCGCCAACGTTAAAGCCGAAGTCATTTTCGCGATCCAGGTTGCGAGGCAGCTTGTTAGCATTGTTGATGTAGCTGTTGGCATTCAAAGACGTGTTGCGCAGCAAATCATATGCTTCGCCGTGGTAGCCATTGCCACCCGACTTGAGAGTAAAGTTCACCACACCGCCCGATGAACTCCCGAATTCTGCTGAGTAGCTGCTCGTGCTTACCGTAAACTCCTGAAAAGCATCCGGTCCGGGCGCCACCTCAGAGAAAAACGTCCCGTTCTGCGCCCTCTGCGTGCCCGCCCCATCTATCAGAATGGAAGTGCCCAGGGCCTGCCCTCCGTTTACTCGAAAATTGGAGGCATCCGTCCCACGTCCGCCATTGCCAGGAGTACTCGCTCCGGTTCCGGCAGTGACGCTGCTATCGAGGAAAATAAATGAGAGCGGAGTGCGCCCGCCAAATTCGGCGCTCACCTGCAGCGGCAATTCTCTAACCTGCTTTTCCGTGACGTTGGTCTGCTGGACGGCCGTTTCTGTCTGAAGGATCGGCGCATCGCCGGATACCGTCACTTGGTCGCTGGCTGCGCCCAACGTTAGACTGAAATCCACACGCCTGGTCACCTGCACCGGAAGCTGGATAGTCTGCGTAATGGTCTTGAACCCCGGAGCTTCCACGGAAATCTTGTAGGGAGCCGCAGACAACTCAGGCAAAGTATAGCTGCCTTCGCTCGTTGTGGTGGTTTCGTGCGATGCCCCAGTGTTGGTATTGACAGCGGTCACTTTCGCACCCACGACAGCGGCGCCGGACGGATCGCTCACCGTTCCGGTGATCGTGCCCCGGTCGCTCTGAGCAAAGCTTGTAAGCGCACCTGCACAAGCCAGAACCAGCAGGAGCGACCCCATTCTGAAAAGTTGGCCTGTTTTCATTCCTCACCCCGACACCTCGCCCCCAGCACTTGCCATGGGAGGGAGAAGTTGATTGGCATGCCGCGCTTGCCGCCGGCTGATGATCCTTGAGCTCGAAATGTAACCGATTACATTCGACCAAACTGTCGGAAAACGTACTCTTCGCAATCTAGCTTGTCAAGCATTCTTGTGATAAGAGTAAGTTGTGAAGCGCACCGAAGCCCGTTTGCTGCAATCTTCCGGAGCGCCACTTTGGATCGGTGGGCTCAATTGCAAATCAACATCAAGCAGGTGGCCAAGAAAGCCAGAGTCTCTACGGCGACTGTTTCACGCATCATCAATGATTCATCACTCGTGAGCCCCGAGACGGCGCGGCGGGTCTGGCGCATAATCCGTAAGGTCAACTATCATCCGGATAGCCAGGCACGCAGCCTCGTCTCCGGCCGTAGTCGTATCCTCGGTCTCATTATTTCTGACGTCGCCAACCCTTTCTTTCCGGAGTTAGTGAAAGGGTTTGAAAATCTGGCCCTGCAGAATAACTACGAAGTCATTCTGACCAACACAAACTACGATCCCGCCCGTATGGCCACTTGCGTCCGCCGTCTGCTGGAGCGCAGGGCAGAAGGTGTGGCTATCATGACTTCCGAAATGGATCCGGAGCTGGTCGACGAGCTGGCTCGGCGCGGCATTCCGATCGTCTTTCTCGACGTGGGAAGGGTTCGGAACCGCATCAGTAATATCCGT
>WNGO01013742.1_pt1 | contig 10347 bp, 9 predicted proteins | sample 5400511 | NCBI WGS metagenome assembly WNGO01 (sample SAMN13153380, study PRJNA577476) | soil metagenome | isolation source: 20 cm soil or saprolite under Garry oak tree replicate 2 | place: USA:California | collected 2016-06-15
CATGCGCCGCGGCGGACAGGAAACGACGCTGAGCCTCAACACCGTACCCGGTCGCGGGATTGGCCGCGATGACGAGGTCCGGCTCGAGTTTGCGCCCGACGACAAGTATTTGCTCATGGTGGACACCTACCTCGGCAGTCAGGGCCAGGCACCCGAGACGGGCCAGTTCCTGGTCATCCGCAGCGTCGACAACACTGTCGCGTTCCTGCCGCCGGCAGGGATCAGCTCCAACGCAACGATGGCGACCTGGGCGCGGCACAAGGATCGGCTCTACTACCGCGACGCGGTCGGGGTGCGCACCTGGGATGCCGGGGTGACCAGCGTCGGAACGCTGGCCACGGGGCTCCACTGGTACGACCCGGCTGCCGCCACCGATGAGCGCTGGCTGGCCTTCACCCAGATCGACAATGGCTCCGTGCCGCACGTCTGGCTCTACGACCTGCAGCGCAACCAGGTCGTCGCCACCGGAGCGGCGGCCCGCTCACATCCCATCTTCATCAGCGGCGACACGATCTGGTACCTCGAGGAGCAGGCGTGTGTGAGCGAGTGCCTGGGCGGCCCCTCGCAGAGCTCGGGAAGAGTGCTCGCCTACAGCCTGAATAACAAGAGCGAGACCGCCTTGCCCTTCACCGACGTCCACAGCCTATCGCAGCTGTCGGTCGGCTCGAGTTAACCATCTCATTCCCTCCCTCCCCCTTTGGGGGAGGGTAGGGTGGGGGCCGTCAGGGCGACATCAGCTGCCGCAGCACCATCGGCAGCACACCGCCGTGGCGCAGGTACTCGACATCGGTTTGATTGTCGAGCCTGCAGACGACACTGAACCGTTTCGCGCCGCCCTCAGCCCCGGTTGCCTCTACCTCGATCCGCTGGCCGGGTTGCAGCCCGGCGGCGAGCCCGCGGATGGTAAAGGCCTCCGTTCCGCTCAGTCCGAGCGAGCGCAGCGATTCACCCGGGACAAACTCCAGCGGCAGAATGCCCATGCCGACCAGGTTGCTCCGATGGATCCGCTCGAAGCTTTCAGCGATCACCGCGCGAATGCCGAGCAACAGCGGACCCTTGGCGGCCCAATCCCGCGAGCTTCCCGAGCCGTACTCTTTGCCGGCGATGGCGAGCAGGGGCACGCCATCCGCACGGTAGCGCTCCGAGGCGTCGAAAATCGTCATCTCCTCTGCATCCGGTAGGTGTTTCGTCCAGTAGCCTTCGCGCGGCGTGAGCTGATTGCGCAGGCGGATGTTGCCGAACGTGCCACGCACCAGGACTTCATGGTTCCCGCGGCGCGCGCCGTAGCTGTTGAACTCGCTACGCTCGACGCCCTGCGCCACCAGGTAGCGGCCGGCCGGGCTGTCGGGCGGGATGCTGCCGGCGGGGGAGATGTGGTCCGTGGTGATCGAGTCGCCGAGGATGACGAGGGCGCGCGCCTCGACGATGTCGCTCAAGGGGGTGGGTTCCGGACGCAGGCCCTCGAAGAAGGGAGGCTCGCGCACGTAGGTCGACTTCGGATCCCAGTCATAGATAGGCCCGGTCGGCGCCGACATCCTCTGCCAGTTCTCATCGCCATCGAAGATGCGCTCGTATTCCCGCGTGAACATCTCGACCTTCAGCGAGGCGCGGATCGCCTCATTGACCTCCGCGGCCGAGGGCCAGAGTTCTTGCAGGAAGACCTGTTTCCCGTCCCGGTCGGTTCCCAGCGGATCGGTTGCCAGGTTGCGGCGGATATCGCCGGCGAGCGCGTAGGCGACCACCAGCGGTGGTGAGGCGAGATAGCTCGCCCGGACCAGCGGATGGATGCGGCCCTCGAAGTTCCGGTTCCCGCTGAGGACGGCGACCACGTTGAGTTTTTCCTTCTCGACGGCGGCTTCGACCTCCGCGCTGGCCAGCGGGCCGCTGTTGCCGATGCAGGTCGTGCACCCGTAGCCGACCAGGTAGAAGCCAAGTTCCTCGAGGTAGGGCATCAGGCCCGCCGCTCGCAGGTAGTCGGTGACGACTCGGGATCCGGGCGCCAGGCTGGTCTTGACCGTGGGCGACACGCGCAGTCCGCGTTCCACGGCAGCCTTGGCCAGCAATCCGGCGGCCACCATCACCGAGGGGTTGGAGGTGTTGGTGCAGCTGGTGATGGCCGCGATCACCACCGAGCCATTGCGCAGCTGCTGCGCGGGCCGGGCCATCACGGCGGTGGCGTGCTGATGCTCACCGACGGGCTCGCTGACTCCGCCCTCGGAGTCGAAGCGAGCGACGTCGTCGTTGGTCGGGTGCTCCTCCATCGCGAAGGCGGTCTTGAAGCTCTGCCACACGTTGGGGAGCGCGACGCGATCTTGCGGCCGCTTGGGTCCGGCAACGCTGGGCTCGACGGCGTCGAGGTTGAGCTCGAGGAGCTCGTCGAACACGGGTGTGGTCGATTCGTCGGTGCGGAACATCCCCTGCTCCCGGGTGTAGCGCTCGACCAGGTCGATCAGCTGGCGGTCGCGCCCGGTCGTCTCCAGGTAGCGCAGGGTCTGCTGGTCGGCGGGGAAGAGGGAGGCCGTGGCGCCGTACTCCGGGCACATGTTGGAGAGGGTGGCGCGATCCGGCACCGAGAGGCTCGAGAGGCCGGCGCCGCAGAACTCGACGAACTTGTTGACGACGCCATGGGCGCGAAGCATCTCGGTCAGCGTGAGAACGAGGTCCGTCGCCGTTGCACCCGGACGCAGGGATCCGGTCATGCGGACACCGACCACCACCGGCGTCGGCAAGTAGGTCGGCTGCCCGAGCAGTGCCGCCTCCGCCTCGATCCCGCCGACGCCCCAGCCGGGCACGCCGAGGCCATTGACCATCGTGGTGTGCGAGTCGGTGCCGAGCAGCGTGTCGGGCAGCGCGACGCTCCCCTTGGCGTCCTTGAGCACCTGCACCACGCGACTCAGTCGCTCGAGGTTCACCTGGTGGCAGATCCCCATCCCCGGGGGGACGACGCTGAAGTTGTGAAATGCCTGTTGGGCCCAGCGCAGCAGGGCGTACCGTTCGCCGTTGCGTTCGTACTCGCGCTCGATGTTGCGGGCGTAGGACCCCAGCGAGCCGAAGGCATCAACCTGCACCGAATGGTCGATGACGAGGTCGGCCTGGACGGAGGGATCGATCCGACCGGCATCCTTTCCCGCGCGTTGCATCGCCGACCGCATGGCGGCCAGGTCCAGTACCGCCGGCACACCGGTGAAGTCCTGGAGCAGCACCCGTGCCGGCAAGTAAGGCACCTCAGCATCGGCGGGCGGCCGTTCGGGCCAGCGGCTGAGGGCGCGCAGACTGGTCTCACTGACGCGGCCGCCATCCGCCTGGCGCAGCAGCCCCTCGAGCAGGATCTTGACCGTGACCGGCAGCCTGGCCGGATCGCCGAAGCCCGCTTCCGCCAGCCGGTTCAGCGGATAGTAATCAAGCTCCGTCGAGGCGAGCCGTTGACGCGCCGAGATCATCTCGTCTTGATGCTAGCAGCGTCACTCGCGATTTCCGCTGTGAAATTTCCGATGCGCCGTGCGCAACTGCGGATTCGTCACGTGGGTGTAGATCTGCGTGGTGTTGAGATTCGCATGCCCGAGCAACTCCTGGACGGCGCGCAGATCAGCGCCGTTGGAGAGCAAATCGGTGGCGAAGGAGTGCCGCAGAGTGTGCGGTGTTGCTTTGACGCCCAGCCCGGCGAGCTTGACGTACTTCTGCACCACCCGCTCGATCGACCGCACGGACATCCGCATGCCAGGGCCGCCCGGCGTCGTGTCCACACTCCCCTTCATCCGGATGAAGAGCGGTTTCCAGCGATCGGAACGAGACTCCAGGTAGCGGCCCAGCCAATGGCACGCGGCATCGCTGAGAAAGACGACGCGCGGCTTTCGCCCCTTGCCGATGACGCCGAATTCGCGGGTTTTCAGGTTGATGTGGTCGCGATCCAGCCGCGCCAGTTCGGCCAGCCGCAGCCCGGTGCTGAAAAACGTCTCGAGCACGGTCCGGTCGCGCAGGCCCCGGGGATCGCTGACATCCGGAGCCGCCAGCAGGCGCCGCAGCTGGTCCGTGTCGAGAAACTTCAAGGACCGCGAGGCGGCTTTGCCGAGCTCGATCCGGTCGGGCGCGAGCACCTCCATCCCTTGCAGGGTCCAGTAGCGCAGCATCGAGCGGATCGCGATCAGGAAGTAGGTCTGGGTGGCGCGTGTCAGGGCGCGCCCGGTGTGTTGATTGACGTGCCGGGCCAGGGCGAGCTTGTAGCGGCGGACCACCTCGGTCGTGAGGTCGGGCAGGTCTTTCACGTCCGGCTCCTCCCGCGCGAGCCAGCCGAGCAAATTATTGAGGTAGTGGTCGTACTGGCGGATCGTCAATGGGCTGAGGTTGCGGTCGATCTCGCATGCCTCGAGAAAGCCGCGCACGCGCGCGACGAGCGCGCTCGCGACCGGAGGTGCCTGCGTCGGGGACGTGGGGGAGACGATGGGCACGCTTGGTCGCGATTGTACGTCGTCAAGTCGGATCACGAACGCCGCACCGACGCTGGACTTGAAACTGCGAGATCGTGATCCCAGCGGCCCGATGGTGGCTCGCCGTCTCTAGAAAGGGTTGGCGTTCGACCGCGGCGAAGAAGTCGTCGAGAGATGCCTCCTGTACCGACCACACGTCTGAAAGACCGACCAGACTCCAGGGGGGTCGCCGGCGGATAGGTCCACGCCGGCCGACGCAAGCATTCCCTCGAGGGTTTCCCGGGCCTGGTCGATATCGATCTCGCTCCCGCTCCGGCTCACCCGTCCACTCAGCCTTGACAGCCCACCCCGCTGCGACTTAATATCGCGATATATCGTGATAGCGCGTCAACAACAGGAGGATTGTCCCAATGTGGTCACGTCGTGAGTTCCGCTTCGACCAGTTCCGCCGTCAAATGTTCGAGCGCGGCGATCTCAAGTACGTCATCCTCGACCAGCTCAAGGACAAGCCCGCCCACGGCTACGAGTTGATCAAGGCGCTCGAAGAGCGCTCCGGCGGCTTCTATGCCCCGAGCCCCGGCGCCGTCTACCCGACACTGCAGATGCTCGAGGACATGGGCTACGTCAGCTCCGTCCAGGAGGACGGACGCAAGGTCTACAGCATCACCGATGCCGGCCGTACCTTCATGACCGAACGGCGGCCGCAAGTCGACGAGGTCTTCGGCCGGATGAAAGAGCGCTGGGGCGCCGAGTGGGGCCCCCAGGCCCATCAGGTGATGCACGAGTTGCGCAACGAGCTCCGTGACCTGGGCCGCTCGGTCGCGAGCGAGGCCCGCAACCGCTGGCCCGACCCCGATCAGCAACGCCGCATCCGCGATGCCATCGGTCGAGCCAAGGCCGAGATCGCGGCGATTCTTTCCGAGAAACCCGCCGCGAAAGTCTAAGCACACCCATTTCCCTCATGGTGTAGGCGCCATTCGTCTCCATGTCGACGAGCTCGCGGTCGATCAGCGTCTGGATCGCCCGCTGTACCGTGGTCGCCGGCCCGAGATTGGCGCGCCGACGGTAGTCCTCACGATAGATGTTGCGCCCGCCCCACTCGACGAGCGCCACGAGAAGATTGCGCTGGGCGGGGGCCGAGTCGTGCCAGAGCACGGTCATCTGTGCGGCCTCGGCGTCGAGCACCCGGGAGATCGCGGTTGACACCAGCTCCGTGGTGGAGAGGGGAAGGAGGGCTACTTCCCAGAGAAAGTGCGCCGCCTCCTGAGTGTCGTTGGGATGGGCCCCGGTGAAGTCGATCAGCGCATGAATGGCGTCTTTCGGCAGCGGCCGGCCGCTGGCCCGAAAGCGCGCCATCAAGAAGTTGGCGAATTCCTCGCGGGGCAGCGGGCCGAGCGGGTAGGGACGGGCCATCTTTAGCAGCGGCGCGTTGCGCTCGTGCACAGCCCGGCGGAGCAAGGCCTGGCGCGATCCGAGGAACGCATACGACACGTGTTGCTGGTGCTGGATCACGGCGCGCAGCTGCCGCAGGAGGGTCACGCCGAGTTCCATCAGGTCCTGGAACTCGTCGAGGATGACGACGACCCGTTTCTTCTTGCCCTCGCGCGCGATCAGCTCGGGCTCCTGAAAAATCTGCTCGAGCAGAGCATCGAGGTTGGGTGTGCCGGCGCTAGCGGCCTCGAATGAGAGCGAGGCGTGGCCTTCGCTATCGAGCGTCAGCGTAGGCCGGAGCCGAAACGCTTTGAGGTGTTGCACGACCCAATCCTCAGCGCGCTGCGCGGGACTCTTGAAGGCATCCAGATAGGCCGAGGCCAGGCGGTCGGCGAGTCTGGCTCGAGAGGGGACCAGCATGCAATCGAGGTAGGCGACGGGGATGCCGGCCGCCTCCAACTGCCGCTTTACCTCGAGGATGAGTGACGTCTTGCCGAAGCGACGGGGTGCCTCGATCAGGATGTTCTGCCCGCCGCGCAGCTCGCGCTCGAGCGCCAGCAGGTCGGCTTCGCGGTCGGTAAAGGCGTCGCCGGAGACGATCCGACCGAAGCGGAAGGGGTTGGTGGCCAAGGCCGTCGCCTTTACGCGCGTTGGCATTACGCAGGTTAGTATAACTAGATTGCGCGGACTTGCGTAGAAACGCTAATTGACAAGGTGTGGCGGAGCCGATACGGTTAGTCGCAAAGGGAGGCGGAGGGCATGCTGACACGATTGGTGGTTGCCTCGCTGGCCGTCGCGCTGGCAGCGTGCGGGAGTTCATCCCCGTCCTCGGCCACCTCGCCCACTCCGACGGCGACCCCCTACGTGGCCACAGAGTCGGGATTCAGTGCCGTCTTCCCGGCCACCCCGGACAAGCAAACCCAAAAGGTCAATCAGCCGGGTATCAACGCCGACCTGACGCTGTACACCGCGACCACCAACGACGAGCAGGTCATTGTGGGATATGAGCCCTTGCCGCTGGCCCCTCAGCAAAGCGAGATCCAGAGTCGACTCGATGCCGGCGTCGCCGGATCCGCTTCCAACACCAACGGAACGGTGCTGTCGAAAAGCAATACGACGTTCCTCGGGCAGCCCGCCGAGGACGCCGTGATCCAGGCACAGGGCGCTGTCGTGCACGAACGGATCGTCTTCTTTGGCGCGAAGCTGTACATTTTCGAAGGAATCACGAGGACCACGGATGCGAAGCATCCGGCCTACGACAAGCTGCTGGCGACCTTCAAGACCCTGTGACACCTCATCGGTTGGTGCAGTCCTAGAAATTGAGGAGGAAGACGGGGGCGGCCGCCGCCAGGCAGGCGATGGCCTGCACGGCGAGGACCAGCAGAGCCGGTCCTGGCGTTCGCGGCAACCACTTGATGGCGAAGAACGCGATGATCGGGATCTGTCCCGCCATCAGCAGCTGCCAGAGATGCGCTGCCGCTCCCTCGTCGGCCTGACGGGCCGTGCCGAACATCGCGATGTGACCCAGGACCACGGCAAGGGCGGCGACCGACATCGCCAGCGGGATCAGGGCCGAGGGTCGCTTCAGGCTTGCGAAGCTCGGGGCAGATCCGGCCATGGTCAGGCCGCCGGCTTCAATGGCCGGCGAGCGCTCATCGGGTAGCCGGGCAGCACGCTGCTCCAGTCGATGCCGCGGTTGCGCGCGCGAAAGTAGGTCAGGGCGAAGCGGTCGCACGCGGTCTCCGCCGCGCCTTTTCCGCCACGGACCTCCCGCAGATACCAGTGATAGAACTCGTGGCAGTAGAGGAAGCGCAGCACCTCGCGGCGCGTCCGGAACCGAATGGTCCGGCCGAACCATTGAAAGGCGAGGCGGCGCCCCGGCTTGCGGCGGGCCCGGTAGTAGACCTTCTCGTCCCAGACGCGAAACGGTTCGGGGACTTGCAGCTCGATCAGCCGGTCGTCATACCAGCAGTAGGCCGCCAGGTGGGGCGCCTGCCGGTAGCGGAGCGGCCGGGCGCTAACGCCGTAGCCAACCGGGGGCGGCAGGTCCACCAACCACCGCCGTAGGGTGTCGGCATCCACGCCGGTGACCCGGGAGCGGAGAGGGATCGAGGCCCAGCTGCGACGGGGAGGGGAGAGGGCCATCCCAAATAGCTTAAAAGCAATTGGGGCAGCCCGGCCTCATCCGGGCGGTCGTTACACCATTTGTAAGGTTTCGCCGCTCGCCCGCCACAGGTTGTCGCCACCTCTTCGACGCGTCCGCAGCCTTTGCGCCACAGACTGGGGGCTGGTGGATACGGCTCCCCTGAGCGAACTCGATCTCGCGCGCCTCAAGGCCAGGCAAGCCTCGCGTCCCGCGCTACAGGCGGTGGCTTCCGGCGGGCGCCGGCCCTTGCCCAACCTGCGTGACACCGTCGGGTGGACCCGGGTCGCCCTGACGCGCGAGCTGAAGATCTGGCACACCGCCTTGCCGGGGCTGGTGCGGAGCGACGCCGTTTTCAGCCTGATGCTCTGGGTCGCGGTCTTCAGCGTGGCGGCCGCCGTGGTCTCTGTCCCCAGCATCCCGATGTCGGTCCGCTACAGCGCGGGGTTGGCGGCGGTCGCCTACCTCTTTATCTGTGTCGAACTGACGCGCATGCAGCGGCCGGTCCCCGGGCGCGAGGTGCTGCTCGGCGGGGCCGACCTCGCTGTCGTCATGGCGCTCGGCGCGCTCTCGTCCGCATATGTGTCGTACGCCCACGTGCTGCTCTTCTTCGGGGCGGCGCGGCTGGCGGCCCGCTTCCGCGATCCGCGGATCCTCGCCGCCGGCCTGTTGCTTCTGTGGCCGTTCGAGGCGGCGGGACACGCCGCCCCGTTGGCGATCGTGATGGACCTCTTTTTGGTTCTGATGACGATGTGGCTGGTCGTCTTCCTGACGACGTCCGCGGATCGGGCCACGCAAACGATCGCGCGCCACGGCGCGCTGGCCGCGGTGACCTCGGGGCTGGCGCGGGCACGCGACGAGGAGGGCCTCTTCGCCGAGCTGGCTGGCCTGGCGCCGGCCCTCGCTCCCGGCTGCGCCTGGGCGTTCTGGGCCAAGGACCCCGTCGCCGCTGAGTTTCGCGCGGTTCGCTGGGCCGGGCTGAGCGAGGGCGAGCTTCCCGGATTTACCTTCACCCCGACCCTCGCCGCCGATCCCAGCCAGGCGGTGCTGATCCAGGGTCCGCTACCGGGCACGAGCTTCGGGGAGTGCACGCTGATCCAGCCGACCGCCGGTGAGGATGGGCTCAACGGCTTGATCACGGTGGCGGGCCATGCTGCGGAGCTCGACGCACCGACCCAGGGGTTGATCCGTGCGGTTGGCAATGAAATGGGCGCTACCCTGCTGCGGCTGGCGACACTCGACGAAGAGCGGCAGCAGATCGAGGCGATGGAACAGGCCAATCGGCTGGCCGGGCTCGCGGCGCCCTACGCTTCCGACCAGCGCGCCGCGCTGGGGGCGATCCGTCCGGCGCTGGCGGACCTCCTGCGCTCCGAGAGCCTGCATCTCGAATGGGTCAACGGAGACCGCCTGCAGTTGGTCGTCCCCGAGGGCGACCCGCTGCAGGACCACGCGCCCAGCTGGCTGCCGCTCGCCGGCACTCGCAGCGCGGAGGCGCAGCTCGAGGGCCGTGCCCTGCGCGAGCCGCTCGCCGGCCGTCGGCCGGAAGACCTGTTCGGCGTGCCCGCGGGATTGCGCCACATCGCGGTCGCGCCCATGCAGTGCGCCGAGCTCGAGGGGACGCTACAGATCGCCCGGCGCCTGCCGCGCGCCTACGCCGCCAGCGAGGTCCTGGTGCTCCAGCGCCTCGCGGAGCGCCTCGGGCTGCTGTTCGCGGCCGCTGCGCCAGCGGCCAGCGTCGTAAATTCCACGACAGGGGGAGTCCCGTGATCAAGCAAACGGTTCGAGCGGCGAGCGAGGCCGACGGGCTGGTCAACGAGATGCGCCAGCTGGCCCAGGCGGTGGTGCCGGGCCAGACGGTCGACGACCCGGCCTACATGGAGCGGACGATCAGCACGCGCATCGCGACCTTCTTAATGGTGTTGCTGGTGACGATCATCTTCGCTACTTCGGCACTGCCCGATGTGGGCCCGACGCTGGCCAAAGTCATCCAGGCGCATCTCTAACGACTTCGGGAGAGCTGGGCTCGGCTGGCTGCCCGACCCCGTTCACCCCAATTGGCTGGTACGGAGAATAGTCAATTTACGACGTTGATGGGCCCGATAGGTTCGGCCACGCGAAGGCCTAGGTGAGCCCTTATCGAGCTTCGGGTTTCCACCTATCCCCGAGCACGCGGACCTGGCCGGCAAAGTTCTCGGCGGTGGCGGCTTGGACGGCTTCGGCAATGGGTGGGCGGAAATCCAGCCGGGGGAGCTGGTCCACCGACACCCACTGCCAGCCGGCGAGCACAGGATCGCGAGGGTCGAGCACCGGCGCGGCCCCCTCCCCTATCTCTGCCTGAAAAATGAGGTT
>WNGO01005642.1_pt1 | contig 10342 bp, 9 predicted proteins | sample 5400511 | NCBI WGS metagenome assembly WNGO01 (sample SAMN13153380, study PRJNA577476) | soil metagenome | isolation source: 20 cm soil or saprolite under Garry oak tree replicate 2 | place: USA:California | collected 2016-06-15
AAGCCGTGGCTGCGACTCGCCAATTGGCCTTCAGTCGCCAGCTCGAAATGGAAGCCGATACCTTGGGGACACGATACATGGCGGCGGCTGGCTACGATCCGAAGGGCACGATCAGTTTTTTAAAAACTTTGGATCAAGAGCGAGCGCTAAATCCGATTGATGTGCCGGCGTATATTTTGAGCCATCCTATTACCCAGGAGCGTGTCGCCAATGCCGATCTCGTCGTAAAATCGCTGGGCATAACCCAGATACGGCCCGATGACCCGGACGCTTTGAAAAAAGTACAAATCATTATCAAAATGGATCGGCCCACCCGCGACCAGGTAGTCACCGAGTACGAAAAGTTAGTTCAACGAAACCCGCAGGATCCTGACCTGCTTTATCTGTTGGGGTACGCCGAACAACTCCAGGGACAGTTGCCCCAAGCGCGTAAGAATTACGAGAAGTCCCTACAACTGAAATCGGAAAATCCCGGTCTGCAACGAGACCTAGGCCGTCTGTACGCAGAAATCGGTGATTTTACGGCTGCTCGAAATGCCTTTGACCGCGCTCTAGCGCTCGAACCAAACGAACCGCTGACCTACCTATATCTCGGTGAGATGCTGGAGAAATCGGGTGACTTGCGCAGTGCAGCTGGTGCCTATCTTAACGCACAAAATCTCGCGCCCCTGTGGGACAGGCCGCCAAATCGGCTTGGTATGGTATACGGCAAACTCGATCGGCCAGGTGACGGTTACTACTACCTCGGTCGATCGTTCGCATTGCAGGACGAAGACGACAAGGCAATTAACAACTTTGACCGCGCGATCAAGATCATCGGCGCGAATTCGCCGCGTGGCCAGCTTATTCAGGAGGAGCTAAATACCTTAAAAAACAGAAAGAAGTAGACTACGGTTGCCCGCCCATGGCGGCGAGCGATAACATTCTTGGATGCACCGGCTTGGCAGATTTGTTTTCCCGCTTAAGCAGCACATCACGCAGATAATTCGGATCGAATCCTAAAAAATCGCAAATATTGGTAAAGGAAAAAAGCCAATCCGTGCTGGCATCGGTAACCCATTCGATAGCGCTTTCATAATGAACTCGCCCTGAAGTGCTTCTGGTATCCCGATATTTCTCGAGACATTCGACCGCGTCCTTTAGAACTGCGATCATGAGCCGCTTTTCGCCTTCCAGTTTACGCGACAAGCCTCCAGAACCATAAAACTGTGAAGGCAGAAAAATGTCGGGTTCAAGGATACGGGCTAGAAAATCGTCGTACATTTGTGAACAGTCTCCTCATTACTTTGAATCGGATTCTATACCACAGCGGATAGTACCGTGCAAGGAAAAATACTCTACCGGTGGGTTTGAGCAACGCAGGAACCGTCACAAGTAAGGCGCAATAATGCCTCGGTGTCAGAATATACCTTCACCCGGACCGAATGAATAACGATTGTAGCGGCCTGATTCGCGTGGATTCTCTGATCGCGCGGAACCTATCTACCCGGACGCCATGGCGATGGGCTAGATTCCGGCCATTAATCCGGCCAGTTTCGTCTTGGCAACGTTATGATCCCAAATCTTTTGCACGACAGAGTCCTTACGTCGACCTTTCATCACACGCTGGGTCTCATCCTCGTTGTAAACCAGAACCGCTCCTAACAAGGATGCTTTGTAGAATCGTGCCGCAGCTTCTTCCAAATCGACACAGGCGGCGAATACCCATTCGATTGCCTGACCCACGACCATCGAACCGTGACCCCGCAACATCACCGCATCCGCCTTGCCCAGAGCCCTAGCGACCGCGTCGCCTTGTTCGTTGGTATGGATGAGGGCCGGATCCATATATTTGGGCAACGCGCCGGGACCAAAAAAAGCGCCCGGATTCGAAGATGCGGGGAAAAACGGCTTATCGACCATCGACAGGGTCGCGACCATATGGTTATGCAGATGCGCGACGCTTTGAATGTCACTGCGCGCCTTATATGCCCGCGCATGCATATAGACTTCAGACGGCGCTTTGTACTTGCCTTCGATTGGTTTGCCTTCGAAGTCGGTGACCACCATATCGTCCGGCACGACCGTCGCGCGGCTGACGGGATGCGGCAGGATCAGCAGATGATCTGAGCCAGGGACGCGCACGCTGATATGCCCGCTGTAATCGACCAATCCTGAGTTAAAAAGCATGCGCGAAGACATGGCGAGTTTGATTTTGAGCTCTGAGATTTCCGACACGATGGTACTCCTCTCTTAAGACCGGGGTTTTTTGTGCTATATCTTTCATTCGATGAGAGTTCAACCGAAGACGTAGCCGGTATTGTCGATGGCCGAAATAGCTTGGATATCATTAGACAAACCGACGCCGGAAAAGGACTACGTCGCCATACTTTCGTACCTGCCCATTCGAAGCTTTTGGGGATTGCCGCAGTTTTTCTACTACACGAGGCGCATCCAAACCCAATTGAAAACGGCACGGGGAGCGGTCGGTTATTCGTTACTGGCCCACGTCTTGGCTAAGAGATTTTGGACCCTATCGGTCTGGGAAAACGAAGTCGTGTTGACCGACTTCATCCACAACCAACCTCATCGCGAAGCTATGATAACCTTGCGCCGTTACATGGCAGGCACTGAGTTCGCGCGCTGGAAGATCAAGGGAGCGGCCGTCCCGCCGAGCTGGTCCGAGGCCATGGAGCGGTTCAATGCACATGAATCGAAGCACGTATCCATGTCCAACGCCGAGAAATCGAGCCGGTAATTCGAGAAAGGAACGCGAATTCAATGGCTACCAATAGCGCGGAAGGAATCAGATGGGATTTGAACGATCTTTTTGCAGCACATAACGATCCGCGCATCGAAGCCACGCTCACGGAATGTTACGCACGCGCCGAAGCATTCGAAAAGCGGTTCCGAACTCCAATGGAACAGTCGGAGACTCTTACGGCCACTGTTGTGCTCCACGCGCTTCAAGAACTGGAATCACTCTATGAAGCCCTGGGTCGCGTTGGAAGTTATGCCGGCCTCCTCTATGCCGCCGATACCGCGAGTCCTGCGTATCGAGACTTGGAGCAACGCGTCGAACAAAGGTCGACGGAGATAAGAAACCAATTGCTCTTCTTCGAACTTCATTGGCTAAAGTGCGATGAGGGAATCGCCGACCGGCTCATCGTCGATCCTCTGCTCTCGAACTACAAACATTATCTCGCAAACTTGCGTCGCTATCGCCTGCACACTCTCACGGAGCCCGAAGAAAAAGTTATAAATGAAAAAGACAACACGGGGCGCAACGCCTTCGGCCGGCTGTTTTCCGAGATCACGTCCGGGCTCACGTTTTCTTTAGAAAAAGAAAACCAGAAAGAAGAGCTCAATCTCAGCCAGATACTGTCACTACTGCATGAACCTGACCGCGCCCTGCGTCGGCGCGCAATGGAAACACTCTATGAAGGCTTGTCGCAACACGGCCAAGTGCTGACTTTCACCTACGACACGCTGATTCAGGATCATTTGACCATGGACCGGCTGCGCGCCTATCCGCACCCAATGTCTCAACGCCATCTGTTCAATGAAATTGACGACGAAGCGGTGAAAGCGATGATGGGCGTGACGGAGTCGAATTACGGCTTGGGGCAAGATTACTTTCGTCTCAAAGCCAAATTGCTGCAGCTCCCAAGACTCGCTCTCTATGATCAATATGCGCCGGTCGGCAAAGAAGTCAGACCGTTCCCTTACTCCCAAGCGCAGCAGGTCATTCTCGAAGCCTTCGAAAGTTTCGATCCGAGCTTTCGACAACTGGCCACGGAATTTTTCGCCAAGAATTGGATCGACGCAGAGATTCGCAAAGGCAAGCGCGGCGGCGCCTTCTGCGCTTCGCCTTCTCCACAATTGCATCCGTACATTCTTTGCAACTACGACGACAACCTGCGCGACGTCATGACCGTCGCCCACGAACTAGGCCACGGGATGCACGGTTGTCTCAGCCGCGACCAAAACTATTTCAACTACGACACCCCGCTCACAACAGCGGAAACCGCGTCGGTCTTCGCTGAAATGCTGGTTTTCGATTACTTGCTCGGGCAGCAAACCGACCCACAAGCGCAGATCGCTCTGGTCACCGGCAAAATCGAAGATATCTTCGCCACGGTTTTCCGCCAAAACGTACTCACACGCTTCGAAGAACTCGCCTTCTCGGCGAAAAAGGAAACCCGCCTCACACCGGACACGCTTGGAAACCTCTGGATCGAAGCCAACGGGAGGTACTATGGCGACGCCGTCGAAATACCGGACGGCTACCGCTGGGGATGGTCCTACATTCCCCACTTCATCCACTCGCGCTTTTACTGCTACAGTTACGTCTTCGGCCAGCTCCTCGTCCTCGCGCTTTATCGAATGTACAAAGACCAAGGCAAGAGTTTCGTGCCGAAATATCTGACTCTCCTCGAAGCCGGCGGATCGGATTCGCCGGAAAAATTGCTAAAGCCGTTAGGTGTGGATATTCACAACCCGGAATTTTGGCAGAAGGGGTTCGAAGAGGTTCACACCCTAACAACAAAATTGACTGAACTTATCTAGCTTAGCTGGCTTGAGTCTTCACAGCTTGAAGCCTTACAATCTCACGATGAGCTTGGGAATCATTGAAATTGTCGCCAGCAAAAAAACTGTGATCAAGAAATAAGCCAAGCCCTGCTGGTATTGGTAGGTCGCACTTGCAATTACCATCTGGAAGCCAATTCCCGCACTCGCAGCATAGAGTTCCCCAAAACACATGGCGACAAAGGCCATTGGAAGGGCATTGTTGATGACGATTAACCAACGTTGGTGTAAAGGAATATCTTTGAAAGCCCAGGTGCTCTGAAGAAGTGGGAAGAATGTCAGTAATCCAACACCTATCATTTTGTGCCCAAAATTGAGAAAGAAGCTTCTGTACCAATTCATCTTGGCGTCAAACGGCAGCACGAGATTAAATAAAAGTAGCCATAAAACAATCGGTGATATATACGTGGCGGGTGCGAATATCGTGATCATGCGCTGACTATCTTTTGATCTATGCATGACCGTTGCTACCGCAAAAGATAATACCCCGCCGAAAAACAGTCCGACCCCGATTTCCGCCAGCGACGTGAACATGTCGTACCAAACTTCGCGGGTTAGTAGAAGTTCACCCACCTTTCGCATGGCTGGAATTGGACGAAAAGCGTCGTAGCCTAAAGTTACACATGTGAGGTGCCAAAACAGCAACCAACCAATCGTCAGCAAGACCACATTAACAAAGAAATCTAGTTTGGCGAAATACGCTTTCTTTTGATTCTTCTGGGTCGCACCTATCTCGCATCCTGTCAGAAAGGTCCGCCTAAATATCCAACCGATCACTTCCACTACAGTTATTATTAGTCCGCATACGACAATCGCCAGAACAACATCAGTTTTCACCGGGTTTAACATCCAATTCCACCGCTGCACCCAGATTTGAGAAATCAAGGTAAAGAAGAAGGCTTTGGAGAGTCACCTCTCCGGCCACATATGGAAAGGCGTCGCGCGCGGACATCCCTAAGAACGACCGCGCCGTAAGGTAGTGATAAATAGCAGCCAGCAACGTGGCAGCTATTCCGAGCTGAAAAGAATAGGGTGCCGCAAACACGACTAGGAATGGAATCCACATCCCAATTCGTAGGAAGCACATCGTAGCTCGTGTTAACCAATTATTTCTAAGGATAAGCAGGCCAACAGCGAAGCCGATTGAACCGCCCGCAACGAGTGAGAACATCGCTTGCCGGAGCATGCCAGGAAAGCCTCGGAGAGCTTCGATATCTCCAAGCGATCGGAAATACACGAACGGATGCGGAAACCGAGCGGTATCTCTAAAGCCAACGTAAGCTGTCAGGTCATACAGAAACGAGACGACCGTAATGAAGAGAAAAACACTAACCCGATCGACCTTCCATCTCTTCATTTTGCGCCGTTCAGAATTTACTCGATGTGTGGCGGCATGAATGCTATTTCATCCGGAAACTCGGCAGCACGACCTCGTCGATTGGTTTTCCCGTCCAGTGCCATTTGGGGACGCTGTCCCAAACCTGCTCGCCTTTGTTCTGAACTTTTTCGAGCAGCTCTTCTTCGTTGAGGCGTAGATACTTACGGTTGTCGACGAGCGTTTCTCCGTCGACGATGACGGTGCGCACGTCGCGGCTCACGGCGGTTTCCATCAGCGAACGGATCGGGTCGCGCACGGCGCCGAAGGCGATGTCGCGCAGATTAACGATCGTGATATCGGCCTTTGCGCCTTTTTGCAGCCGGCCCAAATCCTCGCGTCCCAACATCTTCGCCCCGCCTAGAGTGATCGCGTTGAAGACATCGCGGGGATGGCCGGAAAGGAAGCTCTTGTCGGCGACTCGCGAAGCGATAGCCGCATAGCGCATGTCCGAGAGAATATCTTTCGGGAACGTATCCGTGCCGATACCCATGTTGATGCCGGCTTGGCGATATTTGTCGAAGGACTCCATGACAATACCGAGCTTTAAATATTTTAGCGGGCTATAAGCGACGGACGCGCCGGAGTCGGCGATGATCTTCAAATCGTCGCCGTAAGGATACGCGAGCCAGCTATGGCCGCTGATAAAGATACAATGCGACAGCGAAACTTCCGGGTCGAGAAAGCCGATTTTTTTAAGCAATTCGATCGGCGTGCAGCGCTCGCGCTGCATGACCGTGTGGAATTCGAATAGATTGATCGTAGCGTGTATCTGCACGCGCACGCCGATTTCCTTGGCAGCTTTCCGAGTGTCTTTCAACAACGCCGGCGTGCAAGAGTCGACGTGGCCGGGAAAGAGCAGCGCGGTCATGCGGCCGTTGCATGCGCCGTTGTATTTCTTGGCGAAATCGATCGCGGCTTTAAGTCCTTTACTGCCACGCTCGTCGTCCCAGTCGTACTCCAGCCGCCCTTCGCGGTCATGGAAGAATGAAACGTTCTTGTAGCTTGGTCCGGCCGCGCAGCGAATACCGACTTGATCGACCATATCGACATAGCGCTCCGTTTCGCCGCCCGCGCCGCCGATGTCGAAGGTTGTCGTCACGCCGCTTTTGAGAACATGAATCAACGAATAGCGCTGGCCGATGTCAACGTCTTTTAGGTGCGCCGAGTGCGCGCCTTCGCGCGTCGGTCCGCCGTGGGCCAAATAGTTGGACGCAAAAAAATCGGTCTTGGTCGAATCGTTGAGAATGTAATCGCTGGCGTTGATGCCGGAGTGAAAATGAGTGTCGATGAAACCGGGAGAAACCAAGCAGCCTTGGGCGTCGATCTTTTTGTCAACCGGCCGTGCATATTCCTTGCCGACGAAATCGATGCGGTCGCCGTCGAAAGCAACCACACCGTCTTTGATGATCTCGTGTTCGTTGCCATCGAAACCGACGACGTAACCGCCTTGAATCAGCGTTTTCATGGCTCGTGCCTTTCGGATATAGAATACGAATCGAGCAAGGGACTGCTCATTTTCCCCACAGCTCTTTCATAAAACCGCTCTTTTCCAAATTGTGGACGAATGAATTGTCGTAAAGGTCTTCGGCTCTCCGCTTGATCGGTGTTCCCAAACTGCGCTGGAGCTCGACCGATTCGGCAACCACCGCGCCCGGCACGATCATGTGTCGATCGACGATGTCTTTGGTGTAGACGTTATACGACACGGTCAGCGCCTCCTCGTCCTTCACACGCATGATCTTCGCGATCGCCGCTTTCGCCTTGGCGGGGTTTCGATCGGTAAAATTGATCGCTTCGGCGAACGCGGCAACCATGCGCTGCACCATTTCGGGTCGTTCGCGGATCGCACGTGAGCTGGCGTGGAGCGAGCTGTAGATGAAGGGGATGTCCAAATCGATCAGCCGGTAGGTTATATTATATCCGTCGTTTTTCGCGCGGACGTCGAGCGGCGGGGTAATCACGATGCCTTGGACGACGTTGGCTGCCATCGCCTGGTAGCGCTCGGATTGGCTGCCGCCAATCGGACGCATCGTGACATCGGGGATGTTGAATTTTTTCACCAACAAACGCGACAACCGATCGCTCAAATCGCCGGCTCGCGCCACGCCTAAAGACTTTCCTTTTAAATCCTCAAGCCGGTGAATCTCTTTCCGCGTCACCAGCACGTAGGGAAGTTTAATCAGCGGCGCCGCTACGAGCTTCACGGAGCTTCACGTCGACGCCTGCGGCTAGGGAAGGGATCGTCGCATCCGCGGCGCAGTAAAGAAATTGTATCTCGTCCGCCATGAGCGCCGCCACCGACGGGCCGCTGCCGCGGATGAAAACATGTTCCATCCTAAAACCGTACTTATTGAAAAGATGATTTTCCAGCGCTGTGTAAAGGTGAGCGAAGCCGCCGGAGACGGCGCACGTGGCAATGCGGATATTGGTCGACCGGTCTCCCGCCTTCGCGAGATAAGGGTTGGCGATCACCTGGGAACGTGTCGCGGCAATCGAAACTGCCACGAGCAAAAAGGTCTTGATCCACGCGCTTAGCCCCGCTAACAGCCTGCAATTCTGTCGCGCGGGGAAAACATTCTTCCTCATGATGGGCTCCTTCTAACGTCCAGCAGCGGCGGATGATAGTCTATTTCTTTCTGCCGCTCAAACCCTGCGGTCTGAGAGCTGTTCAGAGGAGAATTTCGCAGGAGCGGGTTAGACCGCGAAGCGAAAATGGATGATATCCCCGTCTTTGACGAGGTAATCTTTGCCCTCCAGGCGGAGCTTTCCCGCCTCTTTGCACTTCGCGTCACTGCCGTAAAGAACAAATTCGTCGTAAGGGACCACTTCCGCGCGAATAAATCCCCGCTCGATGTCGCTATGAATTTTCCCGGCGGCTTTCCTGGCCACAGCGCCTTGGGTGATCGTCCATGCGCGTACCTCATCTTCGCCGGTGGTGAAGAAACTGATGAGGTTCAATAAAGCGTAGGATGCGCGAATAAACCGTTCCCGCGCCGGCTCTTCGATCCCGATCTCTCTCAGAAAAGCCGTGCGGTCGTTTTCATCGAGCTGAGCGATCTCCATTTCGACCTTGCCTGCGAGAGCAAGCCCCTGAAGTTGGCGTCGGTCTAATTCTTCTTGATAGCTCGAGCTGAGCGACTGGCCTGCTTGTTCCTCGGACTGGTTGAAAATCACCAGCACGGGTTTGCGGCTGAGGAAGCCAAACCCTGAGGCCAGATTTTCTTCGTCTGCGCTGAAACTCAATGTTCTGAGACTCACTTCGTTTTCCAACGCTTCGGAGCAGCGGTCGAGCAATGCTTCCTCTTGGGGTCGTGCTTTTTCCTTTTTTAAACGGCTGCGCCGATTCTCGACCACCGCAAGATCCGCGAGGATCATTTCCGTCATGAGATCATTAAGCTCTTTGATCGGGTTGGCACCGGCGCCGAAATCGCGCAGCACCAGGGTGATGGCATCGACCTCGCGCATCTGCGTGACCAGCGCTTGATTCGACTTGAGGTTCTCTTCGCCCTCGCTCGGCGGAAAGTCCGTGAAGCGAATCTCCGCATAAGACGTTTTCTTAGGCTTGAAGATCTGCGACAGTTTATCGATGCGCGCGTCGGGAACCTTGATGACACCCAAGTGGATCTCTTCTTTGCCGCCGAAGCCTCCGGTTTGCGCTTGCAGCCCCGTCAGCATATTGAAGATCGTCGTTTTTCCCGCGCCGCGATGGCCGATTAAACCAACTTTCATTGAATAGCTTCTCCTGATTCGTCAGCTTACCGGAAAGCAATCTAACAGGAAAAGACCGCTGAATAAATCTGCACGCCAATGGGTCGCGGGAGATTTCGCGCGGATAAAAACGACATCGCCCAGCTTCGGCGCCGATAAAATCGGCTTACCGCAAGCTGGGCGATGACGGAACTTAAGAAAACTCGGGCCTAACGTTTCAGGGCGAGAAATACGCTGGACTGGCCACGCCGCACCAGCAGCAATACGGATGCGCTCTTTTCGCCACGCGCCATTTCCCGGTTGTAGTCCGCGAGATTTTTCACCGGACGGCGGTTGATCTGCGTAATCAAGTCGCCCGAGCGTAAGCCCGCTTCGTCGCCAGAACTCCCAGGTTTGACGTCAGTGATGACAACCCCTTCGGGACGATCCAACCCCAAGCTTTGCGCGATCTCCGGCGTGACCGGTTGCACGGCCAAACCCAAATCGCCCTCTTGACCCGCTGCGGCGACTTCATTTTCTTTCATTTCACCGACCGCTATCGGCAGCGAAACCTCCTTACCGTCCCGTACGACTTTGAGCGATACGCTGGTTCCTGGTGCGATGCGGGCGACCAAAGCCGGCAGGTCGCCAGAATCTTTAATTTCCTTGGAATTAAATTCGACAATCACGTCACCGGTCTTAATACCG
>WNGO01003327.1_pt1 | contig 10339 bp, 9 predicted proteins | sample 5400511 | NCBI WGS metagenome assembly WNGO01 (sample SAMN13153380, study PRJNA577476) | soil metagenome | isolation source: 20 cm soil or saprolite under Garry oak tree replicate 2 | place: USA:California | collected 2016-06-15
CGCGTGTCAGCACTCGATAAATACAACATCTGGGCCGTTCCTGGCCTTGTTATGACAGAGCCTGTTCTCGTCTCACCGAGGTTGATTTATGTTGAACGTGTCATCGGGATTCCTGACCTCGAGCTATTCGACCTTTCGAAGGACGGCAAGACTGCCCTTGCACTGTCCAACAAGACCGGGTCCTACCAGCTAGCAGCCTTGGATGTCAGAGGAGGCCAATTACGCCCGGTCTCTCACGGAAAAGAACGAGTAGCATGGGCTCGCATCTCGAATGACTCTGAGACTGTCTGCTTCTCCAGAGATTTTGGTGGAAAAGAGGAACATCAGCTCTTCACAGTTCCCCTAGAAGAGGGCGAGGAGGAGGAACAGCTCACACGGCTACCCCCGACCCGCGCTTTCAACTTCAACTGGTCAAACGGCGATGATAGGATCGCCCTCGCTGGAGCCACACGGGAGACCAACGCCGTCTGGACTGTCGACTCAAGCAACGGCCAACACTCACAGATCTTTCAGAACAGACACTGGGTCTTCAACCCGGAATGGTCCAAGGATGATTCTAGAATCTGCGTCTCCGCCAAGACAACAGAACACCCGACCGCACTGGAACTTGTTTTCCTGTCCCCTGAGAAGGACAATGACCCAGTAATCTACACACCAAAAGTAGACTCGGAGAATACAAATGGCGGATGGCACCCCTCCGAGCCCTGGGTACTCTTCAAGACAGACGCCAGAGGCCGATACGAACTCGCAGTCTACAAAACAGACACCCGAGAACTCAGCTATCTCAATGGCGCCGATCTAGGCCTCGACTTTCCGGTCTTCGCATGGATGCCTGACGGCAAATCCGTTTATTATCTCGCTACGAACAACGGCAGGACCCGGCTCTACATCGAACCGATCGACTCATCCGAACCTCCGCGAGAGATTCTCTTACCCGAGGGCTACCATGCAGGCTTCTTCGGCACCTCGGTGAAAGTAGCCAAGACAGGCGAGTATTTCGTCTTCTCATGGTCGTCACTGTCCAGCCCGCCCACACTATCTAGACATGATCTGAAGAGTGGAAGAGTGGAGACGCTCAACGAACATTTCACGGACCTTCCGCTAGGAAGAGCGGAACCAGTTGTCTACAACTCGTTCGACGGTCGACCCATACATGGATGGTTCCTCAAACCGACACGACAGGAGGGAAGGAGCCCCTGCGTCCTCTGGATCCATGGCGGCCCAGCCTGGGAAGTCGCAGACGTCTGGAACCCTGCCATCCAGTCCTTCCTAGTCGCAGGATACACACTATTCGCGCCAAACATTCGCGGCAGCACGGGCTACGGCGTAGAGTTCCAGAACTTGAACATACACGATTGCGGCGGTGCAGATCTCAAAGATGTAGAGGAAGCGGCCAAGTATATCAAAACCCGACCAGACGTAAACCCGTCGAAAATCGCACTGGTCGGCGCAAGCTATGGTGGCTTCATGACATTCCTCGCCACCACAAAAATACCTGACTACTGGGCGGCTGCCGCAGCAATCGTCGGCATCACAGACTGGAAGGAAATGTACGAGCTGTCCGACGCCGCCTTCAAGAGCTTCATTGAAAGATACTTCAGAAAACCAGAAGAGAACCCAGAACTCTACTATGACCGTTCTGCGATAAACTTCGCCCAGGACCTAAAAGCGCCACTGCTCATATGGCATAGAGGTAACGACTCAAGATGCCCACTTGCCCCCGTCCAGAAGTATGCAGACAGACTCCGTGAATTGGGAAAGGACTTTGAGATGAACGTGGTCTGGGATGAAGGCCACGGGTTCCAGAAGACGGAGAACCTGGTCCGCCAGTACAAGGCGATCATCGAATTTCTGGACAGGAAGATAGGCTCCTCAAACTAACAGAACCGGACCCGGTCAAAAGAGCACTACGATCAACCCTTCGAGTTCTGGTACGAAGGATGAGCCCGGACCGATAGGATAGTCACGCGACTAATCGCGATTCGATCGTGTGCTTTGATTGCCAGTTCTTGTTCCATTCGTGACGGGTTGGCGTGTAGATGGTTCGCGCCAGTCGTTCCGCCGACCCGACATCTATCACTTTCAGCTGTCTCTCGACTATTGCTCAGACACGAGGACGAAACTGGTTTGGCGGATCTGGTCGGTTCATTGTCAGCCAGCTCTCCGAACTAAGAACAACAAGACTACACATCATCAAGTCATGGAGGCTGTAAGACCCGCAGTGCAGAACTGGTCGATAATGGTAGAGGTCGTCAGCCTCCTGCCTAGCTCTTGAAGATTTTTTACGAGCACACACTGTTCATGGGCGGGTGATAATCGAAGGTACCGCTATAAGCGGACGCCTCGGAAAGCTAAGTTGAGAGGCCGGAGGATGAAAGCTGTCGTCCTAGTCTTGGCTGACACGGAGACCCATGAGGATCGAGGTCGGATCAGAAATGCTCTGGAGACTGCAAATGAATTCAAGGATGCTGGAGACGATGTCAAACTGATCTTTGATGGCGCGGGTACAAAATGGATTCCAGAAATCTCAAAGTCAGATAACAAGTATAATGAACTCTACACGGGGTTGAAGGACAGATCTCTAGCCTGCAAGTACTGCGCCGCGTCTTTCGGCGCTACGAAAGGAATCCAGGATGCTGGCGTTCCTCTGCTGGATGAATACCACGGTCACCCTAGCCTCAGAAAATTGGTCTCGCAGGGGTACCAAGTAATCTCGTTCTAGTCTCCCGCGCAGTCATTTAGGAGGCGTCTTGGTGAGCCAGCCGTTAACGCTGGCGATTACCTTTCCAATCTTCTCCGGTGTTCACCGTTTTTTATGTCGCTGGAGTCAGGCGCGGTCCACTTCTCTCCGGGAAAACAATCTCTGGATTCATGCGTTTGGCGCGTTGTGTAGGCATCTATTTTAGCAACGTAGGCCCGCTGTTCTACTAGATAGAGATGGGTAAGAAGGAAGAGCGGAAGGAGTCTAAGAAGCAGAGCGAGGTTTCGAAGGCTGCGAAGGGGTTCTTCTACGGTATGGCGCTGCATGGAATGGTAACCTACGCTTTGAGGCTGAGAATGCACATGGAGAACCTGTTCATGCTTATCACCATGGGTGACATGCTAGGGATACCTGTACTACCGCCCTACTACAGTCTCAGGCTCCTTCCCTACGCGGTCCCGTCTCTGAAGACATGGAAGCAGACACTGCTCAGAGATCGAGACATTACCGACTCACTGTACTAAGGAGCTGTCAACGGACGGCCATGAGCGCTGCGGTCAGTCCAGGCATGGCCGAGTACTTCGCATCCAATCCTGACCTCAGGTACATTCTTTTCGGTGGAAAAGGCGGGCTAGGTAAGACAACCCTATCCGCCGCGACCGCCCACTGGCTAGCGCGAAGAGGAAAGAGAGTCTGCGTCTTTTCGACGGATCCCCAGGCGAGCCTCTCGGACATTTTCGAGAGGAAGATCTTCGGCCAGGGAGAGGTCGAACTCGCCTCAAACCTCTATGCTGTTGAGATCGACGCCGATCGGAGAATCGCAGAGTATCAGGAGGAGATTAGGAACAAGATCAAGGACATGTACAAGATGGAAACGATTCCCGAGGAGGTGGAGGATTACATCAACTCGTCCGCCGCGGAACCAGCGATGGCCGAGTCAGCCACGTTCGACGCCATGGTTGAATTGATGACCGCAGGCAAGTTCGACTACTACGTGTTCGACATGATGCCGCATGGACACGCAATAAGATTCCTGGGCATGGCCGACATTCTAGACCAGTGGGTCGAGAAGATCGTCACCGTGAGGAAGAAGGCTGGAGAGTACGGGGAGGCTGCGACTGTTATGGGCAACAAGGGAAGCCTTGTCCAGGAAGATCTCGTCCTGAAAGAGCTAGAGTACATCAGAGGACGCCTCGACTTTGTCAGCACAATGGTCCGCGACCGAAAACACACCGCGTTCTTCTACGTGCTCATTCCCGAACTAATGCCCATTCTAGACACACGAAAAGCACTGGAGATGTTCAGAGAGTTCAACGTGACAGTGAGCGGAGTAGTAGTGAATCAAGTATATCCGAAAGAGTTGAAGGACCAGACGGATGTTCCAGGCTTCTTGAAGAACAAGATATCCTCGCAGCAAGAATACGTTCACCAGATCCAGAATGAGTTCGGGGGCCTCATCAGAGGAATTGTGCCGATGCTTGACCGGGAGCCGAAAGGTCTTCAGATGATATCGAAGGTAGCAGACATACTTTACGGGTCCTAACGACCATGGAGACAGCGAAGCCCGGCGAGTCATTCCCGTCTTTCGTGTCAGCAAAGAAGGGATTGAAGTATCTCTTCTTCGGCGGGAAGGGCGGAGTTGGAAAGACAGCACTAGCCGGCGCAACAGCCTACTATCTCTCAGAGATGCTCGGAAAGAAGACGCTAATCTCTTCCACCAATCCCGTCCACAGCCTCTCAAGCCTCTTCGGCCAAGACCTCTGGAAGAAAGGGACAAGGAAGATCGAAGGAACAAAAAACCTCTACGCAGACGAAATAGACATTTCGTCAACCATAGAGAGGTACAAGGGCGAGATCAAGGATCGGCTCGTCCAGTTTCTCAAGTTCGCAGACATCCCAGTTGATGTTGAACCGTTTATCGAAATCGCCACAACGAATCCTTCCTTCGAGGAATCCGCCATGTTCGACGACATGGTTGATCTGATCCTCAGCGGGCAATATGACGCCTACGTCTTCGATACAGCACCAGTCGCCCACACCTACAGACTGCTGGGCATGTCAAAGGTCTACAACCTCTGGCTCAACAAGATGATCAAGAGCCGTCAAGAGTCAATGTCTCTACGCACAAAACTTTCCTTCCGCAAAGAGAAAATAATCCAGGAGCTGAAAAAGGACCCACTGCTGATCTCGCTGGCCGGAACCAAAAAGAAGACGGAAGAGGCCAGAGAAATCCTAACGGACTCGGAGAAGACGGCATTCTTCTTCGTGACACTGCCACTAGCACTGCCTATTGCAGTGATTGAACGGTTCATCACCTGGGTCCAAGCCTTCCAGATACCCATCGGAGGGGTCATCGTCAACGAAGTCATTCCAAAGATTGACTCCGAAAAATTGTCGCCGTATGTCGCACACCGGATGGAAGAACAGGCAGGCTACTTGAGACTGGCTGAACAGAAGTTTCCAGGAATGATACGGGCAGTGCTACCATTGTATGAAAGAGAGGTTAACGGCCTGGACATGGTTTCCAGGATGGCCCAAAGCCTGTCTTTAGGCTCAGAATCGAGAATCTGAACGGTTTCTCGGCTTTTATATCTTATAAAGGCTCAAAATCATCCGGTATTCTTATATTTTCACCGCCCAGACGCACTACATGATCATCGTTGTATGAATCGCTCATAGTAATGCTGAGCGGCATCATCGTCTACGGGATCGTCTACCAGTTCTATGTGAAATGGTTCGACCGGAGCGTCGTCCAGTCCGACCCCAACCGTCCCACACCAGCCCACACCTACCTAGATGGTGTCGAGTTCTTCCCATCAAACAAGTACGTCATGCTAGGCTGGCACTGGAAGAGCATCGCCGCCCTAGGACCCGTAACCGGTCCCGCCCTAGCAATAGTCTGGGGATGGCTGCCCGGATTCCTCTGGATCCTGATCGGTAACTCGCTGCTCGGCTGGCTGCACGATTACAACTCGATGATGACATCAGTCAGGAGCGAGGGAGCCTCGCTAGGACCCCTCACTTACCAGATAATAGGAAAACGAGCCAGGCGGGTCCTAGTAGCGTTCCTCGCCTTCTATTCCATCCTGATTTTCGCCGCATTCCTCGGCGCTCTCCTACCAATCGTCAAAAACCAGGCATTCGTAGGCGCGTCAGCAATAGTCGCGTTCATGATCATCGCTGTAATTGGCGTCGCCTCAGGATATGCAATATTCAAGGCCAAGATCAACGTAGTTGCAGTGACGATCGCGTCACTGGTTGGAGTCGCCCTAACGGTCTATCTGAGCACCGCAGTATTCGGCTCCGCGATTGGGACAGCCTTCACAAGTGCAATCCCTGACCCGCAACTGCAGGAGGACGTGCTCCTAGCTTCAATGCTGGTCTTTAGCATACTCGGCGCGGTCCTCCCGCTCTGGAGCTTTGCAATGCCGATAAACTATCTCGGATTCTACGTCGCCTACTTCGTTGTAGGCGCGATCGTCGCTAGCTCCTTCATCGCGCCCCAGACGTTCACCTCTCCCATGTTCACAAATTGGTTTTCGCCCGTCGCTATCGGAGCGGGAACCGGACTCATCAACAACGTCGCCTTTCCCTTGTGGCCTCTGCTGTTCGTGACGATCGCGTGCGGAGCCTGTTCCGGTTGGCACGGGCTCATCGGATCCTCCCTCTCGTCAAAACAGCTCGACACCGAATCGGACGCCCACTTCGTGGGCGGTGGCGGAATGCTTCTTGAAGGCGTCCTAGGACTCACCTCGGTCGTGGCAGTCGCTGCTCTCACGAGCAAGACCGGATGCGCAGGATCACTAGGCCTCTACGTTTGCGGAGGCGCTCAATATCTCGGAACATTCGGAATAGGATCCCTAGTTGGGAAGGGGATCATGGCTCTGATGGTCATCATCCTCGGACTAACATTGACTCAACTGGCTTTGCGGTTTGCGAGACTCGCAATATCCGAGATGGTCAAACTGCCTGCCCTGAAGAATGTCTACGTCACATCCATCATCGTGTCCATCATCACGTTCGTATTAACAAGCTCCCGGTTTGGAGCTCCTTGGGGATTCATCTGGACACTCTTCGGAGGGTCCAACCAACTTCTCGCGGGCGTTACGCTCCTCGTCGCAACCCTATGGCTGACAAAGTCAAGACGTAGAGGTATCTTCACTGGCATACCTGCAATATTCATGCTAGTCACCACTATTGCCGCCCTAGGCTACACGGCCTACGCCACCCTGGACATTGCTCTCACCACGAACATCGCGACGTCTGCCACCCGTGCATACGGCAGCGCAGTTGCTGGGGTCATCGCAATCATACTGACCGCGCTGGGACTAGTACTCTCCTACGATGGCTTCAAGGCCTACCGGGGAATAAGAAGCGGCCTAGCAAGCACACCGTCAATCTCGACAGGAATATCGCGGGCCTCCCCCTCTGACAACAAAGAGGCGACAAAATCAGCAGCACCGAGAAGTCCCGAAGATTTCAGCACCACGTAGAAAGATCTGTTTTTCTAGATCAAGGACGAGCTAGATTCCCAGTCGGTACTCATGGCTTTAGCTGACGTCGAGATCGTCGCAATCCTAGCAGTCGCCCTCATCATCACCTACTTTATCGGAACATACTGGAAGCACAGGATCCTCAAACGATATGCCCATTGGTTCGAGGACAAATTCTCCCGGACGGCTAAAGTTCGTTACAAATCGTTTGGACATGCGGGCCTCAGAATAAAGTGTGAAATGAACAATCCATCCGACGGGTACAAAGAGCTAGAATTCGCCCTCTCACTCGGTGCGAGAGAGAATCTAGTCTACTATCCGTACAAACTGGTCGCGAGGGACTCTGACAAACTAAACTGCTGGGCTACCCTGACTGACCCAGTCAAGTTCCAAGTTGAGATCACGAGGCAGAGAAAGAAAGCGAAACTCACCTGGGAGACAGCCGGCACTGAGGAAGTCAAGATCCCCCAACTCAGCGAGTTGGGCTACAAGGTCTATTCAAAGGGCCCAGATTTTGCGAACCGACTCGTCGAGAGGAGCGGCGTAGTCGCCAAGCTCAAAGACCTAGACACTGTTGATTCTCTGGAGCTTGAGGAGGAACCGTCGAGGCTCCACCTGGTAGCGAGTCTGCGCATGGACGATCTGCCTAAGCTGATCGACCTTATCTCTCTGGTCGGAAGATCTATCTAACGAGAAACCCGGGTCGAGGCCAACGGGCCGGAACGCTCCAAGGTTTCCAATATCTTCGCTCTCAGCTCCTCGTAGCTCGGAAATCTGCTGAAGACCTTTCTCCCCTGAATCATGACGCAGGGAGTCTTCAGGATTCGATGCCTTATCGATAACCACACTCCTTGAGGGGATGCGGAGTCCACTGGATCCAACAGTACTAAGCCACCGAACTCTGCCTTGAGCTTCTGTGCCATCTCTGAGAGATGGAAATATTGTTTCTTAACATCCTCCGGATAGTCTTCTAGCTGTTCCGAGTAGGGGGACATGCCTGTCGCGTGCATGACCTCCATGCAGTGTTGACAGTGGGCGAATAGAGTGGGCATGATGCCGACAAAAGTGACCGTCAGGGGACGACTAGTCTTTGGCAACGAGAGACCCAACACTGCGCTATTGTATTCTTCATTGGAGCATATAAGTGCTCATTACAAACCGGTTCTTGCCGCCGGAGACCAATGCTAAGCGAAGAAAATCTGGCTTATCGAGATGTTCGGATCCTATGCGGTTTGTGCGAGGGGGACGATTTTGCGCAGCATCCTGCTTGCCTTGAGAATTTCTATCCCGATCACCTTTCCGTTCTTTCCCAGTTCTAGGTTGATGTCCGGCGCCAGCTCTACGAAACCCTCCTCGGGACCCTTCGAGATTACAATGTAGAGGCTGTCGCTCTCCCGGTCGTACAGCGCCTTCCGCATCTTCTCAGCCAATTCTACTCCACCTTGCTCCCTTAGCTCTTGACGTTTCTTGCTCTTTGCTTATTGGGTGTATAGTTACTATTTCAACTCCTTCCTTTGTTTGATCGTACGCTCTCATGACCAAACGCTCGCGCCTCCTGAGCCTGACCTGTTTTACGGCTATGAGGTGATCTGTTTCTCTGTCTTGATATCGCCGGTCAGCTTTCTCGAAAATTATCCTCGGCAGGTCCACGGGAAACTTCCTCATCTCCAATCTAGTCCTAAGGTGTCCATTGTAAGTTATCTTCGCCAGGACCTGCGCCATCCGTCTCCTTTTCGGTCAAGGGCTCCTAGTGTCGGAGGTTCATGAGAGTTAGAGGCACAAGTTCGCTAGTCAGTTTGATTGCTAGTTCTTGTTCCATCCGTGAGGGGTTGGCGTACAGCTGTTCGCGCCAGTCGCTCCGCTGACCCGACATCTGCAAGGTTGAGCTTATCGACAGGATCGCAGCTCGACTGCACACGGACATTTCAAGAAAAAAGGAGGAGAGACGTTTTCTGTTGTTGGGTGTGGCTAGGATATTGTGTAGCTTGTCAGCTGGAACGTCGCTGAGCCTGTGGCTCCGTCTACACCGACTCCGTTTTCGAAGAAGAAGCCGCTGCCGAACGAGAGTCCGACGTCCTTGATGTTAGATATCGACGCCATGAAGGCTGCCAGGTCGAAAGTGCCCGGGTGGCCACACAGGTCGGACCAGTTCATCGGGTTCAGGCTGACCTGTAGAGTTATTGGGCCATTGGAGCCTCCGCCCGTCGGGGAGAACTGGTAGTAGCCGCCAGGACTGACGGTCGTTGCTGGGACTTGATTGTTGGACCACCAGTAGTCGAATTCGTTCGCGACTACCGCGTGTTGGCTGTTGCCGTTGAGGCCGAGACAGGAGGACATGCCGGCCTGTGGGAGGTTTGACGTGAAGTACAGTCGCACTGATCCCGGACAATTATTCGGCGCCGATGCTGGGCAGCCGCCGTTCGGGTTACCCGCGAACATTGTGGATGAGGATGAGGTGAGGACCTTTATTGTGGCTGTAAGCGTATTGCTGGTTGTTAGGCTTGCTGTGAAGCCGTTGGTCATTAGGTTGGCGAAACCTGCAGGAGTTGCTGTAGCGTCGGGAAACAGGAATTCGACGCCTCCCGTTGGGACTGTATTAGCGTGACTCGTCTTGATCTTCGACCCGAACAGCTCTAGAATTGCCCATTGTGAACCGGTCATCGGAAGCGACGTGTCCGCGTAGACAGTTACGACTGGAACCAGTAGAAGCGACGTGACCGCTAGAATCGCGACTATTGAAATAATTGGCTTCAAGTTTTTTTCGCGGGGCTACTTCAAAATCTCTGCGTATTTATCGAACAGGTATACAATCGGGGACATGTGACAATGTATCGTAGTCCGAAAATGTCGAGTCTCGATATGAAAGCCACGGAGTAGTAGCTTCGTTCTTTCCCCGGACCTAACGGTTTCTGGAGCTTAGTCGGGCTATTGCTTCTCGTTTCGCCTCTTCGAGGACACTGTCCAGGATCTTCTGTGCGTTGCGAATTTTGGCCGACTTGAGGTGGAAGACTATGGTGGCGTCGTCGAAGTGCAATCTTAGCATTTGATGCACGAGGTCACGGACGATCTCGCTCAATCCTTGCCAGTCTGGACTCCTCTCTATGTTGACGCTTCAATTTGCTGTTACCTTCGAGGCTGCGGATGC
>WNGO01019538.1_pt1 | contig 10339 bp, 5 predicted proteins | sample 5400511 | NCBI WGS metagenome assembly WNGO01 (sample SAMN13153380, study PRJNA577476) | soil metagenome | isolation source: 20 cm soil or saprolite under Garry oak tree replicate 2 | place: USA:California | collected 2016-06-15
TTGGGCTGCGGAGATCGTCGACGCCATCACGGTATGTAAGGTGATGGTGCTGCTTTTTTCGCCCAGCGCTAATAACTCGCCCTCGGTGCGCCGCGAGGTGATGCTCGCCATACACCGGGGAGTTTGGATCGTGCCGTTTCGTATCGCAGACATCGAGCCCTCGGCTGCGCTCGAATACTACCTAGGTGGCCATCAGTGGTTGAATGCCTTTCCTCCGCCCATGGACCCTCACTACGAGAGGTTGTGTACCTGCATTAACACGCGGCTGGCGTTGCCCTCCAATCCGCCGTCACCGGTGTCTGATCCGGCGTGGCCCGCCGGCGAACCCCATCTCAGCACGATGCACCCACGCCTGATGATCGAACCCGCGAATCTTCGCCGCCTGGAATCGACGCTGGCGGTGTACATCGGGCCGTTCGCCGAAGTAGCCGTGCACCGAGCCGCGGCTACCGCCTCCACCGTCGATGCGCTACTTCAGACGCTTGGCGGACAGATCGATTCCGAGACAGACCGGCGCAAGTTCATTAGTGGTTGCCAATGGCTGCGCCAACCTGACTAAGGTCCCTCACGCAAGGCTGCTAATGCCTTCCTGAGGCTGATCCGCAGTCGATTGAAGGACAACCCAAGTTCGGCGATCTCATCACCACCACTCTTGGCCGGAAACTCTGGTGCGTCCATGTGTCCCTTGCTCACTTGATCGGCGATAGCGGACAGTTTGAGGACCGGTCGCACGACTAGCGTGGTCATCAGGATATTGCCGACTACGAACAGAAACAGAAACAGTCCCAGGAGTACGTATACGAAGCTGCTCAGCAGCGCCTCCGCGTGCCGCACCGGCACGGCGTAGGGCACGCTGACAATTTGTGCCCCAACGACATCGTTGAGCTGCCAGCCAAATCCGTTGGCGGTGCCATATTTGTCGAGCATGCTCTGCGGTGCCCCGTTGACACTGCTGTGGCATTCGAGACAGGTCTGATCGACGACCCGTAGCGGGCGCGCCAGGTAGAGAGTCTTGCCGATCGGGGTGTCCCGCTCACCGATCAGCTCCTTGACATCGGCGTTATCTCGCAGGTGGCGTACCACATCCGCTTCCCAGTCATCGGCGCGGTCGAGCGGGTTCGTCGGATTGAGCGTGGCTTCCCGGTAAGTATAGTCGGGAAATTTCTGGCGGAGATTCCTGAAGTATTCATTGGCCGAGTAAGCGGCGACTCGTTGCGGTAGAAACCCGTAACGCGACTGAGTCTTCAGGAGCGGACTGATCTGTCTGTTGGTGTACAAGCGCACCGCTAGCGCGGACTCCACCAGCAGCCGTGCGTTTCCCTGAACTTCACGGCGTGCGTTTTCGTGCAGCAGCCGATCGGCGACTCGGTAACTCACCGCCAGGCCTATGAGGGACACGACTGTCAGGACGACATTGATTTTGAGAAGGAGTCTCATCGCGGTTCATCGCGTTGTTGAGGTTCTGATTTGTCCGGAGCGGAGTTGCCTTCGGATCGCGACTCATCGGTTGAGGCTGCCGGCGGATGCAGGATCGGTTTCCATTCGGGAAAGAGAGCTTGGTGCGCATCCATGGCTGCAAAGAACGCTGGATCCTTGAGGCGACCGCGAAATCGCCCGATGAAGCCGCCGCGCCACTCACGCGGTATCGTTAACCAGGTTCGGATGTCCGAATAGCTAACGGGGCGAACCACTCGTGGTGGGACGGTCTCTGGCAGCTCGATGAATCTAGGAAGGGGATCGCGGAATGCAGCCGGCATCTTGTCGAGGAATTCGACCGGCGGCGATAGCTGCGGGGCCACGTCAAGCCAATCCTCGCGCCGAAAGAAATGGTTCGCCCCGGTCTCTTTGCCGACAGGGGTGGCGGCAGCCTCGGGCAGCACGATCGTTGTGGCACCCTGCTCAGCGAAGACCGCATTGGATCGCTCGTCGGCGCTGAGCAGCATAACCGCCTCATGGCCTTGTATGCCCAGGCGTGTTCCCAAGATCCGTATCGGCGGCCCCGATTTGACATCCGCCTTCACCCAGCCCTTGAGCACAAACAGGGTGGTAACCTCCGCGCGCTCGATAAAGTAGACGTCGGTGGACGGGCCTAGTCCGATCAGATTCCCCTCCGACCCTGCAACCACCAGCAACGCACGCGGACCTGTTTCGATCAAGTCTCCGGCAAGCAAAGGCACGCCTCTAGAGCCAGTCATCAGCGTATCGTGTCGTACTATCGTGAACGGTTCGCCGTCGGCAACCGACACGAGGCCAGCGAAACCCGCGCTCGTGCGTTTGGCCTCAATGAGGGAGGCGCACAAGGCAAGGCCGATCAGTGAGATCCATCGGACCTGAACCACACGCTGGTGAGACCCGCCGCTTTCTCCGATCGACGTTACTTGTTGTTTCCTGATCACGCACACGTCCGGCTTGATCGCAGAGGGACCTGTCCCCGAAGGTGAGCCTGCGTAGCTTGGCCCCTCCTCAGTGTAGCGCGAAGGCGCGCGTTACAGGCGGCGGGCCGGCGGGACGACGCCCGCAACCCCTGCGGCCGGGTCGGCGACCGGACCATGCGTGCCTTCTTGGCCAAGGGCGTTACCGGCGGGCTAGTGGAGCATGCTCCGCGCGGAAGTAAGCCAGTCGCTCATGCGACCCGCGAGTTCCGGGAAGAAAACAATGAACCCCGTGCCAAGCGAGATGGCCGCATACGCCACCACGCGCCAGGTGAGACCACCAAATAGGGAGATCTGTCCGGGCGTGGTTCTCCATATGTAACTCATGACTGTATCGCGCTCGAGTGCGACGAGTAGTCGCACGGCTATCAACGTAGTGAGAGCGATAGCGACCGCGTCCAATGAGAGCCAGTAAACACGGCCCTGGAATGAGTAGAGAAGGTGGCCGGCGAGCAGAAGCAGCAGCGCGCCGAAGACGATTGTGAAGCCCGAGACGAGGCGGGTAAGCACGCCCCGCAGCACGATCGCTGCATGAAAGAATACGGCATTCTCCATTTGTTCGAGCGCGGTCCCCAAGGGACCCTCGCACTTGGCGTTTTCGCAGTCTGTGTGCCAGCGCGTGACGTCAAGGATCGACACAAAACGCTTCAGGATGTCGTCGATTGCTTGCCAGTCATTGCGCGAGAGCAAGGAGTTGGCCTTTTCACCCGGATGCCGCCCGCGCAACTGCCCTAGACTGTCGCCGATCTCGGAGGCCAGTTCTCCGGGTCGGACGCGCTGGTGCGCTGTGTCGTCGGCCGGCACTTGTGAAAGGAGCCGGCGCGCTCGTTCCATGGAGGCAAACAGGGGCGCGAGCTGATAGAAGCGCGGCTCTTTGAACGAGATATGCCAGGGAAAGGCAGTCTTTCCGACTGCTTGAAAAGCCTGGATTTCGGGGTGGTGCTCCAGTGCATCAAGCGCACGCAACACCGCTCGACCCAGCCGTGCGGAATGAGTGAGCGTGTGGCCGATCACGGCGGCTACACACAGCGGCCCAAAAAGAACGAAAGCGCTGAATGCACGCCCGTCCACGGTACCCACGTAGAACCGCCCGTAGAAGAGCGCCAACAGGACGCAGATGGTGACTGGCACCACGCCCAGGCCCATCCTTTGCTCCGAGGAACCTAATACCTCCTTGGGATCGATCGCGGCGCTGCGGGCACTTTGCTCGAGCAGAGCGCCAATGCCAACGGCACTCCCTGGCAGTAAGCCGAGGTATGCTCGGTGGAGGTTCCAGGTCCCCCACCAGAAGAGCGCTACGCAGACCGCAACGATGCAAGCTGTGGGCGAAACCAAGCTTCCCAGATCGGTGGCTCGATCTGCAAAAAGAAGCGCCTCCACCGGCTCCCAGTGGTCGATGACGAGATCCGTCAGCTCGGCGACAAACGCGCCTACCCCGAGCAGCGCGGGAAGCCTGCGCCATCGCGCGAGAGCGTCTCGACGGGCACCTATGTCGCCGAAGACTGCAACTACGGCGGCGAGCAATGCTACGCCGGCCATGACCCGCCCTAACAGCCAACTGGTGTGTGGAGGCGTGAGCGCCATGAGGACTGCGAAGACAGCTGCAGTAAAGACAACAAGTCCTGCGCGCGCGACGCCAACCCGACCGTGTGGCGCTCTGGGCCAGAAGGCGCGGGTGAGACTCCAGAGGACGTACAAGAGACCGCATGCCGCGCAGACCCAGACGCCGTACTTTGCATACTCAAGCGTGAGGCCAATGGCGTTGGAGGCGTAGATGGCACCGACTTTCAGCGCCCATAACAGGAGCGCCACGGTCGCGCCCCACATTGCTGCAAGTCCGGCAGAGCGCTCCGCGCCACAGGCGGGTGCGGCCTGTACCCCATGCGCGGCGTGATGCGACATCGCAAATATTTGCTTCCATGCGAAGCGCTGCGACCACTCTTGATTTGCATAGGCAGCGGCGCGCTCGGCGGTCCAGCGCCAATACCATATCTGAGCTATAAAAAGACTGAGAAGAAGCGCCACGGTCTCAACGAACGGCAGATGATGCGAGTTCAGATATTCATCAAGAAAAGCACCTTGAGAAGCTTGCTCGTTTGGCTTGCACGACACGTAAGGGCGCGCGCCTGCCCCTGGGGTGGAGCAGCCGGTGCCGCGAGAAACGGCTAGGGGAAGCAACACATCGCGACCGACGACACTAAGCCAGACGGCGGGCGAGCACTCGGCATCAATATCCGGGTCGCCCTCACCGCACCGCCCGTGTTTTGCGCGTGCGATGCGTCGCTCGCTTGGCGCGCGCGGACTGTTGTAGTCGACCGTTATCTCTGGGTGGCCGAGTAGAAGGGCCAACGCGTTGAACACGCCCTGGGCGGGCGAGCCACCGAACTGGTGCGAAGAGAGCGTGGATGGCTGAGTCCACTGCTGGGTGCGCGGGTTCAAGGGGTAAGTGGACGCGATGACGGTCCCGCGTACGAAGCCCGCCGCATCCGGGTGCAGGTATACGAGGCTGCTCTCGAGAGTGAACGGGAGGATATTGGGGCGATGCAGAGCAATCTCCTGCGCGAGATAGACGTGATCGCGCTTGTCGGTTGCCAGCACGCCGATCGCTGAGATCTGCCGGTCGTTGAGAACATCGAACAAGCCCGACACCATGGTTTCAACAGTGGCGGCCGTCAGTTCGGGTGTCTCCTCGGGCAAGCGGTCGGTAGGCAGCAGGCCCTCACCCAGATTCAGCGATACCTCAGGTGCTCGAGGCGCGAGCGGCGCCGGTGTCGCCGCTTGAGCACGCTGCAGCTGGGCCCGAAGGCGGGAGATGTGTAGGGGAAAGTGTGCGACGGTCGCGCACGGCAAAGGGTCCTGACCGGGCCTGGGATGCTGATCGTAGCCTTCCGGGTCTGCGATACAGCTCTCGCAGGCAGCCGGCTCGGCACTACCCGGCGTCGATAGGACATTGCTCCCCCAAGCGGTGTTGGCTTCTACGAGTAAGCCGACGTGTAGTCCACATTGCCAGCCCTGGTCCGTGCGACCGAGATAACGTGCGATGGCTGCGAGCGCCTCCGGGTCGGAGCGCGTCGTGGCGCGAAAGGTCGCGAGGCCGGACTGCTCTAGTATCTTCGGATTGTTAGTGCTCGTCGCGCTGCCGGTCACTAGGTCGAACCACGCGCGTGACCCCGCAGCCAGCCGGTGTCGCACGGCGGCATCCCGAAGCGCGAGATCGAGCGACGGTGCAGATCCAGAATACGTGGGGCCAAGAATGCGGACGGCACCTGCGTTCCAGATGGAGTCCTTTGCTTGCGGAGCGAAAGGCTTGTTCCACTGCAGTGATAGGTCGAGCGCCGTCGCAAGAGCGGCGGCGTGAACCCCTCCGGTCGCAGTTTCGCCGACAAGCAGAACCAAAAGGAGTGTGGGATCAGAGCCGGGCTCGAGATCCGTGCGACGGAATAGGAGCGCGCCCGGCGTCAGCTCGTGGACTCTGGAATATGGCCACACCGAGCCCTTCGGTTGCACGTCGGCGGCGGCAGGCTCCACGTCGACCAGATCGAACCCGCTCAACGAATAGTGCATCTCGGCGGCCGCGGCTTGCAGCGCGTCAAGCATCGGGTCGAACATCCACTGCAGATTCAGGCCGGGATGCTTGAGCCAGAAGAGCGGCTCGGGTCCGATGGCGTTCGCGACCAGTGACAGCGGACGCAGAACCGGTGACGGCGGAATTTCGGCAACGACCGCCGTCGCCTCGGTCTTGAGCCGCGGCTGCGGCGAAGTGGAAGGGGTTCGAGAACGATCAAGGCTCGGCTCCGGTGAGCGCACAAGCCATGCTCCGGCTGAGGTCACCCCGAGCAGAACCAGCAGCATGGCAAGCGGGTTCGGGAAGCGGCCTTGTTTGTCCTGGGAGCTCATCGATTCACCCGTAAACGAGCGTTACGGTCGCGGCGAAGACGGCGTTCGAGCCGTGCGGGGCCGCTCGTGCATTCTACTGTAGGAGACCCCCCCGTCGTCTCACCAATGAGGTCCCAAGTTCATTCGCGAGTGATTCGGAATAGACCGTTTACCTGGTCAATGCGACTCAAGTGATTCCGACACGAGAGTGAGATAGTGCGCGTTGCAGCAACAGATATTGTTCGAGCCCAGATCACCGTAACAGGGTGAGGGTCGGAGTGTGCCCGTCGCGGTACCTACCGCGCCGCTGGCTGCTGGGCATGGGTACGGGGCCGCTCCAGGCGGAAGAAATCGGCGTCGACAGGCCGGATCAGACTGCCCGAATCAGATGCATGTCCTCCTGCAGCGCGCCGCAGCGCGAAACTCTCGTGGTCCGCCTCGCTGTAGCCCTTCCACGTTCTTGAGCAGACGCTCCCTCCCGGTGGTTGCGGCTGGGCTATTCGGAGCGGATGGCAATAACCTGCTGATCCTGTTATGTTTTTTGTACAGCGAGTGAGTCAGCCAGTTTTTCGGACGGAGTCGCCATGGTTGCCGTTTCCAGGTAATCATGCCTCTCTGTTTCTAGGTATTTAGGGCGTCCTGCGGGGGGAACTAGGCTGAAATCGTTTAGAGCGACGCCAGGCGCAGCGCGAATCATAACGACGCAGCCATTTAGGGCGCGCTGTCGGAGGAGCGTGCTAGTAGCCGCGGTGCACGCTTCCTTCGCTTACTGTGGAAATACCTCATCACCCGTCGGTTCGTAGTGCGGTATTCCGTTCATCTCGTGCCGAAAGGTCGACAGCGCCAAGTACATCTTATTGCGCGCACGGCTTTGATTGCCGAGCGGCCGATGCTCGGGGATGCAATGCCATGGGTTATAGGAGAGCTTCTTTTCGAAGTTAATCTGGCTCGGCGAGTCGAAGGTTTGCTTCGGGATACGGATCGTTGCCACCGAGACGCGTGGCGAAAGCCGCTCCGGCCAAAGAACCGCGGCGTTCTCAATCGGCATCAGGAACGGATCGGTCTGCAGCTGCACGCGAAAGTCGATCTCGACATCGCCTGCATTCAATGCCCGAACCATTGCCTCGCGCAGGTAGTTGTCCGGCGGTCGCAGCGGCAGGCGCGGTATCGGTGTCCGCTTCGCCCACTTGGGCCAGAACGAGTACTGCATGGCCTGGCCTTCACCGAGCAGGTACGGCACACAGCTGAAATAGGGCGCCTCGAACGGACTGCTCTGGGTCTTGATCCAAAGGCCCTGCATGATGAAGTCCAGCAGGTGCGAATCATGGAAGTTGATGAAGTAGAACGTCGGGGCGTTCTGCAGGCTTGCACGCTGGAGTTGGGCATTGGCGCGAACGTCGGGGGTCACGAAAGTCGGTGTCGAGACGCCGAAGAAATCCTGGGTGAACTTTTCCTCTTCCATCAGCTTCGGCCCCGCCACGTTCATGAGCTTGACGGAAATGCTCATGAATCCCACATCGTCGATGTCGGGGGTGATGTAGGGACCCGGTCCCGAGAAGCGGACCCAGGCACGATAGGCGCGTGGTTCGGCGAAGATGCCATGGCGGAAGCGCGGCGCCAGCCCCTCGTTCACGATGAACTCGGCACGCACGATGCCGTGTGTCTTGGTGTTGCCGCCGCGCTCGAATCCCCCGGGCCTCCATAGTCCGGACATCTGTGCACGGAAGGTGCTGACGATGGAGTCGACGAATTCTTCCTCCCGCGGAATGGGCCGCTCTTCGGCGATCTTGAGATCTTCATTCTGACGCTGGCGGTTGATCAGCGCCGTCACCAGGCGCGCAAGGGGGTCGCGCAACGTGGCGTCGAACGCGGGTCTAAACCACGGATCGAAGCGCCGCTCGAAGTGCACGATCTTGAGCGACACATTCGACAGCCAGTTTTTGAACGCGGAGCCCGTGTTCGCTGGCGGCACTGGCCGGCTGTTATTGGAGTCCATTGCGGCATTCATGCGTGTGCTCCTGACAGGAAGCGCAGCGCCCGGATCCCCGGGAGAAAGAAATACGCCCCTCCCAACACCGTCACGAACTGTGGAAGACCGGTCAGGCGCTCGTGGGGCCCGTTGAACTGTGGCAGGGAGAAGCAGTCGGTGGACATACCCGCGGCGGTCGGCAGGCGATTGCCGAGGAGAGGGTCGGCTTCGTCGCGCATGCCGTCGAACTTTGCATTCATGATCCAGGCGCTCTGTACGAATTCGAACTGGCGCTGGATGTTGGCGCCGAGGCAGATGAACTGCAGTCCGCGCTCCCCTGGGACCGGTTGACCCGCGAGCACCTGCGCGGGGGTTACGGCGACGCCGTATTCGCGGCCGCGCCGCAGCAGGCGATGAAAACGTGTGGACGCAACGAAATCCTGCTCGCGCGCTCGAGCGTTGAATCCCAGTGTGCGCATCAGCAGGGACACGATCCCCGCGCCTCCCGGGGGCAAGTCGGCATTGCGCGGGTTGGTTCGCCGGATGTGGGCACCGAGTGGACAACGTGTCCCGAGCGGATCGGTGAGGTAATTAAAATCATTCAGAGCCGCCTGCGGGGCGCCGGGGCCCGAGGCCGGGGGGGAGGGTGCTTCTGCTTTGACCAGAGGCGCTCCGTTGAGCCTCCGGCCGACCATCGCGCTCGCGAGGCGCTCACGTGTGCTCGCCGCGCCGCCGGCGTAGCGGTCGAGTGCCTGCCAGAACATGTACACGTCCTGCCGCAGCTGCCGGATGACGAGGTAGGTGCCGTTGCGCCCGAGGTCGGAGCTCTCCGGTGCGTCCTCGGCCCGTGGCAGGATTGCGAGGGCGTCCCCTGAGGGATCGACCAAGGGTCGCGTGGTGTACAGCCCGTACTCGTTCGGGTAACCCAGCAGGAATTCCCCAAGACAGCTTAAGGTTTGGTAGGCCGCCTGGGTCGCATCCCGTGCAGGCCGTTGCCGCTGCCAGTCGAGCTCAGGCTGCGAGATCCCATCGACAAAACCAAAATGCTCGATCCCGCCGATGTCGGAGGTGCCAAGCCTCTGGATGAGCTCGAAGCCGGTCTGCAGTTGCGCCTCGACCGACTGCTGCAGTTCTCTCAGCCCGCCGGGCAGCGCGTAGAGCAATACTGCGACATGGGGGATGCGGTTGGCGGCTCCCCACAGCCACCGGGACGGATCGTTTGCGCCCTGATCGCCCAGGCGCCTCGAGCGGCTCATGTCTCCCGCCATGCCGCTGACGAATTCCGGGGAGAAGGCCTCGATGATCCCGTCGCGTACACCGAGCGCCCGCAGGCCCTCGCTGGTCACTGCGACCTGCAGTGCCGTGATGGGAACCGGGTCCAGAGTCCTCGCAGTCGTGACCGCGACCTGCGTGAGCCACGCGCGTGCAGCGCCAGCGTCCCCGATGCGCAGCAGCAGAAACATCGCCTCGGTATGGCGCTTGTACGCGAAGCGCACGAGTCCCTGGATGTCGTCCAGCTCGGCCGTCGTACCCGCAACCGGTGCCTTCACAGGAGCCTCAGCCATGCCAGGGCCTCGCCGTCACTCAGCCGGGACTGCTCCAGTCCTTGCCGGATGCGGGCGTTGCGGGTGAGATCGATCAAAGTGAGGCCGGGGTACGCCTTGTACCAGACCTGGGTCGGGGGCTGATGTCGTCGCTGGTACAACTTGAACGGCAGCTCGCGGCGCGCACCGCGAGTGATGAGCCAATCGGTGTGCGGCCAACCGAGGCCATTGCTGAACACGAGATTCAGACCCCAGGCGACTTTGTTGATGAAGTCATCCATGTACGCCTGGTGTCCGCCATCGTAGTTGCTGGTGAACATGACGCGGGTCTTGCCATCGAGGAACACCCAGCGCGCGAAGTGAATCGTCTGCACGCGCGCCAGATAGCCGCGGGTGAAGACATGGCGGCTGGCGAACTGAATGGCGACGAGCACCAGGGTCAGGAGTCCATGGCGGAACCACCCGGGCTTCACGGAGCCGAGCGCGGTGTACTGATTCGTGACGTCGTAGTCCTCGAT
>WNGO01006307.1_pt1 | contig 10338 bp, 5 predicted proteins | sample 5400511 | NCBI WGS metagenome assembly WNGO01 (sample SAMN13153380, study PRJNA577476) | soil metagenome | isolation source: 20 cm soil or saprolite under Garry oak tree replicate 2 | place: USA:California | collected 2016-06-15
GACTCCCACGCCCACAGCAAGTCCGACTCCTACGCCGACACCGACACCTACACCTACACCTACACCTACACCTCCGCCAACCGTGACACCAACGCCAAGCCCGACACCAACAGTGACGCCTACGCCTACGCCTACGCCGACGCCGGGCGGGATCACGCTGACTGCCTCAGGGCGCAGGGTGCAGGGCAGGCATACGGTAGATCTCATCTGGTCCCCGGTAACCTCGGCCAATATCGACATCTACCGCGATGGGGTAGTGGTCGCGACGGTGCCGAACACCGGTTCCTACACCGATTCGATCAGCGTCCGTGGGGGTAACGTGCGGTACACGTACAAAGTATGCGAAGCGGGCACACAGAACTGCTCGAATCAAGTCACGGTGCGGTTTGGTGGTCCGCCACTGTAGCCACTGTAAAGAGAACTGAACTGAATCGACGCGGTGTCCGGCAGCTGCCAGGCGCCGCGTTTGCTTTTAGAGCTAAGCGATTTGCCCACGGAACACACGAAAGGTCGCGAAAATTCAAAGAGATCCGCCAAATTTACACCAAAGGACGCCAAAAAACTGATATTCTAGATATCATCGTTCTCAGTATAATCCGCGGTTAAGCGTTCCCTTGAAGCGAAGCAGTGCTAAGTCATCCCTAATCTCTGGATCTTCGGCGTTTTTTAGCGTGTTCGGCGGACGAATCTATGCTGTTAAACACCTCGCACCTCGCGAAAGCTTTCGGGGCTGGGCTATTTCCCAGCGAACAAAAACCGATCGGCTGCTCTAGCTCGGCACTTTCGTAATGCGGCTTGCTTTGGTATCATGGATTCGGCTTCGCTCACCACAGGTTTTCGTGTTTTTCGTGGGCAGATCTCTTTACCTCTTCAGAGGATTTGAATTTTGCTGCCGCGGTGCTTGACAGGAAGGCAGCACATTGTGGTAGAAGCGAGCACGCGATTATCGAGCGATTACCTTATGAAACCTCTAATTTCCATTTCCTCTCTCGTCGTTGCCGGTTTGTGGAGCGCGGTTCTCCCGACAAACGCCCAGATCAACGTGATTCAGAAAAACAACAATCTTTCCCGCGACGGTCTTAATATCGATTCGGCATTCACGCCAGCGGCCGCTGCTAGCGTCACGCGCGACTTGAACTTTGACGGCACAATCGTGGGCAATGTTCACGCCCAGCCGCTTTATATCGAGGGCGGTCCTAGGGGCCCAATGGTCATTGCCGTGACCGCATCGAATAATGTTTATGCGCTCGACGCTGCGGATGGCAGCATTATCTGGCAAACGGATGTTGGCCCGCCGGTCACGTCCGGTCTGTGCGGGGCTCCTGTTAACCCATTTGGCATTATCGGAACGCCCGTTGTCGATCTTGCCTCGCGAGCGCTCTTCTTCAATGCAATGATCGATGGCCCGACGAAGCAACATTTCGTCTTCTCCCTGAACGTGGATACCGGCGCCATCAATCCCGGCTGGCCGGTCGATTTGAATGCGACCGTTACCTACAATGGCATGAACTTTACTTCCAATGTGGAAAACGAGCGAGGTGCACTCGCCTTGGTGGGTGGTATTGTCTATGTGCCCTTCTCCGGTCATCTTGGCGACTGCGGTCTTTATCACGGCTGGGTAGTCGGCATTCAGATTAACAATCCTTCCAACGTGTTGGCGTGGGCTACCGGCTGGATCGGCGGCGGGATTTGGGGACACAGCGGAGTGGCTAGCGACGGCACGAACATGTTTGTGATCACTGGGAATACGTTTACGCAGCCGGGGGACGAATGGCGTGGCGGCGAAGCAGTTATCCGCTTGCAAGCGGGTCCGATTTTTAGCGGTCAGCCTACCGACTACTGGGCACCGCTCAATTGGCAGCAGCTCGATGCCGGCGATACTGATCTGGGCGGTGTCAGCGCGATGCTCATCGATGTTCCGGGAGCGACGCCTTCGGAACTGGTGCTTGCCTTAGGCAAGGATGGCAACGCCTATTTGCTTAATCGTAACAACCTCGGCGGCATTACCAATCCAGTGGCATCGCAGAGTGTTGATGGTGTAACCAGGGGACAATCGTCTGCCACTTACCATACCAACCAGGGAACCTATTTTGTTTTCCGCACCGGCAGCGGTGCCATTTCCGCTTATAAAGTTACTGCAACAAATCCGCCGACTATAGTGCCTGCCTGGAGCGTGAGTCAGAGCGGACAGGGCTCCCCATGGGTTACAACTACTGATGGAACCAACAACGCGATCGTATGGGTTGTCGGCGCCCAGGGTGATCAGCGCTTACACGGCTACAACGGTGACACCGGCGCGGTTATTTATGCTGGCGGCGGAGCCAACGAATTGATGACTGGCACGCGCAAATGGAACAGCGGCATCGTAGCCCGGGGCCGCATCTACATCGCTAATGACAACAAAGTTTATGCCTTTACCGTGCCCAAAGGTACGCCTACGCCCACACCAACCCCAACGCCGACACCAACTCCAACGGCAACGCCTACTCCTACCCCGACGCCTGGCGCGATCACGCTCAGTGCGCATGGCCGCAGGGTGCAGGGCAGGCACACGGTGGATCTCTCCTGGAGCGGGTCGAATGCGGCTAATATCGACATCTACCGTAATGGGGTAGTGATCGCGACGGTGGCCAATAACGGGGCCTATAAGGACTTCATCGGTGTGCGAGGGGGTAACGCCCGTTATACCTATAAGGTATGCGACGCTGGCACACAGAACTGCTCGAATGAAGTCACGGTGAGATTTGGCGGGCCTCCACTTTAACACGCAATCGATAGGAAGCTGAATCAGCGCTTTTAGCGCTACAAGCAATTTGCCCACGAAACACACGAAAAGATTCTAAACAGAAGATAACAAAGGCAACAAAAACCTTCGTTATCTTCGTTTCCTTCTGTTCGATTTCCTCTAAAAATGTTGTGGCTGCGGCGCAAGCCGCGCTAGGTCCATTCGTGTCCATTCGTGGTTGGGCAGTTCAAAGTTCTAAAAACGCTTTCACCTTGCGCGGAAAGCAGATTGGGCTTAGGCGAAAATGTGAGAGCAACACAGGCATTGATTCTGATGGCAATCGCGCACATAGGCTGCACCGCCCAGGCTGAGGCACAGTCCCCGAACCTGATCGGCAGATGGAACGTGGAGATCACCTTCGCTAATGGGAACCAGCGCTCATTGCGCTTTGACGCGCAAGACTCTGGAAAAGGCACTTTCCTGCTTCTGGATCCCAAATTGAAGGTGTGGGGACCGGCCACACCTTCGCCGGCAAAGTGGACCCGAGGTGAAAGAAACTCCGTGACGTTCTCGGGCCCTGTCGAATTTCCAGTCGGCAACGTCGGACGCGACGCGGGAACATTGGTGTTCAAAGCAAAGTTTGAAACAGAGAGCTTGATCACGGGCGAGGTGGAATTCTCCCCCCTCGTCGGAGACGGACCTTCGAAGAGTGGCACGTTCAAAGCGGTCCGTGCCGAGGGCGGATAAAAACTCGAGGGGGAGCGCACCCGCGCATCAACAGTTAGGCGGCGAAGGCCGCGTTTAATTTAACAACGCGTTGAGGACAACGCGTTCCACCAGCGCACTTGGTGGATTGGCTTCTCCGAAGATCCGGCAGCTGCCGGACCAAAACTAACGCCGAAGGCGCAATATTTACTCGGACATCGCGCTTCGCCGGCTAGACTCGCCGGTTAGCCTCATAGGAATGAAAATTTATCGAGGGTTCCCGCAGCGTTTGCACCACACTGTGCCGCGTTGGGTTGAACCAGGCGCGCTGTTTCACATCCGCATCGCCCTTGATCGCGAGAAAGAACAAAGGCCGTTAACAGGTCCGGCGTTGGCGCAAGGTCGCCACGGCGAATCCGTCCTGCGGCGGACAATTTTCGATTCCGCAAAGCTGTATGAAACCAAGGCGCGCTGGCATATCACGCTGTTTCTTTTGATGCCCGATCATTTGCACGCGCTACTGTCTTTCGCGCGCAATGAATCGATGAGCGAGGTCATCAGAGATTGGAAACGTTTTCATGCGCGAATGAATTACGTCATCTGGCAGGAAGGATATTTCGATCACCGTCTGCGGGCTGACGAGCGCGGCACGCAGCTCTCAGCCAAGATGGATTACATCCGGCAGAATCCAGTGGCTGCCGGTTTGTGCGCGAAATCGGAAGACTAGCCGTGGGTTATCGATCCATTCGCACGCGAGCATTGAGGTGGATCGGCTTCTCCGAAGATCCGGCAGCTGCCGGACCAAAATCAATCGCCCCGTCATTGCGGGGCGCAAGATCTTGCTCCCAGAGCATCGCGCGCACTAAAAGTCACGCGGCGAAGCCGCATTTACTTTTAGCAACGCGTTGAGGACAACGCGTTCCACCTACTGCAGCACGCCAAAACAATCGCTCCGCCTTGCGGTTCCAAAAAAATAAAAACTAAGTCTTGACGTGTTTCTAGCGTTTCAGCTAAAACATGCGCTCCTTCGAGGGTCAACAGGGTAAAAGTCAAAAATCGACAAAAAAAAGAAAACTAAGTCTTGACGTGTTTCTAGCGTTTCAGCTAAAACCGCGCCTCGTCTCGAATTCCATCTATGAAAAAATCCACTAATCAATCCGCATTCTTTAATCTCCGTGTATTAATCGGTCTGTTTATAGTCCTGGCCGGCGTCTTTCTGGCGCTGGCGGGCTCTGGCACGTTCTCTGCACTCGCACAGGCGCTGCAGAAGTCTCACATTATCACTGACTCCAAGGACCCGCTCGTCCCTAACGGGTTTGACTGTTCCAAAATTCACGAGTTAGGCATCGACAAGCAAGAAAACTTCCGGGCCGGAGCCATCCTGAGTGCCTGCGGCCAGGCACAGGGAGGTTCAGCTTCCCATGGCGGCTTCCTCTCCCAAGCTATCCAAAAACTACCTCTGCCTCGGGGGATCAAGAAACTGTTGCTACCCCTGGCGTATGGCGCTACGGACGTTGACCTGGTCACTGGCACTGAGACCTTTCCCAATGTGACCCAGTCAGAGACATACACTCTTGCTAACCCAGAGAACGCCCAAGAGGTCCTCGTCGCCTACAACGACTCACGAGGCCGCAACGCCAACCCGATCAACATCTCCGGCGCATCGTTCTCCAACGACGGCGGCACCACATTCACCCGCATCACTACCGCCGGCGGTCAAAGCCCTTTTTCCAATACCTTGGGTGATCCGGTTGCTCTGTATAACCAACCCACTCACACTTGGCTCACCGTCTGGTTGGACGTTGCCTGCGGCGGTCAGGGCCTCGGTGGGTATAAATCGACCACTCCTGCGGACCCGAATAGCTGGACTCATTTCTGCGTTTTCAACGAGGGCTCTGCCGACCGCGAGTCTGGCTGGTCCGACAACAACCCGGCTTCTCCGTTCTTCGGGCGAATGTACGTTTCTTGGAACGATTTTAATGTCGGTGGCGGCGCCCTGTTCGAGACCTTCTCCACTGATAACGGCGCCACGTGGCACAGCCCGGTACAGATTACCAGCGGCACGCCATTCATCCGCAACGTGCAGATCACGGGTGACATGGCGGGCAACGGGAACATCTACATCGCCGGCATGAACGAAGGGGTGAACGGAGGCTTCCCGCACAACGACATGAACCTCATCTTCAAGTCAACCGACGGCGGCGCCACTTGGAGCAACACCTACACTGGCCCCATCTTCCCGGGACCGGGTGTGACAGCTGTTGGCTACTTCGCCTGCATGTTTCCCGATAACGGCGGCTACTGGCGGCACGAGGGCTGGGGCGAGCCTGCTGCATTCAACAATGTCGTTTCCCTCGTCTATGACCAGCACGGCACCGGCAGCGACCCCGCCGACGTTTATTACATCCTCTCCACAGACGGCGGTGTGACCTTTGGCGCGCCGCTCAAGTTGAACACCGATTCCACGACCCGTCCTAATTGGCAGCCTAACCTGTCGGTCAGCCCGGCCGGCACCCTCCTCGCGACGTGGTATGACGCACGGGAGAGCACCACCTGCACCGTTGGTAACCCGGGCGTCCCCTGTTACCGGATGTTCTCGCGCAAGTCCAACGACAACGGCGTGACGTGGCTGCCTGACGATACGTTCTCGGACGTAGTCAGCCCGCTTCCTGCGCAAGTTGACCCAGGCATCCAGCCCACCTATGCAGGCGACTACGACTACGGCTCCGCATTGCTTACCAAGCACGTCACTTCATGGACGGACGGGCACGTGGCCATCAGCGGCCAATCCCAGCAGGATGCATTCACCGATAGGGAGCTGGTAGGCTTCGCCGTGACTACTACCGACCCTGCCTGCGGCAGCTTTGTTATCGGCACTGCGCCGTCGGACTTCGTTATCAACCTAAGCGATGCGGTGGTTGCGAACACTGTCCAAGCAACCGATTTCACGGTTAACGGAACTCCGGCCAGCTCGTTTACGTTAGGCAACAGCAATACGCAGATCACTTTTAGCTTCAGCAGTACACCTGTGGTACAAGGCGAAAACACGATGCATATTCCCGCTGGCGCCTTTAACCGCGCCTCGGATAACCAGCCGAACTTCGAGTTCCTGTGCACATTCCGCTATGGCACAGCTCAGCTAATGGAGACTACGACCAACCCGCCTGTTAATGGCACGTTCACCCCACCGGCGCCGGGCACGTATACGTACGACGTGAACTGGAACATGGCGGTTGATCCGACATCAGTCCAAACGAGCGATCTGACGCTAACCGGCAATGTTGGCGCCACCGTGACGAACGTTACCGTCACCGGGAGCACCACTACGTTCACACTGAATATCCAATTCGGAGGTAGCATGACGGCGAGCATTGCCGCCGGCGCTATCGCCGACACGTTTGGCAATCCTAGCGCGGCTTTCACAGGTGATTACACGGTAGAGGGTTGCCCTCCGCAAAACCATTACACCATCGCGGAGATAGGGGGCAGTATCGTGCCGGGTACGACGGACATCGGCAACCACGGGGATGACCAAGTAACCACTATTTCACTCCCCTTCCCTTACACGTTGTACGATCAGACCTACAATAGCATCAATCTGTCGTCCAACGGCAATGCCCAGTTCACGACCCTGGCTACGGACTTTTCCAACCTTTGCCTGCCGTGGACCAGCCACGACTACACCATCTTGCCGTACTGGGACGACCTGTATTTGGTGAACAGCGGGTTTGGCATCTTCACCTCGATATCGGGTACTGCACCCAACCGCATCTTCAACATCGAGTGGCGGGCACAATACTTCCCAGGGTCTGGCACTGCCAACTTCGAGCTGAGGTTGTACGAGGGGCAGACTCGCTTCGACGTGATCTACGGCACTCTGACCAACGGCAACACATCGGCCACAGCGGGAGTGCAGAGAGACGACACCGCCTTTGACCAGTACTTCTGCAACGGCTCAGGTGGTGCGGCTACTGGCGGGCAAAGCTACACGCTGCAAACTTGCGGAACTCCGACACCAACGCCAACGCCATCGCCAACAGCTACGCCGACACCTACGCCTACCCCGACGCCTACTCCATCGGTCACGCCAACGCCAACACCTACTCCCACGCCCACTCCTACGGTAACACCTACGCCTACCCCGACGCCTGGCGCGATCACGCTGACGGCCTCAGGGCGCAGAGTGCAGGGCAGGCACACGGTAGATCTCACCTGGAGCGGTTCGAATGCGGCCACTATCGACATCTATCGTGATGGAGTAGTGATCGCCACGGTTCCGAATAACGGGACCTATAAGGACTTCATCGGTGTGCGAGGGGGTAACGCCCGTTAGTCACGGTGCGGTTTGGCGGTCCGCCGATATAACCAATCAGTAGCAACTTCAATCGACGCGGCGTCCGGCAGCTTCCGGACGCCGCGTTTGCCAAAAAGCTGGTGCAACTCCCGTTCTTATGACTACGAACTCAAAACGCACATTCATGCCTTCGCGATGGCGGCGTATCCTCTGTTCATTATTCTTCGCAGCAGCTGCCGTGGCTGCCCTCGGAACGATCGCCTCGCGCGCTACCGATCAAGGCGGCCAACGCGTTGGGGACAACGCGTTCCACCTTAGCAAGATCGCGCCCTGGGTGACGGAGCACACTGCCAATGGGCAGCAGGCCGAATTCATGGTTGTGCTCGTTGACCAGGCCGATCTGAGCCCGGCAGCGGCTTTGGCGACAAAGACTGAAAAGGGCCGCTACGTATACGATGCGTTACGGAACAAGAGCCAGACCACCCAAGGGCCAATCCTGCAGTGGCTGCGTGAACGCGGGCTCGAGCATCGCTCCTTCTATATCATTAACGCAATTTTAGTGAAAGGCAGCCGCGACATTGCCGAGGCATTGGCAGCCCGGCCGGACGTGGCGCGCGTCGAGGGCAATCCGCATATTCAAAATTCACTTCCTCAACCTGGGCCGTCTGTGGAGGGGCCTTTGCAGCCCGGGGCGCCGGCGACGATCGAACCGGGAATCGTTTACACGCACGCGCCGGACGTTTGGGCGCAGGGATTCACCGGCCAAAATATTGTTATTGCAGGCGCTGATACCGGGATTCGGTGGACACATAACGCGCTTAAACCTCACTACCGCGGCTGGGACGGGATAAACGCCGATCACGATTACAACTGGCATGACTCCATCCACGACAGCGTAAACAACCCGTGCGGCAATGATTCGCCATTCCCTTGCGACGACTTTTTCCACGGAACCCACACCCTTGGCACTGCGATCGGCGACGACGGCGCTGGTAACCAGATTGGAATGGCGCCGGGGGCCAAGTGGATAGGTTGCCGCAACATGGACCAGGGCAATGGCACACCTGCCAGATACATCGAGTGCATGGAGTTTTTCCTGGCGCCTTACCCGATAGGCGGCGGGCAAGGCGACCCGACCAAAACACCCGACATTACGACTAACTCCTGGGGTTGTCCGCCTTCGGAGGGTTGTTCGGTGACCAGTCTGCAAGCCGCCGTGGAAGCGCAAGCCGCAGCTGGCATTATGATGGTGGTGGCCGCAGGCAATGCCGGCTCCTCCTGTTCCACAGTTGTCGATCCTCCGTCGTTTTATGCGGCTTCCTATACGGTCGGGGCGCTGAATACGGGCACTGATACCATTGCGTCCTTTAGCAGCCGCGGTCCGGTCCTTATCGATGGAAGCAATCGGATAAAACCAGACATCACTGCTCCGGGCACAGGTACTCGTTCGGCCAGCAACACCTCCGATACTGCATATACGACTGCCAGTGGCACCTCCATGGCCACTCCGCATATTGCTGGCGCCATGGCGTTGCTCTGGTCGGCGATTCCGAGCCTCCAGAACCAGATCGACCCGAGTCGCGCAGCCTTGAATAACGCCGCCCATTTTGTTTCCTCGACCCTGTGCGGTCCCGCGGGCCCGCCAAACAACGTCTATGGTTGGGGCCGGGTTGATATCTTAGCCGCTGTTGGCGCACCGACTCCTACTCCCACTTCAACGCCCACACCCACGCCAAGTCCTACGCCATCGGTGACGCCAACGCCAACACCGACTCCCACGCCCACTCCTACAGTAACGCCTACACCTACCCCGACGCCTGGCGCGATTACGCTCAGTGCGCATGGGCGCAGGGTGCAGGGCAGGCACACGGTGGATCTCACCTGGAGCGGGTCGAATGCGGCCACAATCGACATCTACCGTGATGGAGTAGTGATCGCGACGGTACCAAACAACGGGGCCTATAAGGACCTCATCGGTGTGCGAGGTGGCAACGTGCGTTACACCTATAAGGTGTGCGACGCTGGCACACAGAACTGCTCCAATGAAATCACGGTGCGGTTTGGCGGTCCGCCCCTGTAACTAGCAGCCGATAGCAAGTTCAAGTGACGCGGCGCCGCTCGCGTGACGCCGCTTTTTTTTGTAGCCGCCTCGCTGGACCGCGGCGCTCCCTCTGGGTTGCGTCCAGGGAAGCGTTGGGCAAACCAAGGTGGTTCGTTAAAAGGGTTAATCGTTACAACGGGCCCGATTCAAGGACTTACGATTCAACGTGGCGAAGCCAACGCTTCAACGAATGCCCGTGTCGCATTCCCACGTTACCCGGCTCATTTGGCCCGCGACAACATCAACAGGAAACGGGCCGAAGCGGCCGATGCCGCGTTTCTTGCCCTCCCTGGATACGGTGTAATGGCCGGACGCCAGGGGAACCCGAAATCGCCCCTGATCATCCGTAGTGAACGACGCGACTTCCGCTCCCTTTTCGTTCTCCACGACGAAGGTGGCATTCGCGAGCGGTTTCGAACCGGGAGTGTCCGCCCTGATAGGCCCAGCCTTAGTTGGACCAAACGTAATCACTCCCTCGATCCCTGTTCCCGATCCGGACTGTGTTTGCCCCGA
>WNGO01003329.1_pt1 | contig 10337 bp, 8 predicted proteins | sample 5400511 | NCBI WGS metagenome assembly WNGO01 (sample SAMN13153380, study PRJNA577476) | soil metagenome | isolation source: 20 cm soil or saprolite under Garry oak tree replicate 2 | place: USA:California | collected 2016-06-15
CCGAGCCGTAGGCGATTCCGACAGCGGCAGCGACGACGCAGAGGGTAAACAGCTCGCGCGAACCCGTGCCGGCAACCTGCCAAAGCAGCCACGGGAAAACGCGCCGGCCGACAACCAGCATGAGCGCGATAAAGACTGCGACCTGGCTGAGCGTGAGCGCGAGGGTTGTCAGCAGACTCCGATCGCCGACAACCCGCGCGCTATCCCCGAGCCATGCCGCAAGCGGCGGCAGGAGCACGAGCACCAGGACCATGACCAAGTCCTCGACCACAAGCCAGCCGACGGCGATGTGGCCGTTGACAGTTTCTAACATCCCACGGCTTTCCAGTGCCCTGAGAAGCACAACTGTGCTCGCGACTGAAAGACCCAGGCCGAAGACGATGCTGCCGGCGAGGCTCCAGCCCCACATCAGGGCGACGGCCATACCGAGTAAGGTTGCAACGGCGATTTGCACAATGGCCCCAGGCAGAGCGATGCGGCGTACGGCGAGGAGTTCGTCGAGGGAAAAGTGCAGACCGACGCCGAACATCAACAGCATCACGCCGATCTCAGCGAGCTGGTGCGAGAGATCGACATCGGCGACGAAGCCCGGCGTGGCGGGACCGATGATGATGCCGGCGATCAAATAACCGACCAGAGGCGGCAATTTTAGCCGAGCGGCAATGAAGCCCAGGATCAGAGCGAGCCCCAAAGCCGCTGCGATCGTGGTGATCAGGGTTACACTATGCGGCACGCGTCATTTTGCCATTTTGAAACTTTAAATAAAGAACTGCGCATTCAAATTTCGGCATTCCCTGGTGAGCCCCAGTGGTATGTATAAGGAGCGAATCTCCCCTGACGCGCGATCGGCGCAAATTGCGGTGCGAAAAATTTCGCGGCGATAAGGCGAGCACCAAGCAATCATAACGTATTAGCCGGCGCTATCTTGCCAGTCGCATTTGAGTTAATCTGCCCGCATTTGCGCGCGGATGAAATTGATTTTTCGCCGATAAGCTTCCGGGAAATTTGCTTTTGTGGAACGAAAATGGTGGCTCGTCATCGCCGGCTGCATTACCCACGCCGTGAACACCGGTTTCAGCTACTTCGGCATGAGCGCGTTTTTTCCGTCCTTCGAGCGCGAATTCGGCTGGAGCCGAACGGCGATCTCGGGGGCATTTTCCCTGGCGCGAATCGAGTCGGGACTTTTGGGTCCGCTCGAAGGTTATCTGACCGACCGAGTTGGAGCGCACCGGATGCTCTTTATCGGTCTCGTCGTTTGCAGTTTCGGATTCGTCGCGTTGAGTTGGGTGACTTCGTTGCCGATGCTCTACGCGGTCATCATTGTCGGCATCGTGCTCGGTTCCAGCCTGGGCTACAACATGCCCATCAGTGTGCTGATCGCGAAAGTATTTCATGAGCGCAGGAGTCTGGCCTTCGGCATCTTTCGCATGGGGCCGGGTATCTCGGGACCGTTAGTGCCGCTGGTCGGTTGGATGATCGGTCTGTGGGGTTGGCGCACGGCGGCGGCGGTATCGGGCATCATTATTTTCTCGATCGGACTGCCGATCGCCTGCTTCATTTACAGAATCTATCTGCAGGAAGAAGCGGCAACCTCAAGCTTCGAAGCCGAGAGTTTCCACGCTCCGGCAACGCGCCGTTTGTCGAACGATCCGCAGTTTACGTTGCGCGAGGCGCTGCGGCTGAAAGCGTTTTGGTTTTTCTCTACGGCTATGGCCCTGCGCCACATGGTAACGGAAGGCGTGTCGGTTCACTTTGTGATTCTGCTCGTCGACCGCGGTTGGACTACGGCGGCGGCGAGCAGCTTGCTCGGAATTTCGGCGCTGATCGGCGCACCCGCGCGCCTCGGCATGGGCTGGTTGGGAGATCTGCTCGACAAGAGAAAACTGATGATGGGTTTACTCTTGGCTCTGAGTTTTTCCGTGTTACTGATGGGCTATACCGCAGAGGCGCTGATTTTCACGCCCTGTATGATTATCTACTCGCTTTCCTACGGCGGTCTCGCGTCGTTGCAGGAACCGATCCGCGCGGATTACTTCGGCACCAAGGCTTTCGCGACGATTCAAGGCATGAGCCGCTCGGTGCAGACAGCCGGCACCTTTTTGGGGCCGATCATCGCCGGCTTTCTTTACGATCTGACCCGCAGTTACACCATCGCGTTTGGGATTTTCGCGCTCGTCAGCCTCGGCGCCGTGGCGCTGATGTTTGTGGCTAAACGACCGCAGATGCGAAATTGACCACGCTAATATCCTGGCGACGAACTTAATCTTTGCTCGTTCCGGCGCGTCACCATCATTGTATAGGGTTGCGTTCGACGCGCACGATCGCGCGACGCGTAAGGATTCAGTTTCGAGAGGATGTCGCGGATACAGCCAAGCGAAAAATTCTCGCGGAAAACGTCAGGCGATTTACCGACTCAAAGGACTAACAACAAACTGAAGTGGAGGCGCCCAGATGAAACCAGGAAACGCCGGCTCAAGTGCGGGCCAACGCCGCATCGATAGCCGCGAGAGAAACGATCAAAGAGCTGCTGGCTTGAAGGTTGTGATACGTTCGGATGCTCGGCTTGCGCCCGAGATGACGACTCGCGATCGTCTCTAACGACAAATACAGCGCGCCGCGCAGCAAATTTCACATTGGCCGGATTCTTTTCGCGCGCCTCACTTGTTTTCTGTTCGGCGGCAATGAGAGCATATTCTCTTCCAAGTAGAAGAACGCGCCGATTCCGCTCCCGCCGGTCATTCAGCCTTACGACGTAGGGATGACCACTAGGCTTTGATGTCATAGGGAAAATCTGCACATAATGAAGAACAACAGCCACGGCCCTTCGTCATGCCGCTGAAGGTTTGCGTCGCTCGCTCGCGCGATTGAGCAGAAATGTCTAAAATCTACGCAAAGCATGGCTCTTCGGCTAACATCGTCTAGATAAGATTATATTAGATTCAATGACTTAGCGGCGACGGTCGGGCGCTTGAGCGTGGCTCGTGTTTTGCGTCAGGCGACCAGCAGCAGAATGGTTAATTTCACGTGCGCGAATGGGAGGAACGATGGTAGCGGATTTAATTTCGTATGGGTTGTTGGCTAGTATCTTTGTCGTAACCGGGCTTCGGATGTTCGTCGAAAAACCGAACAAGCTCAAGGAACTTCCCCTGCCATCGTGGAAGAGGATCAAACCCAACTTCAGACCGACGTCACGCGATGCGTAAGGTGCCGTCGACGCACGTCACCGCATAGCCGCCGATGTTGATCTCGTCGCCTTCGACCTTTACCATCACCAAGCCGTCACGGCCGACGTTCATGCCTTGCCGGGCCGTGTAGTCGGTGCCAATTTCGCTTATCAATCCCGTGTGAATTAGATATGCGGCAACGCTGGCGTTGCCGCTACCGCAAACAGGATCTTCGCGAACCCCGAGGGCAGGCGCGAATGAGCGCACATGCATGCGCGATTGCCCATCATCCGCCAAACCGAAGACCGTAACTCCGGCGGCGCGGGTCTCGCCGCTCATGTCTAACACGCTCTGCAAATCCGGATTCAACCCATCGACGATACGACCATTGCCCAGGTCCGCGATTAACCAGACAACGCCGACGTCGACACGCAGCGGCAGGCACGAAACGTTCGTTGGTGCGCCGAGAGCCGCAGTTAGTCGTTGACTTTGACTTGGCTCGAGAGCGCTGACCTTAGCCTGCGGTGTTCGGATAAAGATACGGTCACCATCTTGGGTCTTTTCGATTTTAATATCGATGACGCCGGCAAGACATTCTTGACGAAGGTTTCCCTGGCGCGCCACGGCAAAGCCACTTTCGAGCACGGCGTGAGCGCTGCCGATGGTCGGATGCCCCGCGAAGGGCAACTCCTGTTTCGGCGTAAAAATTCTCAGGCGATACTCAGTCCCGGCGGCTGACGGCGCGAGCACGAAGGTGGTCTCGGAAAGATTGGTCCACGCAGCAATTCTCTGCATTTCATCGGTATCCAGCCTATCCGCGTCCAAAACGACCGCGACTGGATTTCCTGAGAAAGGTTTTCGCGTGAAGACGTCGACCTGCTTAAAACGTAAACCTGACATACGTTATCGAGTCGGCGCGACGACACCGCTGAGCTTGGCGAAATTGATTTACTTGCTGAGCGATTTGAAAAAGCCCTCTTTCTCCAGCTCGTTGAGGAATCGAGCATTGACGAAATCTTCCGGCTTTTTATTTTTTACCGCAGGAAGCCTTAGCGCGACCTCGTCCATGGCGTTGCGAATGCCCTCCAGGTTCGGACGAGCACTGTAGTCGGTTACCTGGACAAAGCTCTGATAGGTCGCGTCGAGAATCTCGGGATCCGACGACGTCTTCAAATATTTAAGAATGGTTTTTATGGTGTGATCTTTATTCTTGGCGGCAAAGTAGACGCCCTCAATATATCCCTTGAGAAAGTTCTTGACGATCTGCGGATGTTCGCGCGCAAAGCGGTCGGTGGTTTCGAGCGTTTGTTGCGGATAAGGAATCTTCAGATCCGGGATGTTGACTAAAATGTTAAAACCGTCCTTCTTCGCCATTAGGTCCAGCGGGGGGGAGATTATCGTCGCCTCGATATTTCCAGCTAAGAGAGCCTGATAACGGCTCGGCTGGGTACCGAGCTGAAGAATGATAACATCCTTCGCGTCTAGACCAAATTTTCTCAGCACCAAGCGGAGTGAAGTGTCAGTGCCCGAGCCGAAGCGGCTCATGGCGACCCTTTTCCCCTTGAGCTGATCCCATCGGGTAATGCCTTTGGCGGCGACGATGCTGTACGGCGGTGTATTCACACAACTAGCCACCACGATAGCGTCTCCACCTTGGGTGCGCGATGCGATGGTCACAGGCCCCGAGGTCACCGACATCTTAGCGTCGCCCGCCATGGCCGCCTGAGCCAAAACGGAACCGGAGTCGAAGACGACGAGTTTGGGCTCGATATCATATTTTTTAAAAAGCCCCGCGTCCCTTGCGACGAATGAATAGATCATGTTGATGGCGGGACCCGCGATGCCGACAATGGGTTGATCGACGCCGAGAAGGGAAGCCGGAAAAGCCAACAGCGCTAGCATCAACGACGCTAACTTGCCGGCTATGATCGAATACATTTGTTTCACGTTTTACCTCGGACGAAGTGTTGAGCTTATAACCAATGACTGAGTCGAATTCAATAGCAATTAACTATTCGACGGGAGGAGGGTATTGGCGGTGAATGTGCGGCGCATCGTTCAAAACACAAAGGCGATATTGCAACGTCGCGTGGTCCGGAGCATCACTCAATTTTCAAACTGCTTGAAAAAGTCCTCTCGCTGTAATTCCTTGAGAAAGCGCAAATCGACGAACTCTTCCGGTTTCTTGCCGTGCGCCGCCGGGACGCGTTGCGCCACTTCGTCGATGGCGTTGCGAATGCCTTCGAGATTTGGATTGGCGCTGTAATCGGTCACCTGGAGAAAACTCTGATAAGTCGCTTCAAGAATCTCCGGGTCGGAGGTCTTTAGATACTTGGTGATGATCTTTTTGGTCTCCCCTTTATGCGTGGCGACGTAGTGAACGCCTTCGATGAATCCTTTCAAGAAGTTCTTGACTGTTTGCGGATTTTCCCGATTGAAACGGTCGCTGGTTTCGATCACGAGCTGGGGATAGGGAATACCCAGCTCCGCGACGTTTACCAACACGGAGAAGCCCTGCTTCTTCGCGGTCAAATCCAGGGGCGGAGATACCAACGTGGCGTCCAGGGCGCCCACCGACAAAGCCTGTAAGCGGCTCGGCTGAGTACCACCTTGCAAGATGATGATATCTTTAATGGGGTCGAGGCCGAATTTTTTGCACACCAGCCGAATGGCAGTGTCGGTTCCTGACCCAATACGGCTGATGCCGATTTTCTTTCCCTTGAGATCTGCCCATTTGGTGATTCCCTTCGCAGCGACCAAACTGTAGGGAAGGGTGTTGACGACGGCAGCGATAATCACGGCGTCTGCGCCCTGAGTGCGCGCGGCAATCGTCCCCGGCCCGGAATTGATCGCAAACTTGACCTCACCAGTTCGCGCAACCTGGGCAAGGGTCGAACCGGATTCAAACAGGACTACGCGAACGTCAAGGCCATGCTTTTTCCACATTCCCGCGTCCTGTGTGAAATACGCGTAGATCAAGGTGACACCCGGCCCGGCGACTCCCGCCATGACCGGGCCATGAGCAAGCGCCGGGAACGGGTAGGCGAGAGCCAGTGAGAGCAGCGCTAGAGAACGAAAGAAAAGCGGATGAGGTTTAACCACGTTGTCTCCAATTTCTGTCTTTTATCCAGCTCGCCAAAGCCGCAAGGCCACCGTTTAGATGCCTATTCAAGGCAGTTAGTCGCGACGGACTCAAAGTCCCCTATTTTAGCGCACAAAGCCTATTCCTCAAAGGCCAGTCAAAATCGATGAGACTGTCATCGGCGGGAAATCGGCCAAGGTTCATTGGCGCGCAAGGTCCAGGCGCTATCATGTCGGGTAAAGCCAATCTTGGGGTAATATTCCACGGCTTTCGGCGCGGCCAGCAGCACCAGCAAAGAACGCGGGCCCATCCTTTCACGGGTCTTCCGAATGAGTTCGACGCCGATGCCTCGGCGCTGGTGCGATAAGCGCACGGCGAGATCGGCCAGATAGCCGACGTAGGAAAAGTCGCTGAGTGTGCGTGCGAGGCCGACTAAGAGATCTCCATCCCACGCCGTGACCACGAGATTGGCATGGCGCAGCCTGTCCGTCATGATTCGTCGATCATCGACGGGTCGCCGCTCGCCTAGGGTGGATGCGTTGTACAACTCGATCACTTGATCGAGATTTAAGTCGTTGCCGTAACGATATTCAATGTCCCGCATTCTTGTTCTCCCGCGCCGCTGCGCAATTATCTCACGAGCGTGCGAATTCTAAGATGCCTGAATTATAGCAGCTCTATCTAATCGATGAGCAGCGGCCCGCGGCAAAAAGATTCCCTCGGTTTGAAAGAATTGGGTTTTTCGACGGTTGCGATTGGCTCCTGGCTGGCGCGGTGATTGCTTCGTTACGCTAATCGAGGCTTCGACAAAGGTGGGAAGAGCCTAATTTCGAATCGCGAGGAAAAAATCATTAAGCAACAGTTTCAAGGTGGTGACAAAGCTCGTTGTCGTTGTGTCCTGTTGGTTACTGACAGCGTCGGCGCTTGCGCAGGAAAAGTTGGACAAAATCTATGTCGGCGTTGCCGGCTTGAGCGGCGCCCTGGCTCACGCGTTTATCCCCAAGGATAGCGGTCTGTACGAGAAATACGGCCTCGACGTCGAACTGATTTTTTTCCAAGGCGGCACTCAGGCGATTCAGGCCACGCTCGCCGGCGGTGTTCAGATGGTTGTCACTACGGGTCCTGAAATTATCACCGCTCGGGTCGCCGGCGGTGATATCATCATGATCGCGGGCTATATGAACACGTTGCCCTACAGCATCGTTGCCGCGAAGACCATCAGCACATTCGACCAGCTGAAGGGAACGAAAGCAGCCATTAGCAAGTTCGGCTCGACATCCGACTTGGCCATGGGTTTTGCTCTAGAACAAAATAAGCTGACCCCGGCAAAGACGTGACGATCATTCAACTGGGCGACCAAAATACCCGATTTGCCGGCCTCACAGGCGGCAGCGTGCAATCGACTTTGATCTCGCCGCCATTCGATATCACGGCAAAAAAGATCGGCTACAATGTTCTTGGCGACATGTCCGACTTCGGCTTGCCGTACCAACACGAAACCGTCGGTACGACGGACCGCTTTCTGAAGGAACGTCCGGAATCAGCGCGCAAGTTTCTGCGCGCGTTCATCGACGGAATTCATGTCTGGATGACGGATGAAAAAACTACTAAGCAGATTCTCGCAAAGCGTCTCAAGATCACCGACAAGGAGATCCTCGACGCGACCTACGTCGCCTACAAAAAACTCACGGAGAAAAAATCTTATCCGACGATGAAGGGAATCGAGTTTCAGATCGATGACGTGGCCAAGCGCAATCCCAAAGCAAAGGGCGCCAAAGCCGAAGAGTTCGTGAACCTGGCATTATTGAAAGAGCTGGATCAAAGCGGTTTTATCGATCGGCTGTACAAAAAGTAATGTGCTCCGGCCCTCACGCGACTGCCCGCGCGTGCGCAAAAGTAGAACCTCTATCTCACGGCTTCCTGTCGATTAGGACGCGAAGCGGCCGCCATCGGCGCTACTGCGCGATGACCGACTCTCCTTGGTTGACCGCGACCTCGCGAATCTTTGCCGGCAGATCAAACGGCTCGTCCATGTTGAATCCGCGCGGACGCTCGGGAGTGCGCGAGAAGAAACTCACGAGCTCCTGTAAAATCGGCTTGGGCAATGAAACGCCGAGAATCTCCGCGGAGCCGAGCTGAAATTGTCCTTTACCGGCGCGCGTGCGCAGTGTGCCACGCGCTGTTAGCGGCACCTGCCCCGAGACGTAACTTAGTGGGTCCATGAGTCCGCCGGAGCCGCGCTGGCGTTTGAATTCATCCATATCGACATAGACTCGGCCGGCAAGATTGCCGTTGCCGAGCATCGAGATCTCGGGGTTGGTCAGGCCTCGAGGAATTTTATCTTTGACATTAAATGCCAGATAGGAAGCGACTTCGAGCTCTGACATCGGGGTTCGTCTCGGACGGACGGGATCGCTGGAAGCATTCTTGGCAATTTCATCAAACTTGCGCTGAAGACTATCGCCTTGCTCTCTGGATACTTGGACCGCGATCGCGGTTGAAATGGCCAGGCTTACGATCAACGGTGCCGCATACAACCTAAACCGAAGCTCCTTAAGTTTCATACTATTACGATAGGGTTTGGCGTCGAGAGCTTCAAGAGCGCCCGCGAAACTCGTGTCGGAAATCGGTCTGCGAGAAATTTCAGACAGAGAAGCTGCGGCTTGCAAATCCCCAATCGGCATAGTTAATTGAAAGCCTCGTCATTAACCAGGAGCGATATATGGCCGAAAACTTGAAGCCCAGGAGCGGAGTGATCACTGATGGGCCCGACCGCGCGCCGTCGCGGGCGATGCTCAAAGCGGTGGGTTTTACCGATGAAGATTTGCGCCGTCCGATCATTGGTGTGGCCAATACTTGGATCGAGATCGGACCCTGCAATTACCATCTGCGTCGATTGGCCGCGAAGGTGAAGGAGGGCATTCGCGCCGCCGGCGGCACGCCGATGGAATTTAACACGGTATCGATTTCGGACGGCATCAGCATGGGCGCGGAAGGCATGAAATGCTCGCTGATCAGCCGCGAGGTGATCTCCGATTCCATCGAATTGGTTGCCCGCGGCAACCATTTCGACGGGCTGGTCTGTTTGTCCGGCTGCGACAAGACCAATCCCGGCGTCGTGATGGCGCTGGCTCGTCTCGATATCCCGGGCTTGGCGCTCTACGGCGGCTCGATCGCGCCGGGTCATCTCGGCGATAAGGATCTTACCATTCAAGACGTTTTCGAAGCGGTGGGCGCTTACGCCAGCAAGCGGATTGACGCCGAACAATTTCTCGCCGTGGAAAACGCTGCATGCCCCGGCGCGGGCGCCTGCGGCGGACAATTTACCGCCAACACCATGTCGACCGTGCTGGAATTTCTCGGCATCTCGCCGATGGGCAGCAACGGCATTCCCGCGACCGTTGGGGAAAAAGATGAAGCGGCGTTCAATGCTGGTAAACTTGTGATGGATTTACTGAAGGCCGATTTACGGCCGTCGCAGATTCTCACTCGCAAAGCGATTGAAAATGCGATTGCATCCGTTGCCGCCACCGGTGGCTCGACCAACGCCGTGTTGCACCTGCTCGCGATCGCGCGCGAAGCGGGTGTCGAATTGACGATCGACGATTTCGACCGGATCAGCGAGCGCACGCCGCTGATCGCCGATCTCAAACCGGGCGGGCGGTTTGTCGCCAACGATTTATACAAAGCCGGCGGCATTCAGCTTGTCGCCAAGCGCTTGATCGACGCCGGACTGATTCATGGCGATGCGATGACAGTTTTGGGCAAGACGATCGCCGAGGCAGCGCAGATGACCAAAGAGACTGCCGGGCAAGAGGTGGTGCGGCCGATGGCAAATCCGCTAAAGCAAACCGGCGGCTTAGTTATTCTCAAAGGTAATTTGGCGCCGGAAGGCTGCGTGGTCAAAGTCGCGGGTCATGAGCGCATGATTCACAAAGGGCCGGCGCGGGTTTTCGATCGCGAAGAGGATGCTTTTCAAAAAGTGCAGGCAGGCAAGATCAAAGATAATGACGTCGTAGTGATTCGCTACGAAGGACCGAAGGGCGGGCCGGGAATGCGCGAGATGCTCGGCGTCACCGCGGCGCTGGTCG
>WNGO01003330.1_pt1 | contig 10337 bp, 9 predicted proteins | sample 5400511 | NCBI WGS metagenome assembly WNGO01 (sample SAMN13153380, study PRJNA577476) | soil metagenome | isolation source: 20 cm soil or saprolite under Garry oak tree replicate 2 | place: USA:California | collected 2016-06-15
TTCCGAATTCACTTCCGGCGAAGGCGCGCGCGACGGCGTCGTTCGCACCATCTTCGCGGTCGGCGACGAGAAGCAGTCAATCTTTTCGTTCCAGGGCGCCGCGCCGCGCGAATTCGACAGCCAGCGCAGAGCGCTGGACAAGAAGTTCAGGGATGCCGGCCTGAAATTCGATCCGGTGTCGTTCACCTACTCGTTCCGTTCGGGAGCGGCGATCCTGCAATCGGTCGATCATGTGTTTCGCGACCAGGATATCTACCGCAGCATTCACGCGGAAAACGCCTATCCGGTGCACGAGACCCTGGCCGATGCCGGACCGAGCCTGATCGAGTTCTGGGAATTGCAGCAACCGGACACCAGGCAGGACATCGAAGGCTGGCGCGCGCCGTTCGACGGGTTGTCGCTGACGAGCCCGGAGGTCAAGCTCGCCAAGCGGATTCAGGCCGAGATCAGGCGGCTGGTCGAAAGCGGCACCCCGACCGGGCACATCGGCAACCGCCGCCCGCTGCGCTACGGCGACATGCTGGTGCTGGTGCGGCGGCGCGGCAACGCTTTCGATGCGGTCATCCAGGCGCTGAAGCACGCCAACATTCCCGTCGCCGGCGCCGACCGGCTGAAGCTGACCGAGCACATCGCGATCATCGACCTGATGAATCTTGCCGACGCGCTATTGCTGCCGCAGGACGATCTGGCGCTCGCGGTCGCGCTGAAAAGCCCGCTGTTCGGCCTCTCAGACGACGACCTGTTCAAGCTGGCGTGGCAGCGCAGGGGCTCGTTGCGCGAGGCGTTAAATCATCACGCCGCGACCGACAGTAAACTGAAGGATGCGCTGAGCCGTCTGGAACAATGCGAGCGCCGGTTTGCCACCGAGACGCCATTTGCGTTCTACGCCTGGCTGTTCGGCGGGGACGGCGGCCGGAAGCGAATTTTGAGGCGGCTCGGGCACGAGGCCAACGACGCGCTCGACGAATTTCTCGAACTTGCGCTTGGCTATGAGCGCAAGGCGCCGGCCTCGTTGCAGGGTTTTGTGGCATGGCTGCGCACCGCCGACCTTGAAGTGAAGCGGGACATGGAGATTTCCCGCGACGAAGTCCGCGTCATGACCGTGCACGGCGCCAAGGGATTGGAAGCGCCTGTGGTTTTCCTGGTCGATACCACCTCGTCGCCTTCCGATACCCAGCGTTTGAAACTCATTCACTTGCCGCGCGGCGACGCGGCGCCTGACGCACCCGGTGTCGTGGTCTGGGCCGGCAAGAAGGCCGACGACCCGGCCGCGGTAGCGGCGGCGCGCGCGGCGATGCTGGCCGAGACCGAGCATGAATACCGCCGCCTGCTCTATGTCGCGATGACGCGCGCAGCCGACCGCCTGATCGTCGGCGGCTGCATGCCCGGCAACATGAGGCAGATCCGACCATTGTGCTGGTACGACCTGATCGCCAAGGGCCTGCGCAATTCCGGATTGCACGAGCAGACCATCGAGATAGCGGACGGCACAGTTAAGCGCTACTCACGGCTTGAGGATGTCACGGCTTCAACCGGCATAGCCGCGGCTCCGGCGGCGACTGCTCCGACTGCGCTGCCGCCATGGCTGCTCACCTCAGCGCCGCCAGAGGCCTCCTCCGAAAACCTGCTGCGCCCGTCCGATCCTGCCGCGGAAGAGGGGCATCCCATCCGAACCGGCGAGTCCATCGAATTGCGCCTGCGCGCGCTGCAGCGCGGCACCCTGGTACACCGGCTGCTGCAGTCGCTGCCCGAGGTGCCACTGGATCGCCGTCGCGACGCGGCGCTAAATTACCTTGCCCGCAATGCAAATGGATGGACCGAAGCCGAGCGCGCGGCGCTTGCAGAAGGGGTGCTGGCCCTGCTCGAGAATCCCCGCTTTGCCGCGGTGTTTGCGCCGGGCAGCCGCGCCGAGGTTTCGATTGTCGGGCGGCTGGATCGGCCGGCCCGGCCGCCGGCACTGGTTTCCGGGCAAATCGACCGGCTGGTGGTGACGCCGGACGAAGTCCTGATCGTCGATTACAAGACCAACCATGCCCCGCCGCGGACCGCGGCCGAGGCGCCCCGGACTTACCTCCGTCAGCTCGCGCTCTACCGCGCGGTGCTGAAGAAGCTTTATCCCCGGCTGCCGGTCCGCGCGGCGTTACTTTGGACCGAAACGGCCGAATTGATGGAGATTTATGCTCCTGCGCTGGACGCACAACTGGCAGCCTTATCCCAAGGGATGAGCGAGCTTGACCCGGCAACGCCGCGTTCATAGGTTTGCCACATGATCCAGGCGGCGATTCCCAAAAGCCGCATCTTTCCAAACCGAACGAGGTACCCCAATGGCCGTTGGCAAGGTTTCTGACGCCGATTTCGACGCCGAAGTGCTCAAGGCGACCGGCCCGGTCGTGGTCGATTTCTGGGCCGAATGGTGCGGCCCCTGCCGCATGATCGCGCCCGCGCTCGACGAGATTTCCGGCGCGATGGGCGACAAGGTCAAGATCGTGAAGCTCAACGTCGACGAGAGCCCGAAGACGGCCTCGAAATACGGCGTGATGTCGATCCCGACGCTGATGATCTTCAAGGGCGGCGAGATGGCTTCGCGCCAGGTCGGCGCCGCACCGAAGCAAAAGCTGCAGCAGTGGATTACGGCCGCGGTCTGATCGGCTCCGCGCAAGTAATTATTCCTGAAAGCGGCCGGCGAATAGCCGGCCGTTTGCGTTGAAAGAGCATGCCGCGCAGAGACACCGTATCCTCCCAATTAGCGCCGCCGGCGGCGATGGAGGCGCGTTCCGTCGATGCGATTCCGCGCGGAAGCGGGTGGCAATACGAGCCGAAATGGGACGGCTTCCGCTGCCTGCTTTCCCGCGATGGTGACAGGGTCGAACTGCGCTCGAAATCAGGCGAGGACCTCACCCGCTACTTTCCCGAACTGGTCGATGCCGCGCGAAGATTGGCGACCGATTTCATGCTCGACGGCGAAATCGTCGTGCCGCGCGGCAAGGCGTTTTCGTTTGACGATTTGCTGCAGCGGATTCATCCCGCCGTGAGCCGGGTCAAAAAATTGGCGCAGGAAACGCCGGGGCTGTTTATCGCATTCGATCTCCTGGCTAACGACAAAGACAACAAGCTGTTCGCCCGGCCGCTCAGCGAAAGGCGCCACGCGCTGGAAGCCTTTGCAAAGACCCAGTTCAAATCCAACCCGACGTTCCGGCTGTCGGCTGCGACAAAAAGCCATGCGACCGCGGAAAAATGGCTGGCGCAATCCGGCGGCGGCTGCGACGGCGTGGTCGCAAAACGGATCGACCTGCCCTATCAGTCCGGCAACCGCGACGGCATGCAGAAGATCAAGAAATTCAGAAGCGCCGACTGCGTGGTCGGCGGCTTCCGCTACGCGACCAACAAGCTCAACGGCAAGAAGGTCGTCGGCTCACTGTTGCTTGGGCTCTACGACGACAAGGGATTGTTAGACCATGTCGGATTCACCTCTGCGATCAAGCAGGGGGAAAAGCCGGCGCTGACGGCAAAGCTTGAGCCGCTGATCGCAAAACCCGGATTTACCGGAAATGCGCCGGGCGGCCCAAGCCGCTGGTCGACCGAACGCTCGGCGCAGTGGTGTCCGCTAAAACCGAAACTCGTCGTCGAGGTCGCCTACGATCATTTCAGCGGCGAGCGGTTTCGCCACGGCACCTCCATCCTGCGCTGGCGGCCGGACAAGGCGACGAGACAGTGCACGTTCGATCAGCTCAAGCAAAAGACCGCCGATCCGATGAAGCTGTTGGCGTGAACTCGCCTACCCCGGCGGCGTGCCGTTGGCGGCGAGCACATGGCCGGCGAGATACAGCGAGCCCGTGATCAGGATACGCGGCGGCACCTCGTAAGCCAGGCGCGCCAGCGAATGCAGCGCCGCTTCGACACTGCCTGAAATTTCCACGCGCATGCCGAGCGCCCGGGCGGCGTCCGCCAGGCGGTCCGGCGGCATCGCGTTGTCGCGACCCGGAATCCGCACCGCGATGATGTGGCGGGTCAGCCCTGCGAAATTGGCGAGAAATGCGCTTGCATCCTTGTTAGACATCATGCCGACGATCACCACCAGGGGGCGCGAGACTCGTTCCTCGAGATCGCCCAGGGCTGCCGCGGCGACGCGCCCGCCCTCGGCATTGTGCCCGCCATCGAGCCAGATTTCGCAGCCTTGCGGTCCCTGCTCCACGAGCGCGCCCGATGCCAGACGCTGCATCCGCGCCGGCCATTCGGCATTGACAATGCCGGCCTCGAACGCCGCCGGCTCGATCCTGAACGCGCTTTGCGCGCGCAGCGTCGCAATCGCGAGGCCAGCATTGTCGAACTGATGCCGGCCGAACAGTTTTGGTGCCGCCAGATCCATCAGCCCGCGGTCGTCCTGATAGACCAGCCGTCCGCGCTCGACATTGACGTGCCACTCCTGCCCTGCCGAATGCAGCGGCGCGCGCAGCCGTCTCGCCTGCGTCTCGATCGCAGCCATCGCCTCGCGCGGCTGCTCCGCGCAAATCACCGGCACGTCGCGCTTGACGATGCCTGCCTTCTCGCCGGCGATCGCCGTCAGCGTGTCCCCGAGAAATTCGCTGTGATCCATGCTCACCGGCGCGATCACGCTCGCCAGCGGCGTGTCGATCACGTTGGTGGCGTCGAGCCTTCCGCCGAGCCCGACTTCCAGCAGCACCGCATCGGCCGGATGCCGCGCGAACAGAGAGAACGCCGCCGCGGTTTCGGTTTCAAAAATCGTGATCGGCGCGCCGGCATTGGCCTGTTCGCAATGTTCGAGCGCGGCGCCCAATTCGTCGTCGTCGACAAGAACGCCGCCGCCGGCCCGGCCAAGCCGGAAGCATTCGTTGATCCGCACCAGATAGGGCGAGGTATAGGTGTGGACGCGCAAGCCCGCCGCTTCCAGAATCGCCCTCAAGTAAGCAATCGTCGAGCCCTTGCCGTTGGTGCCGGCGACGTGAATGACCGGCGGCAACTTGCGCTCGGGATGCCCGAGCCGCGCCAACAGCCGATGCATCCGCTCAAGATCGAGATCGACGCGTTTGGGGTGCAGGGCGGACAGCCGCGCCATCAATTCGCCGAGCGGCGCTGGTTTTGCCGCAGGCGCGTTCACGCGTGGGGTGCGGGCGGCGCCACATCCGCAGCCGATACGATCTGGGCCGGACTGGCGGGTTGTGGCGCCGGTTTTGAGGCGGTTTCCATAGCAGGCGATTTGGTCAACAGCCGGCACAGCCGCGCCAGTGTCGGGCGCAGGTCGTGGCGATGCACCACCATGTCGACCATGCCGTGGTCTTTCAAGTATTCCGCGCGCTGGAAGCCGTCCGGCAGTTTCTCGCGGATGGTCTGTTCGATCACGCGCGCGCCGGCGAATCCGATCAGCGCGCCGGGCTCGGCGATCTGCACGTCGCCAAGCATGGCATAGGAGGCGGTGACGCCGCCGGTGGTCGGATTGGTCAGCACCACGATATAGGGTTGCTTCACCTCGCGCAGCATCTGCACCGCGACCGTCGTGCGCGGCATTTGCATCAGCGACAAGATGCCTTCCTGCATACGGGCGCCGCCGGAGGCCGCGAACACGATGAAGGGCGATTTCTTTTCCACCGCGAGTTCAAGCCCGCGCACGATTGCTTCGCCAGCGGCCATGCCGAGCGAGCCGCCCATGAAATCGAAGTCCTGCACCGCGATCACCACCGCAGCGCCCTCGAGCTTGCCGTAACCGACCTTGATGGCGTCGTTCAGCCCGGTCCGTGCGCGCGCGTCCTTGATGCGGTCGGCATATTTGCGTTCGTCGCGAAACCTTAAGGGATCGGCGGTCACCTCGGGCAGCGCCACATCGAACCAGGTCTCGTTGTCGAAGATCGATTTCAGCCGCGCCACCGCGCCCATGCGCATGTGGTAGTTCGATCCGGGAATGACGAACTGGTTGGCCTCGACGTCCTTGTAGAACACGAGCTGCCCTGAATCGGGGCACTTGATCCACAAATTCTCCGGCGTCTCGCGGCGCAGGATGTTGCGGATCTTCGGCCGGACGACGTTGGTGAGCCAGTTCATGTTTCGCTCCGAATCGGCAGATCGCCTGATATATGGCGGCTAGGGAGGTGCCCGGCAAGCCGCCGCTCGCGGTCCGACTCGACCGCAATTGTGGCTTATTCCGCAGCCTGTTTGGCTCCCCGCACACCCTGCGCCAGGGAAGCCGCGAGATCGGCCACCGCACTGACGGTTTTGGCGGTGGCACGGCCCTCAGCATCAAGGCTGGCGCGCAAGGCCTCGACAAGCGCGGTGCCGACCACCGCGCCGTCGGCATTTTGGGCGATGCCGCGGGCGGCTTCCGGCGTGCGGATGCCGAAACCGACGCAGACCGGCAATTTGGTATGCCGCTTGATGCGCCCGACCGCCTCGCCGACCCTCGCCGCATTGGCGCTGGCGCTGCCGGTGATGCCGGTGATCGAGACGTAGTAGACAAAGCCCGAGGTATTGGCGAGCACGGCAGGCAGGCGCTTGTCGTCGGTGGTGGGCGTCGCCAGCCGGATGAAATTGAGCCCGGCCTTCATCGCCGGCAGGCACAGTTCGGTGTCCTCCTCCGGCGGCAAATCGACGATGATCAGCCCGTCAACGCCGGCGGATTTTGCATCGGTGAGAAATTGATCGACGCCATGGATGTAGATCGGATTGTAGTAACCCATCAGCACCAGCGGCGTCGCATCATCACCCTTGCGGAAGGCGCGAACCATGTCGAGGGTCTTCCTCAAGGTCATGCCGGCCTTGAGCGCGCGCAAACCCGCCGCCTGAATTGCAGGGCCATCCGCCATCGGATCGGTAAAGGGCATGCCGATCTCGATGATGTCGCTGCCTGCCTTCGGCAGCGCCTTGATGATGTCGAGCGAGGTGGCGGGATCGGGATCGCCGGCCATCAGGAAAGTGATGAAGGCCGAGCGGCCTTCTCTCCTCAGCTCGGCAAAACGCGCGTCGATGCGGGTGGTCACTTCTTCTTCCCCCGCAAGATGTCCGCCACCTGCGGGATATCCTTGTCGCCGCGGCCGGAGAGGTTGACGACCATTAGATGATCTTTCGGCCGTTTCGGCGCGAGCTCCATCACCTTGGCAATGGCGTGCGCGGGCTCCAGCGCCGGAATGATGCCTTCCAGCCGTGACAGCAGCTGAAACGCAGCCAGCGCTTCGTCGTCGGTCGCCGACAGATACGTCACCCGGCCGGTTTCGTGCAGCCATGAATGTTCGGGACCGATGCCGGGATAGTCCAGCCCCGCTGAAATCGAATGCGCATCCTGGATCTGGCCGTCCTCGTCCATCAGCAGATAGGTGCGGTTGCCGTGCAGCACGCCCGGCCGGCCGCCGGCGATCGAGGCCGCATGCAATTGCGTGAGCCCGTGGCCCGCCGCCTCGACGCCGAAAATCTCGACCGCGGGATCATCGAGGAACGGATGAAACAGTCCCATCGCATTGGAGCCGCCGCCAATACAGGCGATCAGCGAGTCCGGGGCTCGGCCCTCGGCTTCCTGCATCTGCGCGCGGGTCTCGACGCCGATCACCGCCTGGAAATCCCGCACCATCATCGGATAGGGATGCGGGCCGGCCACGGTGCCGATGCAGTAAAACGTATTGTGCACATTGGTGACCCAGTCGCGCAGCGCATCGTTCATCGCGTCTTTCAAGGTGCGCGAGCCTGACTGCACCGGGATCACCTTGGCGCCCAGCATCTCCATGCGGATGACGTTGGGCTGCTGCCGCTCTACATCGACCGCGCCCATATAGACCACGCAGTCGAGCCCGAACCGCGCACACAGCGTGGCGGTGGCGACACCATGCTGGCCGGCGCCGGTCTCGGCGATGATGCGCCTTTTGCCCATGCGCCGCGCCACCATGATCTGGCCGAGCACGTTGTTGACCTTGTGCGAGCCGGTGTGGTTGAGCTCCTCGCGCTTGAAGTAGATTTTCGCGCCCCCGAGATGCTCGGTGAGGCGCTCGGCCAGGTACAATGGCGACGGCCGGCCGACATAGTCCCTGAGATAGCCGTTCATTTCCGCTTGGAACGCCGGATCGGCCTTGGCGTCGGCGTAAGCCTTTTCCAGATCGAGGATCAGCGGCATCAGCGTTTCCGCGACAAAGCGCCCGCCGAAAATGCCGAAATGCCCGCGCTCGTCGGGACCGCTGCGGAAGGAATTTGGTTTAGCGAGACTCATCATTGTCTTTCGTCATGGCCGGGCTTGACGTTGTTGAGCTGTCTAGCGCAATCATCGACCACCTGCCGCTACCAGGGTAGCATCACGATCGATAGCACGCGCGGCGCGAATAAAGGCGCGGATCATCTCGGGATCCTTGATACCGGGCGCGCGCTCGACGCCCGAGGAAACATCGACGCCATCAGCGCGCGTCACGCGAATGGCCTCCGCGACATTGCCGGCATTGAGGCCACCCGAGACCATGAACGGCAGGTTGAGATCGAGATTTTCCAACACATGCCAGTCGAATACCGCGCCGAGACCGCCGGGTCGCGTTGCTTCCTTCGGGGCAACGGCATCGAACAAAATACGATCGGCGGCGGCGGCATAGAAGGGCAGCGACGCCAGATCGGCCGCCGTTTCGACCGCAAGAGCCTTCATCACCTCTAGGCCAAATTTCTGCTTGATGTCGCGCAACCGCGCCGCGGTTTCCCGGCCGTGCAATTGCAATATGTCGGGCTGCAACACCTCGACGATGCTGGCGAGCGTCGCATCGTCGGCATCGACCGTGAGTGCGACCTTTACGGCACGGCGCCTTACATGTTTTCCGAGCTCGCGCGCGGTCTCGAGACCCAGATGTCGCGGCGAAGGCGGAAAGAACACGAATCCCACCATGTCGGCGCCGGCATCCAGCGCGACGTCGAGCGTCTCGGGCGTGGACAGGCCGCAAATTTTGACGATCAGGGACATGGCTCAAAGCATGGTTGGGGCGGCGACAGGCGCCGGAAAAAGCGATGCGCTTGGGGCGCGTTCTACAACGTCGCGCCCTGCTTGTCTCGCCCACTGGCCCCATATAGGCCGCCCTGCGACGGGCCGGTAAGGCGCGGCGGGTCGCCTCGCGGGCTCATCGCGGCGGCGCGCAGATCGGCCAATTGCGCTCGCATTTGCCGCACATCGGCTTCATGCCGCCGGGCGGCCCGCCGCCAGTGGCGCTGCCGGAACCAGGTCGCGGTGCCGCCCGCCACCACGCCCAATATCGCCACCGCGATGATAACGACGAACAACGGCAGCCTGACGCCGAGCGATGGATCGGTCGAATTGAACGGATCGAACGATACCGTCACCGCATGACGATTGGCCACCGCGAAGACGACAAAGATCACGCCCAGCGGGATCAGCACCAGGGCTGTGAAGAATTTTCGCATGACCATCTCTCGCATTGATGGGGATCGGTGGGCGCGCATTCCGCAAAAGGGTACGGTCTTTGCGGCCAGGACACGCGCAATATAAACGCTTACGCGCCGGCCTCGGATGTCCCGTTGTCGCGGTTCAAACGCTCGCGCATTTCCTTGCCCGTCTTGAAAAACGGGACGCTCTTCTGATCGACCGGCACGTGCGCGCCGGTGCGCGGATTGCGGCCGGCGCGGGCGGGACGATGCTTCACCGAAAACGCACCGAATCCACGCAGCTCGACCCGGTCTCCGCGCGCCAACGCGGCGACGATCTCATCGAGAATCGCGTTCACAATGTTCTCGACATCCCTCTGGTAGAGATGCGGGTTGTGCTCGGCGATGCGCTGAACGAGTTCGGATTTGATCATCGAGACTGGGACCCGGGAAGGTGCGGTTGTCCATTTCCGTGAAAATGCCTTGAACTGTCAAGACGCTAAATGAAATTTGGACGGCGCGAAAAGGCGTGACAAACGCCCGGATTGGGGATTGTGACAATACCCGCGATGCGAGAGGAGGGGCGGATACCGGACTTAGCCGGTTAGTTGGTCCCCGCCGGATGCCACAACGCCAGCATCCCGTCCAGGCTCAAGCGATCGACCGCCTGCGCAACCCCGGCCTGCTCGATTTGCCGCGCGATCGCGCTCAAACCGAATGCATCGAGCGTAATCGAAGCCGCCGTCCGCAGAAAAGTCAGGTCGCCGAACTTTGGCGACAGCTTGTAATCGCGCACCGGCAGATCGCTCTTGACGCCTTTCTGCGCCACCAGCCACGCAACGGCGGTTTTCTCATCGCCGACTTGATCGACCAGCTTGAGATCGACCGCCTGGCGGCCGGTGAAGACCCGTCCGTCCGCGACTTTTTCGAGCAATGCGTCGTCCATGCCGCGCCGCTCTTTGACGAGTCCGCGGAACCAGGCATAGGAGTCC
>WNGO01003818.1_pt1 | contig 10336 bp, 9 predicted proteins | sample 5400511 | NCBI WGS metagenome assembly WNGO01 (sample SAMN13153380, study PRJNA577476) | soil metagenome | isolation source: 20 cm soil or saprolite under Garry oak tree replicate 2 | place: USA:California | collected 2016-06-15
CGTCGAGTACCGCCTGTCGGCGGGCGGTCTGAGCATCCGAACGACCGCGACCAACGTCGGTCGGGAGGCCGTCCCCTACGGTGCCGGGCATCATCCCTATCTCACCGTCGGGACGGTCATCGACGCAGCGCTGCTGAAGCTACCGGCCCTGATGCGGCTCGAAGCGAACGATCGCCTGATTCCGACGGGACGAATGCTGCCGAACCGAGGGACGGCTTACGACTTCCTCGAACTCCGGCCGATCGGATCCGTCAGCATGGATACGGCGTTCGCCAATCTGATTCCGGACAGCGACGGGCTGATCCGCGTGCATCTCGAGGCGCCGGGAGGCAAGCCCCACGTCACGCTCTGGATGGAGCCGGTCTATCAATTCCTGATGGTCTTTACGCCCGATGCGATCCCGGACGTGGCTCGCCGGCGACGCAGCATCGCGATCGAGCCAATGACTTGCGCCCCGAACGCCTTCCGCAGCGGTGACGGGCTGATCGTTCTCGAGCCGGGCGAATCCTGGGGCGGTAGTTGGGGCATTTTGCTGTAACTTAGGCGGCCACGTCGATATCATCGAATGGCGCCCAAATTGCGCACCTTGTCGCGGTCTGCCAATATCAAGTCAGGGCATCACGCCGCTGTATGGGAGGGAGCCGCCTGTGTACGGGAAGATCTACGTCCCCCTTGATAACTCTGACCACTCCAACGCCGCCATCGAGGTGGCGGTCCGGCTGGCCGGTGCCACGAAGGCGACCCTGGTGGGCAGCCACGTCTACGCCGCCCGGATGCACGACGTGCGCTTCAAACAGATGGAGTACACGCTGCCGGAGGAGTACCAGCACGAGCAAGAGCTCGAGCGCCAGCGCAAGATCCACGACTCCCTGATCACGCGCGGCCTGCAGCTCATCTCCGATTCCTACCTCGACGTTATGAAGGCCGCCTGCGATCGCGCCGGTCTGCCCTTCGGGTACAAGACGTTCGACGGCAAGAATTGGGAATGCCTGGTCGACGACATCGCCGCTTCCGACTACGACCTGGTCGTGCTGGGGGCGCTCGGCATGGGCGCCGTCAAGGACAGCATGGTCGGCAGCGTTACCGACCGCGTGGTCCGCCGCATCCGCGTCGACTCCCTCGTCGTGCGGGACATCCATCCATTTCGCGACGAAGCCTCCAACCGGATCGTGGTCGCCATCGACGGCAGCCCCCAGTCCTTCGCCGGGTTGCGGACCGCGATCGACCTCGCGCGTGTTTTTGAGAAGCAGGTCGAAGCCGTGTCCGTCTACGACCCCTACCTCCACTACGCGATGTTCAACGGCATTGTCGACGTGCTCTCGGCCGAAGCATCGAAGGTCTTCCGCTTCAAAGAGCAGGAACAGCTGCATGAAGAGATCATCGACACCGGCCTCGCCAAGATCTATGAGTCCCACCTGCGGGTGGCGCAATCCGTGGCGCGCGATGAGGGGGTCGAGATCAAGACGACGCTCTTCGACGGCAAGGCCTTCAAGAAGGTCCTGCAGTACGTCCGCCAGGAGCCACCCTGGCTGCTCGTCATCGGCCGCATCGGCGTCCACTCGGCAGCCCAGATGGATCTGGGCAGCAACACCGACAACCTGCTCCGCCTGGCACCCGTCAGCGTCCTGCTGTCGAGCCGCACCTTTGTGCCGCCCGTCGACGTCCAGGCGGAGGCGAGCGTGACCTGGACGGAGGAGGCCGACGCGCGCATGGAGCGGGTTCCGGCCGCCTTTCGCGCGATCACTCGCACCGCCATCTGCCGCTATGCGATGGAGCGCGGGCACTCCGTGATCAGCTCCTCGATCATCGACCTCGCCGTGTCCGAGGTGATGCCGGAGCACGCGGCCCGCGCCATGGGTGTCGAACCTTCCCGGGCGAAAGCCGCGATGAACGGCGAGGAGAGCACCGCCACATGGATCTGTCGCCGATGCGGGCGACCGGCACGCGTGGAAAAGCCGCAGGAATGCCCGGTCTGCGCGGGCACCAGCTTCCAGCCGGTTGACAAGGCCGCCGTCGCGGCGGCCGCCATCAGAGAGGGAGGGACCGAGGAGGAGGAAGCGTTCGACGGCTTCAAGGTCAAGTGGACGGGCGAAGCCAAGGAGATCCTCAACCGCGTCCCCAAGGGCTACGAGCGGCGCCGAGTAAAGGCGCGCATCGAAAAGATCGCCCGGGTACAGCGGCTGCCCAGCATCACCCGGGACTTCGCGGACGCCAACCTGGACGAGGCCTACGGGCCGGTCGCGGAGGTGGTCAGCGACACCCTTCCCGCGGCGCCCAAGCCGGCGGGGGACACGCCCCTGACCTGGACCGACGAGGCGGCTGCCCGCATGGAACGTGTGCCGGGCGGCTTCATGCGGATGATGGCCCGCACCAAGGTCGAGGAGTTCGCTCGGAAGATCCGCGCCGAAACGATCACGCGCGACGTCGTCGAGGGCGGACTCGTGGACGCCCGGATGATGATGGACCAGGCGCTCAAGGCGCACGCGCCCGAGGTCGTCGAGGCCGCCATGAAGGTGCACGGGCACCCGGACGGGAACGGCGCCGGGCCGCGCGAGCCCTCACCGGGCTGGACCGAGGATGGGGTCCGCCGGCTCAACGAGGTCGAGATCCGCGCGGAGGAAAAGTTCGACCCCTCCCGCGCCCGCGAGCTCGCGCAGCATGCCGCCGAATCCCGGGCGGCGCGTACCTCGGAGGCGATCAATGCCGCCTTCCTCGAGCGGCTGGGGGTCAAGATCGGCTACGGACACCCGCTCAGCCCCAAGACGTTCGAGCACCACTTCACCTGGTCGCCCGAAGCGGAGGCACGCCTCGCCAACCTGCCCTCCTATTGCCGGGAGCTGAGTCGCTGGCGGGTCGAGTGGACCGCGGCCAAGAAGGGGCTCGGTCCGGTGATCACGACCGAAGCGATGGACGTCAAGTTCGAGATGTGGGACGAGGTTTCGCAGGGGCTGCAGGAGAAGGGTCCGCAGATGCCCTGGGAACCGGATGCGGAGAAGCGGCTCGAGAACATGCCGCCGTTTGTCAAAGGACAGGTGATGGCCGCGGTCGAGGGCAACGCCCACGAACTCGGCGAGGAACGGGTCACGTCAAAGGTGATGGATGTCGTCATCCAGAAGTGGATCGAGACCGGCGATTTTCATGAAGGCCGCTACGGCTTCCGAGCCTAGCCCACTCACCGCGGCCGGCCTCACCCGCGCCTACCGCGGAGGGAAGGGCGTCTTCGACATCACGCTCAAGCTCGCTGCCGGTGAGGTCATGGGTCTGATGGGACCGAACGGCTCGGGAAAAACGACCCTGCTACGCGTGCTGGCGACCGCGGCAACGCCAACGGCCGGGCAGATCAGCTGGTTCGGCAATGCGAATCCGCACGACCCATCAGTGCGGCGGCGGCTCGGGGTCATGCTCGACCAGCCAGCGCATTTCGACAAGATGACCGGCTATCAAAATGCCTGGTTCTTCGCCCATCAATTCGGGCTCGCCGATCAGCTCGCCCGCGACCGGCTCGACGAACTGTTCCGATGGTCCGGCCTGTGGGACGCCCGCGACCAACTGGTCGGCGAATACTCGCTGGGGATGAAGCGAAAGCTCAACCTCGTCGAGGCGCTCGTGCACCGCCCATCCATCCTGCTGCTCGATGAGCCCACGCTTGCCCTCGACTATCGCGCCGAGCTCGACCTGATCGAGCGGCTCCAGCTCCTCAGCCTGACCGGCACGGCCGTGGTCCTGGCGACCAACGACGTGCACCTCGCCGAGCGGCTGTGCGACTACGTGATCTTCCTGCACGACGGCCGCCTGATCCGCGAGGGCCACGTCCCCGAACTGCTGACCGAGGTCGCCGGGTCCAAGGAAGTCCAGCTTCAGATGAACTCTCCGATCAGCCTCGAGAGCCTTCGCGCTTTGGCCGCCGTCGAGGCGGCGAACGTCGAGGGCGATACGGTCCACATCATCCTGGCGCGTGGCGCCAATCCGGCGCAGGTGCTGGCGGTGCTCAACGGCACGGCGGACCTGGTGAGCAACATGCGGGTTCGCCGGCCCAACCTGGGCGACGTCTTCCTCAAACTGACCGGCGTGGCGTTGCCGGCGGTGCGTCGATGATATGTCCTCCTTTCCACACCGGGACGCGCTGATGATACTGGCCGGGACGATCTGGCAGCGAGAGCTGGTGGAGTTTGCCCAGCGGCGCAGGGCGCTGGTGATCAAGCTCGCCTTTCCGCTTGTTTTCGGCATCCCCCTGGTGGTCGCCGCGCCACCCGTATACGCCGCCATAACGCTGACGATGCTGATCGCGATCATCGGAGCGCTCGGGGCGGGCGCGGTCTTGACCCGCGAGCGCCAGAGCGGCCTGACCCTTCGCTATCGAACGCTGCCCGTCACCCCGGGGCGGCTGTTGATCGAGCGCCTCTCGACCAGCGCGGTCATCGACTTGCTGCAGGTCACCCCCGTGCTGGTGCTGATCGCGCTTCGCCACCCCTCGCAAGTCACCTGGTGGCCGGCGCTCGTCCTGAGCACTCTCGCGGTGCTCCTCATCGGCAACTTGATGGGCGCTGTCGCCAGCACGCTTTCCGACTCGCCGGGCGAGGTGATGCTCTACGTCTTCATCGTCCTGCTGCCGCTGCTGTTCCTCTCCGGGGTCTTCACCTCGTTGACCGAGCCGGCGATGCTCGCCGTCTCGCGTCTCTTCCCGTTCAGCTATTTGCACGAGTCACTCGTCGGCGCGCTCGGCGGCCAGCCCAACCTGCTGGTGTGGGAAACGCTGCTCGGTGGTTTCGGCTTCCTCGTCGGCGCCGCCGGACTGACCGGGCGCCTCGGTCGGCGCGTACTCGAGTCGGACTGAGCGTCACCATGACGATCGCGAGTGTCCTGGCCGGCTCCTATCTCATCACCCAGCCGAGCATTCAGTTGCCGTTCATCACCAATCGCTGGGCCGTCGGCATCTTCTTCCTCATCCACATCATTTTTGGTTCATTCACGATGGGCGCCCTCGTGCTGGGGCCAACCTATGAGTGGATCGGCCTCCGCCGAGAGGACCCCCGGTATGAACGGCTTGCCCGCTCCTTGGGCAACGTGAACCTGAAGATCTTCAGCCTGGGGGCCACCCTCGGCGGATTCGCCGTCATCGTCCTGACGGCGCTCTATCCAACATTCTTCGTGAGCCTCATCACGCTCTTCTTCTGGCCGGCCGTGGTCGCCTTCAGCATCTGGTTCCTCACCCTGGGCGGCATCCTCCTCTACAACCTCCGCTGGGACCGCTTCCGGCTGCGCAAGGGAGCCCACGTCCTGATCGGCTACGCCACGGCCGCCACCGAGCACATCTTTCTCTTCATCATCGTGGCCCTCGATAGTTATCTCCTCACGCCCCGGGCCGGCCAGGGGGCGAGCGCCTTCTTCAATCCCTCCTACTGGCCCGAGCTCGGCCATCGCTTCGTCGGCAACCTGTCGTGGGCTTCGTTCTTCATCGCCGCGGTGGCCGCGGTGTATGCGGCCGCCAGCCGCCTGCCCGCCAATCGCCTGTATTTCCACTGGGTGGCGCGCACCAGCCTGGTGGTGGGATTCGTCACCCTCGTCGTCCAGATCGTGCTGGGCGCGGTCTTCGTCGAAAGCATCAAGCAGGCCTCCCCGGGCGCCTTTCACTACTCACTCGAGGGTCCCTTTGCATGGCTTTGGCTGGTGCAGGCGACCTTCATTGCAATCCTCCTGGTGGGCAGCAACCTCTACTTCTGGCAGTCCCGATCGACGGCGGCCGGGCCAATCCTCACCGGCCTGGTGGCGGCGGCATCGCTGATCACGATGGCGCCGGCCGCACTCTATCCGAAAGATTTGTTCTGGTTGCGCTACGTCGCGCTCGGCGCGGCGGTGTTGCTGAGCCTCCTCCACTGGCTCGTTTCGCGGCCCCGCGCGCGCACCAGGACGCCGGATCTTGGACGCTCCAGCCAGGTGACGCTCGCCGTGACCGGTGCCAGCGCGCTGCTCCTCTTCCTCCTGATGGGCGTCATCCGAACGACGGCGCGGAGCGACTACACCATCTACGGCGTCATGAAGGAGTCTGACAGCTACGGGATCTTCCAGGCCCCCTCGAAAGGCTTCTATCCCTAATGGGCTCGCTTCAGACCTTCTTCTACCTGGCGCTGATCTCGGCCGTCATGATCGGCCTGACGCTGCTCCTCGTTGGCGTCGTCGCATTCGGCCTGCTGCGCTGGTTTCGCCAGGCGCGCGGCCAGGCCCCCCTCACCTTCTGGCTGATCGGCGGCGCCGTGGCGGTGGTGCTGCTCTTCATCCTGCTGGGCACCGCGGGTGTCCTCTACGGGTTCATTCGCTATGGCGCATCGTGACCCACGGCGGCTGAGCCGCCGTCAGTTCGGCGTCCTGGGAACCCAGGTCTCGGGCGCCGTCGTCGCCGTGCTGCTCGGCATTCCGATCGTCGGCTTCCTGATCTCTCCACTCTTCCGCCAGCAACAGGCCGTCTGGCGAAAAGTGGGCGACATTGCCGGCGTGCCGGACGGAGAGCCGACCAAGTTCGAGGTCGCCTTCCCGCAAGACGTCTGGACGACGGCGGAGGAGAACCTGGCCGTCTACGTCGTGAAGAGCGGGGATAACACGAAGGTCTTCTCCAACGTGTGCACACACATGCAGTGCCCGGTGCGGTGGGATCCCGCATTGCACCAGTTCCTTTGCCCCTGTCACGGCGGCTTGTACGACATCAACGGCGCCAACGTGGGCGGCCCACCGCCGAAGCCGCTGCCCCAGTACGTGCATCGGATCGACGGGACGACGCTCTTCGTCGAGAACCGCTTCACCGAGGAGATCTAATGCCCCGCCGGCTCAGCGCCGCCTACGACTGGTTCGACGAGCGCACCGCGATTCGCAGCCTGCTGCGAAAGGGACTCTACGAAGCGGTGCCGGTCCGTGGCGCCTGGTTCTACACCCTGGGCAGCGCCACGCTGGTGTTGATCATCCTTCAGCTGATCACCGGCATCTTCCTCACGCTGCTGTTCGTCCCCTCGGTGACCGAGGCCTGGCAGAGCCTCAATTACCTCAAGGAGCGCGACGCGTTCGGCTCCATCGTCCGAGGCATCCACCTCTGGTCGGCGTACATCCTGCTGTTCGTGATCGGCCTGCACATGGTGCGCACCTTCTTTTCCGGCTCGTACAAGCGGCCGCGCGAGCTCAACTGGGTCACCGGTGTCGGGCTGTTCGTTCTCGTACTCGGCATGGCCATCACCGGCGCCTTCCTCCCCTGGGACCAGGCGGCGTACTGGACGGCGGTCGTGGTGACCAATATTGCCGCCTACACCCCGTTCATCGGCTCCTTCCTCCGCGCTCTCTGGCGCGGCGCCGACACCGTAGGGCCGATCACGTTGAGCCGGACCTTCGGCATCCACGTGTGGCTGCTGCCCGCCATCCTCTTTCCCCTGATCGGCGCCCACCTGGCCCTGCTTCGCAAACACGGAGAGTTCGGCTCGTACATCAACTATCGCGGGGCATACAAAAGCCGCGAGGGTGTCGACGTTCCGCCTGCGCCCGCACAGCGACCGATCGAGCCACCCTATCCGGCCGCGCCCTCCGAGGAGCTCTGGGCCGCGCCCCTGCAAACCGAGGACTTTTATCCGCATCAAACCTTCAAGGATGGGATCGTCTCGGCGGCGCTGGTTGTCGTGGTCTTCATCCTGGCGGTCGCCATCGGCGCTCCGCTCGAGGCCATCGCCGATCCGGCGACGACCACCTACACGCCGGTGCCGGAATGGTTCTTCCTGCCGCTCGATGAACTCCTGGTGCTGGTGCCGCAGCAGCTGATCCCACTGGTGCTCGTCCTCCCGACCGGCGGCGTGCTGCTGCTGCTCGCGCTGCCTTTCATCGATCGAGGCCCGGAGCGCAACCCCTTCGAACGCCCCGCCGTGATGGTGCCCGGCGCCTTCGCCGTGCTCTTTGTCGTCATCCTGACCCTGCTCGGCTCCGGCCGGCTTTTCAACCTGTGAGCGCGCTGCTCGCCGTCCTGGCCCCCGCACTCCAGGCGCTGGCGGCGCAGTTGCCGGCGCAAGCCCCAAACGGCGGCAACATCGTCGGCGCCCAGATCGCGATCGGCAGCATGTTCTCGCTTCACATCCTGATCGCGGGGCTCGTCAGCGGTGCCGCTGAGCTGGGGCCGGCGATCGAGTTCCTCGGCTACGTCCGGCAGCGTCGCAACTACGACCGCCTCGCCCACGGGCTGGGCCGTTTCATCACTTATTACTTCAGTGTCAGCTCCACGATCGCGATCCTGCTGATCACGGTGCTGCTCGTCGGCTTCTGGGGTCATTTCTGGACCACGATCGTGACGATCGGGTGGTGGCCGCTGTTCATCGAGGCCTGGACCTTCGTGCTGCAAGTCAGCCTCGCCTATCTCTGGTACTACACCTGGGAACCGATGCGCGCCTTCAAAGGCGTGCACATGGCGATCGGCGGCCTGCTGGCGGTCGCCTCCTTCCTGCAGGTCTACATGATCGACGTCATCGCCAGCTACATGCTGACCCCCAGCAACCCGCAGAATCCCGTCCGGCTCGCCCTCAACCCGACGTCGTACCCGCTGACGGTGCATCGGACGGTCGGCAACCTCGCCTATATCGGCTTCGCCTTCGGCGGCTTCTGCGCCATCCGCTACCTTCGGGCAAAAACCGCCGAGGACAGGCGGTTCTACGATTGGGCCGGGAGTTTTGGGCTGCTGTGGGGCGTCTCCATGACGCTGCTCCAGCCTGTGGTCGGCTACTCCTATGCCAAGGAGGTCCAGCTGCACAGCTATGGCAGCTGGTACAAGATGATGTTCGGCTCGCTCAGCCCGGTCTTCCTCTGGCAGATCACCCTGCTCGGGATCATGTTCCTCACCGCCACCCTCTATTTCGCCCGTCGACTACGGACCGACGAGGCGCCGGGGTCGGGGATCCTGAAACTGTTGGCGGTCGGGATGGTGTTGACGACGCTGCTCGCGGCCCAGCCCTACGCCCTCGGCTTCTCTTATGAGACGGTGGCCGCCGCCGGCCTCAACCGCCCCTTCTGGGAAGGCGGCCTGATCAATCCCCTGGGGTCGATGATTCCCTGGAAGGTGCTGGCGCTGATGTTCTACACGCTGATCGCGATCGCCGCAGTGGTGTGGTACCTGCGCGGCCTGCCGGGCGTGGTCTGGGGCACGGCGCGGCGTGGTGAGCAGCGAATCCTGATGTTGATGACCGTCTTCACGATGCTGATGATGGTGACCATGGGCTTCATCCGCGAGAACAGCCGGGGACCGTTCCTGATCTCGGGCGAGATGACGATCCAGGGCCAGCAGAACGTTCCGACGCCGACGCCGCAGTCCAGCCCTTAGACGCCTACATGGCGCAGGGCCCGATCGAGACCGCCTCGGTCCGTCCCTGGGCCTGATCGATATCGGGTTGCACCTCGGCGTCGGTCAGCGCGTACGCCTGACCCGGCTGGCTGGTGGAGGCGGCGAAGATGACGCCCACGACATTACCGCCGAGGTCCACCAATGGTCCGCCCGAGTTCCCCGGCTGGACCTCGGCTTGCGTGATCCAGATGCTCCGCACCACCAGGTTTTGTCCGTAGATGTCACGGCCCTCCGCTCTCACCTGGCCGTTGACCACCGCCGGCTTCACCTGCTCGCCACCACCACCCGGGTAGCCGATCGCGGCCCCCTGGGTGCCAGGGTGCGCGGCCGCCTGGCTGAGGGGCACCAGGGCGAGCCGCGGCACGTAGAGGATGGCGGCCGGGACCGACCGGAAAACCACTGCCGAAGACGATGCCACCGCAGCCGAAGCCCCGGATCTTCAATGTCTCCGAGGCGGCGGCCTGGATGCCGGGCGTATTGACCGAGGCTGGAAGCGGTTGGGGAGATGGGGCAATCGGCTCCAGCCCGGCGAACGCGGCCGGGAAGTTGACACCCGCGATGATCGCCTCGACCCGCGCCAGGAAGGCCGGCGGCTTGGGAAACACGGAATCCAGGGTCCGCAGGATGGCTGACCGCTGGATCGCGCTCGCCACCTGGGGCGTGGGAACCCGGGCAAGACTCAGCCCGAGGAACCAGGAGACCGAGAGCAGCGCGACGGCGGAGAAGACGGCGCCGGCAATGCTGTCGATCCGGCCGCTCTGCGGGCGCGCCAGCAGCCGGAGGCGGATCGGCTCGCCAACCCAGTAGCCCACGCTGCTGCCGGCGGCACCGAGGACGACCAGCACCAGCACCGCCATCAGCGAGCGCAACGTCCCATCAGAAAGCTTGAGGGCGTCCATCAGGACAGGCGCCAGGGCGGCACCGATGACGACACCGAGCACGAGGCCGGCGTATTGAGCCAGCGAGAGCCAGAAGCCACGC
>WNGO01010591.1_pt1 | contig 10336 bp, 9 predicted proteins | sample 5400511 | NCBI WGS metagenome assembly WNGO01 (sample SAMN13153380, study PRJNA577476) | soil metagenome | isolation source: 20 cm soil or saprolite under Garry oak tree replicate 2 | place: USA:California | collected 2016-06-15
TGCGGGTCAGCGCCGCCAGCGCGTCGTCGACGTCCTTCTGGTTGCGCTCTTTCCGCAAGCGCGCGAGCTTGTCGATCTGCAGCCGCCGCACCGTGGAGTTTTCCACTTTCAGCACCTCTACCGGCGCCTCGTCGATCGGCTTGTATTTGTTGACGCCGATCACCGCCTGCTTGCCGGCGTCGATCCTGGCTTGGGTTTTTGCGGAGGCTTCCTCGATCCGCAGTTTGGGGACGCCGGCTTCGATCGCTTTCGCCATGCCGCCGAGCGCCTCGACTTCCTGGATGTGGCCCCAGGCTTTTGCGGCGAGATCGCGGGTGAGACGCTCGACATAATACGAGCCGCCCCAGGGATCGATAATGCGGTTGGTGCCGCTTTCCTGCTGCAGGAACAGTTGCGTGTTGCGCGCGATCCTGGCCGAGAAGTCGGTCGGCAGCGCCAAGGCCTCGTCGAGCGCATTGGTGTGCAGCGATTGCGTATGGCCTTGGGTCGCCGCCATCGCCTCGATGGTGGTGCGCATCACGTTGTTGTAGACATCCTGCGCGGTGAGCGACCAGCCCGAAGTCTGGCAATGCGTGCGCAGCGACAGCGAGCGCGCGTCCTTCGGAATTCATGCCGATCGCCCAGAAGAACGACAGCCGCGGCGCGAAGCGGTCGACATCGAGCCCGGCCGCCAGGCCAGCGCGGACATATTCGACACCGTCGGCCAGCGTATAGGCGAGCTCGAGATCCTGGGTCGCGCCGGCTTCCTGCATGTGGTAGCCGGAGATGGATATGGAATTGTATTTCGGCATTTTTTGCGAGGTGTACGCAAAAATGTCGGAGATGATCCGCATCGAGGGCGCCGGCGGATAGATGTAGGTGTTGCGGACCATGAACTCCTTCAGAATATCGTTCTGAATGGTGCCGGAGAGTTTTTCCGGCGGCACGCCCTGTTCCCCGGCCGCCGCAACGAACAGCGCCAGGATCGGCAGCACCGCGCCATTCATGGTCATTGAAACGCTCATTCGATCGAGCGGGATGCCCGCGAACAGCGTGCGCATGTCATAGATCGAATCGATCGCCACGCCGGCCATGCCGACGTCGCCGGATACCCGAGGGTGATCTGAATCGTAGCCACGGTGGGTGGCGAGATCGAACGCGACCGAGAGGCCCTTTTGTCCGGCGGCCAGATTGCGTCGGTAAAACGCGTTGGAATCTTCCGCGGTGGAGAAGCCGGCATATTGCCGGATGGTCCAGGGCTGGTTGACATACATCGTGGGGTAGGGGCCGCGCAAATAGGGCGCGATGCCCGGCCAGGTCTCGAGGAAATCGATGCCCTCGAGGTCGGCTTCGCTGTACTCGGGCTTGACGAGGATGCCTTCCGGCGTGAGCCAAGGCTCGGCGCCGCTGGCGGGTTCGGCGCGGGCGGTGTCTGCAAAAGCGATATTCGCAAAATCCGGTATGCGGCTCATGCCAGCCATTATAGCACATGCGACGCCCGCGGGTCGCCACCCCTAATCATGATCCGGATGCTGGTTGCTGACGATGCCGGAAAGCTTTTCCGGGCCGTAGTTCTGCAGCGTGGTCTGGCTCGGCAGATTGGCGACGCCGACCACCCAGCCGAGCCGGGATTCGGTGCCGAATTGCTGGGTCGGTATCACCCGGTCCGGCCGGTCGAAGGCACCGGTCATGATCTCGATCCGCGGGCCGTCGATGCGGCGGAAAGTGAGCGGGGTGCCGCAATCCCTGCAAAAATCGCGCTCGGCGATGGAGGAGGAGCGGAACGCGGCTGGCTTGCCGCGGGTCCAGGTGAAGTTCTCGCGGTCGATGTCGGCGAACGACGCAAATGGCGCACCGGAGGCCTTCTGGCACATCCGGCAATGACAGATGCTGACTTTCACCGGCGGCGCCGACACCGCAAAGCGGATGGCGCCGCATTGGCAGCCGCCGGTCAGGATCGGTTTCGTCGCCGAAATCATGCTCCCTCCGTCAGCCGGTAGGCCTCTTGCAGAACGGTTAGCGCATCGCTGCCGGCGAAGATAAAATCGTTAACACCGGCGGCACGGAGCGCGGCTTCCTGCTCGCTCGCGCGTCCTGCCAGATAGATATGCTTTGCGCCGGCGGCTTGAAGGGCCTTTGCCGCCGCTGTTGCCCGATCGGCATAGACCTTGTCTCGGGAACACAGACAGGCCAGCGCTGCACCCGATGTAATGAATGCGGCCGCCAGCGCCGCCGGATCGGTAGATCCCTCGGTATCGATGGCCTCGATTCCGCCGGTTTCGAAAAAACTCTTCGCAAATGTCGCGCGCGCCGTGAAGTCGGCGGGCGTGCCGAGATTGGCGAGGAAAACCTTTGGCCGGGCACCTCTTTGTTTCAGAATTTGATCGGACCGGTCACGCAGCGCTTCGAATGGCGCGGCCAGCCGCATCGGCGACAGCGCGTCGAACTTGAATTTTGCTTCGCCAGAGGGTGCGAGCGCAACCGGTTTTGCGTCTAGCACCGCTACGAGGGTTTCGTGCAGATTGGGGAACTCGGTGGCGCCGGTCAGCACTTCCTTGCGCCTCGCAATGTTGGCTTCGCGCGCCGCCCGCGTCGCCGCGACCTTGCGCTGGATCAAGTTCTGCTCAAGCGCCCCGAACACGCCGCCGGCTTTCTCGATCTCCTGAAACAGCGACCATGCCGCTTCGCAAAGCTGTTGCGTCAGTTTCTCGATACCGCCGGCGCCGGCGGCGGGATCGGTCACTTTTGCGAGGTTGGATTCCTCCAGCAGCACCAGCTGGGTGTTGCGCGCGACCCGCCGTGCAAATGCATCAGGCAATCCCAGCGCCAGCGTATGCGGCAGCACGGTAATGGCGTTGGCGCCGCCGAGGCTTGCGGAAAATGTCGCCATCGTCGCGCGCAGCATGTTCACGTAAGGATCGCGCTGCGTCAGCATCCGCCACGCGGTTTCGGCGGCAATAAACAGGGGTTTCGGCGTCAAGCCGCACGCTTGTTCGATGCGCGCCCATAACAATCGCAGCGCGCGAAATTTCGCCATGGTCAGGAACTGATCGGCATCGGCGCTGAGTCGTGCATAAAGCATGTTCTGCGCGTCTTTCAGTGCAACCCCCGCACTCTCCAGCGCGCGCAGATAGGCGACGCCGGCCGCCAGCACGAAGGCCAGTTCCTGCACTTCCGATCCGCCGGCGTCATGGATCGCCCGTCCGTCGGCAACCGCGAACGGACCCTTGAATCCGATTTCGGCAAGGCCCTTGATCGCGCCGGTGACCGCGGTCACGATCTCAGGCCAGGCATAAAGACTGGATCCCGAGACTGCACAGGCGCCGATCGGGTCGAGGCCGAAACGAATGTCGCAGGCCGAAGGTGAGAGGCCTTGGCGTTTCACATATTCGGCGAGGCGAATGGCGGCCATCCGCGACTGCGTGCCGAGCTGAAGTTCGAGAGCGATCCCGGCATCGATGAAAATGCCGTCGAGAATCTTCGCGACCGCCTCAGCCGTCGGCTCGAGTCCGAAGCCATGAGCGCCATTGGCGCCCGCGAAGACCAGCGTCAGCCCGCTAGCGCCGTTTTCCAGATCGTGCAGCGCCTGTGCGTTGGCCTGCGCGGCATCCGGATGATCGATCCGCTGCATGATCTGCCAGGGCGCGGCGGGGGCACGGCCTGCAATCGGTGCGGCGCCGCGCGCGCGGGGATAGATCGGTTCGATCCGCAGCCCGTCATGGGTCTTGCCGACCAGCTTCTCGAACGGCGCGCCCTTGAGCACCCCATCGACCAGCTTGCGCCAGTCGGCATAGCTCGCCGGCGCGAAATCCGCTGCCAGCCGCAGGTCGTCAGGTGCAGATGCCATTTCGCTAGGTCGCTCCCTCCGAGCCGTTTTTGTTGCCAGGCCGGAAATTGCCACGGGCCGACCGCCAAGCCAAACGGTTGTTTTTGACTCTACGAGGCGGTTTTTGGTCAATCGAGGTCGGGTAGCCGCTGGATTCCAGCGGTGGATAGCTGCGCCAGCGCTGCCGAAACCCTGCGCCCCGCGATGACACGGTCCGGGGCGATCTCCGCGAGCGGCACCAGCACGAAGGCGCGCTCGAACAGCCGCGGGTGTGGCAGCGTCAGTTCAGGCTTGTCGATCGAAACATCGCCATAGGCGATCAGATCGAGGTCGAGGGTACGCGGACCCCAGCGCCTTTCGCTGGCGCGATCGCGGCCGAACTTCTTTTCGATCCTGTGCAGCGTAAACAGCAGCGCGTGGGGATCGAGGCCGGTTTCGACTTCGATGCAGGCATTGATGAAACGGGCCTGCTGCTCATCGCCCCAGGGCGGGGTGGAGTAATCGGACGACCGCGCCAGCAGCGCGCCCTGCGTCATGCCGCAGATATTGGCGATCGCCTTTTGGAATGTCGCGCGGACGTCGCCGACATTGCCGCCAAGCGCGATCAGAACGTCAGCCATGAGGCGGCTGCGGCCGCGTGCGCGTCGCTGACGCGGGGAAACGCCCCCAGTATCGCGTCGGCAACAGCGCCGGCCGCGCGTTCCAGCAGCTTGTAGTTGGCATTCTTGAAGGCAGCCGTGGCAGTCGTGACCACATTGGAATAGGAGACGGTATCGGCGAGACGGTCGGTGCGCGAGGAATCCGACAGATCGGTAAAGAGTTCGAGATCGATAACGAACCGCTGCCCGACCTCGGTCTCATGTTCCATCACGCCATGGCGGGCATGGATGACGAGGCCGGTGATAAAGATACTATCGGTCATCGCCTGTCCCAAATCGCCGCCGCCACGCGCAGCGCTTGTACGGTTTCCGACACATCATGGGTACGAATGATCCGCGCGCCGCCTTTTGCGGCCACCACATGGGCCGCGATCGATCCTCCAAGCCGCCGATCCGGCTCCGACGGCACGACCGAACTGATAAAACGCTTTCGCGATGCGCCGACCAGCAGCGGCAGCCCAAATGCGCCGAGTTCATTCAGTCGGGCCAGCGCCGTCATGCTCTGCTCAGGGGTCTTGCCAAATCCGATACCGGGGTCGAGCACGATATTCCCCCGTGAGATACCCGCCTTGGCGGCGATCTCAAGTGAGCGCGCAAAAAACGCCGCGATATCCTTCATGATGTCGATGCCGGCATCGACGCGGTCGCGGTTGTGCATGACGATGACGGGCGAATTGAGTGCCGCCAGCAGCCCGGCCATGCCGGGATCGCGCTGCAGGCCCCAGACGTCGTTGGCCATGGTCGCACCTGCGTCAAGGGCCCAGGCGACGACGGCCGATTTCATGCTGTCGATCGAAACGGGGACACCGAGGGAAACGACGTCGGCCAGGACCGGCTGCAAGCGTTCCAGTTCTTCCTCGGCCGAGACCGGTTCCGCGCCATAAGGCCGGGTGGATTCCGCGCCGATATCGATGATGTCAGCGCCCTCGGCGATCATTCGGCGAGCCTGCGCCAGCGCGCGCTCCGGCGTGTCAAACTGTCCGCCGTCGGAAAACGAATCCGGCGTAACGTTGAGCACGCCCATCACGGCCGGATACGGCCTGGACAAAAGCGCCCGCAGCACCGGATGATCTGCCGGGGCGGTCGCGGGAGCTGGTCTGGAGGTGGTCGCGATCATGCGGTCGCTTTGCGCGGTCCCCGCATCGGTGTCAAGATGCGGGCGCGCCGGTGCGGCGCCGGCCTGGGCAGCCTCAAACAGCGTTAAATTAACAGCTGCCCGGCTTAGTACGTAATTTTGGGCTGAAGCGTGCGGGCCTGTGCGATCAATTGCTCGACGGACTTCTCCGAAGGCATAACGCGGACGAGTTTGCGTTTGGTATTGACCTCTTTCATGCTCTCGGCCAGGCGCGCGGGATTGCGCAGCGCAAGTTCGCGAACCGTGGCGACGCCGGCGGCGCGCACCAGCCCGACCTTTGCCTTGCCCATCCCGGGAATCCGCATGTAGTCGGACACATTGGCCCATTCGAGCAGTTGCTGCTCGCTGATGCCGGTTTTCGCGGCAAGTGCTTTGCGGCCTTTTACGGTCCGCGCCGCCTCGAGCAGCTTGTCCGTGGTGCGAATGCCAAGCGATTTCAGTTTGGAAGCGGCGAAGGATGGCAGGCCATCAATCTCGGAGATTGGATATGTCATGACACTCAATTTGAAAGGCGCTTTAAGCGAACTGGCTGAGGCCCGGGGTCCCTGCGATGATCTCGCCCATTCGATCCGCTCCGATTTTGTCGCGGCCGAATCTGAAAAGTTCACGAGCGATGTTCTGAATTTCGCCCATGCCCAAGCCAAGCCCCATCAGCTTGGTGCCGAGCGCCATCAGACCACCGCCCATCAAATTTCCGAGACTGCCGCCATTGCCTGAGGCCGCGATCGCAGCTTCCGCTCCGGGAATCTGGTCGATCAAGGCCTGAACTTTGTCCGAGGGACCCTCGTTGCGAAGAAAGCCGAGAATGATGCCGATGGTTTTTTCAGCCACAGCATCATCAATGCCGGCCTTTACGGCCAGCCGTCCAATCAGTTCGTCCATATTGCCCCGCCCTCAGCCGGTTACGTGCCGGATCCTTGCTTATCGAATTTATCTTGATCTGCTGCGATACGAATTACAAGCGATGACCGCATTTGAAAGTGTTTTCATCTTCGATCCCGTCAGGAGTGTTGCAGCAATGCAAGAGCCGTTGCGAAACTCGCCGGCAAATTGTCGCCGACCCGACCGTTCGCTGCAACTTTCGGCGCAGGAGAGTACGAAGCCGGCCGATTGGGTCTCGATGAACCGGGTTTCCGATCCCCAAATGCCGTTGACCGGGTTCAATCGGCTTGCAAGATGCAATAGGATCATGGCGTCCGGGCAATCGAGCCCTTGATGCGCGCGAAGAGGCGATGCAATGGCTGCGTCCGACAACACGATCGCCGATACCGACGAGAAAATCTTCATCGGCAAGGGTGAACAGCCGGTCTGGCTGACGCTCGGGCTTGCAAATCGCCATGGCCTCGTCACCGGCGCCACTGGAACCGGAAAAACCGTCTCGTTGCAGGTGATGGCGGAGGGATTTGCGCGCGCCGGTGTCCCGGTGTTCGCGGCCGATATCAAGGGAGACCTCTCGGGCATCTCTGAGATGGGCGAGCCCAAGGATTTCATCGTCAAACGGGCCGGTGATATGGGCCTCACCTTCCAGCCCGACCGGTTTTCGACCGTGTTTTGGGATGTGTTCGGGGAGCAGGGCCATCGCGTGCGTGCAACCGTCTCGGAAATGGGTCCGCTGCTGCTCTCGCGCATGATGGATTTGAACGACGTCCAGGAAGGCGTGCTCAACGTCGCATTCAAGGTAGCCGACGAACAGGGTTTGCTGCTGCTGGATATGAAGGATCTGCGGGCGATCCTGTCGTTCATCGCCGAACACGCTGCCGACCTGACCACGCAATACGGCAACGTCTCCAAGCAGACCGTGGGGACCATCCAGCGTCAGCTGCTGGTGCTGGAAAATCAGGGCGGGGCCAGGTTTTTCGGCGAACCGGCGCTGACGCTGAAGGATTTCATGCGTACCGACAGCGACGGCCGGGGCATGGTCAATATCCTTGTGGCGGATAAATTGATGCAGAGCCCGCGGCTATACGCGACTTTCCTGCTGTGGATGCTGTCCGAGCTGTTTGAAGAACTTCCCGAGGTTGGGGATCCGCCAAAACCGAAGCTGGTGTTCTTCTTCGACGAAGCGCACCTCTTGTTCAACGATGCGCCGAAAGCGCTGATGGACAAGATCGAGCAGGTGGTGCGGTTGATACGCTCGAAGGGCGTCGGGGTTTATTTCGTGACGCAAAATCCGATCGACGTTCCGGACAAGGTGCTCGCCCAATTGGGCAACCGCGTGCAGCACGCGCTCCGGGCCTTTACTCCACGCGACCAGAAGGCGGTGGCGGCGGCCGCGCAAACCTTCCGGCCCAATCCCAGGCTCGACACCGCACAGGTGATCACGCAATTGGGCAAGGGCGAAGCGCTGGTGTCGTTTCTGGAAGGCAACGGCACGCCGGCAATGGTCGAGCGCGTCATGATCCGGCCGCCCTCGGCGCGGATCGGACCAATCACGACCGAGGAACGCAAGGCGATCATGGACAAGAGCCCGGTGAAGGGAAAATACGACACCACAATCGATTCCGAATCGGCCTATGAGATGCTGCAGAAGCGCGTGGCCGGAACGACAGCGTCCCCAGGTGGAGCTGCTGGAGGTGGGGGAATTCTTGGGCAGATCGGCGCGATTGTCGGGACGATTTTCGGGACCAACGTGTCGAGGGGAAGATTGTCGACCGGACAGATCATCGCGCGAAGCGTCACGCGTTCGGTGACCAACAAGGTGGTCGGCGGGGTTGTTGCCGATCTCGGCAAATCGGTGGGCGGCTCAATGGGTAGTTCGGTCGGCCGTGCGCTGGTGCGCGGTGCGCTCGGCGGATTGCTGCGACGCTAGAATTTTTGGCTCATTGCTGCGATATGATCTCCCTCTGATTTCTGCGGAAAGGTGCGTGTGCTGAGATATCCGTCGTTGCGAGCGCCGCTCGATATTCTATTTCTGGTCTGCTGCATCGCGCTGACGGCCGACGTTCTGGTCCCGGAAATCTGGGGGAACGGAAAGACAAAAGACTATCCGCTCTGGTTCTGGGCCGGGCAGCAGGTGCTTCAGGGAAGGGATCTCTACCCCAGCGATCCCAAGGCCTATTTCGAATTCATCTATCCGCCGCTGCCCGCGGTCTTGCTCGCGACACCCAGCTATTTCGGCAAGGTACCGCTCTATCTATGCCTGTCATTTTTGAACGCGGTCGCGTGGTGGATGACGGCGCAATTGTCGAACGCGATGGCGGGATCCGGCAAAATACCCGGTCCCTGGCTGTTTGCGCTGCCGGGCTTCGTCACGATCTCCTTTGTTTTCGACATGTTCGATCTCGGGCAGCCCAACCTCGTTCTGCTCGCGATGATGTTGCTCGGGTTCTGGTTCTTGCAGCACGAGCGCCCGTGGATGGCGGGAAGCATGTTTGCGCTGGCCACCGCAATCAAGGTCTTTCCGGTGGCCGTGTTTCCTTACCTGGTTTGGCGACGGCGATGGGCGTCAGCCGCAAGCATGGTGGTCTTCCTCGGAATCTTTCTGTTCGTGGTTCCCGCGCCCGTACGTGGTTTCCAGCACAACGTCTCCGAACTGAAGACCTGGTTCCAGGGAATGGTTGGATCGAGTTCGGAGCAGGGCTTTGGACAGCGCGCCGAGCAGAACTGGTCGTGGGTCAATCAATCCATCATCGCGGTGACGCACCGGCTGACGCGCCCGGTCAACTACAACCAGGACAATCCGGCGAAGCAGCCAGCCTACATGAACTTGCTCGACCTCGATTTCAGAACGGCGAATTGGGTCGTGCTGGCAGTATCATTGGCGATCGGGCTGGGGTATGTCGCGGTGATGCCGCCGCCCGCGCGGACAACACCGCTGTCTGAGGCCGAAGAACTTGGCCTCCTGTTCTGTCTGATGACGGTAGCATCGCCGCTGGCCCGGCAGTATTATTTCGTATGGCTATTCTTTCCGATCACGATCCTGATGCATCGGGGAGCCTTTGATCCACGTCCTGCCGTGCGGATTGGTACGTGGGCCGCCTTGGCCGCCACGGGTCTGCTGATGTGCCTCTCATTGCCGGTTTTTCCGAAGGATCTGCAGGCCTACGGGAACAATCTCGCCGCTACCGCGGTGATAGCCGCGGGATTGGTCTGGCACATCCTGCATCCGCCATTCGAAGCCAAAGCCAGCTCCTTGTCTCCGACGGGCGGCGAGCTACAACCCGATATGCAGAATATCTCCCACTAGCCCAGGGAAAATCGAAATGTCCGACGCGCCGCAGCTACAGCCGGTCCTCGACCGCATCGATGCCGATCTCGACAACAGCCTCGAGCGGCTGTTTGCGCTGTTGCGGATCAAATCGATTTCGGCCGATCCGGCCTTTGCCGGAGATTGCAAGGCGGCTGCCGATCACCTTGCCAAAGACATCGCATCGCTGGGTTTGGCCACAGACGTCAGGCCGACGGCCGGTCATCCCGCGATCGTTGCCAAAACCAACGGCGGCGGCAGTGGTCCGGGCCGGCCGCACGTGCTGTTCTACGGTCACTACGACGTGCAGCCGGTCGATCCGCTCAGTCTTTGGCACCGTCCGCCCTTCGAACCTGCCGTCACCGACCATGCCGACGGGCGAAAGATCATCGTTGCGCGCGGCGCCGAGGACGACAAGGGGCAATTGATGACCTTCGTCGAGGCCTGCCGGGCCTGGAAATCCGTAACCGGCTCGCTGCCGGTCGACGTGACCATGGTCATCGAGGGCGAAGAAGAAATCGGTTCGAAGAATTTCGTTCCGTTTCTTGAAA
>WNGO01004406.1_pt1 | contig 10335 bp, 1 predicted proteins | sample 5400511 | NCBI WGS metagenome assembly WNGO01 (sample SAMN13153380, study PRJNA577476) | soil metagenome | isolation source: 20 cm soil or saprolite under Garry oak tree replicate 2 | place: USA:California | collected 2016-06-15
TAAAACAATTATCTCCAATAGAGGTAGCTAGTTTATCTCTATATTCTAGAAAGAACTAACTACTAGACTCTATATTAAAGCACTACTATCTACTACTTATTACCTAGAAACGGACGGTTAAATAGAATATATAAATGCTATAATAGAACAGTATATTTAAATATATACGTTATACTTATAGGACAACTGGATTAACTAGCTTATATTTACTAAGTTTATAGTAAATAACTCCGTCTTAGAAACTATAAAGGTCTCCCCATTCCTAGCTAATTACGGCTAGCATCCACAAATAGGTTTTAAACCCTTTAGTAATATTCCTTACCCCGCTTATTACGCCTTATAAGTTATAGAAGTAAATAAATTTATAGAGAAGATAGAGGAGCTATAATAGTTCCTTACTAATAAGATAATATAGGCTTAATCTGTCTATAAAGCTGTAGCAAATAAGAAACGAACCCTAGCACCAGCCTACTAAATTAGAGATTTTGTCTAGCTAGATATAAGAAATCTAAATATAAAATAACCTACTAAGAAACTTAATTAGAAGAACGCTAGCCCGTATAAGGTTAAAAAGGTTATCTCTCCTTATACCTACTAACTAAAGCTCCCTAATACGGTTAAAATCCACCCTATATTCTATACGTTAGTCCTCTACCCTACCGCCCCTATATTAGACGCCCTACCTAGATAGATCTAGGACCCTCCCCTACTAGTTAAGGTAGATAGTAAGGATAAGTACTTTGTTAAAAGAATTAATAATATTAAGTATAATAAACGGAAACGCTAATATATATACCTTATAAAATAGAGAGGCTTTCCTAAGCCCTTATAGGAACCTATTAACTCTATAGGACTTATATAAGCTATAGAAGACTTTTATAAACTTTACCTAGAACTCCTATTAACTCTATAGGACTTATATAAGCTATAGAAGACTTTTATAAACTTTACCTAGAACTACTATAACCCTATCTTATAGAAGCTTAAGTTTAAGGGGGGGGTACTATTATAGGATACCTCCGTAATACCTTATATACGTTTACCTGTTTCTACTAACTTAGCAACTAAAGACTAACTATAAGACGGTAATCTAACTATAATCTACGGCAATCTAACGGCAATCTACCGCATTCTACTATATTCTACTAAGTCTACTAAATCCTACTAAGTTCTGCTAGGACCGCTACCCAAATCCTATTCTACCCTATATACGTATTAACTAAGCAACTAAGTTAACGATATATACCCTTTCCCCCTATTTCCTTACCTTTTTTCCTTATATAACGTCTTAACCTTATTATATAGTTTATATATATAGCTTAATACTATCTACCTTGCTATATATTATTATTACTTATACTTACTCCGTAATAAGTATAAAGTAATAGGTAAGACTATATAGAGATAAAATGCGTACTTAAACTGGGTGAGCAAAGACAAGTCTAGAATGTGATTTTTATCTAGATTTAAGTAGGGCGTATTAATAACTAATTTTCTTTTATTAAATTTTCTGTTTTAGTATTTTTTATATTTACTATTTTAAATAGTATAACTAGCAACTAGGTTAATAACCTAAAAGTATAACCTATCTTTACCTTCTTCTACTATAGTAGTAAGGTTTATATATTCTTCTAGAGTAGTAGGCGTATTAAATATATTATCCTTTAATTTAGCGGCGTTATTATCCTTCTCTTCCTTATTGTCTTTCTCTAGAATAGTATTAAGCTTAGTATCGCGGGCTCTATCTCTAGGTAAAGGGATAGTAGTACCCTTACGCACTAAGCGCTCTATAAAAGCTTCTAATAAAGTAGTATTTCTATTAAGCCTTATAGCTGCTGTTTCTTTATTAATAAACGGCTTAGCACTAAGTTTGCCCGCCTAACTATGCCGTACTATATCGCTAGCATCGTCGTTATGCTAGTAAAGTGATTAGTACTATTAGCTAAAGGATTTAAAACCGCTAAGCGCTTTTTTTGCTTAAGGTATAGGGCTAGTATAACTTTAAAAATAATAGGGTGTTCCCTTTTATTATATACTGCTATTAAGAATTAGAAAATTTAGGGCTATATACTTGCCGCTAAATATAGACCTACTATTTCTAAGTGCTAAGGTTTCCGGCTTAAGATTAATAATACTATTAGCGTATAGATAAACAAGAAGTTTGTTATGTTAAACTATATAAAAGTTGCGGATTCTATAGTACTATTATGCTAGAATTAATAACTTAGTAAATATACTAACTGCCTACCTATTCTTATATATAGCTATAATTATATAATATTTATTATACTTTGGTCGGCTAATAGGGATAGAGGGACTTAGTTATAATAGGGTTGTGGCTATAGAGTAGTGGCCTAATATATCTCTCTATACTATAGGCTTATATAATAATTAGCGTCTAATATAAGCGCTTAACTCTGGGTTAGTAAGGTAGGGTAGTAATTAGTATTATCTAAATCAAGTATTAGTATATTAAGAGAAGGGGTTAAAAGGTTAACTGGTTCGCGTAAGGGTTAGGGGGATAGTATTAGCAGATTTAATTTCTTAGGCGTTAGTTTAAGGGAACGCTATTATTAGTCTTAATTTTAGTAGTAGCTTACTTAATATTAAGTTTAATAAAGCTATAGAGAAGGTTAAAGGAGTTAGGGTAATAAGTTAGTATATTAAAAGCTAGTTCCTATTTAGTAATAACCAGTATAAGAATTTATCTATACTAATACTTCTTAGTTATAGAAGCTTTTATAGGCTATTGTTTATTAGGAAAATAATATATAAAGTATATTACTATATCTACTTTTAGGGCAAGAAAGTTCTCTAGTTCTTATTCTATATCTAGTATCTCTTAAATCTAACTTCTATACTATTCCTTCCTGCCTTCTCTATTAGGGGCCTAATAATCCCTCTATTCCGCGCCCTATTACTTCTTTAGATCTAGTTTAGGGATATAGCTTAGTAGTTCTAGACCTATAGTTATAAATATAAAATAGTTATAAAAACGGCTATAGTTTAGAGAGATGAGTTAGTAGACCTAATAGGAATAAGTAAGTTAGTTATTAAGTATATACTTATAGGAATAATATATTAGGGATTCTGTATATATATACCTACTTAGCTTAATCTAAATTACTTAAGATTATAGGATAAGTATAAAGAAGAGAATATTAAATAAGGTATAGAGCTTAGCGAGCGAAGTAGAAAACTATTTTATTATTAGAATTTAGTAGAATATAGTAGACGTAAGGCTAATCTATATAAAAAATAAAATTAAAAACTTTAAGCGGATATAAACTTGTTAATTTTATAGGATAGTATAAAGTAAGGTAGATATTAGTAGATAATAGGGTAGAATTTAATAGAAAATATAAGGTTAAGTAAAACCTAATAGAATATATAGAACTTGTTAGGATATATAGGATAAGTATAAAGTATTAGGCACCTAGTATAAATAAATTAGTAAGGTAAAATAAGATAGAAATTAGTTAAAAGCTAATAGGAGCTAGTAGGTACTATAAAGCTAGATGCGATAGAAGCTAGTATAGGACTAGTAGAATATAGTAGAAAATATAATAAGAGATAAAGACTGGTAGAGTACTAATAGAATTTAGTAGAGAATAATATAAGAGGTTAAGATAGATAGAGGGTTACTAGAATCTAGTAGAGAGTAAGATAAGAAGTTAAGATAGGTAGAGCACCTATAGGGTCTAGTAGGAAGTAAGATAAGAGATAGGAACTAGTAGAAAGCTAGTAGAATTGGATAGAAAACGGGATAAGGAGTAGAAACTAGTAGGCGCTAGTAGAATCTAGTAGTAAATATAACGAGAAGAGGAGACTAGAGGGCTACTAGGTAGTGCTTAGTAGAAAAGGCGCTATTTAGTAGATTTTAATAGATTATAGTAGGTTATCTTAGCTATAATAATAGCTATTAACCCTTTATAGTATATATTAAGGATATAGTCTGTATAGGCCTAATAGGGATCTAAATCGGACGTTAAGTAATAAATAAATAATTATATATTAAGGATAGTAAATCTAGAATTAAAAATATATATTACTCTATATTAGGAAGCTATAAATATAATTTATATATAATTTATATTATTATATAAAGGGGTTAAGAAGTTAATATATTTTTATTTTAGTAGGGTAGAAAAGTATATCTATATATAAGATAGCCTAAATGCCTAGCTAGAAAACTACTTTACTAAGACTAATTTTCCTTACTAAAATACTATCTTATTAATATAAACTATAGATATAGATAGTATAGCTTTATTCCTAAGAATAACTAAGGCCTATTACTCTATTTACGCCGCTATAAATTATAACCTAAAGCCTAAGCCTAGATCCTACGCGACGATACTAACGTAGACACGCCTCTATATGCCTACCTTAACCTATAGGCGGAGCCTAATATAGGGATATACTAATATTTAGCCAGTAGAGGTAGTAAGTTTAAGGGTTTTAGCACGTCCGGATACTAAAAGGAGTGCACTTTAGATAATAGGAATAATATACTATATAGCGGAGATAGCAATCAAACCGGACTACTGTCTATATTATTATTGCTATACGTTAAAACTTTTAAGGAGCAGATAAATAAAGAAGCTAGTATCCTAATTGTAAGTATTAAGGATTAGGTAGATAAGTAATAAGTAGCGACGCTATTCTAGGTAATCTTACTAATCTAAGCTGTAGACTGCTATTTTCATTCCAACCCTTTACTAGTAAATTTAACTATACCTTTATAGTATAGCTATATACTATATAAAGTATAAAAGGCGATATTAAGCAGTTATTAAATAATACTTAGCTTAACTAACTAATATCCTACCTTAGTTTTAAATTAGTAGATAATTAGAAGGAGAAGTTATATAGACTACTACTAGGTATAGTTAAGGAAGAATAGATAAAAACTTACTATAAACCTATTATACGTATATAAGGTATCTACTGGCCTTTATATTACTATATATACTAAGATATTATAAAGGTAATTAAGTTTCTTATTAGTTATAGACCCTTTAGAGATACCCTTATATACGCCCTAATAAGAGTATATAATACTAGTAATTAGAGGGTCTATAACAAACTATATACTACTAATTAGTAGTAGGAAACCTAGGCACGGCTACTAGACAGCGCGACTATTATACTAGTGCTACTCGCTATAGATAAAACGCAGCTAATAATATATTATGGCGATAAGTCCTTATAGCTAGTATATATTACTATTAGTAATCTTAATTAAAAAACGTATAGGAAATAGAACTTACCCGCTAACCTACTACTTAGGTTTATTCCTAATATAAAGAATATAGACTATAATATATAGAGTGCTTATTATTATAAAGCTATAGAGGAGATATTAAAATATAAGTGCTTAATATATAATAAGTAGGAACCCTATCTAATAAGTCTTATAGCGCTTAAAAGTCTCTAGTATAGAGGTATTAATATAGAATATATAGATAGGAGAATCCGCTAATATTACCCCGTTATATATGGAATAATAGCAGACTATAAGGAGTAGGTTCTTATTATGGGTGTAAAAAGCTAGTAATACTATATAATATGCTAAGTACTACCTAATAGACGTAAAAACCTTTTAGAACGTTACCTACTTAGGACGTATAAGTTAACTAAAAAGTAAATTGCAGCCTAATAAGCAAATAATATACCTTAAATAGATCCAGATTAGGTATACCCTATACTATACTTTATATAGAAATATGGCCTAATTAATATATATAACGCAATAATAGTAGATATTCTCTATTAACTACTAAAAGGTATTATTATACGTCTTATTAAATAGATATAAAAGGTAATAAGTAAAGTTATCCCTACTAGTAAGAAACGAAAACGTTATAGGAGAACTGTTTAAGATATTTTAGTAGAGAGTTAGATTAATTAGCGTTTTATAAAAATACCTTAATATCCTAGCTTAAAAGTATTTTATAATACTCTATTTAGTTAAATATTATAGTAGACTAGCAATAAGTAAAAGTTAATTCTAAAGCAACTAATTCCTACCCTAGCTCTACTTCTTACTAGTAAGGTACTATATATAATATACTTTACTTAGGCGATACTAGATTTTATTACTATAGTATAGTACTAAACTTATAATAAAGAGACACTCTAGTATATAGAGTATACGCTATATTAGATTAATAAACTAAAAGACGTGTTTTAAGGTTTCTAACCTAAGACAAGGGATTCGGATAAGGGGTATTTTAACTTTCTAAAGTTTTATACTATAACCTATTTTATAGATTATATCCGCTAGTTTAGCGCCGCTAATAGTTATAATATATTAAATGGAGAAGCTGCCTATAAGTATGCTATAAAAGCGTATTAGCATTAAATAAATAAATAGAGTAATTTTAAGTTATAGATCTACCTCTATAATACCTAGCGCGTATCTATACTAGCAATAGAGAGTTAGTTATTATATTATAATTCTAGAACTATATCTACTATAGAACGTAGTATAGTACTGTAATTAACTAAACTAATATGTTATATCGATATATAATTAATCCCTTAGGGTCTAGAAATAGACTAGTACGCCTATATATCCTAATATAGTCTTAGTCTTATAAAATAGTAGATAGTAGGGATATTAGCTAATAGTCTTAAGATATCTAATTTTAAGGACGCGCTTATAGTATTTCTTTATAAATATAGAAGGAAGGTTATTAGCTAGAATTCTACGTAAGCTAATATAGACCGCTATAACCTAGACCCTTTTTAGATTAGGCTATACTTTATTTAAGTATACCCCTCCTTAAAATACTAGAAGCGGATAGGCGTAGATCTAAACGACCTTAACTAAGTAGCTAAGGAAATTATATACTATATACTAAATTAGCGGAAGTTAAGTAATTAGAAGTGCAACTATATCTAGGTATAGGAATATATAGCTAATAATAGAGGTAGGAGAGGGAAGACTAGGCTTATAGGTAGAAGAATAGTAGGATAACTCTAGGTTATTATTACTATATTAGATTATTCTACTTTAGGGAGTAATAGCCTCCCTCTTTAATTTACTAGCGTAATAGTAAACCTTATACAGTATTAAAATAATAGTAGGCCTTACCCTATCTATAGTATAACTAAGGTTAAATACTAGTATCTAACTACTGCTAAAAACCTACGCTCCCTAGCTAGTGGTAGATTTTACTCTATATAGTCTATACTATAAAGTACTTATATAGTTCTAGCTAGTTATAGTTACCCTAACCTATTCTATATTAATAACTATATTAACTAGGACTAGTATAATATATTATATTTACCGGATTTCTTAGAAGGAGGGTTTCGTATTATATTAGTATATTAATAGGCTGCCGCTAAAAGTCTATTTTTACTATAAGTTTTAACTATATATTCCGTTTACTATTTTTTACTACTTTCTACTACTTTCTACTATCTTATTACTTTCTTCTATATTCTACTACTTTCTATTACTTTCTACTAATTTCCGCTACTTTTAATTTTATTATCTTCTAATTAGAGGTCCTAACCTCTATTAAAATACTTAATATCCCTAATAAGAGCCAGAATATTATTAGTGAAAATAGAGATACTCTACTATAAGTTAATAAGATCTTAGGTCTGTATAGCTTAATAGAGGAGTATCTAAGCTCTTAGTATAATCTTTTAAGAGAAGACACAATTAAACTATTAAGAGAGGTAGTGTGTTAAATTAGAGCAGACCCTTTTAATTTACTAGAATCTAGATATAGTAATAGAGTCGGTATATATAAATAGGTAAGTATGCTATAATTCTAAAGCGGTTATCTACTAATATCCGCAAGGTCTATATTAGCGCAGTAATATTTTTACCTTAAGGGCTAGTAATCTACGTGGCGTTCTTACTTAGGAGAGTAGGGAAGATAATCTATTAGGATTAGTTAAAAAGACTAGTCGCTAGGTCTCTAGTTGCTTTAACTCCTAAGACTAATAATTTTTAAATAAAATATATACTTGTAATAGTAGTAGTAAGACTATTAGCCGTATTAGAACAGAATCCCCTAGAGGTTAACTTATCCTTTACTAGACCTAAAGAGATTAAGATTAACCTATCTATATTATAGAGGAACTAACTAAATTTTATAAAGCTAGTTACTATACTATATTAGTATTATAAAATCTAAAGAGAGAGCCGTAAGTATACAATATTTTCTAAATAAGAAGATATCTAACTATTAGTAGATTCCTATTATTAGAATACCTTATTTAAGTCTAAAAGAATATTAAAGCACTATAATATGTTATAAATAAGCCTTATATAGACCTTAGTTTAATTATAGCTATTAAGGATGCTTTCTTATTTAAGAATATAAATATTCTTAAAAACTAGCTAAATATAACTACTATAGGGCTTAATAAATCTTAATCTACTATACTAAAACAAGTTCTTATAAAGCGTCTTATAATAATCTAAGGACGTTTAAGCATATATCTATTGTAGCTTTAAAGGTATTGCTCAGTAATATAATAATAGGAGATCCCCTCCTATAACTATACTATTACTAAATATTCTAGATTTCGCCCTTAGAGCTATTTATAATAGGTATTCCTAGAAGATATACTAATTTAAAGCTCCGAAATTAAATATTGTTAATATTTTATATAGGGGTTGTTAATTAAGCTCCTAGGATAAAGTTTAATACTATACTAAGATTATAACTTCCTTATTATAGCTAAGCAATCCTAAAACCCTCCTTCTCCTCCTATTCCTCCTATTGCTTAGTACTAAGCCTTATTGTATTATTGCCGAGCCTTATTATATTGCTAAGTATTATTATATTACTACTAAGCCTTATTATATTATTGTTAGCCCCTTACCTAATTAGGTAATTAGAGGTTATAGGTATAATTCCTATATATAGTATATCGAAAAGATTAAAAAGAGAAGGTAGTTTCTATTAAATTATATATTAGCTAGGCTCTAAATTAATCCTATAATTCTCTACGTCTTATAAAGTAGAAAATTATAACGTCCTTTTTTCTATATAGCGTATAGTAATTAATATAGGGCCTAGCTAAGATATAGTAAACCCTAGCTCTAGCTCTAGGCGGGCTAAGAAAAGAAGGAAGTAGTAGTTACTAAGGAGATCTAAGATCTAGCGGAAGTTAGGATATAGCCGCTGGCTATATATAGAGAAGGGTAAACTAGGGTTTTTCTTATATAATATACATTTTCCCCTATATACGGAGTAGTCTGCGTAGGCCTAAATATAATCTATATTAGATATTAATTAAAGAATAATATATATAATATTAGCTACTAAAAGAGATACTAAAACTACCTAAATTAGATCTAAATTGTGTTTTTTTTTTCTATAATTAACTATTAAAATAAGACACTTATTTTAACTATAATTTATAATTAATTTAATTAGGGGTATATAACTATAAGGCGTATATTTAAATAGAATCCTATTAGGACTTAAATAGTATTAATAGGAAATAATTATCCTAATAAGACTCTATTAGGAGCCTATTAGGATAATTAGAAAATACTAGGTTCCTATTAGGAGCCTATTAGGACAATTAAGATAATTAGAAAAATTAAAATCCTACTAAGAGCCTACTAGGAGCCTATTAGGATAATTAGGAATATTAAAATCCTATTAGGAGGCCTCTAGGATCTTAGTACCCTAATAATTTACTAATATAATAATCTATTAGGTACGTTCTTTAGTATTATCTTATATTATTAGTATCTTAAAGAAGTTATCTACTTCGCGGACGTATTTATCTAAGTTATAGGCCTTAGGTCTAGGGCGGAGCTCTAGACTATTTAAGGGCTTAGCTAATTAGTCTATATCTTTCTTCTACTTATTATATAGATACCTCTCTAAGTCTTCTATACCTTCTTAGGTTAGTATAGAATAACCCCTAGAAAGCCCTTAATTAGTATAGCTAATAGTTAGCGTCGCTAGTAGCATAAGTAGTTAGTTAGGGTATATTTATATAGCGCGCTAATAGCTCGCTATATAGGTAGTAAGGAAGGATTAATTTAGTAATATTTTAAAGCGTTTAGAGGTAATATTAAATAGATTTATATATAGAGTAGATAAGTTATAAGTACCCTAATATAACCCTAATATAGTAGTAATTAGCACTAGGTTAATAGGTAAATATATATACTAGAAGAGGAGTTAAAAGTATAGTTTAGAATAGAGCTAGTAGAAGTATATAATAATAAGTAGTAAGGGAGTTATATAGACTATATATAGTAAGGATAGATATCCTTTACCTATAATCCAGGGCTATAGTTATGGTTAGGGTTAAGCAAAGGAACAACGGGGTCGAAGTATA
>WNGO01007710.1_pt1 | contig 10335 bp, 11 predicted proteins | sample 5400511 | NCBI WGS metagenome assembly WNGO01 (sample SAMN13153380, study PRJNA577476) | soil metagenome | isolation source: 20 cm soil or saprolite under Garry oak tree replicate 2 | place: USA:California | collected 2016-06-15
CTCGGCGCGAGCGATCTTTGGCGATCGCCTGGGCGATCCTGTCGCCGATCGAATATTAGACGCGCTGCGTTCTGCTGGCGACGAAGGCATGACCGAAAGCGACATTTCCGCGTTGTTTGGTCGGAATAGATCGGCGGATGAAATCGGGCGCGCTATGGCTTTGTTGCCCGAATTGAAAGCCATCAAAAGCGAAACCTCGGCCGTCGAGCAAATCATCGATGACCGCACCGTCGGGTACGCCAATGAACCCCTTTGATGCTCTGCTCGATTCCTTCCCGCAAGATCGTGCGCGACGAAATCGCCGCGGCCGTAAAGAGTCAGCCTAAGCCAAAGCTGACCTATACCACCGCCGAGGCTGCAGAGATCCTGAACGTTCCCGAGACCTGGTTGGCGACCGCGGCGCGAGAAGGCCGCGTTCCTTGCCTCCGGCTTGGCCATTACGTCCGATTCAAACTCGCCGATTTAGAAAATTTCGCCGCGAACGGAGAAACAAATGCGCGCCAACATCATCGAGGGACTACAAAAAACAACCTGCCTACGCGACCTGCAAGCCGCTTTGAGCGACGAAGCCGACGCCGTGGAGTTGGATTTTCAAAGACTTATTGACATAGAAGTCAGAGCCGTCGCGGGGCTGTTCTTTGGACTCTGCCGAAGCGTCGACGTTGCGCGTTTCCCAAAAACTTTTCAACTTTGCTTCGGGCTTCTGGAAAACCTTAACGCCGAGTCTGAGCGCTGCCGCGCGGTGATCCATGATAACTAACGAGCGGCTTTAGACCTGCGCACCATCCCGACGCAAGACTTAAAACTTCTCGGCGAGATTTGCGCCAATCAGAAATCGAACCGCCTTTTTGAAGACAATCGCATCATTCTGAGCCGCATTCTTGTGCCGCGATCGCTTGCCGTCTTGGTGAAAGTGTCGCGCGAATTGATCGACGATTCCGTCAACATCGAGCAGGCAGTGGAGCTCGATCGCGTTGCGTTGCGTGGATCCGGAACGCCGCCCGAGCCGAAAGGCATCAAGTTCACCTCCGGCATAAACTCATTGGCCACGGTGGCAGGACCGTTTAGCGACTATGATGATCTAGTCGATGGGATGGCACTGAATTGGGCTGACAATTCGCCGATCACTTCGGCAATCGTTATGTCTCCATTCAACCTAGCGACGCTGGCAAAATTAAAAGAATCGACAACCGATGCACCGTTGCAAAAGCCCGACGTTTTGCAAGATGTACCCATCATGATGACTACGTCGATGGACGCTGACACCGCGATTCTTGGCGATTTCAGCAAGCTGATCATCGGCATTCGTACGAGCCTGCGAATCGAAGTTTTGCGCGAGCTGTTTAGCGAAAATTTGCAGTACGGTTTTCTCTGTCACCTACGAGCGGACATTGGTGTCGAGCATCCGGAAAGTTTTTGCAAGATAACCAATTTGGCCGGGTCATAAGAAAAGCGCGGCGTCTTTTAAGGCAACTCACGCTAGGCGCGCCGCCGCGACGTGAGCGTCGAGCGACCTTTGGAGAAGATGCTGCGGCGGGCGGGAACCTATAACGCGCAGGAGTGTCGGCGGCAATTTTGCCTGAAATTCTTTATTCCACCTGAATCAGGCAAAAGGGCGATCTGCAAGCGACAACTCTGGTGCATGAAGCCAACTATGTAAGTATTGCTTACGTTCTAACTTTTGCAAAAAAAATGCTTGTAAGTTTCTGATAGTCTTAAACAAGGCGTTAAATTTGAAATCCAATTACGAGAGTCAATTTTAGTTATGTAAATTTTTCTTACATACTTCTTCTTCCCGCGCCAATGTAAGTTTTTAAAAAATGGGAAAACCGTGGCATTGTTTCTGCAAATCTTATTTTGCGATTAGCAAACCATCGAAAGGAAATTCGTTATGCGCAAGATCATTTTTCTGGTGGTTGTCGCAGTCGTTATAGGCGCAATGTTTATTTCTATTCCGCTTGTCTCGCTTGGGCCCCAGCAGGCTCATGCTACCCCGGTTGCGGTTGGATGGTTGATGCTCGGCGCTGCCTTTATAGGTTTGGCCGTTGCCATGCGTCGCCGACGTAAATAAGTCAACTAGCCGTGCGCCTTGTGTGTTGTTGCCGAGGTTGCCTACTCGCAATGATGACTGCGGATAACGCATGCAAAACAAATTGGAAATGAGGGCCGGACATGAAAGCCGAAACGGACGATGGGTGTAGCTGCCCACGATGTCACGACCACATTCCCGAGGAGTTCTACTGTCGCAACTGCGGCTACGTGCCGGATTGGCGGCAGAGGGCGTTGATCGAGAAAATGTCGACAGAGGACTTTGAGCCCGAGCGCTACGCCGACGAATACCGCGAGCGCGCGCTTGCCATGATCGAGAAAAAAGTCAAAGGCCAGGAAATTAAAGCCGTCGCGCCGCCGAAGGCCCGGCCGGAAGTTGCGATCGAGCGCGACAATAAGGCGCTTTTTGCAAAGCTGCTAGGTCAGATTCACATTTGGAACGAGTATTGGGACATCGAATGAAACAACTTTCCGGGTAAAAAACCAGTTATCCATGCGAATTCCGATTGGCTAGATCACGCTTTTAGTTTGTTTTCATCGATGCTAGTAAGTAGCGCCTTAATGAACAGCGCACCCCTCTCGAACAACCGAAGCGATTCTTTCCGAGGAAGCGCCAGTTGTTTTTTAGTCGACAACTCATTCTGTAGAATATCCGCATCACCGCCAAGTCGTCTGAAATAATCCGATGTCCTGCCCTCCTTACCGCACTGACTACCAATCGAACACAATTTATCTTCTCTTTTTTTGCCTGTCAGCTCCTGTTTTTGTCGCTTTTTTAATAGGCGATCAATAATTAGATCGATGCATTCTCGCAAGGGAATCATAATCGCCACTGGACTGTCGTCCGAAGCACTTGGGAGTTGTAAAGCTGCGACTGCGTCCTCGAAGAGCTCCAAAGCGCTTCGAATATCTTCACTCCTTGAATCAAGTCCAAATCGGATGATCAATGCTCTTACTTCGGCTGCAAGGGCGTCCTTGTCGAACAAGAGATAGAATTGATCGATTTTTCTGTGTATTAATTCGTAGTCGATTTTTCCGAATTTTACTTCATCCGAATACACGGGTGGCACGCTAACTACCTGAAAAACGCTCGTCATGGTTATACCACTCGCGGATGCGACCGCAGAAAAACTATCTGCGTACTGGTTTAATCCTTCGAGCGATTTGCCCTCACTTTGCACATCTTGCCAGCTCCCGATGAGATTGTCCCACTGCTCCACCGGTAATGCGTTTTCCGGCAAAACATTAATAATAGCTTCAGTGCAGTCGGCTGCATCCCGCAAGAAACGTGCGTCTCGAGCGATTTGCTTCCCACGTTTCTCAGCTGTCGTCAGCGATTCGCGCGAGCTTTTAAGCACATTAAAAAATATCTCTTTCCTTTGTACCAATTCACTATCCTTATCCGCTTGATCTAGGCCGCGGTCATCTTGGATGGACATCTTTTGAACACATCGTCCACACCGACCTGAGCTAAGTATTTGATTTTTGGCGCGCCCGGAGGGATTTGAACCCCCAACCCCCAGATCCGTAGTCTGGTGCTCTGTCCAATTGAGCTACGGGCGCACGTGGTGTTTACAAAAATAAAATCTCGGATTGCGCGACGCCTGAAAATCGCAACTCCAAGTTAAGAGGCAATGGCGGAGAGAGAGGGATTTGAACCCTCGGTACCCTTTTGGGGTACACACGCTTAGCAGGCGTGCGCCTTAGACCACTCGGCCATCTCTCCGTAACGGTCTGATTCTTCTTTTTCTGACTTGGATTGCCAGGAAACAAATCGGGCGCCACGTTAGGCGCCAACAAACTCGGTTAAGTTAGCACACGCATGGGCGCTTTTCTAGAATAGGCTTGATGCCTGACAACGCGGCACAATCCCGCGGCTCTCGCGTTTGAATGTTGTCAAGGTGCTTGAAATAGCCCCGGGGGCGAATTGACACACGCCGCCGCTGATTATTCGCGCAACGATTGATTGAAACTATCTCAACTAATCACTATCATTCGTCCCATCAAAGCGGAGGCTTCATGGACACCATTCGATTTGTCGACACGACGATTCGCGACGGCCATCAGAGCTTGTGGGCGGAGAACATGACTACGGGAATGATGCTGCCCGTCGCCAAGAGCCTCGACGACGCGGGCTATGAAGGCATCGAGATGATCTCAGGCTCGCACCTCAAGAAGTGCGTGCGCGAGCTCAAAGAAGATCCCTGGGAGCGCGTGCGCTTGGTGTCGCAGCAAATCACCAAGACGCCACTGCGGCTGATCGCGGGACGAGTGAATACTTTTGAATATAACCCGCCGTCCATGTACTGGCTTTTCATCGAACGGATGTTTGCCAACGGCATCCGCGAAGCGCGCATCTCGGACGAATGGAACGATCCCGAGGGCTGGAAGTTTCGCGTCGGCGTGTGCAAAGCGGTCGGCATGAAGACGATCTTAAATCTGATTTATTCCGTGTCGCCCAAGCACAGCGATGAATACTTTGCCGAGCGCACTCGCCACGCGGCCGCACTCAAGCCCTATCGGCTTTGCCTCAAAGATCCAGGCGGACTCCTGACTCCGGAGCGGATGGAGACGTTGGTACCGATCATCTTCGAGAACGCCAACGGGATCCCCGTCGAATTGCATACCCACTGCACCACAGGCCTAGGGCCGCTGTGTTGTATCAAAGGCATGGAGCTCGGCATCCGCTCGTTCAACACCGCCCTGCCGCCGCTAGCCGACGATTCGTCCAATCCGTCGCTGTTCAATGTTGCGAAGAACGCTCGGGCGCTCGGTTACGCGGCAGCGATCGACGAGGAAATTCTAAAGCCGGTGTCGAGACATTTCATGGCTATCGCCAAACGCGAAGGTTTCACAGTCGGCGCGCCGGTGGAATACGACTACTCTCAATACCAACACCAGGTGCCGGGCGGCATGCTGTCTAATCTGCGCTTTCAATTGCGCAAGGTCGGGATGGAAGACAAGTATCCTCAGGCACTGGAAGAGTCGATCCGCGTGCGTGAAGAGTTCGGTTATCCGATCATGGTCACGCCGTTGTCGCAATTCGTCGGCAGCCAAGCGGCGATCAACGTCATCGTCGGCGAGCGCTACAAAGAAGTGACCGATCAGGTGATCAAGTTTGCCCTTGGTCACGCCGGCGCTGAAGGAGCGCGCGACATGGATCCGAACGTCAAAGAAAAAATCCTCGATCGCCCGCGTGCCAAAGAATGGGCCAAGTGGCAACCCGACGAGCCGACAGCGGATGAGATGCGCCGCCGCTTAGGCGCCGAAGGCACGTCGGATGAGGAACTGTTGCTGCGCTGGATCGTCGGCAGAGAAGACATCGAAGCGATGCGCGCCAACCCCCGGCCGCTGGAATATTTGAACTCGGAGCAGCCGTTGGTGAATCTACTGCAACAATTATCAAAGCGCACCAAGAATCGTCAGATTCATGTTCAGACGCCGGGTTTTTCGGTGACACTAGAACGCCGCGCGTGAGCACCGCGCTTCGCGCGCGTTCAAGGTTCCAGGTTCAAAGTTCAACGTTTGCCTTAAGGCAGTTCTCAGACCTTGAACTTTTGAACGTTGAACCGCGCGTTTCCGCGCCGGAACCTTGAACAATCATTCGAGCAGTGCCATAAGAAAAGAAATTTCACGAGGAGGCACTAAACAATGGCGAGAGATATCGTAGCGATCGACGTTCATGTTCATCTTTCCGATGAAACCACGCAGAAGGCTAAGGGAGACCGCACGGCGCAGATGGCGCGATATTTCGGCCGCGAGCGGCCGCCGGTATCCATCGACGAGATGGCCGACCAGTACCGCGCGCGCAAGATGATGGCCGTGATCATGAACACCCGCGACGAAACCGTCACCGGCTTGACGCCGGTGCCCAACGACCATGTCGCCAGCGCGGTAAAAAAACACCCCGATGTCTTCTTGGCGTTTGGCGCCATCGATCCATGGACCGGCAAATTGGCACTCGACGAAATCAAACGCTGCAAAGACTTGGGCCTGTCCGGCATGGGCGAGCTCAATCCCGCGCGCCAGCACTTTTTCGCCAACGACGTGCGCTTCTATCCGCTTTGGGAACAGTGCGCCAAGTTGAACATGCCGATCTTGTTTCACGGCGGTATGGCGGCGGCCGGCGCCGGCACGCCGGGCGGCATGGGCATCAAGCTCAAATACAGCCAGCCCATCGCCATCGACGAGGTCGCCGCTGATTTTCCCGAACTGAAAATTATCAGCGCTCATCCGACCTGGCCATGGACGGCAGAGAGCTTGGCCATTGCGCGCCACAAGGCAAATTATTATATCGATCTCTCCGGCTGGGCACCGAAATATTTTCCCGCGGAGCTGGTGCACAACGTCAACACCTTGCTGCAAGACAAAGCGATGTTCGGTTCCGACTGGCCCGCCATCGGCGTCGAGCGCTGGCTGGAAGAGTTCCAGCAGGTCAATATGAAACCCGAAGTGCGCAAGAAGATCATGCTCGATAACGCGGTGAAGTTCTTTGGAATAACTCTTTAGATAATTAGAGTGATGGAGTACTGGAGTGTTGGAGTGATGGACTGCGGAAACTCCGGAAACCATTACTCCATTTACTCCACCACTCCAATACTCCAGGTTTTAGGGATTCGAGCAAGATGAGCAAGCCAGACGGTATCCGATTCGTCGACACCACCATTCGCGACGGCCATCAGAGCCTGTGGGCGGAGAACATGACCACGGGCATGATGCTTCCCGTTGCCGAAGCCATGGATCGCGCCGGCTTCGACGCCATCGAATTGATTTCCAGCTCCCATCTGAAGAAATGCGTGCGCGAACTCAAGGAGGATCCCTGGGCTCGAGTGAAGCTGATGAGCCAGCGCATCACGCGCACGCCGCTGCGATTGAACGCTGGCAGATTCAGCGCCTTTGATCTTACGCCGCGCTCCATGTACCGACTCTTCATGGAACGGATGGCCGCCAACGGCATCCGCGAAGCGCGCATTTCCGAAGAGTGGAACGAGCTCGAAGGCTGGACTTGGAAATGCGCCGTAGCCAACGACGTCGGCATTAATCCCGTGCCGAATATCATTTACTCGGTCTCCCCAAAACATACCGACGAATATTTCGCCGAACGTACGCGGCAAGCCGCATCGCTCGAAGTCAATCGGCTCTGCCTCAAAGATCCTGGCGGGCTGCTCACGCCTGAGCGTCTGCAAACGCTGGTGCCAATCATGTTCGCCAACGCCAATGGAATTCCGGTGGAGCTGCACACGCATTGCACCACGGGTCTTGGCCCACTCTGTTGCCTCGAAGCGGTGAAGCTCGGAATCGAGATCGTCAATACCGCTAAACTCTCAAGCCGGTGTCGGACCATTTCACTTACATCGCCAAGCGCGAAGGCTTTCCCATCGGCGAGCCGGTGGAATACGACTATGCTCAATATCAACATCAAGTGCCGGGCGGCATGATTTCCAACCTGCGCTTCCAGCTGCGCAAGGTCGGCATGGAAAGCAAAATCGATCAAGCGTTGGAAGAAACCATGCGCGTGCGCGCGGAGCTCGGTTACCCCATCATGGTCACGCCTCTGTCGCAATTCGTCGGCAGCCAGGCGGCGATCAACGTCATCGTCGGCGAACGCTACAAGGAAGTGACGGATCAAATCATCCAATACGCCCTCGGCTACTGGGGCAAAGAAGGCGCCGAGCTTATGGCGCCGGACGTGAAAGCGAAGATCCTCGACCGGCCGCGCGCCAAGGAATGGGCTGCGTGGCAACAGCCCGAGCCGTCCGTCGCCGAGCTGCGCAAAAAAATGAACGCCGAAAACGTCTCCGACGAAGAATTCTTGCTGCGCTGGAATCTTAACGTCGAGGAAATCGACGCGATGCGCGCGGCGGGCGCGCCGAAAGAATACCTCACGTCGCGTCAACCGCTGGTGAACCTGCTCGACGCGCTAAGCAAGCGCAAAGAATACCGTCAGATTGTCATCCAGAAAGGCGACATGCTCGTCTCGCTCAATCGCGGCAGGCCGGGCGCCTGAATTTCACGAACACGATCACGTTTCACGAACACGTATCCGACATGGACCGTTTCTTCTTCACCGCCGGCGCCATCGCCGCCTTCATCGCCGTCGCCTTCGGCGCGTTCGGCGCCCACTCGCTGAAAAATCGCCTAACGCCGGAGATGTTGAATATCTTTGAAACCGGCGTGCGCTATCAGATGTACCATGCGCTCGGCCTCTTGGCCGTCGCCTGGGCATCTTCGCGCTGGCCGGAGAACAATCTCAACGCCGCCGGCTGGGCGTTCATCGCGGGCATCGTAATTTTCTCCGGCAGCCTCTATATCCTCAGTATCTTCGGCATCCGCTGGCTCGGCGCCATCACGCCGATCGGCGGTCTCGCCTTTCTCACCGGCTGGGCAATTCTCGTCTGGTCCGTCGGCCGGTAACTGTCGAATTGGGTTACTGGAGTCTTGGAGTACTGGAGTGATGGGTTCAAACCCAATACACCAACACTCCATTACTCCATCCACCCTTTCTTCCACGTTGACTCTCCCCTGCTCATCGCGTAACTTTTCCGCATGATCATCGGCGTCCCGAAAGAAATCAAAACCGAGGAGAATCGCGTCGCGGTCACGCCCACGGGTGTCGTTGGTTTCGTCGCGCGCGGTCATCGAGTGCTGATTCAAAAGGGTGCCGGTCTCGGCAGCGGGCTTAGCGACCGCGCTTATGAAGGAGCCGGTGCAACGATCTTAGAATCGCCGGCAATGATTTGGCAGCAGTCCGACATGATCATGAAGGTCAAAGAGCCGCAGGAGACGGAGTTTCCGCTCATGCGCCAAGGCTTGATTCTCTTCACCTATCTTCATTTGGCCGCAAACGAAACCGTCACACGTGCGCTGCTCGAGCGAAAGATCACGTCAATCGGCTATGAAACGATCCAACTCGAAGACGGATCTCTGCCATTGTTGGCGCCCATGAGCGAGATCGCCGGCCGCCTGTCGATCCAGGTCGGCGCGTGGTGCCTGCAGGCGGAAAACGGCGGGCGCGGAATACTTTTGGGGGGCGCTTCGGGAGTCCGCCCCGCAAAAGTCGTTATCCTCGGCGCTGGCATGTCGGGTGCCGCGGCCTGCCAGGTCGCGACGGGCATGGGCGCTTATGTAAGCATTCTCGACGTCAATCCGACCAAGCTCCGCTACGTCCACGACATCCTCGGAGGACATATGACTACGTTGATGTCCAACCGCGCCAATGTCGAGGAAGAAGTCGTCGACGCGGATTTAGTGATCGGCTCGGTTTTGATTCCGGGCGCGCAGGCGCCGAAGCTGATTTCCCGCTCGATGGTCAAACGCATGAAATCCGGCGCGGCGTTTGTCGACATTTCCATCGATCAAGGCGGCTGCGCTGAAACCTCCCGCCCGACCAACCACCACGCGCCGATCTATATCGAAGAAGACGTCGTTCACTACTGCGTCACGAATATGCCCGCCATCGTGCCGAATACTTCGACTTACGCGCTGACCAACTCGACGCTCTCTTACGGGCTACAGCTGGCCAATCGCGGCTTTCCGCAAGCGCTGGCGCGAGACAAGGCGCTCGCCAAGGGACTCAATACCTATAACGGCAAAATTACCCATGAAGGTGTCGCTAACGCTTTCAACTTGCCCTGGACGCCGGTCGAGGAGGTCATTCGCTCATGAGGCTCGTCACTCGCGCTGATTTCGACGGACTGGTTTGCGGCGCCCTAGTCACAAAATTCGAGAACATCGAAGACTACCTCTTCGTCGAGCCGAAATTCATGCAGGATGGGCTGGTTGAGATCCGCAGCGGCGACATCATCACCAACCTGCCCTATCATCCGAATTGCACCCTCTGGTTCGATCACCACATCACGAACACGACACCGGATTTTCCCAAGCCGATCATGCTCGGCAAAGGCGGCTTCCGCCTGGCGCCAAGCGCCGCGCGCGTGGTTTACGAATACTATACGGAAGTAGCCAATAGGCATCGGGCAATAGGCAATAGTAAGATGCCGCCAGAAGAAATACTTTCGTTTCTAGGTTCAGAGCGAATGAAGCACCTGATGTACGAAGCCGACCGCATCGACGCCGGCAAACTGGAGCAGGAAGACGTTCTCAACCCGCAGGGTTATGTGCTGATTTCGATGACCACGGACGGAAAGAACGCCGGCGACGAGCCCTACTGGTTGAAGATCATCGACCTGCTGCGCGAAAAGACGCTGGAAGAGACGTTGAACGACACCGACGTTAAAAAACGCTGCCAAATGATCCGCGACGAACAGGACAAGCTGCGCAAGCTCT
>WNGO01003333.1_pt1 | contig 10334 bp, 9 predicted proteins | sample 5400511 | NCBI WGS metagenome assembly WNGO01 (sample SAMN13153380, study PRJNA577476) | soil metagenome | isolation source: 20 cm soil or saprolite under Garry oak tree replicate 2 | place: USA:California | collected 2016-06-15
AATTTTGCTCCATATATAAAAATCAAACTTAGCATATAAAAAAATAGTAATGACACTACCATACCACCTAAACTTCCATATATCAAATTCAGTTGATCAAAGGAAGCTTTTAAGTATTGCTTGAAAGCTGAAGCGGAAATCGTCCAAAGAATAACAGCCACACAAGATCCAGGAAAGACGTCTGATAAGTTTTGTTTTATGTTTGGCAACATAAAATATAGCCAAGAGACTACTGTGAAAAGTACAAATTCAATGAGGAGATATTTAGTATAACTAATCCCCTGATAGGAAAAATCAATTAGCATCGGCACTAATGTAGAGAACACTATAGTTAGAGTTATAATAAGTGTGATCACTAAAAATTGTAATATACTGAGCACCCTTCTCCATATATAAGGCGGCGAAACCGGAATTTTATAAGCTTTGTTCAATACTGTTCTTAGCCCTTCAATTGTTGACGAGGCGGTCCAAACAGCACCTACAATTGCTAAAGTTAGTAAGCTTTGCGGCGGGCCTGATATTATCTCTCTGATACGCGGCATCAAAGATGATAAAATATCCTGTGGCATGTTATCAATGATAAATACCCAGCCAATGTTATACTGGTCTAAGAAACTTGCGAATGTTGACGCCACAGCCATTAAAACGATGAGAAAAGGGAATATCGATAACAGGATTAAAAATGATAGATACCCTGCATGCTCCACTCCATCATTATAAATTGTGTCAATTAAAGCACGATAAAGGCAATAAACGATACTATAAAATTTCTGTAGCACTTGTAATATAAATAAACTAAGAAAAGTATTCTAAATGAAATAAAGCATACTTTTAAGCAAAAAATCCTCACCGTTTACTTAAATTTAATCAAAATGGTAGATAATCCAGCATTAAATAGAAATTATCGGAGGCATAATGAAAAATTTTCTTCTACTTGTGGCTTTAATTCTCTCCTTTGCATTTGATGCAGGTGCTCCTCCTGCTCCTACTCCTACTCCCAAAACCGTTTTTGTTGATACAAATGATACAACATCATCAGTGATATGCAAGATAATAGGCTATACTCATGGCATAGGTGGACCAATGATCACAATAGTGATAATAGGTGCAGCGTTGCTTGCAATATTCGGCAGAATGCCGTGGCCAGCGCTTTTTGCACTCGGTGCATTTACTGCTGTGTTTTTTGGCGCTCCTATAGTCGTTTCAAAAATAACACCAGATGGTGTGATTTGTCAAGAAGGTAAAGTAGCGAATAAGCCATAGAAATTATTGGAGGCACAAAACGTAGTTTTCTTTACTTGAAAGTGGTCAAGCTGACCACTTTCAGTGTTTATGAATACCTAATAAATTCTCTTTCTGTAATCATATCAGTTACAGTCTGGATTCCAGTATTACGCGCTGCCTTTGTGTTTGCATAACTGCACGAACTTGTGATTAAGGGCAATTTTCGCCATGAGGGGTGTTATTCGAGTAGCCCCTTTCCTGTCATTCCAGTAGCTGACATTGATTCCTTTATGATGTTGTCATCCCAGTGCTTGACACTGGGATCCATTGTTCTTTTTTCTGGATTCCAGCGTCACGCGCTGGAATGACATCTGTGCTCTTTTTGCTATAAATATTAAGAAATTAACCAAACGAAGAAAAAAGGCAAAGAAACCCTAGGGTGGCTAGTATTCAAATTCTTCCTTGTCTATTTGACGTCTTTTACTGTCTTAAACGCTTTATAAGCGCGTTTCAGCTTATATAGGTAGAAACCTAGAAGTTTTATAAAGACATGAGGTGCACATAGTGCAAAAATTAAGCATGATTTACGCCAAATACATTAAGTTTTTTGTCATTAATCCACTGCAGAGATTGCGAAGATAAATAAATAGCTTCAGTTTCATGATAAGGGGACTGGCGAGGCTTGTCAAGTGATTTTTGTCTCTCCATGCTACCTGGGTGACACCAACAGTTGTATTTTATATTATCTTTTTGCTCTACTAGCACTCAAGTTTCCTATTTAAAATTTTTAATATTAAATTCAATTCATTTGGATTATTATACCGTATCATAACTTTACCCTTAGAATTACTGTCATTAATTTTGATCTTTAAACCAAGTTGAGAAGATATAGCACCTTCTAGTGCTGCCATATCTTGATTTTTAGTACACTTATGCTCTTTTTGATCATTATTTTGTTGTAAGTCTTTTATCAATTTTTCAGTTTGTCTAACGCTCAGACCCTGAGAAACTATTCTTTCTGCGATATTTTCTGCATTTTCAACATTAATCAACGCTCTTGCATGGCCCATAGATAGCTTTTTTTCGTTGATCATTGTTTTCACTCCATCAGGAAGTGACAACATCCGAATCATATTAGTTATGTGACTGCGGCTTTTGCCTACAGCTAAGGCTAGTTCCTCATGTGTGTAAGAGAACTCATCTATCAGTTTTTTATACGCTTCACCCTCTTCTATTGGATTAATATCTTGCCTTTGTATGTTTTCAATAATGGATACTTCCAAGCATTCCTTGTCGCTCAGATCTTTTATGATAACGGGTGCACTATCAAGATTTGCAATCTTGCTTGCTCGCCAACGACGTTCCCCAGCTATTATTTCGTAACCATCATCATTTGAATCTTTGCGTACCACGATAGGCTGTATAATGCCACTTTTCTTTATCGAATTTGCAAGTTCTCTTAATGACTCCTCGTCAAAATGTTTCCTCGGTTGAAATTTGCTTGGGTGCAGTAATGAAATAGGCAGATACTCTTGTCGATCTTCTTTATTATCATAATTATCGCCTATGAGACCAGCAAGACCTCTGCCGAGGCGTCTATCATCCTTCATACCACGCCCTCACTCACTAGCTTCTTCTCCTTACAACTGCTCGCGTGCTTTTTTAAAATTTCCCTTGCCAAACTTATATATGCTTGTGCACCAGGACACTTAAGATCATACACAATAGCGGGTTTTCCATGAGAAGGCGCTTCTGATAACCGTACGTTACGTGGAATAACAGTCTCATACAATGGGATGATAGTTTTGTATACTTTATCATTTAAATACTGGCAAATATCGTGTTTAATCTGTTCACTGAGTTTGTTGCGCCTGTCATACATTGTTAACACTATCCCTTCTATTGCCAAAAAAGGGTTTAGGTTATTTCTTTTTATCAGCTCTACAGTTTTAACTAAATGGCTTAATCCCTCCAAAGCAAAAAATTCACACTGAAGAGGGACAATAATAGAATTAGCAGCAGTCAAAGCATTTATGGTTAGAAGCCCAAGTGATGGAGGGCAATCGATGATTATATACTCATAATTATCGCGTATCTTCTCTAATGCGCTTTTTAGCACAAATTTTCCTCGCTCAAGTTGCGATAATTCAATTTCTGCAGCTGATAAATCAACTACTGACGAAATTAGTGATAAATTTGGAATTTCCTTTATATTGAAAATTGCCGATTCTATCAATTTATTTTCGCTGCTTAGTAGTATTTTGTATATATTTTTTTCTTCCCTACTACGATAAGAAATCCCGAGCCCGGTGCTAGCATTTCCTTGAGGATCAAGATCTACCAATAAAGTGCTTTTTCCCACAGCAGCAAAGGCTGTCGATAAATTTATACTAGTTGTGGTTTTGCCAACTCCACCCTTTTGATTTACTATTGCAATAATCTTGCTCACGCCTTTTATCTTATGTATAAAATAATTCTATTGTATATATGCAAGAAACTTTTGCATTAGAAAATTTTTTTGTTGTTAACCACACTAAAATTAGACTGTCTTTTTTGCTTTGTGTAACACACTTTGAACCTTGTTTCCTAATTCATTCAGAGTGAATGGTTTTGGCAAAAAGTGAAAATCTTCTATATTGATGTCATCACTCTTTAAAAAAGCATCTTCTGCATACCCAGAAATAAAAATAACGTTGATATTTGGCCTATGGATCAATGCTTCTTTAACTATTTCTGGGCCGCTCACCTCTGGCATGATTACATCAGTGATTATAAGATCTATGTGTTGACTTTTTTTACTGATTATTTCTAGCGCCTCGCTGCCTATGCTTGCTTCTATTACATCAAATCCTTTCCTTTTTAGTGCTTTAGCAATGAATTCCCTTACTGAATCTTCATCTTCAATCAATAAAATTATACCATTACCTTTAATTTCACTTACTACCGGTCTTTCTATTTCTTCACTATTTTCCTCTCTCAGATTTTCATCTGATATGTAAACCATGGGCAAAAATATGCTAAATTTAGTTCCATGATTTACTTTGCTAGCAACATAGATGTATCCTTCAGTTTGTTTAATAATGCCATATACAGTAGAGAGGCCAAGACCTGTACCAGAGGTAATATCTTTGGTAGAAAAAAATGGGTCAAATACCTTTCCAATTGTATCACTTGTCATTCCACATCCAGTATCAATTACTTCAATCACAACATAATTTCCATGTTCGATCGTTTCCTTGTCTGAAGAAAACATATCCTGAGATGTAGAATTTAATGAGTCAATCTTTTGATTAAAAGTTCGTATAGTTAATTCCCCGCCCTTTTCCATAGCAGCACTAGCATTGACTGCTAAGTTAAGTATAACTTGCTCTAATTGCCCTTGATCAGCCCTAACAGCACCCAAGTCTCTACCATAATAAATGTTAAATTTTATATTTTCACCTATTAATCTTTTTATCATTTCATAAAGATTAGCTATAGTTCTATTTACATCAATAATTTTTGGCTGCAAGGTCTGTCTTCTTGAAAAAGCAAGCAATTGTCTTACTAAATTTGATCCACGCTTTGCATTTTGCTGTATCTGTATTATATCTCCAAAAGATGGATCACCAGCTGAATGCTGGAGTAAAAGCAAATCGCAAAATCCTATTATCCCAGTCAATATATTGTTGAAATCATGCGCAATACCACCTGCTAACTGCCCTATAGCTTGCATCTTTTGATAATGCTCAAGCTTTATCTCTAGGTTTTTGTGTTCAGTATTGTCAATAAAATAACAAAGTATGAAGATCATTTTATTATGAAGAAACTTATTGAAATATATTTTTATGTTATTACCGCCGTTGAGCTGTACATCAAAAGACGCATTATTTATTCTATTACTCGAAAAATATTCACGTATTTTCACATGATAACTATCCAATATCAACGTAAAGATTGAATTATTATCTGACCCTGCAAGCTTTATTAGTGCCGTATTTTTCTTTACAAAGTTGCCGTTTATGTCACATTGTGCAATAGCAATTGATGAATTTGCAAAACAAGGGTGTAATTGATAATCAACAATATTTGATTCGGTTGGTGTTATAAAGCCATATATATAGCTATGGTTGTATTTATCACAAAATATAGCAGTGCTCATATAAGCCTTGAATGGAATACCACTTATAGTAAAAAACAAAATTTCATTATCGGTTGTTGTATTGTTATATTTAGATTGAGATATAAAATCACTGATTGAGCTACCTTTTTCCAGTTTTTTTAGTTCAAATATGTCTAAAAATCTTTTATTTACAGATAAAATCACCCCTTTGGCATTTGCAATGTAAGTTCCTATGCTGTGTTTTTCTATTAACTCTTCATATATCTGCTCCTTGTTTATCTGTGTTGCTTTTAATACAAAATACCCATCTGGCCTTGCTATTGGCACTAATGATAAATTTAAAATCTTATTACTATTTATAGCAATTTGGGGATTATCTGGTATCGGCTCAAAGAGCAAAAGAAAGTTAGATACTCTATTCTTCTTGTTTAAGGAAATGCATACCTGTACAGAAGAGTTATTTTTTAGTGCATGATAGAGTACTTTTTTGTCTGCTTCTGAAACATCTCCTATTTCAAGAATCTTGCCTAACGTAATGTCATCATCTATATGATCTTTAAACCTTTCGTAGAACCTTGCATCAGCATAAATAATACCTTCATCTTTATGTAAAATAAGGCAAAATTCTGTATTATGATTTAGTGCATTTGCAAATATTGCATTTTGAAATTCTATAGTGTTAAGTAGGTATCTGTAGCGTTTTACATTATATATCATAAAGAGAGTTGTTAGAATGCTAACTAATAAATTAATCTCTATATTAATATGCTGACTATATATATCAAAAAAGTAGAGTATCGATATTGCTACTGGAGGTAAGAGCATAATAACTGCCATCACAACAATTGACATTCCATAATTTCTTAGTATGAAGTCAACCCTGTTCTCTTTTTTGTTATCTATGTATCTCTTATTCATTATTGTTACTTGGCATTGTTGTACATACGAAAATGTTCTATTATATTGATTTAATTATTATAGATTTATTAACGTCTTTGATAGATAATTATCATCCAAATCTAATTAAGTTCCTTAAATATCAGATATAACAATGTTAATAAGCTAGCAAGAGGATATTATGGAAAAACAAAAAACTCAAGCATTTAAATGGTTCTGTGCACTAAGAGATAAGATCATAGAATCTTTCTTATTAATTGAAAAACAATCATCCGCAGAGCCAAAGATCGAAAAGAGAAAGTGGGATCGCCCAGGTGGTGGAGGTGGTGAATCTACAATTATTTTTGGTAATGTTTTTGAAAAAGTTGGAGTAAACGTTTCAAAAGTACACGGAAAATTTGCAGATTCAGCCATTAATGAAATTCCTGGTGCAAGTGAAAGTAACGGAGAGTTTTGGGCAAGCGGTATATCTTTAGTGTCTCATATGCAATCGCCCCTTATCCCTGCAGCACATATGAACACAAGGCTGATATATACTTCAAAACAATGGTTTGGTGGAGGAATGGATTTTACGCCAATATATAAAAATGAAGAAGATTGCAAGTATATCCATGAATCAATCAAAATGACATGTGATAGATTTGACACCGGATATTATCCAAAATTTAAAGAGCAATGTGACAACTATTTTTTCTTACAACACAGAAAAGAGCCGCGTGGTATTGGTGGCATTTTCTATGATAATCTGAGTTCTGGCAACTGGGAAAACGATTTTGAGTTTACAAAAGCAGTAGGTGAAGCCTTTTTGGAAATTTATTTGCACATCATACGTAAACATATACAAAAATCTTGGACAAAAGAACAACGAGAAAATCAATTAATAAAACGTGGCAGATATGTAGAATTCAATCTGTTATACGATCGTGGCACAAGGTTTGGTTTAATGACTGACGGCAATCCAGATGCAATTATGATGTCAATGCCACCACTTGTTAAGTGGTTATAGAGAGCTGCTATTAGTAGAAAATAAATCATCATAGTTTAAAATTGTACCACAATAGCGAGCTTTTATATAGGGGGTATAATCATGGGCATAATAGATAATTTTTTAATTAAATCTGTCAAAAACAATGACATAAAAGGTGTTAAACTGACTCTAATTCTCTATGATGCATTAAATAGTTTTAGAAAATTCTTTTCAAAGACTATGTCTCTCAAGAATACAGGATCATTTGATATAAATAATAATCAAGCTTTAAATCAGGCTTTAGGATATGCAGTAAAAAGTCTTGATTATGATGTAATGGAATTACTTATTAATGCTGGCGCCAACGTTAATGCAATAGGCATCAACAGTATAGGAAGTGTAATTTATAAATATGAGAGAGCGCTTGCTCATGAGAAAAGGGTTATGCACTATGATCTCAAAGACTATAAGGAAAAATGTTGTTTTATACTTGGTGAGTTAGTAATAAATGGTGCAATGCCTCGAAATGTTGAAGAAAAGGAAAAAATATTGAACATTTTCAAAGAAAGAGAGGGTTTTGATGAGTTTAAAGAAGTAGTAAAGCTGAAACTTGAGGCTAACTCGGTTGGTAACATGATACCACCTCAAAAACCTCCTAGAACTTTTGAGTATAAGCCAAAGAGCACTAATTATGATGCTTTGCCTTCAAAAGAGCCAATTTACGCTGAGGTGTATGATGCTAAGGTTAGTAACTCATTAGGGGAGAATGGTTATTTGAGTGTATCAGAAGAATCTATTTATGCTGAAATATATGATTCACATAAAAAATCCACTGAAAATTTATCATTGGAAGATAGTGGTTATTTGAGTATATCAGAAGAACCTATTTATTGCACTATAGATGATCTTTCAGAACAAAAAAAGCCTACTAGCCTAAAACAGAAAGAGCCAGAACAGTCGTCAGAACCTATTTATGCTAGGGTAGATTTGTCCAAGAAAAGAGCAGAAAGAAAAGCAAAAGACATAAAAGCTAATTCTGGAACTTGCCATGGGTTAGTGCAAGATAAAGTGAATGATTGGCAAGTGAAGCTAAATGAGCTAAGTGCTAATAAGTCGATAAGTCAGCAACAGACTAATGATCAAAAAATTAAGACCAAGGCTGGCTTTAGTGTAGAAGAAATAAGGCAGAAATATGAGCGTAGAGATTCTGGCTACGATTCTGGCTATGATTCCGATACAAAAGTTGAACAACAATTAGAATTAGGATCTAAAACTCCTAATTCTAAAATAAATTCAGTGAATATTAAATATGGAATAGAGAAAAACGTTTGCGCCATAAAATAATTGACTTTATGTGCATAATCAATATAACTTGAGTTAATTCGCATTGACTCTTTCGTCTAGTGGTTAGGACACCACCCTTTCACGGTGGTAACACGGGTTCAAATCCCGTAAGAGTCACTCAAGTAGAATATAATTAAAGTTTTGAATGGGAAAAATTAGGCTTTATGTTGAAGAAGCTTTATCACAAGGCGTGAGTTTAGCACTTAATCCACAACAAAGTCACTATATTTGCAATGTAATGCGGCTTAAGAAGTATGATAATCTCTCTCTTTTTAATGGAAAAGATGGAGAATGGTTAGGAGAAGTAGTTAATATATCGCGTAAATTGACAGAAGTTACACCCAAAGAATGCACTAAACAACAGCAATATGAGGAAAATTTATACCTGTATTGTGCCATGGTAAAAAGTCCTGCTTTGAACAACATAGTAAGACAGGCAACTGAAATGGGAGTAACCTGCATTCAATTTATTTCAACAGAACGTACAGTAGTAAAAAACATTAACATAAGTAGAGCAAAATTACAGGCAATCGAAGCTGCGGAACAATCCGGTAGGATAAGTATACCAGAGATTTTGCTTCCTATTAACTTTTGTGAGTTACCTGATTCCCAGAGTAAAAATTTTGTTTTATGTGATGAAACAGGTAAAGCTGATAAAGTGCTGAAAGGTAAGAAAAATGTTGCTATTATTGTTGGCCCTGAAGGTGGTTTTTCACCTTATGAACTTGATCTTGCCGACAAGTTTTGTCAAAAATTGAGTCTAGGAAAAAGAATTTTAAGGGTCGATACTGCTGTGGTTGCTGCACTAACTTTCACCAATTGGTGTAGCTAGATTTTTAAATATGGCTAAGGTTTGGGCCATAGAGAAATCTGATTCAGTGTTGCACGCGCTAACTGTACAAACTCTATAGGCCGCCTGCGAAGCAGTTTGCTACTAAAGAGGAGTTGAGTGGAAACTAAAAAACATATTCTGGGATAATATTAAATCTCATATTATATTTTTTCTAAAGTAAACAAATGAACCTTGCATTTTGTCTGAGTTATTGATACTCTGAGTAAAAAAGTCGGGGCGTAGCGCAGCCTGGTAGCGCATTTGGTTTGGGACCAAAGGGTCGGGAGTTCAAATCTCTCCGCCCCGATGCTAGCAGAAGTTTTAACGCTTTTAATAGTTAGAGCTTTTAAAGGCATTTCGTTCATATTGCAGTTTAACGCTCAAGTTTATAAAATAATTGACAATGTTAATTTTCTAATTTATAAATAAACTTTGAAACGATTACCTAAGGAGGTATAGAGTTTGATTGAAGTATCAGTTCATTATGGTGATGTAGACAGAGCTCTTCCAGTATTGAAAAAAACAATTCAAAAGGAAGGAAGAGGGTTGAAAATGAAAAAACAATATCATGAAAAAAAATCAGAAAAAAGAGCTAAAAAGAAAGCTGAAGCGAGAAAAAAGAGGCATCAGCAAGAATGCAGAAGGCAGCGTTACGGTTGGTAATTTTTTAATAGTTTATCATTGGTTGTTTTATGAATATTCACGAATATCAAGCAAAAGAGATTTTGCATAAATTTAATGTCCCGGTGCCAAAAGGTTTTGTCACTATGTCTGCAGAAGGAGTAAAGACTCAAGTAAGTCAATTAAAATCTGATGTGTTTGTGGTTAAAGCTCAAATTCATGCAGGTGGTAGGGGTAAAGCCGGTGGCGTAAAGCTAGCAAAGTCAGATGAAGAAGCTCAACAGTTTGTAAAAGACATGATTGGTATGACTTTAGTTACTCATCAAACAGGGCCAAGCGGGCAGCAA
>WNGO01021029.1_pt1 | contig 10334 bp, 11 predicted proteins | sample 5400511 | NCBI WGS metagenome assembly WNGO01 (sample SAMN13153380, study PRJNA577476) | soil metagenome | isolation source: 20 cm soil or saprolite under Garry oak tree replicate 2 | place: USA:California | collected 2016-06-15
GCGAGCAGGATCGACGCGCCGCTGGCGGCGAGCCCGGTGCAGAGGGTGCTCACGCTCGGCCCGACGTACTGCATCGCGTCGTAGACGGACAGCGCCGCGGTCAGTGAGCCGCCGGGGCTGTTGATGTAGACGCTGATGTCGCGCTCGGGGGCCTCGTTCTCGAGGAAGAGGAGCTGCGCGGTGACGGTGCTGGCGAGGTCGTCGTCGATTACGCCGCGCACGAAGATCACGCCGTCCTTCAACAGCCGCGAGTAGATGTCGTAGGCGCGCTCGCCGCGCCCGTCGTTGGTGATCACTGTCGGGATCAGGTTCATCATCGTCCACTCCTCATTTCGAAACCGATTCGCGGCCGCGGCCTCGGCGGCGGGTTGGCCATCGCGAGGTAGGCGCTGAAGTCGGCGACGCTGCGCAAAGCCTCGAGCGGCATCCCCACGGTGGCGAGCCGCAGCTTCGCGGGCGGATCCTCGGGCCACGCCGGGCGCTCGGTGTCGGCTCCCAGCAGCCGAGCCAGGTCGGCGTAGATCTCGGCCGGCCGGGCGCCGAGCGCGTGCGAGACCGCCAGCAAGCGCTCGATCGAGGCCTCCTTGAGTCCGCGTTCCACCTCCGAGAGGTGAGCCGGCGAGAGCCCGGCCTCGGCGGCCACCTCGCTCAGCGTCCGCCGGGCGGCCTGGCGCCGCCCGCGGAGCACGGCTCCGAGCGCCTCCCTGACTGGCCGCGCAGATTCGCTGTGAGCGAACGGCATCTATTCACAGCGAAGAATACGACGGGATGCGGCGGTTTGCTACCTGGACTTCACGCCGGGCGGCGCGGGGACGTCCTTCTCGCCTCGGCGCCGCCGCAGCTCCAGCTCGAGGCTCTCCTGGCCCCGGGCCATCGCCCACCGGTGATTGGCGGCGAAGAACGGTCGCAGCGCGAAGCTGCCGTACCGGAGGAGCGGTTTCTCGGCGGCGATCCGCCAGTCGTAGGTCACGTCGACGAAGTCGCCAACCTGCTTCAGCGTCCACACGCCCGTGCCCTCGAAGTCGCCGTGGGCGACGAGCTTGAACCCGGTCGGAGGCGTCGAGTCGGTGACCGTGAAGTTCCACTTCAGCGTGTAGGGCAGGAAACCCTTAGTCCAAAGGCCGATGACGCGTCCGCTGCCATCGGGGGCGGCGGGCTTCAGCTCTTTGACGTCGAGGTACACGGACGGCCACCAGCGGGCCAGGCCGATCGGATCGGCCAGGATGTCGTAGACCTCCCGCGCGGTGGCGCGAAAGCGCCAGTGCGTGAGGAACGCGTACTCGGGAACTGCGTGCCAGCCGGCCATCTCAGTCCTTGAGGTTCGCCGGATCGAGCAGCTCTTCCCTCGGCCGTTCGATCTTCTGTCGCGAGCGCATGATCTCGATCAACTTCTTGCGGCCCTTGGGCGGTCCGATCATGATCGCGCCGACCAAACGGCCGTCCTTGAAGAAGAGCTTGCGGTAGAACTTCTCCTCGAAGCTGTATGTCCTGACCGACTCGAGGTCGGGCTGCACGTCGGGCGTGACGCCGGCCACCGCCAACGTCGATCCGAACATTGTGGTCGTGTACGTCGGCACGTCGAAGAAATCCTCGTCAGCACCGGCCATGTTGCGAGCCGCGATCTTGCCGTGCGCCTCGGCGTTGTCCCAGGTGCCCATCTGGTTGTGGCGCTCGACCATGAGGTCGTAGAAGACGGCGACGTCGCCCGCGGCGTAGACGTCTGGCGCGTTGGTCCGCAGCTTGGCGTCGGTGACCACGCCCTTGTTGAGCTCGATGCCGGTGCCTCGTGTGGGCTCCGTGTAGTAGTCGAGCCCGACGCCATAGGTAAGGACGTCGAAATCCACACGCTTCCCGCTGACGGTCTCGGCCATGAAGTTTCCATTGGACCGGCTGAACTTCTGGACCTCGTCGGACGTGAGGAACTCGACGCCCTGAGCCTCGCCCATCTCGCGGCACAGCCGCCCTCCCTCCTCGTCGAGCACGTAGCGCAGGAACCACGGCCCGCGCATGATCCAGGTGACCTTCGCGGTCTTGCGATAGCTGACGCCCTCTGCCAGCTCGTAGCCGATGAAGCTTCCGCCCATCACCAGCACGCGCTCCGCCGAGTCCGCCCTGGCGATGATCGCGTCGGTGTCGTCGATGGTCTGGAAGCCGAGCACCTGAGACACCTGATCGGATCCCGGCCACGGCGGCGGCTTGGGCCTGCCGCCGGTCGCGATCAGCAGCGCGTCATATGGAAACGACTGGTCGCGATTCGTGCGCACGACCTTCTCACGCACGTCGATGTCGGTCACCCACGTCTCGAAGTGGATCTCGAGGTTGCGCGTCGCGTAGTCCTCGGCGGTGCGCATGAAGACCTTCTCGCGCCGCACCTGGCCGCGCAGATATCGCGGAAGTGCGACGCGGTTGTAAAGCGGATGTTTCTCGGCCGCGATCATGACGATCGACGCTTCCGCGTCCAGCTTGCGCAGCTCTTCCGCGCAGGTCTGGCCGGCGATGCCGTTGCCGATGACGACGTAGCGCCGCGTCACTAAGTGTTGGCGGCCGGCTTCAGCTGGAGGCCGTAGATGAACGCCGTGTCTTCGGCATTCGCGAAATCGTATCCCGTAGCCCTCATGTCATCCGCGGCTGGATGGCCGCGTGGAAGCGCGACGGTGACGTGGTCGGCGCCGTCGGCGTCGGCTTCATAGCGCAGGGCAAAGAGCAGGTCGCGAAGGGCCGCACCGCGGCCGGCCAGAAACGCCACCGCCACGTTGTCGCTCCACGGGCGCCGGAGCCCGGCGAGCGCGCGGCCGCCGGGCGCGACGCGCAGCATCCCGCGGCTTGCCAGCCTGCCCAGCTCGGCAGCCTCGAGATTGCGCGCGCCGTTCAAGTCCGCGCTTACGCCGTTGTACATCTCGAAGCCCGGGCTCGACGCGGCCATCTTCCAGAGCTTCTCGGCCTCGACCGGATCCGGCATGTTTGCCGGCTCGCCGCCCTCGACACGCGGGGCGCGCCACCACCGGATGTCGAGCAAAGGTTTGAACCCCGCCGACTCGAACAGGTGCGACGCGATCTCGTTGTATGTGGCGAGGCGAAGCTCCGCGAATCCCTGCTCGCGTGCCTCGGCGATGGCCGACTCGACCTCGTACCACATGAGGCCGGGCGCATAAGGACGCAGGCGGTGCAGCCCGACCACGACGCCGTCCACCTCGACAGCCTGGAATGCGGAGCTCGCGTCGGCCACCCAGTCGTCGAAGACGCGGGCGATGTAGTCGTGGCCGTCCCAGATGTCGCTGGTCATCTCCGCGACGCGGTCGCGGTCCGACGGCCTCGCCGGCCGAATGACTAGGTCGTTCGTGGTTGCCAATGCGCGATGCCTGAAACGGTGACGCCGCCGTCGTAGACGAGCTCGTCGCCGTCGCGGACGAGCATCTCCTCCAGCAGGCGTCGCGTGCGCGGCTCTTCCCAGCCGTCGCCAAACAGCGGCTTGCAATCGGCCACCGCCTCGTCGAGGCTGCGGTACCGATTCACCGCCGGGTACCTGACGAATGTCACATCGGCGGCGATGCCGAGCTGCAGCAGCAGCATGAAAAGGTCGGAGAACTGCGTGATCGGCGGAAGCGGTGAGGGCGCGATGCGGTCGCGCAGCACGTTGGCTGGGTGGGGGACCGGACCTTCGCGCAGCATGATGAAGACACGCTCGCGCGCCGAGCGCTCGAGCTTCTCGACGAAAGGAACGACCTCGGCAACGCCGTAGAGGACGTGGCAGCAGATGACCAGGTCCGCGGGCGCGACCTCGGCGTCCTCCCAGGCGCTCGCGACGACGGTCAGGTTGGGCAGCGCCGGCAGGTGGGCACGCATGCCCTCGGACGGCTCCACCGCGGTGACCCACTCGAGCTTCTCCGCCAGCGGCACCGCGTGCCGGCCGGCGCCGGCGCCGACGTCGATCAGCGTCTTGCGGTGCGAGACGAAGGGCTCGACCACCGCCAGGAACTGGTCCACGCGATTGCCCGTCGAACGCGCGTAAGTGGCGGCGCGGCGGTCCCAGTAATTGGGATCGCTGTGGCCGTGTGCTGCCGTGTTTTCGCGATCGAGAACCAGCTTGCGCCAGCGCTCCACCCAGTCGGTGCCGCCCACCCGGATCGCCGTCGCTTCCACACCCTCACCCTACCTACTCTCAGAACTTGGGGACAAACCGGGGAGAAGCGGTGCGGGGCTACCATGCGCCTGTGGAGTTCTCCCCCTCCGAAGCCGCGCTTTTGAGCCGCTACTTCACCAACCTCGACCGGCCGGTGTTCGCCCTGCGCAACCTGCCGGAAGTGGTCAAAGGGGCCCTGTTCTCGCGCTACTCGCGGACCGAGAAGAGCCTGCGCAGGGTGCTCCTTGACGAGTTCATCAACGATCCCGAGTCGGGGTTCGCAGGCATCGCTGCCTCCCACGTCTTCGGCGTGGGGACCCCAGCGGACGTGGACGACATGGTTGCGGTGAAGCGCGCGGAGGAGTTCTACGAGCGCGTGCTGGTCGGCTACGGCGACGACTCGGTCGCCGAGCTCGCCGGCGCGCATGTGGCCGTGGAGCGGGTCTCCACGCTGGCTGCCAAGGCGCTGGAGGACAGCCGCATCGGCATCTCGCCGCTGGAGAAGTCGACGCGTTACGTGCGCTTCGACCGGCCCGGGCCCGACGGCCGGCGCCTCTACCATCGGGGGCCGGAGCTCTCCCACCCCGCCTATGAGCCGGCGGCGGACGCGCTTTTCGAGACGTTCAGCAGCCTGCTGGAGCCGCTGACCACGGCCATCCGCGAGCGCTTTCCGATCGAGCCCGACGAGACCGACCGGGCGTGGAAGTCCGCGACCCGTGCCAAGGCGCTCGACCTGCTGCGCGGACTCCTGCCGGCCGGCACGCTCACGAACCTGGGGCTGTTCGGCAACGGCCGCGCGTTCGAGTACCTCATCACGAAGATGTCGGCCAGCGAGCTGCCCGAGTGCCGTGCCCTCGCGACCGACCTGCACCGCGAGCTGGCCGAGGTCATCCCGTCGTTCGTCAAGCGGGCGGTCGACGACCGCTACGGCAAGCCGGCGGCCGAGCGGCTCGTCAGGATCCGTACTTCGCTTCAGAAGGTCGCGCGCCGGACCGGGGGCGAGGCGAAGCCCGGCGTCCGGCTCCTGAGCTTCGACGCCGACGCGGAGAGGAAGGTCGTGCAGGCGGCCCTGTATACGTACTCGGACACGCCGCTCGACAGCTCTATCCAGGCGGACCCCGACGCCGTCCTCGAGGCCCTTCTCGGCGGCCGCGCCAACCGCCGGCAGCGGGCGCCCAGGGCGCTCGAGCGGGCCCAATACGAGTTCGAGATCGTCGCCAACTTCGCGGCCTACCGCGATCTTCATCGCCACCGAATGCTCACCCAGGAACGCCAACTGCTGGGCACGTCGCTTGGCTATGACCTGCCGCCGGCGCTCGCCGACCTCGGGATGGACGAGGCGTTCCGGCGGGCTGTGGACAGCGCCACCGTCGCCCACCAACGGATTGAGGCCGACATCGGCCCGGCGCTCGCGCAGTACGTCGTCCCGCTCGCCTACCGCGTGAGGTGGTATTTCCGCGTCAACCTGCGCGAGCTCTACCACCTGTGCGAGCTGCGGACCACCCCGCAGGGCCATCCCGACTACCGGTTCGTCGCGCAGGAGATGTTCCGGCTGGCGTCCGAAGTCCACCCCCGCCTGACCCGTTACGCGACCTTCGTCGACAAGGGTGCGGGTGACGAGCTGGAGCGCCGGAAGTCTGAGCGGCGTTGGGACGAAAAACTCCGGACGCTCGGCGGTCCGGTGCTATAGCATCAGCCTCAGTTTTCAGGGGAGGGGACACATGCCGTCAGATTCCGACTCGTCGCCCGAGCGCGACCGCCGCGTGGCCCAGAGGCGCTCGGAGGTGGAACGCCGTTTCGGCGAGCGCCGCAACCCGGAGCGGGCAGCGCCCGGCCGGCGCGTACTGTTCATCGACCGGCGCGTAACCGGGCGCCCCTACCAACCGGTCTAGGTAACCCTCTCCCGCTTGGGGGAAGAGGGTCAGGGTGAGGGCTTAACCTGAGCGTGATGCCCACGCCTGCCCTCATCGTCCACGGCGGCGCCGGCCCGGTCCCGGAGTCCGAGCTCGCCGATAGGCAGGCCGCGGTCGAGCGCGCGCTCGAGGTGGGCTGGGAGCGCATCGGCGGCGGCGCGCTCGAAGCAGCAGTCGCCGCGGTGCGCCACATGGAGGACGAGCCTCTCCTCAACGCCGGCATCGGCGCGTGCCTGAACGCCGACGGCGTGGTCGAGCTGGACGCCGGCGTGATGGACGGGCGGGATCGAAGCGCCGGCGGAGTGGCGTGCCTGCGGGACGTCCGGCACCCGATCGACCTGGCGCTGGCCGTCATGCGAGACGGCCGGCACGTGCTGCTTGCGGCCGAGGGCGCGTCCCGCTTCGCGCGCGAGCAAGGAGTCGAGATGGCCGACCCCTCGATCTTCATCACCGACCGCAAACGCCAGGAGCTTTCCCAGGGTGCCGACACGGTCGGGGCGGTGGCGCGCGACGACGGCGGCCACATTGCAGTGGCCGTTTCGACGGGTGGCCGGACCGGCAAGCTTGCCGGCCGAATCGGCGACTCGCCGATTCCGGGCGCAGGTCTCTACGCCGACGACCGGCACGGTGCCGTCTGCGGAACCGGGGTGGGCGAGGCCTTCATCCGCCTCGGCCTCTGCCGCGTGGCGATCGTCGAGCTGGAGCACGGCATGGACCCGGCGGAGGTGGCGAAGAAGGCGATCGACTGGCTCGGACGCTCGATGAACGCCGCCGGCGGCATCATCCTGACGGGCCGCGAGGGCGATCCCCAGGCCGCGTTCAACACTCCCGCCATGCCGTGGGCCAAGCGCGTTGGCTGACTCGGGCAACACAGGCGAGCTCATCGCTCTGGCGCTCAAGCGCGCCGGCACCAGCCACCTCTTCACATTGAACGGCGGCCACATCTGGCCGATCCTCACCGGCGCGACCGAGCACGGCATTCGCATCGTCGATGTGCGCCACGAGCAGTCGGCCGCCTTCGCGGCCGAGGGTTGGGCCAAGGTGACGCGCGAGTGCGGAGTGGCCGCGGTCACCGCCGGGCCTGGCGTCACCAACGCGGTGACCGCGCTGGCCCAGGCGCAGTCCGGCGACGGCCCGATGCTCGTGCTCGGCGGCCGCGCGCCCGTCGCGCGCTGGGGGATGGGCTCGCTCCAGGAGATGGATCACGTCGCGGTGGTGAAGACGCTGACCAAACAGGCGGTGACGCTCGAATCGCCCGAGGACGCGTTCGCGTGCGTGCTCCAGCTCATGCGGACGGCGCTGAGCCGCCGCACAGGACCGGTGTTCATGGACATTCCGATAGACGTTTTCTTCGGCGCGGCCGACCTTCCCGAGGCCACCGAGCACCTCACATCCGACCCCGGGCCGCCGCCCGACCCGGATGCGGTCCGGCGCGTGGCCGGCCTCGTCCGCGACGCGCAGCGCCCCGCCGTCATCGCGGGTGGCGCGGTCTGGTGGGCTCATGCGGAGGACGAGCTGCGCCGCTTCGTGGAAGCCGCGCACCTGCCGACATCCGTCAACGGAATGGCGCGCGGCATGCTGCCGCCCGGCCATCCGCTGTTCTTCTCGCGCGCACGCGGCCAGGCACTCGGTCAGGCCGACCTGATCCTCGTCGTCGGCGTGCCGCTCGACTTCCGCCTCAACTTCGGCCAGCCACCCGTCTTTGCCGACGACGCGAAGATCGTCTACGTCGACGTCGACGGCCATCGCAAGCACAGACCGGCCGAGGTCTCGATCCTCGGCGATGTAAAAGCCGCGCTGGCGGCGCTGGCTGCGGCCGCGGACGGAACTCCGGAACGGCACGACTGGCTCGAGCAGCTGAGGAAGGCCGAGGCGGAGGCGCGAACGCGCGACAAGGCGATGACCGAGGAGGACTCGTCGCCTGTTCACCCTGCACGACTCATCGCGGAGGTCAACCGCTTCGCCGATCCCGACGCGATCATCGTCGGCGACGGCGGCGACTTCGTATCGTTCGCGGGCAGGCTCATCGAGCGCGAGAGGCCCGGCCTGTGGATCGACCCAGGCCCATTCGGGGCCCTCGGCTCGGGCCCGGCTTACGCCATGGCCGCGAAGCTGGCCAAACCCGACCGCCAGGTCATCCTGCTGTCAGGCGACGGGGCGTTCGGCTTCTCGGCCATGGAGTTCGACACGCTGGTCAGGCACAAGGTGCCGGTCGTGTGCGTCATCGGCAACAACGGCATCTGGGCGCTGGAGAAGCACCCGATGCAGAGCATGCTCGGCCTCAGCATCGCGGCCGACCTGGCGCCGCGGACTCGCTACGACCAGGTGGTGGAGGCGCTAGGAGGCTTCGGCCAGCTGGTCGACCGGCCCGAAGAGATCCGGCCGGCGCTGGAGCGGGCGTTCAAGGCGGGTGTGCCGGCCTGCATCAACGTTATCTGCGACCCGGAGGCGGAATATCCGCGATCATCAGTGCTGATGTGAGCACTCAGCTAAAGCCCGTGGTCGAGGCCGACGAGTGGCGCACTGCGCAGTCCCAGTTCGACGAGGCAGCCGAGCTGATCAAGCTCGAGCCCTGGCTCCGGGAGGTGCTGCGCGAGGTCCAGCGCGAGTTCACGTGCACGTTCCCCGTGAAGCTCGACAGCGGCCACATCCGCATGTTCACGGGCTACCGCGTGCAGCACAACATCAATCGCGGCCCGGCCAAAGGCGGCATCCGCTACCACCCTGACGTGTCCCTCAACGAGGTCAAGGCGCTGTCGATGTGGATGACGTGGAAATGCGCAGTGGTCAACATCCCGTTCGGCGGCGCCAAGGGCGGGATCATCGTCAACCCGATGGAGCTGTCGCAGAACGAGCTCGAACACATGACGCGGCGATTTGCAACCGAGATCTCGATCCTGATCGGCCATGACCGTGATATCCCGGCGCCCGACGTCAACACCAACGGCCAGACGATGGCCTGGATCATGGACACGCTCTCGATGCACCTCGGCTACTCGAGCCCGGCCGCGGTGACGGGCAAGCCGATCGAGGTCGGCGGCTCGCTGGGCCGCGTCGAGGCCACGGGTCGCGGCGTGACCATCTGCTCAGTGGCCGCGCTGGAGCACCTGGGCCGGAGTCCGCACCAGACCAGGGTCGCGATACAGGGATTCGGCAACGTGGGCAGCATCAGCGCCAAGCTGCTCGAAGAGGCCGGCTGCACGGTGGTCGCGGTCTCGGAGGACTACGGGGGCATTTACAACCCGCTCGGGCTTTCGATCAAGCGCGTGCTGGAGTACCGAGCGCGCGAGAAGACGCTGCTCGGCTTTCCCGGCGCGACTGAGATCGGCAACCAGGACGTGCTCAGCGTCGACTGCGACCTGCTCGTGCCCGCCGCCATCGGCAACCAGCTCACATCGCGCAACGCGCGCGACGTCAAGGCGACGCTCATCGTCGAGGGCGCGAACGGACCGACCACTCCCGAGGCCGACGCCATCTTTCGCGAGCGCGGCATCTTCCTGGTGCCCGACATCCTCGCGAACGCCGGCGGCGTGACCGTGTCCTACTTCGAGTGGGTGCAGGACCTGCAGTCGTTCTTCTGGTCCGAGCACGAGGTGAACCAGAAGCTCAAGGCGATCATGACGCGGGCGTTCGAAGAGGTTCTGCGCACGCGAGAGGAACGGAAGCTCGACATGCGCATGGCCGCCTACGTGCAGGCGGTGTCGCGCGTGGCGGCGGCGACACGGGAGCGCGGCCTCTACCCGTAAGGGCCGCGGGCTTCAAGCCGCATCAGTGCACTTTGTATACAAAAGCAGCTTTCGCGGGCTGTTCAATTGCGCGTTTGTATACAAACCTTGCGCGGCCGAGCGCAGCGACCGTCTAGCTACTCGTTGTAGAACTCGTCGTCGGCGGCCTGGTCCTCGACGAAGCGCCAGAACTCCTTGGCCTTGCCGTCCTTTCCCGGATGGATGATGTCGACGAAGCGGCTCGAGTGCGTGCGGCCGTGACGCGTCGAGGTCGCTGTGCCGATTACCACCGTGTGGTCGTCGCTGGCCAGGACGTCGTGCAGGTCGGCCTCATACGTGCCCTCGGTCAGCTGCCCGAACTTCATGAACATCTCCATCACGGCTTGTTTGCCCTGGTACTCGCCCGCGATCGGGTTGTCACCGCCGGAGTGCCACAGGATGTCGTCGTCGATCATTTCCATGGCCTCGTCGATGTGCTGCTCGTTGAAGGCCTGGTAGCCCTTGCGGGCCATCTCGATGTTCCGCTCGCTATCGCTCGCCATATCCCACCTCCTGAACCCTTCAGCCGGCCACTGA
>WNGO01008405.1_pt1 | contig 10332 bp, 5 predicted proteins | sample 5400511 | NCBI WGS metagenome assembly WNGO01 (sample SAMN13153380, study PRJNA577476) | soil metagenome | isolation source: 20 cm soil or saprolite under Garry oak tree replicate 2 | place: USA:California | collected 2016-06-15
CCAGCGCGATGGCCACGAGCCCCGGCTGCGTAATCGCCGTCGCCGCGAGCAGCGCCAGGTACACCAGAATGAGCGCCGCCGGTACGATCGGGTAGAGCGGCACGCGAAACGGGGCGTCGGGCTGGCGAGCCCGCAGCGGAAACAGCGCCGCGATCGCGACACTGTCCAGAATCAGCACCAGCCCGATCGCCACCGCCAACAGCTGCACGAACGTGCCCGTCGCGGCGAGCGTCACCGCCACCACCCCCACAGACAACATCGCCTCCGACGGCGTCCCGCCCGCGTTCACCTCGGCGAGCACGCGCGGGCCCAGTCCCTCACGCGACAGCCCGAAGATCACCCGCGGCGTGACGAAGATGTTGCCGTTGAGCGACGCCAGCACGACGAGCAGCGCCAGCACGGTGATCGCCAGATTGCCGTGCCGTCCGAAGATCGTGGCGGCGACGTCGCCGGCGACCAGCACCGATGTGGCGAGACGATTGAAGGGCAGGACGTGCAGGAACGCGGCGTTGAGCAGCAGATACAACCCCGTCGCGATCGCGATGCCGAACAAGAACACGCGCGGCAGCGTGCGGCCGGGATCCACGACCTCTTCGGCGATTTTGGCGGCGTCGCCGTACCCGTAGTACGACCAAATCACCGATTGAAACGCGACGGCCAGCGCCCCAAGCAGCGCCACCCCCGTCGGCGCGCCGGCCAGCGTCCCGTGCCACCCTTCGCCATGCCCGGCGGCGAATGCCATCACGACGACGGCGCTCAACGCGAGCACCTTCGCGCTCGTCGCCACGTTCTGGACCCAGCGCCCCGACGCGACGCCGGTCATGTTGATGGCGACCAGCAGCGCGACCGTGGCGACGCCGATCCACTTGCTCACCCCGTGCGGCCAGCCGGCCAGCCGGCCGATGAATTCGCCCGTCACCACGCCGAGCGCGGCGATCGCGGCCGGGTACATCGCGAACCCCTCGCACCAGCCGACCACGAACCCGATGCGGCGGCCGAACGCCTCGCGCGCGTACACGTACTTGCCGCCCGCCTTGGGATGGCGCGTGGCCAGCTCGGCGAAACACAATGCGCCGGCGAGCGCGAGCACGCCGCCCAGCAGCCAGGCGACGAACGTGAGCCAGGGCCGGCCCAGCTGCCGCGCGACCAATCCCGGCGTGCGGAAAATTCCCGAGCCGATCATGATGCCGACGACCAGCGCGAGTCCGTCGAACAGGCGGAGCGAGCGCTTGAGAACCGGCGGATTCGGCATGGGGCCATACGGTGGCATGGGAACCACGGACCCGCCAGATGTGGGAACCCATCCCTCAGCGTGGGTATGAGGGTCGATGCGACTTTCGCTCCGGTTCGTCGTCCCGCTGCTCGTCGCCCTCGGCATCTTCGCGTACGCGGCGATCCCGCTGGTGGACAAGCTGATGCTGCGCTGGTTCAGCCGCGATCTCGAGGTGCGCGCCAACCTGATTGCCACCACGGTCGCGGATCCGCTCCATGACCTGATGCAGAGCGGCAACCAGGCCGGCATACAGCGGTTCTTCATGCGGCTGACCCAGGACGAGCGGCTGTTCGCCGTGGCGTTTTGCCCCGCGGATCACGCCGACGCCGTCGCGACTCCCACCTTGCCGGCGGAGATACGCTGCTCCGACCTCGACCGCTTTACACAGCCGTCGGGCGATCTGCTGCAAACCGCGACCGGTCCCGTTTTCGTGTCGGTGCGGCCGATCGTGGGGGGCGCGCGGCTCGTGCTGGTGCACGACGTGAGCTTCATCGCCCGACGCAGCCGGGAAACACGGGAATATCTCTTTCTCTTCTTTGTCGGGCTCGGCCTCACCGTCGCGCTCATCACCGTGGTCATCGCGCAACTTTCGTGGCGCGGGTGGGTGCAGGGCCTGCGGGCGCTGCTGCGTGGCGAGGGCCTGCTTGCCATGCCCGGCCGGGCCGGCCTGCGCGGGTTCGGCGGCCCGCCGCCCGAGCTGCGGCCCATCGCACACGATCTGCGCGCGCTGATCGAGGACATCGACGCCGATCACCGCTCGCGCGATGAGGAGCGGCTCGCGTGGTCGCCCGCCACGCTACGCCAGATCCTGCACCGTGAGCTCCGCGGCCAGGAAGTGATCGTCGTCTCGAACCGCGAGCCCTACATCCACATGCGGCGCGCTTCCCTGCTCGAGGTGTGGCGTCCCGCGAGCGGCCTCGTCGCGGCATTGGAGCCGATCATGCGCGCCTGCTCCGGGACCTGGATCGCGCATGGCAGTGGCGACGCGGACCATCAAGTCGTGGATGCGCACGATCGCGTGGCCGTGCCGCCGCCACCGGAAAACCCGCAGTATCAGCTCCGCCGCGTGTGGCTGACGCCCGAGGAGGAAGCCGGCTACTACTACGGCTTCGCCAACGAGGGGATCTGGCCGCTCTGCCACATCGCCCACGTCCGCCCGATCTTTCGGACGAGCGACTGGGAGCAGTATGTCAACGTGAACGGCAAGTTCGCGCAGACCGTCGAGCACGAATCGAGCTCGCCCAATCCGATCGTGCTGGTGCAGGACTATCACCTCGCGCTGCTGCCGCGCATGATCCGCGAGGCGCTCCCCGCGGCCACGATCATCTCGTTCTGGCACATCCCCTGGCCCAATCCCGAGGCCTTCGCCATTTGCCCCTGGCGCGAGGAGCTGCTCGACGGGATGCTCGGCAGCACGATCCTCGGCTTCCACACGCAGTTTCATGTCAACAATTTCGTCGATACCGTCGACCGCTTCCTCGAGGCGCGAGTGGATCGCGAGACCTTCTCCGTGTCCTACCGCGGCAAGGCGACGTCAGTCAAGCGCTATCCCATCTCGATCGAATGGCCGCCGTCGCCGGAGCTGCTCGCCAAGCCGGTCGAGCAATGTCGCACCGAGATCCGCGAGCGCCACAACCTGCCGCCCGAGCACGCGGTCGGTATCGGGGTGGACCGGCTGGACTATACCAAGGGGATCGAGGAACGGATGCGCGCCGTGGAGCGGCTGCTCGAGCTCGACGACCAATGGGTCGGCCGGTTCTCATTCATCCAGATCGCGGCGCCTACACGCGTCCGCATCGACGAATACCGCGCGTACGAGGCGCGCGTGCGCGAGCTCGCGACCCGCATCAACCAGCGCTTCCCGGAAGCAATCCATCCGCCGATCATCCTGAAGGTCGAGCATCACCAGCCCGACGAGATCTTCGGGTACTACCGCGGCGCCGACGTCTGCGTGGTCACGAGTCTCCACGACGGCATGAACCTGGTCGCCAAGGAATTCGTGGCCGCGCGCGATGATGGGCGCGGCGTCCTGGTCCTCAGCAGCTTCACCGGGGCCGCGCGCGAGCTGCCGGAGGCACTGATCGTCAACCCCTACGACACCGACGAATGCGCCGCGGCGCTGCAGCTCGCCCTCACGATGCCCGGCACGGAGCAACGCACGCGCATGCGACTGATGCGCGGCCTGCTGCAGGACTTCAACGTGTTTCGCTGGGCGGGCCGGATGCTCATGGATGCCGCCAGCACACGGCGGCGCGGCCGTGTGCCGGAATTCGTGGTCCCGCGAACCGGCGAGCTGCGCCCCAGCGCGCTGGCGAGCGCGAGCAGGCGGCGGTGAACCCCGGCCCGCCGCTCGATCAACCCCCCTCCCCGCCGACACCCCGCTGTGAGTGGGCGTATTTCTTCGACGTGGACGGCACGCTCGTCGACTTCGCCGATACGCCCGCCGCCGTTCGGGTCTCCGACGCCCTGCTCCAGCTGCTCGAAGACCTCTATCAATGCTCGGAGGGGGCGCTCGCGATCATGAGCGGGCGCGCCATCGCCGAGATCGACGCGTTCTTTCCCGGCGTGCAGTTGCCGGCCGCCGGCCAGCACGGCGCGGAGAAGGGGCTGTCCCTCGCCTTGCATTACCGCCGCACCCCCGGGCTGGCGGGCTTCGTGTACCAGACGATGGAGGCGCTGCTGCACGAAGTGGGTAGAGGGGGGGAGTACTGCGTGCAGACCGGCAAGAGCGTCGTGGAGCTGAGGCCGGCCGGAAAGGACAAGGGACTCGCGGTGCTCGAGTTCATGCGCGAACCGCCCTTTGCCGGCCGGACGCCGGTGTTCGTCGGCGACGACGCGAGCGACGAATTCGGATTTGTGACCGTCAACCAGCTGGGTGGACACTCGATCAAGGTGGGTGCGGGGAACACGATGGCGCTGTGGCGGCTCGAAAACGTGGAGGCGGTGCAACACTGGCTACGCTCGATCTCGCGCTGATCGGCAACGGCACCGTCGGGGCCCTGGTCGATCCCGCCGGCGAGATCACCTGGGCCTGTTTCCCGCGGTTCGACGGCGATCCGATGTTCTGCTCGCTGCTCAAAGCGCGCACCGGACAGCGGGACGAGGTCGGATTCTTCGCGGTGGAGCTGCTCGATGTCGTGAAAACCGAGCAGCGCTACCTGCACAACACGCCGGTCGTCGTGACGCGCATGACGGACGCGGCGGGCGGCGCGGTCGAGATCACCGATTTCGCGCCGCGCTTCCAGCACCACGGCCGGATTTTCTGCCCGATGATGATCGTGCGGCGCGTGCAGCGGCTCGCGGGCCATCCGCGCATCCGCGTGCGCTGCCGGCCGGCGCAGAACCACGGACAACCGCTCAGCGCGATCACGCACGGCAGCAATCACGTCCGCTACGTCGGCAACAACATCGTGCTGCGCCTCACGACCGACGCCGCCGTCACGGCGGTGCTCGAGGAGAACACGTTCTTTCTCGATGATGCCGTCACGCTGGTGCTTGGCCCCGACGAAACGCTGCAGGATCGCGCGGACGACGTCGGCAAGCGCTTCGTGTCCGAGACGACGGCGTACTGGCGGGAATGGGTGCGCTCGCTCGCGATTCCGTTCGAGTGGCAGGACGCCGTGATTCGCGCGGGGATCACGCTGAAGCTGAACGTGTTCGAGGATACCGGCGCCATCATCGCCGCGCTGACGACGTCGATCCCCGAAGCGGCGGACTCCAACCGCACGTGGGACTACCGCTACTGCTGGCTGCGCGACGCCTACTTCGTCGTGAACGCGCTGAACCGCCTCGGCGCCACGCAGACGATGGAGCGCTACCTCAGCTTCATTCTCAACGTCGTGGCCGAGGGGGAAGACGCCGACCGGCGGCTCGCTCCCGTGTACACGCTCACCGGCCATCACCTGCCGCCCGAGCGCCTCATCGAGTCACTGCCGGGCTATCGCGGCATCGGACCGGTGCGCGTCGGCAATCAGGCATCCGAGCAGGCGCAGCACGACGTGTACGGCTCGTCGATTCTCGCCGCCACGCACGTCTTCTACGACCGACGGCTCGTCCACCAGGGCGACGAGTCGCTGTTCCGGCGCCTCGAGCCCTTGGGCGAGCGCTGCGCCAAGCTGTTCGATCAACCGGACGCCGGGCTGTGGGAGCTGCGGGGTCGCACGCAGGTCCACACGTTTTCCGCGGTGATGTGCTGGGTCGGCTGCGAGCGGCTGGGACGCATTGCCAGGCAGCTGGGGCTTGCCGATCGCGCGGCGTACTGGTGTGATCGCGCGCGCGCCATGCACGAGGTCATCAGGGCGCGAGCCTGGAACCCGAAGCTCGGCACATTCGTCGCCACGTTCGACGGCGATGCGCTCGACGCCAGCCTGCTGCAGTTGAACGAGCTGTTCTTCGTCGCGGACGACGATCCGCGCTTCGTCGCAACGGTGCGCGCCATCGGGAAGCAGCTCAAGCGGGGCGACTTCGTGTTCCGCTACACCACGCCGGACGATTTTGGCACACCGGCGAACGCGTTTCTGGTCTGCACCTTCTGGTACATCAACGCGCTCGCGGCGATCGGCGACCGCGATGAAGCGCGCCGCATGTTCGAGTACGTGCTGGCGTGCCGCAACCGGCATGGACTGCTGGCGGAGCACATCGATCCCAACACGCGCGAACAATGGGGAAACTTTGTGCAGACCTACAGCATGGTGGGACTCATTAGCTCGGCGATACGGCTATCACAGAGATGGGATCAGGCGTTCTAGGCAGACTAGTTTTTGCAGCTCCGCGCTTGAGTGGGCATCGCGCATAACGCCACTGCCACGCCATTGGTCCAGCCGAAGCCGTCCTGCGTCGGGTATTCCCCGCCGCCGGCCTTCTTGTCGAGATGCACGACGTCGTACTTCTCCATCATGCGTCCCGTCGCGCGATAGGTGCGCTGGATCAGATTGAGCCAGCGGCTCGCCGCTTGGTCGGCGAGATCGGCGCGTCCATAGCGGCGCACCCCCTCGATCGTGAGCCACTCGAGCGGCGGCCAGCCGTTGGGGGCGTCCCACTGCTGGCCCGACGCGAAGTTCGTGGTGACGAAGCCGCCGGGCTTCAGAAACTGTTGTTCCAGCCGGTCGGCGACGTGCTTCCCCTGATCGGCCGTGGCGATCCCGAAATACAGCGGCGCGGCCGCTGCCAGGGTTGGACGATCGGTGACCAGGTCGCCCGTGCGCCAGCGCCGGTCGAAGAAGAATCCCACGTTGGGTTCGTACATCGCGAGGATCGCCTGCCGGCGGGCATCGGCCTGACGATTGAACCGGCGGGCAACCGTATCATCCCCTGGGCCATGTCGGAACGACCGCAAGGCGGCGATGGTGCGCTCGGCATTATAGAGGAGGCTGTTGAGATCCACGGGAATCAGCTCCGTCGTCTCGAGCGTGCGCAGGTCCTTGGGGTCACGCATCCAGCGGCTCGAGAAGTCCCAGCCGCTCTCGGCCGTCGCCCGGGCATTGCGATAGAAATCGGCGCGCAGCGATTCCGGCACCGTCTTGCCGATCTCGACGTCGGGCCGGAACGATTCGGGCCGCGGCTCGTCCGAGTCGTCCCAGTAGCGGTTCAACACGACCCCTTCGGGCATGCGCACGGCGCGCCGGTAGACCTGCCCGGGCTGCAGGCTTTCCGCTCCGTCCATCCAGAACGCATACTCCTGCTCGAGCGCGTCGAGGTAGGCCAGGGCATGCGTCGTGTCGGTGGCGCCGGCGTACAGCCCGACCATCGCGGCGAAATACGGCGGCTGGCTGCGCGTGAGATAGTAGCTGCGATTGCCGTTGGGGATGTGACCGACGGTCGTGATGAGATGCGCGAAGTTGTCGAGCATGTTCTTCACGAGGTCGGTGCGCCCGCTGCGCGCCAACCCCTGCATCGTGAAGTAACTGTCCCAGTAATAGATCTCGCGGAAACGGCCGCCGGGAACGACGTACGGCTGGGGCAGCGGGATCAGGGACGAGCGCGCGTCCACGCTGTCGGGCGGTCTCGTGAGCACGGCCCACAGCCCGTTGACGTGGTCGACCATACTCTGCGACGCCACACTGTGGTATCCGTTTCCCGCCGGCTGCGGCAGCACAAAGTTCTGATCGACGAACGCGCGCAGCACGAAACCGCTCGTGCGTCGCGCAGAATCGTAGCGCGCCTCGATCGCGGCGGGAGCCGAGCGGGGTCGAGCGTCCACGAATTCTTTTGAGTCCGGAAGAATCCCGGACAGCTGGACATCCGCGAACAACGATCCTATGTCGTGTGCTGGATCGTAGGCTGACGGGCCGGCGGGCCGGCGGGCCGACGGGCGGCACGCGGTAGCCAGAAGCAGCGCCACCACGCACGACGCACCACGCACGACGCACGTCTTCATCAAGCGAACACAATCCACAACACACCCAGGAGCACGGCGAGCAGGACCGACAGCCCGATCTCGAATTTCCTCTCGTCCTTCGTCTCACCCTCCGTACCGCCGGCCACATAGGTGAGCCCCGCGGTTTTCTCCAGGGGGGGCGGCGGCGTCATCATGCTCACGATGAACAGCACGAACGTACAGATCACGAACAACAGCACCGCATAGTGGAGGAAATTGATGGTCGCGATCCAATGCCACAGGCTGCCGGGAGCGAGCCCACCGCCCGACGCTTTGTTCGTGAGCTCGAGGATGAGGCGCAAGAGACCGAAGACGAGTCCGGTAATCAGCGATGCGATCGCCCCGGAGCCGTTCAGGCGGCGGTAAAACAGGCCCAGCAGGAAGCAGGCCGCGATCGGCGGTGCGATATAGGCCTGGACACTCTGCAAGTAGATGTAGATCTGCGACGAGATGTACTTCATGAACGGAATCCACACCAAGCCCAGCAGCACCATGACTCCAGCGGAAATGCGGCCCACTTGCACGAGCTGCCGCTCGGTGGCCGCGGGGCGCACTTTGCGATAGACGTCCCACGTCAGCAACGTGGAGCACGCGTTGAACGCGGAGGCCAGCGAGCTCATCAGCGCCGCGAGCATCCCGGCCAGCACCAGGCCTTTGATCCCGTCCGGCAAGAGCCGCGTCACCAGCGTGGGATACGCGGAATCGGGGTTGTTGTGGATTTCGGGGAACAGGGCCACGGCCACGATGCCGGGCAGCACGAAAATGAAGACGGGAAGAATCTTGAGATACCCGGCGAAGATCGTTCCCGTGCGCGCCTCCTTGATGTTCTTCGCGGCGAGCACGCGCTGCACGATGTGTTGGTCGGTACACCAGTACCATATGCCGAGGATCGGCGCGCCAAACACGATACCCGTCCAGGGAAAGTCGGGGTGACTCGAGGGCTTCCACATCGAGAAGAATCCCGCGGGGACCTTGGCTGCGAGCCCCGCGAACCCGCCGACGCGTGACAGCCCGATCGCCATGAGCGTGATGGAGCCGAGGATCAGGACGATCGCCTGCAGCACCTCGGTGTAGACCACGGCGCGCAGCCCGCCGAAGATGGTATACAGCCCGGTGACGACGATGAGGACGATGGCCGCGGTGTAGAAATTCCACCCCGTGACCGCGCGAATCACGACGCCCCCCGCATACAGCGTTACGCTGATCTTCGTCAGGACGTAGCCGATGACCGACACCCAGGTGAAATACGTACGCGCTGCGGAGTTGTACCGCTTCTCCAGAAACTCCGGCATCGTGTAGACGCCGCTCTTCAGGTAATACGGAACGAAGAGCCAGCCGAGCAGCATGAGAATGAGACAGGCGAGCCACTCGAAGTGGCCGACCGCGAGCCCGCTCCCCGCACCGGTGCCCGCCAACCCGACCAGGTGCTCGCTGCCGATGTTGGAGGCGAACAGGCTGGCGCCGACCGCGAACCACGCGACGTCCCGGCTCGCCAGGAAATAGTCGGAGCTCACGTTCTTCTCGCGCAGCGCCGCCCACCACGCGATACCGAACAGAATGATGAAGTAGACCGCGATGAACATCACGTCGAACGCGTGGAGGTTGCTCATTGGGTCGGCCCCGGCCTTGGAGAGTTGAGGAGATATTGAACCGCGAGATCCGTGAGCGTCCACAGCTGCACGTCTGAGCTCGAGCCGTAGCGCATCGGGCGCAGGGCTCCTGCTTCGATCTTGTAACTCCACAACTCGGCGTACTGCAACCCGGAGGCGGCGACTGCGCTACGCACCGAATCGATCGCGCCCGGGCGATTCCGTCGCGCGAGCGCCGCGAGCAGAATGTTCACATCGCGGCCCCACACGACTTTGGGTGAGTGATACAGGTCGCGCTCGAACATCTGCCACACGTCCGGCGGCGCATACGCATCGTTCGCGGTCACCGGCCCCAGCCCATCGATCAACAGACCAACCGGATAGGGCAACAGGAACGGTCGCAACAGCTCGCCCTCACGTTCCGCGCCGAGGTCTTCGAGCAGCAGCCACATGGCGGGATCGGTGCTCATGACCGGAATGGGGAGTCCCGCGCTGTCGAGCGAAACCGCGAGAAAGCGGAGTGTGTCTGCCAGTGCGTTGCCGCTGCGGGCGAGAACGGCTGCCCACTGTTCGCGCTCTGCCTCAGGGAGCGCCGCCACTCTCACGCCGAGCCGCGCGGCGGCCTCGTCCGGCGACAGCACGACCGCGAAGTGCCGCGCCGTCCCTCTCCAGACGTCGGCGGCCCGCGCGACCTCGCCGGCGCCGTCGACCCCGGGCTGCCCCATCGCGCGCAGTGCGCTGTCGATTGCACCGATCGCACGCAGTGCGGCCGGCACCCAGACGACGTTCACGTCGAAGGCGAAGCAGCCACCCGCATAGCCGACGCGGCTATCGCGCCAACTCCCGGGATGGCACCAGCCATCCGCATCGCGCTTGAAGCTGACGAGATTCCTCGCGACGGGATCGCGCGCGTAGGGAGCGGCCTGCGCCGCCACGTACGCCAGATTCTTGCGCAGGGCGGCGCCCCACCGTCGCACGAACGCCTGCTTGCGTGTGTTGGCGACTCGAGCGTTGGCGAAATAGCGACCGGCGACGACGGGCAGCTGGAAATCGTCGTCCACCATCCAATAGTTCTCGCGCGTCGCGTCAAGACT
>WNGO01008684.1_pt1 | contig 10329 bp, 8 predicted proteins | sample 5400511 | NCBI WGS metagenome assembly WNGO01 (sample SAMN13153380, study PRJNA577476) | soil metagenome | isolation source: 20 cm soil or saprolite under Garry oak tree replicate 2 | place: USA:California | collected 2016-06-15
CGGTCGCACTGCTTTACGAGGGGTCATTGTTGCGCCCATACAGTTCCTCCAGCCGGTACCTGATTCAGCCGCCATCCGCGAATTCTGCCGGTAGATCCGAAAACCGTGACGGCGCGCATGCTCTCTATGTCTGCTGCTCTTCCCAGGTACACGACGCCACTGTTCAGATTTCCGAGGGTGTCCTGCGAGGAGCCGTCCGGCATGAAGACTACGTAGTTCTGACCTCCGGCACCGACGCCTTGATCGAAATCAATGGCGACCCCGCCAATTCCAAATCCGTCTGGCACCGTGGCTGCAGTGTTCGGCATGCCAGCTTGCACGGCGAACTGGATGGTCGGAGGGATCGTCAGCGTCTGCACGAGGACCGGAGGAGGATTGACCGGTACCGCGACTCCCAGGTACCACACCTGAATCGTGCCGGGCGCAGTGAACTGCACCTGGTAGCGGCGCCGTTGGCTAATGGCCTGGCTCCGATATCGGCGCAGGGTCATCAGTGTCGTGTCGTATGCCTGGTTGACATCTGCCTGCCTCATCATGGGCTGGATACTGATGAACGTGATGGCAGCGAGGATCATTACAATCGCCACCACAATCATCATTTCAAGTAACGAGAAACCACGAGCTTTATGCGACACGGTCCTGTCTCTTCTAGGGGAGTCCGAAACCCGAATATTGTGGTGTAGAGAAGTCATCTCACTCTCCACTGCCAAGCCTTTCGGCGTCATTTCGGGGCAATGACGAATCTCAATCCGACGAACAAAGTGTGCCCCGCGCGTACAAAAGTGTTGCGAGGCACCTTTCGACAGTCTCATCGTAGGGACGCGTCCCAGCAGCGTCAAAGTACCGCCGTACATGGATTGGTCAATGGCCTTACGTAACGTAATTGCCGAAACGTGACGGTAGTGTCTGCGTGATTGCATTGATGAGGCATCGGTTTGGCTCTCTCTCATATCCATCGGTGGAGAAGGGTTGAGTCTTGAGGGACTTGGCGGCAGGCAGATCGTCGTCGGCGGAGAGCGAGTGTCGGCACGAAAAATGCAGGAAGTTTTTCGAGCCCACCGGCTTTCGATTACCCGGGTAACTTGTCGGTGCGCGAGCGTAACTTTACGATGCGGAAGGTATGGCGCTTTCAAGTCTGGTAGTGTGCGCGGATGAATCTACGGCCCAGGTGTTGCGCCGCATTCTGGAAGAACTCGGCATCGCCGTACAGCACTGCCGGGAGGCGTCGGATGCTCAGCCGAAGCTTGACCAGGAACGCTTCGACGCCATCGTAATCGATTGCGAAGACGAAGCGCAGGCGACAAAAGTATTGTGCAACGCGCGTTCGAATTCCTTGAACCGCGCCACGATGGCTGTCGCGATTGTAGGCAAGGAAAACAATGTCCGGCAGATGTTCGCCCTGGGTATCAACTTCGTTCTCTACAAGCCGGTTTCGGAAGAGCGAGTGTGGAGTAGTTTCCGGGCCGCCCGTTCCCTGATGCAGCGCGAGAGACGGCGCAGTAATCGGGTCGCCGCTCATGCGAAGGTTGCTTTGGACTACGCGAACGTGGAGAACGTTCCGGCAACGTTAATCGACCTCAGCGAACAGGGCACGGCGGTCCAAAGCGAGCGTAAGCTTCCACCGGATTGTAGAGTCTATTTTCAGTTTGCGCTTCCTGGTCACACCTCCACTATTCGACTGGCTGGAGAGGTGGTCTGGCAGGACTCGGCGGGGCGAGTTGGAATGAGATTTGTGAATGTGCCGACATCGTCGCGGCGCGTTCTCACCAACTGGATCAAAGCGGCTCCGGCCCCGATCGTTACCTCGCCTCAAGTACCGCGCCAGGAACAGCCTATTGTCAAAACTACCGATGCTGCAGGCAGTGGAAAAGCGCGCGCTGACCGCGGGCTGTCTCGCCTGCGTTCATCGCCAGGGAATCGCCGGGGGCAATCGCGGCATTCGTGCCGTTTAGGCGCCGACGTTTACCGCATGGGAATTGCGGTTCCTACCCGTTGCAGCTTGACTGACATCAGTTCGGGCGGATGCTATGTTGAAATGACCACTCCGTTCCCTCCTGGAACCAGAGTGGAGATCGTGGTGCGCACGGAAAATATGAAACTCCGGACGCAGGGAGTGGTGCAGTCGACGCACCCAGCCTTTGGCATGGGGGTCCAACTCAGTCTGAAGACGGCCGAAGACCATGACCAAGTGCAGTCGCTGATCTGCTTGCTGGAGCAATCGGGTGAAGCAGAGGTTGGTCCGGTCAACGACCCGTGGACCCGCTAGTTAATGTTTGATCTGTGGACTCTCCGGATTACGCCCTGGACGACGTTTCCTCAGCGACAGCCTTCCTGAAATAGTCCAGCGACATGCGCAGGCCTGCCTGCAAGTCTATCTTTGGCTCCCAATCGAGTAACTGTCTGGCCTTGCCGATGTCGGGCCGGCGCTGCTTGGGGTCCTCCTGAGGCAATGGTTCATAACGAACCTGGCTCTTTGACTCGGTCACGGCCAAGACTTGTTGCGCACACTCCAGAATCGTGAACTCCGTGGGGTTCCCAATGTTTACAGGGGTATGTTCTGGCGATCTTGAAAGGCGAAGGATGCCTTCAATCTCATCGCTGACGTAGCAGAAGCTTCGGGTTTGGCTGCCGTCGCCATAGACGGTGAGATCTTCTCCGCGCATCGCCTGGCGCATGAAATTCGGTATGACGCGCCCGTCGTTGATCTGCATGCGCGGTCCGTAGGTGTTGAAGATCCGCACAATGTGCGTGTCTACCTTGTGGTAGCGCAGATAGGCCATAGTGACCGCTTCGGCGAAGCGCTTGGCCTCGTCATAGACGGATCTGGGTCCGATGGGATTTACGTGCCCCCAATATGTTTCTTTCTGGGGATGCTCCAGCGGGTCGCCGTAGCACTCCGACGTGGACGCTACCAGAAACTTAGCGCCGTACTTGCGCGCGACATCAAGTGCATGGAACGTACCCAGAGATCCGACCTTCAATGTGGCAATGCCGTGAATGCTGTAATCCACGGGACTGGCGGGACTCGCAAAGTGAAACACGTAGTCCGCAGGACCACAGTCGAACGGTTCGCTCACATCTTTTTGCTGGAATTCGAAGCGGGAATCCTTGCGCAGTTGGTCCAGATTCGATAACCGTCCGGTCAGCAAATTGTCAACGGCTACCACGGAGTAGCCGTCGGCAAGCAGTGCGTTGCAAAGATGAGAGCCCAGAAATCCGGCTCCTCCGGTTACCAGCGCACGTCGGTTGTTCATAGTTGTTTGGGACGGTGTGTAGTCTCTTGTCCTCGCGAGGGCGAGCCTTCCGGCAGAACAGGGGTACGGCCCACGCTGTAGTAGCTGAAACCGTGGTCTGCCATTACCTCGGGGCTGTAGAGATTGCGTCCATCGAGCACGATCGGATAGCGCAGTTTGCCGCGGAGTTTCGGTAGGTCAAGAGCGGAAAATTCCTCCCACTCGGTGAGGATGAGAAGCGCATCTGCTCCGGCGGCGGCTTCGTACGCGTCTTTCGCGAACTGCACGCCAGATAAGATCTCGCGTGCCCGTTCCATGGCAGCAGGATCATAGGCAGCCACGGTGCAGCCTTCCTGCACCAGAGACTGTATCAATAGAATCGCCGGGGACTCGCGAATATCGTCCGTTCCTCCCTTGAATGCCAACCCAAGCACGCCCAGACGCTTGCCGCGCAGCGTCCACAAAGCGTTGCGAACCTTGCGCAGGAAGCGTTGTCGTTGCTCTTCGTTGATCCGCATGACCTCGTCGAGCAGGCGAAATTCATAACCGCACTCCCGCGCAACTGCCCGAAAGGCCATCAGATCTTTGGGAAAACACGATCCTCCGTAGCCGATGCCGGGATTCAGAAAGCGCGGCCCGATGCGTGAGTCGGTTCCGACCCCCTGGCAAACCTGCTGAACGTTGGCGCCCACCGACTCGCAAATGGAGGCGACTGCGTTGATGAAGGAAATCTTCATCGCCAGGAAGGCGTTCGAGGCGTGCTTGATCAGTTCTGCGCTCTTGGTGCTGGTCACGATCAAGGGCGGCGGAATCTGGGATCGGTCGGGCTGAGGAATCGCATCCGTCCGCTGATAGTACGAGCCGTCGCATAGAGGGGCATAGACTGCACGCAACACCTCCGCGCATTGTTCGGAGTCGCATCCCACCACAATGCGGTCGGGGAACAGGAAGTCTGTCACCGCGGTTCCTTCGCGCAGGAACTCCGGGTTGGAGGCAACGTCGAACGAGTCACCTTCGGCTCCATTCCGCAAAATTATCTTGCGTACCCACTCGCTGGTATAGACCGGGACAGTGCTTTTTTCGACAACGATCTTGTAACCGTCAATTGCGCCGGAAATTTCCCGCGCGACCGATTCCACATAGGAGAGATCCGCATCGCCGCTATCCGTCGGTGGTGTGCCGACGGCGACAAAGATCGCCGAACTGCTTCGTACGGCTTCCTGCAGGTCATCGGAAAATTTGAGCCGCTGATCACGGTGACGACTTAGCAGTTCCGGAAGGAACTGTTCGTGAATGGGAACCTGGCCGGCCCTCAGAGCCGCCAGTTTCTGCTGGTCATTGTCGACTAGAGTGACCTCATGACCCATATCCGCGAAGCAAGCGCCCGCCACGAGTCCGACGTAACCTGAACCCACCACCGCAATTCGCATGCAAGAACTCCAGCTCGATGTTCGAGATCGACGGCTTCGTCCCCCGAACTGATTCAGAGGCTGGATGGGTAGACCCCGTACGCCAGCCGACGCTCTAATCTAGCAGGTTTTCGAAATGCGGCCGCTACACAAAATTGCACAGAGCGGACTACGGCTGCAAAAAGGGGAAACCAGTTCATGCGCCATCAGTCACTCTGGCTAGTGACCATGATCACCGTGCTGGCGGCAGGAGAATTCGACAATATTGATAGAGGTGCAAGCCATGCCGATCCTGATGATCGCCTTGTTCGCGCTTGCCGTGTTTGGACTAATCGGAGTTCTTCTGGCCGCCGCTGTGGTACTCGAAACCAAAAAGGTAAATGCCGCGGATTCAGCCCCGCATGTCAACGACTCTGCGAACAAACCTGCGGCGTAGGCCGTGATCGGAAATGTGAGATTTGACCGCCGCGTGGGTTCGGGCAAGGTCGCAAATACAAAGTCGGGAACCTCCAACGAGAAAGCTCCTGGTCTCGCGCACACAATCCCACCTTTTAGCATGTGTCGGCAGCCTCGCTCACGAAGCTCCTGCCCTTCTGCTCCGATCCGAGAGCTACGACGGCAGCTAACAACAAGATGGTGGCGATCTCAAACGCCGCCAGCGCCCACGAGTAGCCGAGCCAGTTCCGCAAGGCATATTCAATGTTGTTCGTAGGGGCAGCGAACAGAATTCCCAGTTGATAGGCAAAGCCCGGCATCAGGCCGCGAGTCGCATCGGGAGAAAGCTCATTCAAGTGTGCGGGAATGACGCCCCAGGCTCCCTGCACTCCCATCTGCATCAAAAATGCGCCGAGTGCAAGAGTCGCCAACGATCCTCCGAACGCCCAAACGGGAATCACGATGAGTGCTAAAACCAATGCCAACAGGATGGTGCGCCTGCGGCCATAGGCCTCCGAAAAATATCCGAAAGAGAATGATCCCAGTACTGCACCGATGTTGTAGAGGATGGCGACATACGAAATGGTCGCTACAGAAAGGCCGTGGACCTCACGCAGGAAGTGAGGGTATAGATCCTGGGTTCCGTGCGAAAGGAACATCATCAGGGTCATGAGAAGAACGAGATACGAGAAAATCTTCCAATGGCCGCTCGCGGTACGCAAGATTGCGCCTACTGTGGGCGCGCGGTGCTGTTTCCATGCTTCCGACTCCTTCACCCGAAAGCGTATGTAGAAGGCCAGCAGAGCGGGAATTCCGCCTACCCAGAACATCGCCCGCCAACCCCACATGGGCAGAATGAAGCGGGCTGCAACTGCCGCCAGCAAATAGCCGATCGGGTATCCGCTCTGAACAATCCCCGATAAAATTCCGCGCCAACGTTTCGGCGCGCTCTCCATCGCGAGCGATGCCCCGACTCCCCACTCGCCTCCCATCCCGATCCCATAAATTGCCCTCAGAATCAGGAACACCGTGTAGTTGGGGGCAAAACCGCACAGCAACTCGAACAAGGAAAAGAAAACCACATTGGCCATGAGGGGCCGGCGTCGACCATAACGATCCGCGAGCAAGCCAAACACAAGGGCGCCCAAGGGCCGCATGGCAAGCGTGGCCGTGATCGTCAAAATGATTTTGGAAGCGGGTACGTGAAATTGCGCCGCTAAGGTATCGACCAGAAAAACAAGTACGAAAAAATCGAAAGCATCGAGAGTCCAACCCATGAAACTGGCACTGACGGCATGCAACTGGTCCGAGCGAGAGAGAGTACCTTCGGAAACGGGTTCGGTAGTGGTCATTGTAGGAATAGAAAGCGGACCGCTGGTTCGTCCAGTGGGCCCCGCTCGGCCTGAAGATTGGACGCGACATCAAAGCACGATATAAGGCCAGACGCAACCAATGACAGGTGTAAGGATCTGGACCCTATTAAAGGGACAAATAGCCAGGCAACTCTCGTTCCAAATCCGGTCGAAATGCTTGCTGAGGATGGATTTACCGTTGACAACATGGGTTTTTAAGGTGAAACTCTGCACTAGAGAACTGTGAGTAAATCCCCTAGCCCATGTCGTGTCCTGACCCGTACCGGCCTTACGAATCCTTGGGGGAATCAGCTTCCCGGGAAAAAGAACTCGAAGTCCAACGCCTCCCATCTGATTCCGAGGTGCGAGCCCTCACCAGCGCCCTGGTAGCCGGCGGCGGGGGGGCCTCGTCCAAGGAACTCGCCCTTGACCTTGTTCTCAATCAGATAGTGGAGCAGGCGTGTTTGGCGACCGGGGCCACGGGAGCCGCTATCGCTCTAACCCGTGACCGAGAGATGGTGTGCCGGGCCACGACGGGCAAGAATGCGCCGGATCTTGGAGTGCGTCTCGACAATGCCGGTTTTTCGGCGGAGTGCCTGCGGGTTGGAACCCTGCAGCGTTGCGACGACACGGAGACCGATCCCCGTGTGGACTCTTTGGCATGCCGCCTATTGGGGGTGCGGTCCATTCTGGTGATTCCCCTGTGGTACTGGGGTGAATTCATCGCATTTGGGGAACGCGATGAGCAGACTTTACAGGCACTTGCCTATCGGATCGTCCGCCACACCAAACAGGCGGCGGGGCCGCTTGCGGGTTTTACCGCCAATCTCGAAGAGATTCCGAAAGAAATGCCGGATCCGGTCTCTCCGGTGTTAGAGCCTGAGCCTGAGCCCGAATCCCAGCCCGAGACACGTCGGGCGGACGTCTTGTCCATGCCGGTCTTTGAATTTAATGCCGAATTTGCCGCAGACAAGCCGGAGACTGAGAGTACGCCTGAGCGCCCCGACACGTGGACATCGATTTTGGCGGTAGTCGCGATGTTGATTGCAGGGCTTATCGTCGGGCTCATGGTCTGGCGCGTGGGCTTTGGAAGTACCGCTGCGAGGCAGGCAATATCCCCTCCAGAGGTTGTGCAAGCCGGCCCGCCGGCGTCGATTTCAGAGTCGACTCCTCCCGCACTGCACGAGGAGATTCTGGAACTGGGCGTGGCCCCGTCGAGGCCGCCTGTGCACAATACGCCGGTGATGGCTGCAAAGAAAGAGGCGGTGGCTCCTGAGCAGGGTGGACTCGCGATCTACGAGAAGGGAAAACTGATTTATGGAGCCCCGATCGCTGACAGGGATCAACCAGTCACAAAGCCTATGCTGCCGAAGGTACAAGCGGTTCGGCGGGACTCCACGCAAGCAACAGCTGGGATCGCTGCTTCAATTGAGGGCAATGCACTCGTGCAGGTGAGTCCGGAAGTGGCTGAGGGTCTTTTGTTAGACCGCATCGAACCCGAGTACCCGGACGCCGCGCGCCGCGCTCGCGTGCAGGGGGCGGTCACGATGGATGCCATCATCGGAGCAGACGGGAAGGTACAGCAGGTGGCCCCGATCGCAGGAAATCCCCAGCTTGCGGATGCTGCAGCTGCAGCCGTACGTCAATGGCGCTACAAGCCGTACGTGGCGGGGGGCCGCAAGGTGGCAGTGCGAACTAAAGTGAACGTGATGTTCATGCTGGCGGAATAGAGCCCTGCGCACCTTTACTTCCTAACCCCAATCAGGCAGAGTAGGCTAATTCTTTGGCTCTTTGCGCTGCCTTCACCACAGCCTTGATTAACGTTACGCGCAGCTTGCCTTCTTCCAATTCCATAATCCCGTCAATCGTGCATCCAGCTGGAGTCGTCACCGCGTCTTTCAACAACGCGGGGTGATCGCCGGTCTCAAGAACAACGCCTGCTGCTCCCAAGGTTGTCTGGGCTGCGAGCAGGGTCGCCACATCGCGGGGCAGACCTACCTTAACGCCCGCTTCGGCCAGCGATTCGATGATGATGTAGATATAGGCCGGCCCGCTGGCGGAGAGACCCGTGACCGCGTCCATATGCTTCTCGTCGACAACCACGGTTCGCCCGACCACATTGAACAACTCGCTGGCAATCTCAAGATGCTGTGTACCGGCATGCTTTCCCTTGCACAAAGCAGTCATGCCGTGACCAATGACGCATGGAGTGTTCGGCATGGCACGGACGACGGGCACATTCTGGCCGAGCGCGTTTTCAATATGGCTCGTGGGGACCGAAGCCGCAACAGAGACCACAAGTTGCTCCGGCCGAATCTTAGGGCGGATCTCTTCCATCACGCCTTGCACCGCTTGCGGCTTCACACAGACAAATACGATGTCAGCGTCAAGGGCGGCGGCGGCGTTGTTGGTACCGACGGGAATGCCCAGTTTCTGCGAAAGTGTCTGGGCACGCTCTTCATGCTGCACGGTAGCGGTCGTCAGCGTGCGCGAGAGCAGATTCTTTTCCAGAAACGCCTTTACCAGAATCCCACCCATCTTTCCCGCGCCCAGAACTGCGACGCGCTTGTCTGAGAGATTCGATCCCATAGCGGGTGCCTCCATGCCCCTTGGTCGCGCGGTTGTCTTGCCAAAAGGCCGAGGACACTCTGCCCTCGGTCCCAATGATTGTTGGGTTCTCCACTTTAGCAGCTAATCAGATGGGCGTGTTGCGAAGCTCCATTCGTGCCAAATGACAGGCTTGGGCAGCCGATTCGATGGTGGATATGCCGACACCTCTACTGAATCGTCAACCTTGCCGTGGTGCTCTGGCTCGAGGAGCCGGCCGTTGCCGTCACCGCAATGGTGTAGGTTCCGGACGGCGTAGGCTGCGACTGGATCGTTACCGCAGCCGAGGCGGACTTCGTTAGGTCGGCCTGCGAGACTGCAGATACCGTTACCGTAGCTGGGTTCGGCACGGCTGCTGGAGCAGTATAGAGCCCAGTGGCGTCGATGGTGCCCGAGGACGGGCTTCCGCCAATCACTTCGTTTACTTGCCAGGAGACCTGCGTATTCGTCGATCCACTCACTGTGGCTGTGAACAGCTTCTGCTGGTTCTGAGAGAGGCTTGCCGATGTTGGACTGATCGTGACCGAGATGCTCCCGTCGGTAATGGTCACAATAGCGGAGGCAGATTTCGTTACGTCCGCCTGCGATATGGCAGAAACTGTTACGGAGACTGGGTTCGGCAGTACTGCCGGGGCCGTGTACAGTCCATTGGGATCGACGGTGCCCGAAGCGGGACTCCCGCCAGTCACACCGTTCACTTGCCAGGAAACCTGGGTGTTGCTCGATCCACTCACGGTGGCACTGAACTGCTTCTGCTGGTTCAAGAGGACACTCGCTGCCGTGGGATTGATGTTGATGGAAACGGTTCCTCCGCCCCCGCCTCCACCGCCGCTCCCTGCGATTCCACCGCCGCAAGATGGGAAGGTCATAAGCGACAGAATCACGGTGGTGAGAATCAGCTGGGAAGCGCGGGGGGCTCGTGGCGTGGGTCGGCGTACCAATCCGCCGATCACCATTCCCAACGTTGCTACCCACAGCAAGAGGGGTGCATTGATTTTCCGGTCAGCCATCGGTTGAATGACCGTACCGTTGGGTCCGGCTGTGCTGACGGTGAGTGTGACAAACTGTGCTCCAGTCGCGCCGCTGTTTATTTGAGAGGGTGAAAAAGAGCACGCTGCACCGGCGGGCAAGCTTGTGGGTGTGCATGCAAATGTGACCGGTATGGGAAACACACTTAGGCCAGGCGTCACTGTCAGGCTATAAGTCGCTGATTGGCCGGCCTTGATGTTTTGCGAACTAGTGCTATCAGCGAAAGTGAACGTGAACACAGACGTAAAAGCGACTGGCTTTGAA
>WNGO01016875.1_pt1 | contig 10328 bp, 8 predicted proteins | sample 5400511 | NCBI WGS metagenome assembly WNGO01 (sample SAMN13153380, study PRJNA577476) | soil metagenome | isolation source: 20 cm soil or saprolite under Garry oak tree replicate 2 | place: USA:California | collected 2016-06-15
ATTGGCGTGATGCTGGAGCCGATCCAGGGCGAAGCCGGCGTCTGGCCTGCGACCGATCAATTCCTGCGCGAGCTACGGGCGCTCACCAAGGAGCATGGCCTGCTGCTCATCTTCGACGAGATCCAGACCGGCATGGGCCGTACCGGAAAGCTTTTCCACTACGAGCATGCCGGGATCGAGCCTGACATCATGACGCTCGGAAAGGGAATCGGCGGAGGCGTGCCGCTTGCCGCGTTGCTCGCTACCGACGCCGCCTCCTGCTTCGAACATGGCGATCAGGGCGGCACCTTCAACGGCAATCCGCTGATGTGCGCGGCCGGGCTCGCCGTTCTGCAGTGCGTCGGCACGCCGGATTTTCTGAAATCGGTCGTTGATACCGGGCTATTTCTGGCGAGCGAGCTGCAGCGGATTTCGGCACGGCATGGTCTCGGCGAAGTCCGCGGCCGGGGGCTGCTGCTGGCGCTGGACTTGAAACACCCGATCGGCGCTTCGATCGTCGCGCAAGCGCTTGCAGACGGCGTGCTGCTCAACTCGCCGCAGCCGGACGCGCTGCGTTTCATGCCGGCGCTCAACGTCACACGCGAGGAGATCACGGAAATGATCGAAAGCCTGGACACGATCCTTACCAAGATGGGCGCGGCAAGGCGGGTCGCGTAGGGCGCCCATCGCTTGCGAACAATCGACGGTGAGTTTCAACGCGGGTCGTCCCGGCGAACGCCGGGACCCATAACCCCTGGCGCATTTTGTTGAAGAAGGCCTTGGCTACACTGCCGAAACGCGACTCCGCGCCGGCCGCGATGAGCGCAATTGCGCTCACGCTGGGGTCCCGGCGTTCGCCGGGACGACCCGTGGAGGCAACGAACCGTCGCGCGTCCCTTGAGATCGATATGGGCCTTGGCTGCATCCTTTAACGCATAAGCGTGGTTGATCGGCACGTGCAGTTTGCCGTTGATGACGGCCGCGAACAACGTGTCGGCGCCCTCGAGCAGTTCGGAGCGCTTGCCGATGTAGTCGTTGAGTTTCGGCCGGGTCGCAAACAGCGAGCCGTGATTGTTGAGTTCGGCGATCGCGAACGGCGGCACCGGACCCGACGCGTTGCCGAAACTCACGAACATTCCGCGCGGCTTGAGGCATGCCAGCGAGCCCGGAAACGTGGTCTTGCCGACACCGTCATAGACGACGTCGCATAATTCGTTGCGGCTGATCTGTTTCACCCGGGCCACGAAATCCTCGTCGTTGTAGAGGATGACGTGATCGCAGCCATTGCTGAGCGCGAGGTCCGCCTTCGCCCTGGTGCCGGCGGTGCCGATGACATGGGCGCCAAGCGCCCTGGCCCACTGGCACGCCAGCATTCCAATGCCGCCTGCCGCCGCATGGATCAGGACCCGATGTCCCGGCTCGATCTTGAAGGTCTTGTGCAGGAGGTACCAGACCGTCAGCCCCTTCAGCATCAGGACCGCGCCCTGCTCGTAGGTGATGTGGTCCGGCAGCTTGACCAGTTTCTCCGCGGGGATATTTCGCTCAGAGGCATAGCCGCCGAGATTGAAATAGTAGGCGACGCGGTCACCGGGATGAAAATTGGTCACCCCGAGCCCAACCGACAGGACCTCGCCGGCAGCCTCATTGCCGGCGATGAACGGCAGGCCCGGAGCCTTGTAGAGGCCGGTGCGGTAGTAGACGTCGATGAAATTCAGGCCGACGGCGTACTGGCGGATGCGAACCTCGCCGGGCCCCGGCTCGGGCACGTCCACGGCTTCGTAAACCAGGGCCTCCGGCCCCCCCACCTTGTGCACGCGCACCGCCTTGGTCATCAGCTTCTCCTCGCATTTGCTTGACAGCAACGGAAAGCTATCGAGGCTGCGTTGTCAACACGGGACCGCGAAAACGCTTCTCGACGCTTATCTGACGGCCTTTTTGCGGTTGCGCCTGGCAAGCACATTGAAGGCTTCGACGGCGGCCGAAAATGCGATGGCAAAGTAGATGTAGCCGCGCGGGATATGAAATTTGAATCCGTCAGCGACCAGCGCGACCCCGATCAACACCAGGAAGGCCAGCGCCAGCATCTTGGTGGTCGGATGCTCCGCCACGAATCTCGCGACCGGGCCGGACGACACATACATGATGACACAGGCGATGACGACCGCGGCGATCATGATTTCGAGATCCTGCGCCATGCCGATCGCGGTGATGATCGAATCAAGCGAGAACACCATATCGATGATGATGATCTGGACGATTACCCAGAAGAACGCGCTGGCATGAGGCGCGTCATCGTTCTCGGCTTCGCGCGCTTCCACTTCGCCGTGAATTTCGTGGGTCGCCTTCCCGATCAGAAACAGTCCGCCGCCGATCAGGATGATATCGCGCCACGAAAATCCCACACCCCCTAACGTCGCGACGTCCTGCGTCAGGCCGATCAGCCACACCAGCAGGCTCAGCAGCAGGATACGGAACACCAGCGCCAGCGCCAACCCGATTTGCCGCGCGCGCTTCGCCTGCACAGGCGGAATCCGCGAAACGATCACCGACAGAAAGATGACGTTGTCGATGCCGAGAACGATTTCCAGCGCCGTCAAAGTCAACAATGCGGCCCAGGCTTCCGGGCTGGTCAACAGTTCGATCATGCGCGGAACGACCTTGCGAGCCGGATCGCCGCATCGCTGCCGACGACATAGACCGCAATTGCACAGAGGCCGATGGTGACGGACGCGGCGACGTCGAAGTCTTTCGCCAGCGTCACGATGGCAAGCACCGCCCAGACGCCCACCAACGACAGCGTGAGCCCGCGCCAGCGCTCAACACGGACCGGGTGAAGAACGTGGAAAGGAACAAATGTCAGCACGATCAAAACGGCCACGGCGAGGCTTGAAAGTGCGGGCGGCAGATGAAGCAGAAACAGATAGAACGCCGCGGCATTCCACAGCGCCGGGAATCCGCGGAAATGATTGTCCGCGGTCTTCATGCGGCGATCGGCGAAATAGAGCGCGGCGGACACGACGATGCCCGCGCCCAGGATCGGCGCCGCCGCCGGCAGCAGCAGGCCGCTTGCGGTGATCGCATAGGCCGGCACAAAGACGTAGGTGACAAAGTCGACCACAAGATCGAGAACGTCGCCCGACCAGTCCGGCTGCACCCGCGCGACATCCAGCCGCCGCGCGATCGGGCCATCCAGCGCATCGATCACCAGCGCGAGCCCAAGCCACGCAAACATCGCAGCCCAGTGCTCGCGCACCGCCTCCAGCAGCGCGATCAGGGCGACGCCCGCGCCCATCGCCGTGAAAATATGCACGGAAAATGCAGCCGCCCGCGCGCGCGGCGATGCTGACGGGGAAACTTGCTGATTTACCTGGTCCATTTGCTCGGCAGTGCTATCAGGAATCGCCTTGATTTGCACATCCGCGCTTGCGGCGTTCCGCCGCGCAAATCGGTGGAAACCTTGGTGGCCCGAAGCGGGCTTGAAAATGCCGCCGGGAACGTCAATTGTCCTGATATGAACGAGGCATCAGGTACATACGACGTCGTCGTGATCGGCGGCGGTCCCGCGGGAGTTGCAGCCGCGATTGCGTTGGCGGAAACCGGCGCGAATACCTGCCTGGTCGCCCGCCGCGTGCCCTATGGCGACAATCGCACCACCGCGCTGCTTGGCGGCTCTGTCGATTTCCTGGAACAGCGGGAGGTCTGGCCGCGCTGCAAGGACAAGGCGGCGCCGTTGCAGACGATGCGCCTGGTCGACGATACCGGCCGCCTGATCCGCGCGCCCGAGGTCCGTTTTTCGTGCGACGAGATCGGCCTCGATGTGTTTGGCTACAACATCGATAACCGCGCGCTGATGGCAGCGCTGGAGGAACGCGCCGCGGAGCTTACTGCTCTGACCCGGTTCGACGATGAGGCGGAGACGATCAGCCCGGAAGACGCTGAGGTCGCAATTCATACCCGCGACGGAAAATCGCTGTCGGCGCGCCTGGTGGTCGGCGCCGACGGGCGGCAATCGCTTTGCCGCGAGGCGGCCGGTATCGAGGTCAGGCGCCGCGAGCTTAATCAGGCAGCGTTGACCTTCAATATCAGCCATTCGCGGCCGCATCGAAATATCTCCACGGAGTTTCATACGCCGCACGGGCCGTGCGTATTTGTGCCGCTGCCCGGCGACCGCAGCAGCGTGGTGTGGGTCGCGGCACCCAGGGAAGCCGAACGGCTGATCGCATTGACCGATGACGAATTGTCGGAGGCCGCCGAAAGGCAATCGCATTCCATTCTCGGCCGTATCGCTGTCGAGCCGGGACGCCATCTGTTTCCGCTGGCGATCGAACAGCCACGACAGTTTGCGCAGCATCGCATCGCGCTGGTCGGCGAAGCCGCGCATGTGCTGCCGCCGATCGGCGCGCAGGGCCTGAACATGGGACTGCGCGATGCCGCCGACGTCGCCGATATCGTGCGGGAGGCAATGCTATCGGGCGAGGATCCCGGCTCGCCGCGGGTGCTGAAAGGCTACGATTCAGCCCGGCGCAGCGACATTGCCAGCCGGACATTCGCCATCGATGCCGCAAACCGTTCATTGCTCAGCGATTTCTTGCCCATGCAAACCCTGCGTGCGGTCGGCCTGCATCTGATCGGCTCGATAGGACCGCTTCGGCGTCTGGCCATGCGCGAGGGCCTCGCGCCTTCGTGGCGATTCCAAACAGCAACGCGGGCAGCGAAACATAGAGCAGAAAGAAGTTCATCCATGCCAAACCCGCTTCCGGCAGACCCTTGGACCTGCCACAGGCGAAGCCGATGAAGATCAGGCCGAAATACGGCAACGCCAGGTTGAGAATGTCGATCATGGGGATGCGTCTTTTTCATCGTTATTGGCCCTGGATCGGCAGCGCGGCGCACCGGCAACCGCAAAAGGTTAATTCGTCCGTTTGCCTCTAGCATCGGCCACAATGATGGTCTATTCGACGAGATATGATAAAAGCCCGGACTGCCAAATTTCAGATCGGACAGATCGTCCGTCACCGGATCTTTTCGTTCCGGGGCGTGATTTTCGATATCGATCCGGAATTCAACAATACCGAGGAATGGTGGTTGTCGATTCCCGAGGAGAACCGGCCTCACAAGGATCAGCCGTTTTATCATCTGCTCGCCGAGAATTCGGAATCGGAATACGTCGCCTACGTCTCCGAGCAAAATCTGGTGCCTGACGATTCGGGCGAGCCGATCCGGCACTCGCAAGTCGCCGAGATTTTCGTGAAGGACAAGTCAGGCGGCTATCGCCCGCGCAATCCGTCGCTGAATTAACTTCACCCGTAAAGATGACTATTTCCCGTCATTGCGAGCGAAGCGAAGCAATCCAGTTTGGGCTCGCTTCGCTTCGCTCGCAATGACGCAAATAAAAAAAGGCGCTCGATCCGAGCGCCTTTTTCTCGTGAGTTAATCGAGAGCCGTCTTACTTGGCAGCCGGGTTAACCGCAGCCGTGCCGGCGGGTGGATTGGCTTCAAGCTTCTTGCGCGCTTCCTCGGCGCGTTTCTGCAACTCTTCCTGAAGCTTCTTCTGGGTCTCTTCGAACACCTTCGGGTCGGTCGGCGGACCGTCATAGGCCTTGGCGAATTCGCCGAGCGGCAGCGGCAAGGTGAGCGGCGCGCCGTTGGAGTTGATCGTGAAGTCGTAGTCCGACATGCAGCCATTGGCGAAGCAGATCACATAGGGGCTCTGCGCCGGCGGGTTGGCGTCGACGATCACGCGGGTGCCGTGAACCAGCTGCATGCCCAGCGGGAGCGTGACGCGCAGGATTTTCTTCGGTTCGCCTTCGGGCTCGATAATGACAGCAGCGATGACCGGTTGGCCGGATTCGATGCGGCCGTCCTTACCGGTGAAGCAGACCTGCTTGGCGTTGGCGTCCTGGCCCTTCAGGCAGAACTTGGTCCATGGCGCATAGATCAGCTGAACCTGCTGGTCCGCGGGCTGAGCAGCGGCCGCAGGGGCTCCTGCCGGCGGCGCCTGCTGAGCGGCCGGTGCAGGTGCGCCAGGAGCGGCGGCCTTCGGCGCGGCTTTCGGCGGTGGTGCCTTGGCCTTCGGCGCAGCGGGAGCCGGAGCGGCGCCGGGTGCAGGAGCCTGGGCCTGCACGCCCTGAGTTAGTAGCGAGGCGGCCAGTGCCGTCGCCGCCAACAGGGCGAAAACCCGCCCACGCGGCCAGACCGGCGCGGCCAAGATACGGAGATTCATTGCGGAAAACCCTTTCTGAACGGGAGCGCCCGAGACCGCTGCGGGCGCCGACACGTTAGCCGTCCGGGCCGGCTGTCTCCTTGCCAATTGAGGCGGATACGTGACAGACCCTGCCGTCTTGGCCAATTGGACGCCTTCATACAGTGGCAGACGAAAAGATCAATGCCGGCGGGCATCTTTGCGACGCAAAGCGACCAAGTATGGCGGCTGTGATAAAGCTTGCCTGTGACTAATATCGAATCAAATCAGCACGCTACGTTGCGAATTTTCGGGTGGCGGCGGGTTCGAGTTTTTGCCTGTGCTGTCATCGGGATCTGGCTCGCGATCGATGCCTGCCATGCGGGCGGCAACCACGCCATTGCCATGCACGGCGTGCCGGCGTTGCCGGCCGATTTCACCCATATGCCCTACGCCAATCCCGATGCGCCGAAGGGTGGCCGGCTGGTGCAGGGCATTCTCGGCACCTTCGACAGCCTCAACCCCCTGATCGTCAGGGGTCTCGCGGTTCAGCAGATCAGGGGCTTTGTGGTCGAGAGCCTGATGACACGGGGCAATGACGAGGCTTTCACGCTTTATGGCCTATTGGCGAACGGCGTGGAGACCGATGACGCCAGGAGCTATGTCACCTTTCATCTCGACCCCAAGGCGCGCTTCTCGGACGGCCGACCCGTGACTGCCGAGGACGTGCTGTTTTCATGGGCTTTGCTGCGCGACAAGGGGCGTCCAAACCATCGCCAGTATTATTCCAAGGTCGCAAAGGCCGAGGCGCCCGACCCGCGCACGGTTCGATTCGATCTCGGTGGCGCCAATGACCGCGAGCTGCCGCTGATCCTCGGCCTGATGCCGGTATTGCCCCGGCACGCGGTCGATGTCGCGACGTTCGAGGAAACCTCGATGTCGGCGCCGGTCGGATCCGGTCCCTACCGCGTCAGCGCCGTCAAACCCGGCGCCAGCGTGACGCTGACACGTAATCCCGACTATTGGGGCCGTGACCTGCCGGTTAACCGCGGCTTGTGGAATTTCGACGAGATCAGGCTCGATTTCTATCGCGAGGCCAATGGCCAGTTTGAGGCGTTCAAGCGCGGCCTCTATGACTTTCGCGTCGAAACCGAACCGCTGCGCTGGCATGACGGATACGATTTCCCGGCCGCCCGCAATGGCGAGGTGATCCGCGATACGATCAAGACCGGGACGCCGCAGCCTTCGGAATTCCTGGTGTTCAACACCCGGCGTCCGGTGTTTTCCGATATCCGCGTCCGCCAGGCCTTGACGCTGCTGTTCGATTTTGAATGGATCAACCGCAATTACTTTTTTGGCCTCTATGCGCGCACCGCAAGCTTTTTTGCCGGCTCTGAATTATCGGCCTACGGCCGCGCCGCCGACGATCGCGAGCGCGAACTTCTGCAACCCTTCGCATCGCGTATGCCACCCGGTATTCTCGACGGCAGCTACCGGCTTCCCGTCAGCGATGGTTCCGGCCGCGATCGCGCAACGCTTCGCAGCGCACTGACGTTGTTATCGCAGGCAGGCTACGATCTCGATGGCACGGTGTTGCGGCAGCGTTCGACCAAAGCGCCCCTCACCTTCGAAATTCTGGTGACGACCCGCGATCAGGAGCGGATCGCGCTGGCGTTCGCGCGCGATCTGAAGCGCGCGGGGATCGAGGCGTCGGTGCGCGCGGTCGATGCGGTTCAATTCGATCAGCGCCGGCTCGGTTTCGACTTCGACATGATCCAGAACAGGTGGGACCAATCGTTGTCGCCTGGCAACGAACAATCGTTCTATTGGGGAAGCGAAGCCGCGGACATTCAAGGCACACGAAATTACATGGGCGCAAAAGACCCCGCTATCGACGTCCTGATCGCGGCATTGCTGGAGGCGCGTGAGCATCCCGCTTTCGTCTCGGCGGTGCGGGCGCTTGACCGGACCCTGATGTCGGGTTTCTATGCTATTCCGCTTTATAACGTCGGCGAGCAATGGATCGCGCGCTGGAATCGGATAGAACGACCGGGAGCCATCGCGCTGACGGGTTATCTCCCGGAAACCTGGTGGCAAAAGCCGGCCCCTCAACCGAAGTGATCCCGTGATTCAGACCAGTGCATCGCCAACGCTCGACGGATTGTTTCGACGTATCCTTGCACGGCAGCCGGATGCGCTGGCGCTGCTCGATCCGCACGACAAGCAACGCATCAGCGGCCAACCGCCAAAACGCCTGACATACGCGCAAGCCGACCGCGCAATCTCCGCGCTGTCGGCTCATTTCATCGAAGCGGGGTTGCCGACCAATTCCGTCATCGCGATTCAACTGCCGAACACCGTCGAATTCATGCTGACGGTGCTCGCCGCGCACCGCGCCGGGCTGATCGTCGCCTTGCTTCCGCTGCTGTGGCGGCAGGCGGAATTGACGGTGGCGCTCAATCGAACCGGTGCCCGGGCGATCGTGACCATGGGCAGGGTCGACGGCGTTGCTCATGCCGATCTCGCCATGAACGCCGCGGCCGAATCATGTTCGATCCGCCACGTCTGCGGCTTCGGCAACGACCTGCCCGAAGGCATGGCGTCGCTCGACCTTGCCATGGCCGGTGAATCCGGAACCGCACGCACCGTCACGCAGGACGGACGCAGGGCGGCGATCATTTCATTCGACGTGACCGCTGATGGTTTTCGCGCGGTCCCGCGCACTCATCTGAATTTGATCGCCGGCGGCCTCGCACTCTTCCTCGAGGGCGGCGTGCCACAAGGCGCAAGGATGATGTCGGCATTCGCGCCGTCATCATTCGCAGGCGTAAGCTCGTCGCTCCTGATCTGGCTATTGTCCGGCGGAACGCTCGCGCTGCATCACCCGTTCGACGGCGACCTGCTTGAGCAGCAGATCAACGACGATTGCTGCGATACGCTGATCGCACCCGCGCCGCTGGCGTTGCGATTGGCCGAGATTGACGTGCCCTCGCGCCTGCCGACGCTGCGCAATGTGATGGCTCTCTGGCGCGCGCCGGAACAGGTCGCACCGAGTCCGCCGTGGACCACCCCGCAGGTGACGCTGACCGACATTTATCTGTTCGGTGAAGCGGGATTGTTTGGCGCCTGCCGGGCTGCCGATGGCGCGCCGGCACCAATCCTGCCAGGACCCCACGGCGCACCGCGCAAGGTCGCAGGCTCGTCAGTCGCGGGCGAAACTTTTCTGACACCAAGGGGAACCCTGGCGTTACGGGGACCGATGGTTGCCGCGGCGGCTTACGCGCCTCCGGCACCTGCGAGCGACTCGCTGGTGTCGCAGCCGCCGCGCGATTTTGTCGATACCGACTATGCCGCGCGGCTTGACCGTTCCACCGGAACGATCTGTATCACCGCGCCGCCGTCGGGCATCATGGCTGTCGGCGGCTACCGGTTTCTGTCTCAGGATCTGCAGGAATGGGCCAGGCGCCTTGGCCAGGGCGCATTGTTGACGGCGTTGCCCGACCGGCTGAGCGGCCACCGCCTCGCCGGACGCGCCCAGGACAATGCGCGCGCCCGCGAGGCGCTCGCCGAACTGGGGCTTAACCCGCTGATGGTGGAAGCATTTCGCGATCGGACAAATCCGATCTAGTAGCCGCCAGGCCCCTCAGCGTCTCAGACCGAAAACTAAGTCATTGATTTTCATATGCTTATGGGAAATTGACCTTAACGCGGCATTAACGGCGGCAAATTAGGATCGCGCATTCAGTCGATCAATCGATCGCGTGGATCCAAGTTCCAGATGTCACAGCAAGGCCCGATCATTGTTGTGTCGACCGCCGGGCGGCCGTCGTTCGCGACGGCGCTTGATGACGCGAAAATATTTCCGGTGATCGATACAGCCTGGGGCGACGCGTCACGCGCCATCGCGCAGCTTCGGCCGGCTGCGGTTCTCGTCGCGATGTCCGCGAGCGCTGAACCTGGCTTTAAGGCCCTCGCGAAACAAATTGCCGGACAGCAGCCTTACCTGCCGCTGATCGCGGTGGATCCCCCGATATCGCTACCCGAAAACGCCATTCCGTTTGCCCACACCGGCGGCCATTTCGAACGTCTGCCGGCGCGCCTGCTCGCAGCGCTGCGTATCCGGATATTGCATGCCACCGTGCTGCGCCGGCTTGACGACGACCCGGCG
>WNGO01003334.1_pt1 | contig 10327 bp, 5 predicted proteins | sample 5400511 | NCBI WGS metagenome assembly WNGO01 (sample SAMN13153380, study PRJNA577476) | soil metagenome | isolation source: 20 cm soil or saprolite under Garry oak tree replicate 2 | place: USA:California | collected 2016-06-15
CGGGGCTCGGCTACCGGGGTTACTACGCCTCGACCCCACTCGGCAAGGTCTACGACGCGCTGCCCCTGACACCAGACCGTACCCTCGCCGACGTGGTCCGCGCGATTGCCAGCGTTCCGCTGTTCCATCAGCCGGGTGCTGATTGGCGCTACAGCTACGCTGATGATGTGTTAGGGAGACTCGTGGAGGTCGTCTCGGGGATGCCGTTCGAGCGCTTCTTGAAAGCGCGGCTCTTCGAGCCACTCGGGATGACCCACACCGGCTTCTCGGTGCCGCAATCGAACCTGACGCTGCTCGCGACCGTGTACAAGCACACAGTCACGGGAGACCTCGAGCCCAGCGACTTATCAATTCTCGGCTCCCCTGCGGATCCCAACCGCTGGCCATCGGGTGGCGGCGGCCTGATCTCCACCGCCGGTGATTACTTGCGTTTCGCGCAGATGCTCCAGAATGGTGGATCCTTCCTAGGCAAGCGCTACCTCTCGCCGGTGACGGTCAGCCTCATGACCTCGAATCACGTTCCAGACGACGCGATGTTCAGGTTCTGGGGAGCCAACTCAAGAGGCTTGGGCTACGGTTTCGGAGTCGGGGTGGTTATCGACGCGGTGAGTTCACCGCAGGCCGGCTTCAATGGCGATTACTCGTGGGGAGGCTTATTGGACACGCACTGGCTGGTGAGTCCTCGGACCGGCATCGTCGCCGTACTGCTGACGCAGGTAGATCCGCGCGGCAACAGCTCACCGCAGCGTACCGGTCCGGACTTCCGCAACCTGCTGTTTGCTGCCGTCGAGCGGGTCGACCTGGCGAGCGGATCACACGTTGGAGGTCGATGAGATCGTTACTGAGCCAGCGCAAGGAGGCCAAGCTTATCGCTCCAGGGCCAGCGGACCCAGCGCCTCTTTCAGAGGGCCCAGCCAGCGTTCGTAGTTACGCCACTGGTCGATTCCTTCGCGATAGATGGGCCGGCGCACCTGCTCGGAACTCGCGCTGTGCACGGTGCGCTCGGTCTTGTAGAACTCCACGCAACCCGGTTCGAACTCGAGCTCGCAGAATTCGAGGAGGCGCTGCACGTTCCCTTCGAGATCGTCCACCACGTCTTCGTGCTGGATTCGCAGGATCCGGCCGGGAAGCGCGTCATCCCAATGCGCCATGAGCTCCACATACATCCGATAATAGCGGGCGATGTCTTCGATGCTGTAGGTGAATTGCTGCCCGGAAGCGAACAGCTGCTTATAGTTGCTGAAGCAGCAGGCGATTGCGTCTCTGCGCGCGTCGATGATCTTGGCGTTAGGCAGGATCAAATGAATGAGACCGAGATGGCGAAAGTTGTTAGGCATCTTGTCAATGAAAAACGGCTTGCCTTGGCGATAAACCCGCGTGTCGCTGAGATATTGTGCTCCGAGGCGGCTGAAGTCTTCCGGGGCAAGTTTGGCGAGTACCCCCGGGTAGCGCGGAGTCGAGTCGCTCGCTTCGCGCCCGCGCAGATCCTGCACCAGCCGCGGAATGTCGGCGAGCTCCATCGTCCCCTCCACTTTCGAGTGCGAGGATAAGATCTGCTCGATGAGGGTGGAGCCCGATCTCGGCAACCCCACGATGAAGATGGGCGAGGGGACCGGGCACCCGACCTCGTGGCGCGCGGCGCAAAACTCCCGCGTGCACAGGGACGCCTGCAGACGAGCGTTTCGCTCCAGCGGCTCGGGCCGGTAGCGGCACTCGGTCTTCTTCAAGGCGTTGCCGCGCTCGTAAAGCGCGAAAGATTCCGCGTACTCGCCCCGGTCCTCGAGAGCCTTGCCGAGCGCGAAGCACATGTGATAGCGGTCGACCTGGCGAATGTTCGCCGCGCCCTCCGCGGCGCGCATTCGGACGATTTCGGCATCCGTGAAACGATAGGTCTTTAGGTTCGCGAGACTCCAATACGCTTCGCCGTAGTGCGGTCTGACCTGCGCCGCAGCGCGATATGATGCGATGGCTTCTGGTGTCCGGCCGAGCGTCTTCAGCGCATGCGCGATCGACAAATGCAGCTCGGGGTCACTCGGCGTCTCCGCCAGGACTTCACGGTAGATCGGCAGGGCTTGCGCATAATCGCCGAAACCTGTGCATACCGTCGCATGGGTTGTGCGGTAAAATCTGTTGTTCGGATCGATCTTGAGCAGTTTCTCCGTCTCCTCCCGCGCGCGCACGTGCTTATGGCGGCTCAGCAGGGCGAGCGCGTACTCGTAGCGCGCGGCATGATAATCCGGCGCGAGCACCAGGACGTTCTCCAGCAGGAACTCGGCGTCGTCCACGACGTCGAGTTTCATGCCGATCTGCGCGAGCAGCCGCATACCCTCGATGTGATTGCCGTGGGTCAGCAAGTACTGGCGAACGACATGCTCGGCCGCAACGATTTCACCGTCCGCGAACATGCTGAAGGCGGTCAGGATCTCCGTAGGCAAATCGGCGAGCTTCGCGACCTCACGGGCGGCGTTCTCTGCATCGGCCGGGCGGCCGGTCATGCGGAACAACACTTGCAGAGCATTCCAACTCGCGGACAGTGAGGGGTTCAGACTCACGGCCCGGAGAAAGGCTTCAATGGCGAGCTCCGCCGAACGCATCGTCACATAGCAATGGCCGCGTTCCTGGAATAATCGACTGTAGTCCGGGTAGTGCTTCTCCAATTCAGCAAGCGTCGCCAGTGCTTCGGGGATGCGCTTAAGGTAGCGCAGGCTGACCGCAATCATGTACAGCACATCGCGATTCTCGGGGACTTGCGCGCGCAGCGTCTGGGCAGCTGCCAGCGCCGGCCCGAACTCGCTCCCCTCGAGGAGTTTGCGTATGCGCCGGACTTCGGTTTCGATCGGCGATGGGGGAGCGCTGAGGGTGGCTGCTTCCATGTTTAGCTTGGAAAAAACCAGGGCACCACGGCCGCCTCGATTCTAGTTCACCGTACTGCGTGGCGTCAGCCGACGCTGAAAGCCCCACCCGCACCAAGTAAAGACTCGGGCGATGAAGCAACCGGCTGCAATAGAATCCCTCGTCGATCATCATGCTTCGGGCATTTGAGATTGCAGCGGAGCACGTGATATACAAGCAACAGGCCGGCGTCTATGGGCGGGAGATTGACTCGGCGCAAGGGATGCAAGTGGTCTGAAATTGGTCGAGTACGCCGGCGCGAGGGGAGCGAGTTCAGTATTCGGCTCTGCGACTTCACTCAGGGCCTAAAATAAAATTGGGAGAGACCGGTGAACTCCAATCACAAGCTGTCCTATGCGATCTGCTCCATCCTCGGCACACACGGTGCTTCGGTGGCCCTCGCGGCGGCGGCGTCCGGGGAAAACTCCGGGGCGCTCGCGGAAGTCATCGTCACCGCGCAGCGCCGCGTGGAAAACGTTCAAGACGTACCGATCACGATCCAGGCGCTCACCAGCGAGACGCTCACCCAGTTGAACGTCCAGACGTTCGATGAGTTCATCAAGTATCTGCCCAACGTCACCCAGTCCAGCCAAGGCCCGGCGCAGGGTGAGATCTTCATGCGCGGCCTGAGCGTCGGCGGAGGTGGGAATCAGGGCGGCGGCACCACCGGCGCGTTTCCGGCGGTCGCCATTTACCTCGACGAGCAATCGGGACAGCTGCCCGGCCGCAATCTGGATGTCTATGCGGCCGACCTCGAGCGCATCGAGGTCCTCGAAGGCCCGCAGGGGACGCTTTTCGGTGGCGGCGCACTCAGCGGTGTGCTCCGCTACATCACGAACAAGCCGAAGATCAATGTCACCGAGGGCAGCCTCACCGCGAGCTATGGAGTCACCGCACACGGCGACCCCAACTCCAGTATCCACGCGGTGATCAATCTTCCGATCGTGCAGGACCATTTGGCCGTGCGCGGCGTCGTCTACAACGACCGCCAGGGCGGCTACATCAACAACGTGCCGAGCACGTTCACGCGCGCCGGCACCGACGAGGGCCTCGCGCGCTACAACGGCGGCGTCGTCCCGACGAACAGCCCGTCGATCAACAACTTCAACGTCGTCGCCAATCAGCTGAACCCCGTGACCTACACCGGCGTTCGTGTGGAGCTCCTGTACAAGATCAACGACGACTGGGATGCCTTGCTGAGCCAGTCGTACCAGAACATGAATGCCCAGGGCGTCTTCTACCAGATGCCCTTCTCGTCCGAAGGGGTGACGTTCAACAACCTGGGCGCACCCATCGGCAGCCAGCCGCTGTCGCCGCTGTCGGTGACATTGTTCAACCCTTCGTTCGACCAGGACAAGTTCGATAACACCGCGTTGGTCGTCAGTGGAGAAATCGGCGCCCTGAAGCTCGTCTACAGCGGCGCCTACCTGGTGCGCAACGTCGAGCAGGTACAGGATTACACCAACTACGCGCGCGGCGTGTTCGGCTACTACTATCAGTGCGCGGGTTATTCGACGAATCCGGCAACCGGCCAGTGCTACACGCCGAGCACGGTCTGGAGAGAGAGCCTGAGAAACGTGCACCAGAGCCATGAGCTGCGACTGAGCACGCCGGACACGTGGCGCATCCGCGGTCTCGTCGGCGCCTACTGGGAGAAATACAACATCGTCGACAACACCCAGTGGACGTACGTGACGGTTCCGACCTGCTCGCCGACCGGTCTCAACGTGAACTGCTACCTGCCGCTGCAGCCGTGGCCAGGCTCGCCGCAATTCACCCCGCTCCCTGCCACTGGATTCTTCGACGACGTGGAGCGCGGCTACCGGCAACTGGCGGAGTTCGCCTCGCTCGATATCGATGTGATTCCGAAGGTGCTGACGGTCACGGGGGGCGTGCGCCATTTCAAGTACGACAGCAACGAGACCGGCGGCGATGTGGGCAGCTTCTACTGCAAGCAGTTCGCGCCGACGACCTACTTCGGATTCTGCCAGAGCCCCTTTGGCACCGACTTCAGCCTGCGCCAGACCTTGGAATCCAACACGGGCAACCGCGCGCGCGGCAACGTCAGCTGGCACATAAGGCCGGATTTCCTTCTGTACTACACCTGGTCACAGGGCTTCCGGGCTGGCACGTTCAATCGCTCGACATCGTGCCACCTGAAGGACGCGGCGGGTGTGAATCAGTTTTGCATCCCCGCCGTCACCGTCCCGGACAACGTGACCAACAACGAGATAGGCTGGAAGAGCGAATGGTTCGATCACCGCCTGCAACTCAACGGTGCGGTTTATCAGGAGTACTGGGACAACGCGCAGACCGGCTTCTTCGATCCGCAAGGCGGCCTCGGAAATCTGGCATTCGCCACCAACGGGCCGACCTACCGCGTCAGGGGTGTCGAGTCACTGATCCTGGCACGCGTGACGCAGGGTCTGACCGTACAGGTCGCGGCGTCCTGGAACAGCACGACGCAGACGAACTCGCCCTACCTGATTGCTAACAACCCGGCGTTGCTGGCGAACCCGGCAAGCGCGGCCGAGTACGGCAAGCCCATCACGTCGATCCCAAACCCCTACGGCCCCATCGGCAGCCCGACCGCCTACTCGCCGCCCTTCAACATCAACGGGCGGGTGCGCTACGAGTGGTCCGCGGGCGATTACGGCCTGTTCGTGCAGGCGGGCGCAATGCACCAGGGCCATATGGTCACGGCGACGGGCTACGTCCCGGCTTACGAAATACAGCCGTATTCGAGTTACGACGCCGCGGCCGGGATAGCGAGAGGGCCGTGGAGCGTGCTGCTGTACGGCCAGAACATCACGAACGTGAACACCAGCCTGTCGACCAGCAGCGCTCAGTTCGTTCTGACTGAGGTGCCGCCGCGCCCGCGCGTGCTCGGTGTCAGGTTCAGCTACAGCTTCACGGAGAAGTAACCGCACTGCGGCCCGGTCCGGTCAGCGACAGCACGATCAAAGGCGGACAGCCCGGCCCGTGCATGGCCTATCGGCCTCTACGGAGGCCGACGAACATGAGGTACGCGATGAAGCGCTGTCGTGCTCGAAGAATGTTCGCTGCGATCGTGATCGGCGGCCTAAGCGCAAGCATGGCAGCGTTTGCGCAACCTAATTACCGTCCGCTGAGTCCCATCATGGCCGATAAGACTATCACGCTGACGGGCCATGATTTGACCATCGAGCAGCTCGTTGATGTTGCGCGCTACGGTGCGAAGATACGGCTCAGCCCCGAAGCCAAACAACGTCAAGCAGACAACTACGGATTGCTGCTCGAGGCGGCCGCGGAAGGCATCGCAGTCTATTGGTTCAATCGTGGAGCCGGTGATCAGCGCGAGACGATCATGTTTTCGGGCGACCCGATGACGCTCCAGAACAAGGCGTATCTGGAAAAATCTCAACTGCAGGGATTCCGGCTGGGCGCGGTCTTCGGCTACGGACCGGAGGTCGAAGAGGAAGAGATCGTGCGGGCGATGATGGTCGTTCGGGCCAATGCGATGACCTACAACGCTCCCAGCCCGCAACTCTCGCAGATGCTGCTCGACCTATTGAACCAGCGGATCACTCCGGTGGTGCAGTCGCGCGGCACGCTCGGCGAAGGCGATCTCGCGCAATTGAGCAATGTCGGGGCAACGATGGTGGGAGCCGGCGAAGCGTACTACCAGGGCACGCGCATGGCGGCCGCCGAGGCGCTGGCAAAGGCGGGCCTGAAGCCGATCCAACCGTTTGCCGCCGACACCAACGCCCTGACCAGCAGCGATGCTTACGCCACCGGCATTGCGGCGCTGGCCGTCAACGATGCGCAGCAGGCGCTCGAGTGGGCCGATCTCATTTATGCGATGGATCTGAATGGCATGAATTCCAGCATCACGCCGCTCAGCACGGTGGTGCAGCGGGAGCGGCCGTTCAAATGGCTGAACTGGGAAGCGGCTCGTGTGCGCGACATGCTCAAGGGCAGCTACCTGTTCGGCGACGAACCGCACCGGATCATCCAGGATCCGGAGAGCCTGCGGGCCTCTGCCATCCGCCAGGCGTCGGCCTGGGAGGATTGGGGTGCGCTGCGCGACGCCGTGGTTCTGCAGATGAATTCATCGGATCACAACCCCGCGGTGCGCACCGATCTGTCGCCGCGGGATTCCTGGGAGCTGTCCACCCCGCAGCTGATGAAGTACTACGTCAAGGGCGGCAAGCACAGTAACGGTAAGCACGGCTACATCATTTCGAACGCCAACTGGGACCCGTATCCAATGGCGAACAAGCTCGAAGACTTCGTCATCGCGTTGGCGAACATGGATATCGCGGTGTCGCTGCGCATCGATCGGTTCTTCAATCCGTTCTTCACCTTGACCGATGCAGCGCAGGTGCTGCATATGCCGCCGGGCAATGGTTTCGCGATCTATCTGGCCGGGGGCGGCGGGTTCACGCCGGTGGATTTGGAGCAGGAGATCCAGAGCCTGACGAATCCGGTTGCACCTTCGGGCCAGGCAATCGTCAGCACGGTCGAAGACCTTCAGGCGCAAACCCGCGTCAAAGCGTATCGCGCACGCCAGGCCGTGAACACGACCTTCGACCTCCTGGCGCACGACCTCTTGACCGCGACGTTGTGGTTGGATGTGCGCAAAGCGCAAGATCCCTCGAGGAACTTCGGCGACGGCCCCACGGCGGCGTGGACGGCGTTTCGCAAGATCGTGCCGCTGTTGCCGGACATGGACGGAGTCCCGTCGCAATCGCGACCGCTGACCGCTGCCACGTTTCTCAGGACCACGCCCGCAAGCAGGTTCTATCCCGCCGGCGACGAGACGATGCCTCGCTCGTCGGAGAATCCATAGCATGAGACCCGCGCCGTTGCGCCCGACCCTGGGACCTTTGTCTTGACGTGTGCGACGCTATGGGGCCGCTGAGGCTCACACGGTTGCATCGCTCCTTCGCGGTTTGGGCGCTGCTCAGCGCGATGCTGCCCTCGAGCGAAACGCTGGCCCAAACCCCGTACCGGCCGATCGTGCCGAGCCGCGCGGGCGAGACGTTCGTTCTGACCGGCCGCGATCTCACGATCGATCGGCTGGTCGCGATTGCCCGATACGGCGCCAAGGTGAATTTAAGCCCGGAGGCGCAGCAACGCCAAGCGGACGCCTACGGGTTGCTGCTCGAGGCTTCTGCCGAGGGAATCGCCATCTATGGCTTCAATCGCGGTGCGGGGGCCGGACGCGAAGTGGTACTGTTTGCCGGAGATCCCCTCGCGCCCGAGAACAAGGCATTCTTGTCAAAACGCGTGGCCAGGGAATTTCTCGATGGCCCGCGCCAGGGGATCGGCCCGGAAGTGGCCGACGAGGAAATCGTCCGCGCGCTGATGGCGGTACGCGCCAACACGATGGTCTATGAAGCAGCCAGCCCGGCGCTGTCGAACATACTGATCGAGATGCTCAACCGGCGCGTGACGCCGGTGGTCCAATCGCGCGGCTCCCTCGGTGAGGCGGACCTTGCCGCCATGGCCAATGTGCTGGGTGCGATGGGAGGTGCCGGCGATGCGTACTACCAGGGACGGCGGATGAGCGCCACCGCCGCGCTCGCCGCCGCCGGCCTTAAGCCTCTTCAACCCTCCGAAGTCGTGTACCCTTCCGCGCTGATCAGCACCAACGCCTACTCGGTCGGACAAGCTGCGCTGCTGCTCCACGATGCGAAGCTGGCGCTCGACTGGGCCGACCTGCTCCTCGCAATGGATCTCGAAGCGATGAACAGCAGTGTCACGCCGCTTTCGACACCCGTGCAGGCCAACCGCCCGTTCAAATACCTGAATCTCGAGGCGGCGCGCGTACTCGATATGCTCAAAGGCAGCTATCTGTTCGAGCACGACGCCAAGCGCATCATTCAGGATCCGGAGAGCCAGCGCGCCTCGTTCAGCCGCCAAGGGGCCGCGTGGAAGGCCTGGTCGACCCTTCGCGATACCATGCTGACGCAGCTGAATTCCTCGGACCACAACGCGGCGGTGAAGGTGGGAGTCGCGCCCGAGGACTCGTGGGAGCTCAACACAGCGCAGATGCGCCAGTATTTCGTCAAGGGAGGTCCCGAGAGCCACGGCCAGCACGGCTTTGTTCTCTCCAATGCCAATTGGGACCCCTACCCGATGGCCAACGAGGTTGAAGCCTTCACCAATGCGCTCGCCAACATGGACGTTGCGGTGGTGCAAAGGATCTATCGGTTCAGCAGCACGTTTTTCACGGTGATCGCACCGAAGGATGTGCTCAGCCAGGAGCAGCTCGATGCGAGCGTGCAGTCCGACGTCGATGGCTACAACCCAACCGCGATCTGGCAGGATATCCAGAGTCTCGCGCGTACCATCACTCCGGAAGGTAATCCCATCAGCAACGATGTCGAGGAGTTGCAGGCGCAAACCGTGTTGAAGGTAACCGTGGCGCGCCGGGCGGTGGACGATACCATGCTGCTGTTGGGGGAGGACTTGCTGACCGCGACCTTCTGGATGGATGTGCGCCGCGCACAGTCGCCCGACCGCGACTTCGGACCCGCGCCCACGGCGGCATGGACAGCGTTCCGCCAAGCCGTGCCCTGGCAGCAAAAACCGCAAGCCCGACCGCTGCAACCGGTCGGGAACATCGTCTACGCTTTCCTCTCGGCACACCCGGCCGCGGAATTTTATCCTCCGTTGACCAAAGAGATCGACGCAGATAAATAACGCTGCCGGGACGGATTGAGCAGCAGTCCAGCATATTGCATGAACCACCAATCGGCACGGCGCGCCCGCGCGACGATCGCAGTCCTGCCGATCGCAGCCGCCTTGATTTTCGCACGACCGGCGATGCCCCAGAGCGATCTCGGCTATCACCCGATCGAGCCGACCGCGGCCGGCAACACCGTCACGCTGACCGGACACGACCTGACGATCGACGAAGTCATCGAGGTCGCCCGCGGCGGCGTCATGGTTCAGCTCAGCGCCGACGCGAAGCAGCGCGAAATGGACAATTACGGGCTGCTGCTCGAAGCACCGGCCGAAGGGGTATCGGTGTATTGGTTCACGCGCGGCGCCGGCTCGATGCGCGAGGTAAGACAGTTCGAGGGCGATCCTCTCTCACCCGAGAATAGGGAACTGCTCGAAAAGAAAATGCTGGCTAACTTTCGGCGAGGCGCCGCCAATCCCCTGGAGGGTCCAGAGATCAACGACGAAGCGCTGGTGCGCGCCGTGATGGTGGTGCGCGCCAACGCCATGACGTTCAACGCACCGAGCCCGCAGCTCTCGCAGATGCTGATCGACCTGTTGAACCGGCGGGTGACGCCGGTGATGCAATCACGTGGCACGGTCGGAGAAGGCGATTTATCGGTGCTCAGCAATATCGGCGCAACCATGGTCGGATCTGGCGACGCTTATTATCGCGGGACGCACATGTCGGCGGCCGATGCGTTGCAGGCGGCGGGTCTGACCC